>Ga0182015_10004092_pt1 | contig 15919 bp, 26 predicted proteins | sample 712P3MmetaG_FD_120478 | JGI IMG/M metagenome (GOLD analysis project Ga0182015, IMG submission 120478) | Permafrost microbial communities from Stordalen Mire, Sweden - 712P3M metaG | ecosystem: Environmental > Terrestrial > Soil > Wetlands > Permafrost | place: Sweden: Stordalen | collected... | reverse complement strand
ATCAGGGCTTGCAAATGGTACATTCACGGTATTCTCGTCCGACCATGCCCCTTTCCGCTTCCATGATCCCGACGGTAAAATGAGAGGAATGAATCAGTACCCCCAAGGCCCTCAAGGTGCGATCTCATCTCAGTTGATCTTAATGATAGGTCACTTCAAGTTTATTCCCAACGGTCTTCCCGGTCTAGAAACTCGTCTTCCACTCCTTTTCAATGGTGTCCTTGAAGGTCGTTTGACACCTCAAAAATTCGTTGAATTGACCTCCACCAACCCCGCCAAACTTTACGGCTGTTACCCCGAGAAAGGAACTCTCCTCCCTGGTCTCAGTGACGCCGATCTCGTCATCTGGTATCCTGGTTCCAAGGGCGCCAAGAAAGTGACCAACAGCGACCTACACCATGACGTCGACTATACTCCGTACGAGGGGATGAAAGTGTCCAACTGGCCTCGTTACACGATTCTAAGGGGAGAGGTCATTTTTGAGGAGGGGAAAGTGAAAGGAAAGAAGGGACAAGGCGAATTCTTGAAGAGAGGGAAGAGTTCGTTGAGTACCCCCGGGAATAAGTTCTTGAGCGAATTGAGATTCGATTAGGCTGGGTGTTATGATGTGATATTATTATTTACAACGTTATGCTACTAGTGTCCCTCAATCAGAGTCCTCCGTTAAAAACTTTATGCTCATGCTATCTCTTCGTTGCCTATTACCGTTACCCTCGCCTGTCCTCGGTTTTTTGTTAGTTTCATCCCTCCATATCATTGATCTTTTCTTCAACGGAGAATCCTGCTCCTGAATCTGTGATCCCTTTTGCGGCGTTGAAGCTGGTGTTGGAAGGTACTCGATTACCCTATTCTTCTTCGGAGTCTTTTGCGGAGTCGTTCGTGGCGTAGAGTCATGTAAAGAAGCGAACTCGACATCTGATAACGACGGAGAAGATAATGTCGAATCGGTATCGTATGACAATGGTGGTGTTAATGGCCGTGCCCACTTCTCTCCGTTGACCTTGATTTTCTTCTTCGATGGTCGAATCGCCCGCTCTAATTCCCGTCTCTTCTTCTCCGCTTCCTTGTCCTCTTTCCTTCGCTTCCGTTCCTCTTCCCGTCGAATCTTCTCCTCCTTCTCCCTTTCCTTTCGTTCCTTCCTCCTCTCCCGTTCCAACGCAAGTTCTCCCTTCCGTGCCTGTTCCCGTGCCTTCTTCTCCATCCGTTCTTCTACCACACGTACTTTCTCTTCCTCTTTACGTTTAATTTCTTCTACTTTTGCGGATTTTTCGTTTTCGTTGAAGAGTTGGTAATCTTCGTAAAGAGTGGGGAGGAGTTGACAATCGCCTTTGATCCATATGTCAAAGTCTTTGGTTGGTGGCGGGTCAAGATTTATCCAGATTGCTTTACCGCGAGGAGTATGATGCACGGCGTTGATGCTTTCTCTGGTGATTCTTTTTGTTCCGGGGATTTTGAGACTTGTTCCTACGACGATGACGAGATCGGGTGGAGGTCGAGAACTAATGTCCGCATTTGATACCGTACCAATAGCATCCTAAGGTCAGTTATAGCAAGGAAATGGGGTGTACAGCATCAGGATTAGGTTCGTGGTAGAGCACTACGCGAGGGCGGATAATGCCGATTCCTTGAGGACGTTTTCCGACGACTTGTCGTACGTCGTCGGCTTCCCGACATTCCATACAGCCCATTTCTCCTCCGGGAGCAAGTTGTGATGGATCAAGTTTTCCAACCCAATGACATTTAGAACAGACAGCATACTTCAAGTCCCCGTGAAGTTGTATTGTTTTCGGCCACGGTGCTTTGGGTGGTAATGGGACTTGCGTCGCCAGTGACTCAAATCGATTTTCCAGAGAATCGATATTCTGAGTATATAGCCGTACTAATCGAGACGATATTTTATCCAGAAACGAATGAAAACAGGTCGGTTCTGCCGTGGTAGTCAGCTTGTGCAGTTCGCTTATCATTTCATTATATGACTGAGTTCCAACTTCACTCTATCCAATTAGTATCCATTTCCAGCATCAAGGGAATGTACCTTGTAGACTGAGGCATCGAACAATGCCTTTCCTGAAGGTTTGAACTTTGTATCGGCCTTTAATGTCGAGAATAGTCCGGTGGATGACCGGAAATCAGGTATCCCCGCGGCAACACTAATGCCTGCTCCAGCTACAACAATAATCCGTTTCGCATTTGCGAACAGTCTCATTGTATTTCTGCATAGTTCTGAGGAGGATATTCCATCTATTGCCAGGTCTAGCACTTCATACGGCAGACTGGACTCGACCATCGCCGGGGGAGGTTTGCTGCGGACAAGGATTTCCACTGCAAACGGTGGTGAAGAGACGACTATCGTCGATAGAGTCGGCGAAGGAGGCGGCTTTATGACTTCTATGATGGGCAATATTATTTCTGGGTCCGTCTTGTCTTTCTTTGTCGTCGGCGTTAGCCTCGGTGACATTCACAGTCAAAGTCGAGGAAATGGCTGGCTCCATATATTACGGTCGAAATCGAAATTCAGTGATGAAATTTTTTGAGCGGCAAATTTTCGTCTCCTTGAAAGATCGACGTCCCCCAGTCGAGGCACCGACCAGGGAAAACAACCATGTCTGAAGAACCTCCCAGGAAGAAGAGGAAACAGACGATGAATCAAACCCCTGATCCCGAAAGGGGTAAAGATTCCGTCAAATATGCGAAACGGGTGGAAAGTGCAAGTGATCCCACACAAATGCCTCAGGTACGCAAGTCGTGTGTAATTTCGCTAAATTTTCAGAAAAAGTATTATCGACAACGGGCACATACGAATGTCCTTTCAGATCATGCTCTGGAATAGTGCCCATCTCAAACTAATCTCTGCTAATTCTAGTCCTATCAATCCTTCCTCAATGGACTGGACACCTCATTTCCCAGGCTTTCTCGAGAAGAAAGTCTCCATCGCGGATATTGGATGCGGATTTGGCGGTCTCTTGTTCGCATTAGCGCCTTTGTTCCCAGAACAACTGATCTTGGGTATGGAGATACGGATACAAGTCACTGAATTCGTGCACCAAAAAATCTCGGCTCTCCGTGCCCAAAGTACCCAAGATGGAAACCCCCAAGGCTACCAAAATATCAGTGTCCTCCGTGGAAACGCGCAAAAATTCCTCCCCAATTTCTTTGAAAAGTATCAAGTACCTACTTCTCCTCAAAACAACGCTAATCAATAGTTGGACAAAATGTTTTTCTGTTTCCCCGATCCACATTTCAAACGCTCCAAACACAAATCACGCATCATTACCCCAGCATTACTCACTCAATACGCATACGTCTTGAAACCAGGCGGGAAACTGTACCATATCACCGACGTAGAAGATTTACATTTATGGATGTACCAGCATTGTAATGAACATAAACTTTTTGAGAAAGTTGAGGATGCAGAAACAGATCCCTGTGTCCAAGTCATGCTGAACGAGACGGAGGAGGGGAAAAAAGTTGCAAGAGAGGGAAGAGATAAATGGTGGGCTGTGTGGAGAAGGATTGAAGATCCTGTTGAACGAAGGATTAGAGAGACTATGACGGAAACTAATGGCTCTTAAGAGTTGAATGAATGCATTCATCTAATTACCCTCCCTATTTACATTTTCCGCAATGCGCTTTTCAAGTGTTTATGCCTGTATTCCCAACATGCAGAGTTCTTGAATGAAGATTTTTATTGTGAGTTCTCTCTCGAGCGGCGTGATGGAGACCGTGACTTGGAACGACGTCCGTTGCTTTCTTCGACTGGCATTGCAGCTTCGTATTTCGCATCAACTTTCATATTCTCCTGTTGTTGAACCCGTAATTCTTCCACAGAAACCATCCGTCCAGCATGTTCACTCCAATAAAACTTCCTTCCCAGTTCCTCAGCACAAGTCCCCTTTGGCGGTGCATAAACCGTCCCATTCAACGATTCCGGCAGAGAATATCGTTCATCATCCGCGACATAATTCTCAGAGAAGAAAGTCCTCCCACGACAGACGGTACGAGGATTCACATACCTCACCATCTCCTGATCCCACGCTTCTTCGTCCTCTTCCGTCCATTGTAATCCATGATTATGGTACCAAAATCTAACCAGACCCACAGCGCGATCGATTTCTCTGTTTCGAATGCACACATCGACATCTAATTCCCCATTCTTCATTCGTACAGACCGTCGTCCCTTGTCGTCCGGAAATAAATGTGCTCGACCATCACTTCGAGGGAAATATCTCGCAGTCTTGACATCGGTATACTCAGATCCCATCTCTCGTTGTAAAGCGACAACAAACGAGTCCATTTTCATTCGGTCCTCCGGATTTTGAACTCGCTTCCCGCCCAAATTTGGTAGACTGTCCAATGACCCCTTTTCAGGAGGATCAATGAATCCTGGTCGAATGGGGTTGATACGTTGATTCCATTCTTGATCATAGTATAATGGATTCAACTCTCGTTCTGCCGTCGCGTTTCGAGCTACTGCGGATCCCGGAACACGACAATCGCTTTCGAAGAATTTGCAAACTTTACTCCGAGATCTGGTATCCATGGATGGGGGACACTGGTAATACGTCTCCCATTTGGTCGTATACTCTGACATAGGAAGGTACGTCAAAAAAGACTGTTTGCTCCGTTTGGAATCAGCGTTGAGTTTAACGCGTTTGGAGTTTTGACATGCCATGTACTTCGGAAACAAAATCGTCGCTTCCGCCATTCGAAGACGTCGTTCCTGTTCGTTCAAAAGGTCCCCCGGCGGCGTAACCGGAGTCGACTCTCGTTTCGGGTCAGATGCCTTTCGTTTTCTTGAGCGAGATGGAGTTGGTTTGGTGGATAGTGGTGGTAATGGTGCTACCGCTATTACGTCGCAATGAAACACTGGGGAGGTCGTTTGGGCCGGAGGAACGAGTGGTGTTGGAGCGAGATGAAACGTGTTTCGAGACGTATCAGCAAAGAAAGAAGCAAGCAATGGCTCTTGAGCCATGAAACGAGGAATTAGAACCTCTGTCATCGCGCGTTTTGTGCGTCGTCGATTATGTGTTGCAACTTGCGGTGAAGGATCGGACGACTTTTTTGTGACGCGCGCGCCGATCTCATCCGACTCACTTGTAGGCTGTAGCCATAGAATTCTAACTTAAAATTTGAATAACTTCCCCAATTCAAGTCTGTTCCCTGAGAGAGTAAAGTTTTTGAAATCTACATGACTCATTTTCCCTAATATTAAATCTCTCAATTTTTTCCATCTTCGCCTGGTGCCGATATAAGTGATGCCAGTTCCATGCAATTTCCTTGGGGAAAATCCCCCGGCCGCGGCTCTAAAAATTCGGGAAATTCCGTGGACTTCGTCCCCCAAGCGCCTAGCACGAGCAGATGGAGCAAGAAAATGCTCCAGCTCTAAGCTCAGCATTCCCACCCCCTCCTCCCTTCTACAAATTCTTCACCCCAGAGAACCTCCAACTCCTCAAATCAGGCCATCCTCCCGACTCGCCCGAAAAAAAGAGAGAACTCCAATACCTCGTCCCACCACCTGCACCAACCGAAGGAGCCTACTCCAACTTTGGCGATGTCTGGCCTGTAATCTCCTCCTCTGTCCTCACACGACTCTGACTCTAGCTTCCCGAACGTCTTCCATCCCTGACAGAGATGGGCGTCACACAACTCTACTCTTCCGAACCGAATCAAGACCGCACGGAAGAGTTGCGGACATTAACGAAATCCGCATTGATGAATTACTTGGAACTTGTGGGGATTATGGGCCTTGATCCGGCTGGGTGGACAGAGAAGATTGAGGATTTACGCATCATTTTTATTAATATGCATCATCTGTTGAATGAGTATCGACCACATCAGGTATCAGTAACGGAGAGTGGGTTGGAGACTGATGGTAGGCGCGGGAGACGTTATGTATGATGATGGGGGAGGAGATTGAACGGACCAAGGAGGAAATCAAGGGGATTGAAGAGGCTTGTGAGAAAGTTGAGCTGGTTCTGGATAAAGTGATTCAGAGTCGAGAATTGAATGGACACATTGACCTTCTTGACGATGCGGCTGAGGAAGGAAAGATGGAGGATGTTGTTCAAGATGGAGGAGTCAAGGGGGAAACGAAACAGGTGGGTGCGGAGAACGTGTCGTCAAACTGGTTTGACGATGAGAACTTGTTGAGTTTATGGACCGGAAGTGGTTCGTGATGATGGAGGGATGTAGTGCTATACTCAACGATACCCGGAGAATCAGATTCCTTTAATCAAATGCGTCCCGATGACCTACGTAAGTTGAGGCCATTATCACAAATAAGTGCAGAATACACAAGTATATCCGAAGATATCCCAAGGCTAGCGATAATCCAGCTAGCGTAATAAACTGTATGACACGGAAGGAGTTTTTATGGCGGCGAATCGTTGCGGGCAATAGGAGTTGATGATGGGAAAGGATTCAAGGCTTTAGCACGTAATCGTCAACCGCGGTGGACAGCACAGCATTCTGACATTCAATTTCTCTATCGAATCAAACGTATTTTCACGATCTCCTTCCCGTTGGGTCCCACTAGTGACCAGGTTTATCCTCCACAACCTTCGCCTGATCTGAAGTATAGATATGCTTAACTACACAATCAGCACTCATCCATCCAATTGAACGCAAAAACACACCAGCCATAAAGCCTTGCGAGACACAGGGAAGGGGGTGACGTACATCTCGGGTGTCTAGGATCATTGTAATACATTTCCGAATTCATCATGACGTTCTGTATTTTCACGACTCCGTATAACGTTATGAGCGCTACCAATCAGCTCCATTCATAAAAGATCCTCCTCAGTCATCGAGAGCCAATGCAACAGGATGATGAGGAGATGGAAAGGGATGGGATTGGAGATTGTACCGCCAACGAAAAAGGGCCACATCGGTCGGAAGATTGGAGTATCATAATACCTCAACCCGGCGAATCGCTTGGGCATCCAAGTGTTCGGGGTACGATTATTGTACACCTGCCCAGTAGCTAGACAGAGTTAGCTTTCAGGAAAGCATCGATTGGGAGATGGATTACCGTCAGTCGGCATTGTCGGTGGAAACAAGGGAGAGGTGGATCGGGAAGTCAATATAAGGGAGTTGGCTTACGTAAATACTGTAAGTATTAAAGTCAAAAAGTTACACAGCGTCATTGCGATTGTAATTGCTACGAGGTGCCATTCTCGTCTTCTTCCTTTGCAAATTTATGACAAAAAACAGACGTCTAATGCAACATTCATCCCGACCGCAAACTCGTAAACGTTCCCCAGACCAAAATGCCAAATCCTGTGGTTAGTGAACGGGCAGATATGTGAACATACCAACAACTTGCAACCAGTTGAATCTCTCCCACCCCAACCCAAGTGAAACAAGCCAAACGAACAACGTCCTCAACGTATCAATAATGGATCTACTTGTCGCCGACACATTCCTAGTAACACTCAATCCGAAAAAGTTGAACGATCTAGATTAGATATTGCATCGACAGTGGGAAAAAGTACCCGATGGAGAACATGATTGCAATCGCAGTACCCCAAATTTCAGGTTTAGAGAATAACTGGTGTGCGCCGTATGGAATATCAAAGTATCCGCCTTTCCCAGACTCTCGAGTTCCGAAAATGGCGTAGAGAATGGGCATTCCGATAATGGTGATCGTGAAGCCAAAGATACCTTCCCAGCCGACCATTCTCACAGGATGAATAGTATGCTTGGCCATGATGAATTCCTCTAACACGAATTGTGAGGCAGTGAAGAGTTGAGCGAATGCAATGAGTAATACTCCGAGCACGACTCGAAAGACTTCAGGAGATCCACCAGACTCTGGAGGAGGAGTGTCTTTGGAATTGTTGTACAATGCACCCGAGAGACCTGAAGTTAGACCAAAAATTGAGACATGCTCATACCAACAAGGGATACTCCAAGGACGACAAGGAATAGACCTCCCCATTGAGACCGAGAAAGTCGTCGTTTGAGGAAAATTACAGAGAATAGTCCAACAAACACAACCAAAAATCCTCTAACCATTTGATAAATCGAAGCCGGAACCATAATAAGTCCCACATTAACCAACGTCGTCCCCATAATATCACACGAACTCGGCAAAGCCAACAAAAACAAATTCCACCCCTTCAACTCTGTCGGTGTCTGTTGCGACAAAGTCTTGACCAAAGGACTCGTATCCTCCTCCTCTTCCCCGGCAACGGCAACAGAACTCCCAAACACCCCCTCTCCATGTGAATGTAGACTCTCCCTCTCACCCGTCGTCTGCGGTTCAACGTCTTCTTGCGTCACGGGTTCGTAGTCTGTGGTGTCTGTTCGGGAGAAGAAGCGTGTTTGGAGGTAATGTGCGAATATGACGAGCCAGCATCCGCTTTCGCCGATAAACATGTTGAGGGTTTGCCAGACGGGTTGTTCGAAGCCGGCGTTGTCTTGGAGTTTGGTGAGGAGGGTGTTTGCTACGCCTGAGACGAGCATGCCGGCCATCAAGGCTAGAATCAGGGCGCTGTAGACTGGTCGCGCCATGGTGGAAACGGGTCTCGTGGTGGGTGAAGATTGATGAAGCGATTGCGTGGTGCCGCCTGGTGCGAGGGCAGCGAGGCTGAAGTCAATTTACACTATGGCGGTCAGGTGCTATTTCGAATCATTCATGGATCACTCGAAACGGCACGAGCTTTGTACGGCTATTGTCTAACATCGATGCACCTTTATCGAGGCTTCCATTTCTTCTTTTCAACTGTGTTGCATTTCATACGGATTTGAAAAGGTAAAAGCAAAAGTCTTAGCTACAAAACTTCGTTTACAAGTGAAGGAAGGAAGCTTTGATGATGAAATGTGTGACTCTTTTGGTCATCACACGCCACACCTCTCGGTATACGACAATGCGATGGTTTTACACGGCCAACAAATCCCTCTGTCCCTCTTCTGTACCAGTAAAATCCTATCACGAAACATGTCGCAAGAATTCTCTTTTTGAACAGCGAAGGGAATGAGAAAAGAAATTTGGGTTCCGAAATTTTTAAATTTCTACGGTGAAAAGTAAATATTTACAAAAATTCGAGCGTTGGTGCCTGAGCTATTTTTTCTTGCTCGTCTTCTGCTTTTTGGGCTTCGGTTGTTGTTCTTCCTCTCCGCCATAATAACAACCTTCCGCTTTATGCCAGTCCTCAATTCCCTTATCCGGAAACCGTTGACAATGTTCCCCTCCCTTCGGCACCTCCACCCACGAAACTTTACTGTCCAGGCAAACATACACATACTTTTTCGGTTTAGGAAGATCCGTATCAATACATGATGGATATGGATAAATCCATTGTGGCCATTGTTCATCGTACGCATATAAATGCGATCCACATTCAGTACAAAAGTGGCGTTGATTTCCACTATCATCAGCCCAAGCAAGCAAACTATAGGGGAAACCTTTTACGTGGTTTAGCTTTGGTACCGATGTTGGCTTGATAGATTTTTAGTTTATCTTCCCCCTGGACGAATTCAAGCGTATCTTTCTACAAGTCAGCGATTGCCTTGGGCGGGGGCTGACTTCAGCCATGATGTTGATTCCATATCCGCCGCTACCATTTGTCTTGCGGCAGATCGAGCAGTAACACCAACAGAATGGAACAGGGGTCTTCGATTTAACTCTGCGAATTAGAAACTTGGGTGTTGAGGCTTGCGAAAGTACTTGAATTGAATTGCGCCGCAGTGGCATGATGCTTCTAGTTGTAATGGTTCGGGCATTGTTCGTAAGGGAGAGAACGTTGAAAAGCGGGAGGATATGACGAGTGTTCGTAAGAAGAGAGTCGAGGAATTATCATGTTATGAAGTCATCCGAAAGGTGGAGACGCCGACGGAGATCGCTGAGGGCTCATGAAACTCGTCCGCATCTCAGGAGACTTCCACCACCACTTCGACAGATCCAAATGGATATATACGCAATACCGGTCACAACAGCACGAATAACATATCCGAATTATTATCAGTCTTCAAAATGGTCACAGATTTGACCTTCTTTCTTTCCCCTGAGTTGCGCGTCTATCTCGGCAACGCAGGTTTAGGTGTGACCCGTACGTAGGTGTCGTCACCGGACCCTTTTGCGATAATTCCTGATTGTCACTCACCTCACTCAAACCGACATGCCTCTCCTCGTTCCTGGTATCGTTGAACCCAAAAACAAAACTCAGTCTCCGGAAGACACAAAAGAAGAGCAAAAGCAAGACAAGTCTACAGAAACAAAACCATCCGAAGAAACCTCCGAAGCCAAGAAATTTGACGGCCGCAAAGCACCGGGCATGGAGGGAATGAGTGACGAGGCTGTTCGCAGATTCGAAGAAGCTATGGAACTGGAATATCAGAAGAGAGAAGGGGGTGCCTAAACGGTGCAGGAAATAGGGATTATTGATATTGTCTCATAACATTCAGTAGAAACTCAACTCTTCTCCACAACGAGCCTTCTACCATTCGATGAGTTGCCGGTTTTTGAATGATAAGATCTAGTTCGAAGGTATGGCCCTGGCTGACAACCGTGAAGAAGATATAGAGGGCCAGAATACACGGATGTGCCTCAGACCACTCCTTCATTGGTTCCAAGAAACCATATAACCGCGATACTCGACGACCGCGTAAAGTCAGCTATACCAGTATGTCGAAAGAGTTCGACGGTGCCATCGGCGACAAGGTTGTCGGCTGGGAGAACTTTGAATCCTGTCGAATTCTTTCGGCATACTGGTATAGACTTTAGGGGGTCGTCGAGTATCGCGGTTATATGGTTTCTTGGAACCAATGAAGGAGTGGTCTGAGAAACGCGAGAAAGTTGAGGGACCTATCGATCCCAGAACCAGAATCAATACGGCGATTCAGAACATGAAGCCTAATATCTTCTAAATCGCCGTATTGATTCTGGTTCTGGCCACTGGACTGCGATGATGGTCGTCCGGTAGGCGAGTTTTCCTGATTTTGTATCCCGCGAGTATGATGCTGCGCAGCGTTATTATGTTGAAAGATCAAGACTGGAGGCGAAGGATCTGAAAGCAAAACTCAGAAACTTTGCCAAAGCCGGTGGCCTTAGGATGTCACAGCTAAGCGTAGGATGGGTGCTGATAAGTAACATCTCGTCGGACAACATGAGAAAGTTCATCGGAGAGAGAACTTATCTGAACTGACTTTACTACTTAAGGACGTCTGTACACGATTCGGAAACACATAATATCACTCTACAATAAGATCTGTCTGTGAGATCACGATTTCTTCTCTCCGTTTGACGTTGCTCCATTGGCCGTCCCAACTTCAGGATGCCGCATATCCTCCTTACTGACCCATTCCCCAGTAACCTATCATCAGAAACCGCACATTCAAAGACTATACCGGATGTGGATAATGATACGGAAAAACCCTCCTATCAGGCCAAATCCAAGCATTCTCCGGCGCAACCTCATCCGGTCCCATCTCATTCCCCTCCGCCCTAGTCTTCATCAACTTCTCATACGGCATAACCCCCCTCTTGACCTCTGCCCACCCACCAGCACTCAACTCGAACGACGCAGTCCAAATCTCCTTATACCTAAACAAACTGCATTTCCAAACCCCATTCTCCTTACGATACTCGTTCTCGTACATACCCTGCTCGATCCACTGGCGCGGGAGGGGCCCGTACCGGGGGGGATTATCGTCGAGGGCTTCAGTGTGGATACCACCAAACATGAGCATGTGGAAACGACCGTTGGCGTGGGTTCCGTCGGGGGAGACAGTGACGACGTCTTGGAGTTGGTGGTGGTTAATCATGAATCCGTGTGGGGGGCCGTTTTCTTTGTTCAAGCCTTGGTAGATTCGACGGGCTCCTTCTTTACCATGGTATAACCCGCCACGGTAGTAGAGCTATATCTCAGAAGGAACGAGAGGGGGGAAGGAGGTACCTTGGCATCGTCGGTGAATAAATCGATTACTTGTTCGTAAAGGACATTGTCCCAGTAATATCCGTATTTGAAGTGGAGGGTACGAATTGCTTGGATGTCATTTAGTCGAGTTACTTCTTGACGTAACGTTCCTACTTCATCGCGAAGGGAGTTCAATTGAGATTGTAAGTCTTGAAGAGACATGTTTGACCGGCGGCGTGGGGAACGGAGTGTGGGGTATATGTGTGTGGTCCCTGGGAAGCACACAGATTTTTGCGAGGCGGCATTGCGGGGCACGACCGCGATTAATTTAGATGGAGTGATCCTTCAAGGATTCAGGAATTCAAGGAGTGCGTGAGAAGATATCGTCGAGACACCAAGTCATATCAATATCAGGACAACGCTGGAATCAAATGATTTGAAATAATCTATCGATTTATGCTAATTCGCCATTCCTGATATCGCCCTGCTCTCATCGGATCTCCCTTCTCAACTTTATTGATCAACTCGGTAACCTGCCTCGTAGCATCTACACCTTGCAGTCTCGCTAGAGACGATTTATAGACCGCCAACGAATTGAGGCACCCTGCATATCAATAGAAGTTGAAATTCGGGATTACATTTCGACTTTGGAACCTCCTGCAGCAGTTCTTCCAGCATCTCTATCTCACTCTGCAAGACCGCCAATTTTTCTTCATCTGAGGTTGGAGCAAGGATTGGTCTCTCTTGAGATGGCTCATGAAGAGAGAACGTCTCCCCCAATAGCCACGAGTGATAGAGCCATGTACTCTGATCATCTGGATCCACCCAAAGTCCATTGTGCGATCTCTCTAATTCTACCCGTTAGCAATAAAAACACAGAATTGCACACCTGTTTGGAGCAAAGCTTGTCTCTTTGTGTCAAAGTTGGGAGCAGATGTAGCAGGAAGTAACTGGGGGATTAACATTACCCGGTAATGCCACGCCGAGAAATTGGAGATGTTGTTGGTTTTTGTAGTGGTATAGTCAAATTCTGTCTTCGCCAATGATACTCCACAGAGCTTTTCAATGCTTGATACGACATACCTTCTGTATCCCCAACCGTGAACTAGTGTCAACAAGATGCGCGAGAGTAGCGACTACAATTTCTTGAGTCCACCTCCAGCATTTTCGTGACGAGTTTTAATTCCGTATCCCAATCCGCGTCAGGACATGTTTCAAGACACCATTTTCGGTACAGCCATATCCAATAACATTTCGGATACTCTCGGAGTCGAAGGAACAGAAAATGCAGCTCTGCAACAAGCAATTGTCGGATTTGCTCGGGATTTCTGAGTCAGGCCACTTCCATAACGGAGTAATTACTCGTTGAAAAGTCCTTCGAGGAGGATGTGTCGACGATAATTCCATATGGTGTAGAATTCAGGGTTCTTCTTGAGGAGCGTGGTCGTCAAATCAAATGCGGATTTGGACAAGTCATTGTTGGCTCGCTGAAAGTTTCAGGGGGCGATTGAAAGAACGGGATTACCCTTGCCAAGACATCTTCTGTCAATGCGCGATAGTCGATTATTTGGGCTTTTCCTTTCTCCAGGCGAGCGGCCTCTTTTTCTGGAGATTCGCGTTGTCGCTTGACGCTATGCGACATCCTTGTTTCCACGCAACAAAATTCCGTTGGCCAATTTCGTGCGCCGATCGGCTTCCCTTCAAATGTGTAGCAAAAGTTTGAACCCCTTCAAACGGCGCTTTGTGGTAGCCTCGCCGCCAGGCTGATCACCACGATCTGATCAACGATTGTTGATTGGCCTGGCGGCGAGGCTAGCTTTGTGGCATGGGTAGATTAAGTGAAACGCCGTGTTTCATTCGTTGGCACCGGCGGATTCGGCGGTGATTAGCGACGCCGACTTCGCCTTAGAATCCCTGTGGACCCACCACGCTCCTCGCCTCCAATTCGGCCCTTACACAACAACCAAATCCAACGTCATCAAAACCCACACCAACCCTCCCTCTCCATCGATGGACACTCCGCTCATTTCTTAAACCTCCCGGGCCTTGCCGTATCAGTGTACTTTACGCGTGTCTTGTCTAAAAACGCCGTGCTTGAGGACTCCGCAGAAGCTTTTTTTATATTTCTGAGACGCTAGCGGGTGGGAGGAAACGATGTCAAGAATGTTTAATTTACTTTCGCCGACAAAGTTGACGACGCATGGGAGTTCGACTTCATTGTCGGAATTGGATCAGGTGGCGTCGTTGAAGGAGGCATTGGAGGGACTTGATGCATTGCTTAATGACGATTTGAATGGTCTGTCCTATTGCGAAAGGGAAAAATTCTTATCTGTTAGGAGCGGAGAAGATACTTGCGAATGGGTCGAGCGCGTTTCATAAGACGGGGCATTCTGCAGTGAGTTTTATGCGTGCTGTCATTGGGTTTGAGGCGGATATGTTGAAAGAAGGTATCATGAACGTGGGATGAGCTGATTGTAGCGACGGAGAGGATTATAGATGCGGAAGCGACGGCTGAACGACAAAAGAAATTGGTCGTGAAAGAAAATCATTCGCAAGGACGATATGATCCTGGTAGAATCCCCACAGCGAGTAAGGACTGACTGCTAGGTGCGGAGTATACGCTATGTACCGCATTGTGTCTACTGATGAGCGCGGTGACATCGTTTCTCAGTGAATCAGTCGTGGAGTCTCTTCGAGGAGCCTACAAACTTCGCAAATCATATCAATTACTGCATAAACTGTTCGATATGATTGTTGCTGTCGAAGGTCATCCAAATCACGCCGACGCGACAAACAGCACGACAAAAGTTGTGGCCACGCCAGAGGAAATGTCTGAAAAATCAATGGACAGCGACGATGAATTTGTGGATGCGACAGATGATATCACCAATCTTGCAAATCCAAATCCTCTTCCAAAGGCAATGAGCGATATGTCCCTTTCGAACGGAACCTCACGATCTGAGCCCATTCCGAGACTAGACATCGAAACAGATGTATTCTTAGAGGATCGGCCTACATCCGCAACTAGTACACCCGCTCCCATCGATCGTCGCGCATCTCTCGCAACAGTATCCTCCTTCCACGACATTCCAACTCCTCCAGCAAACGAACTGACTCTCACCGACGAAACGATTTACGCAGGGACATTAATGGCATTAGGATCCATCATGTTATTAATCTCGCTTCTTCCGCCGTCGCTATCCCGATTACTGAGCATCATTGGTTTCCGCGGATCACGATCACAGGCCTTATCCATGTTATGGAAAGTCTCATCTCAACCCAGTCCTTTCGGTGGTCTAGCAACGTTCTTCCTTGGAACCTATTACGGCAATATTGTCCAGAACAGTGATATCATAGGCGACGAATTCGCAATGGCTCGTAGCGGGGGCTCAACACTCGACAAACTCCTTAGCAATCTCGTACAAATACGCAAACGGTACCCCGCGAGTGCCTTGTGGGTCGTTGAAGAAGCGCGAATGGAGAGCATGAAGGGAAATCTAGAGGAAGTTGTCCGTCGATTAACAGCAATCCAAGTCAACAGCGAAATGCCTCAAATTCAATCGTACGTAACCTTTGAAGGAGCCTTGTATCTCACCCCCAAATTTTCATGCTAACATAGACATAATCTCATGACACATCGCTACGAAGATGCCGCGAAATCATTTATCCGGATGTGTGGGACTAATAAATGGTCTCATGGTCTCTACACTTACATCGCAGGCATCTGTTACGCCGAACTCTCCCGAAAAAATCCCTCCAACACCACATACGCTACAAAAGCCACCTCCCTCCTCGACACTGTCCCCTCTCTCCTATCAAAACGAAAATCCTTCGGCGGCAAACGAATCCCCTTTGAACAATTCGTCGACCGAAAAATCACACGTTTCCAATCTCGTGCTCCCAACGGTCCCATCATCGAGGGCATAACGGGTCCTGTCACCGAGGAAATCACATACTTGCTCTGCAACGGTCAAAAACGTATGGGAGCAATGGAGCTGGAAAAAAGTTGGGAATCGTTAGAGTTGTGGAGTGACGTTGAAGGTGGGGAAGAGGAAGAGGTT
>Ga0182015_10004091_pt1 | contig 15919 bp, 11 predicted proteins | sample 712P3MmetaG_FD_120478 | JGI IMG/M metagenome (GOLD analysis project Ga0182015, IMG submission 120478) | Permafrost microbial communities from Stordalen Mire, Sweden - 712P3M metaG | ecosystem: Environmental > Terrestrial > Soil > Wetlands > Permafrost | place: Sweden: Stordalen | collected... | reverse complement strand
GCGCTGCTAGGCTAGACCTCGGTCAGCGACGCTGATCACGTGGGTCGTCAAGTGGGCGGCTCGCTACGGGACACCCGATTCATAAGGCACTACACGTTATGGCTGAGAAGCAGCAAATCATAAAGGACTATCAGGCTCACGCGACGGACACCGGCTCGTCCGAAGTCCAAATCGCAATTCTGACAGACCGGATTTCTCATCTCACCGAGCACCTCAAGGTACACAAGGGTGATCATCACACCCGTCGTGGACTAATGAAGCTCATTGGTCAACGTCGCCGTCTGCTCGATTATGTGCAGCGCGGCAATGTCGAGCGCTATCGCGCTTTGATCGGTCGACTCGGCATTCGTCGCTAGCCGACATATCGCGTCGACGCCGTCGACGTTCAACATATCCGAGGCCTCGGAGGCCAGTGGAGAACAGTCGCGTAACGCGAAGGTTGCCCACTGGGATCCGGGCGGAGTGTTGCTAACCGCATAAGGAGCAATTCCATGACTGACGCCATTCGCGTAAGTAGCCCAATCACGGGCACCGACAAGACCATGACCTTTGAAGCAGGTCACCTCGCCCAACTCGCCGACGGAGCCGTACTGGCTCGCATCGGTGACACAATGCTGCTCGCCACGGTGGCGGCCGCACGAACTGCACGCGAGGGCATTGACTTCTTTCCACTCACCGTGGACATCGAAGAGCGCGCGTACGCCGCGGGCAAGATACCCGGAGCCTTCTTCCGTCGTGAGGGCAAGCTCTCCGACCAGGCCATCCTGATCTGCCGTCTCATCGACCGACCGCTGCGCCCATCCTTCCCCAAGGGCTTCCGCAACGAGGTCCAAGTGGTCGGCACGATTTTCAGCGCCGACCAAGAGAATCCGCACGACATCCTGGCCATCAACGCCTCGTCGGCGGCCCTCATGCTGTCGGGCATTCCGTTCGACGGCCCCATCGGGGCCGTGCGCATGGCGTACACCACCGACGGCGAGTGGGCCCCGCACCCCACGTTCGCCGAAGGCGACGCCGCGACCTTTGAACTCGTCGTTGCCGGACGGGCCCTCAGCGACTCGGCCGAGACCGACATCGCGATCATGATGGTCGAAGCCGGTGGCACGGAAGGTTCCTTCGTCAAGTACGAAGACGGCGCGCCCAAGGTCAGCGAAGACGTGCTCGCTGAAGGTCTCGAGAAATCCAAGCTCTGGATTCGCGAAGCCATCAACTTACAGCGCGATCTCGTCAAGGCCTACGTGGCCGAACGTGGTCCCATCCAGCCCATTGCCTATCAGACCTTCGCGGACTACGAAGACGATGTCTACGCCCGCGTCGAAACAATAGGTGAGATTGCCTTGAGCGCAGCCAACAAGTTGAGCGAGAAGCAAGCGCGGACCGAGGCGCTCGCCGCGGCCACCACGTCGATCATGGAGAAGCTCTCAAGCGAGTTCCCCGATCGCGCGAGCGAAGTCAAGGCTGCGGTCAAGTCCATGACCAAGAAATTGGTCCGTCGACGCATTGTCGACGAGGGCCTGCGTATCGACGGACGGAGCGTCAACCAGATTCGTCCGCTCTCGGCCGAGCTCGACCTCTTTCCGATGACCCACGGTTCCGCGCTCTTCCAGCGCGGCGAGACCCAAGTGGTCAACGTCACGACGCTCGGCATGCCCCGCATGCGCCAGCAGATTGACTCGATTACGCCTGATGAATTCCGTCGTTACATGCACCACTACAACTTCCCGCCGTATTCCACTGGTGAGACCGGTCGCGTGGGCGCGCCCAAGCGTCGCGAAGTCGGTCACGGCATGCTGGCTGAGCGTGCGCTCATCCCCGTACTGCCGAGCGAGCAGGAATTTGCCTATACCTTGCGCGTGGTCTCAGACGTCATGCAGTCCAATGGTTCGACGTCAATGGCGTCGGTCTGTGGATCAACGCTGTCACTCATGGCCGCGGGCGTGCCGATCAAGGCTCCCGTTGCCGGTATTGCCATGGGACTGGTCTACGACGACGGCAAGTACGTCACGTTGACAGACATCCTCGGCGCCGAAGACGCGTTTGGAGACATGGACTTTAAAGTCGCCGGCACCGCCGACGCGGTCACGGCACTGCAGTTGGACACCAAGATCGACGGCCTGCCCGCCGACGTGTTGTCCAAAGCATTGCACCAAGCCAAGGAAGCCCGACTGACCATCCTCAAGGTCATCACCGACACCATCGCCGAGCCGCGTAGCCAGGTTGCCGAAGTGGCGCCGAAAATTGTGTCCATGGAGATCCCCATTGACAAGATCGGTGAGGTCATTGGACCCAAGGGCAAGGTCATCAACACCCTGCAACAAGAGACCGGTGCGGATATTGCCGTCGACGATGACGGAGTCGTGGGCACCGTGACGATTGGTGCCAAGGACGGCCGAGCCGTAGAAGAAGCTCGACGTCGCATCGCCCTCATCCTGGACCCGCCCACGGCTGAAGTCGGCGTGATCTACCAAGGCCGTGTCGTGAACATCGCCAAGTTCGGTGCCTTCATCTCGATCATGCCGGGCCGTGATGGTCTACTGCACATTTCGAAGATGGGCCCGCTCAACGATGGCAAGCGAATTGGCCAGGTCGAAGACGTTGTTGAATTGGGTCAGGCCCTCGAAGTACGGGTCGACGACATTGACCCCCAGGGCAAAGTGTCGCTGTCGTTGGCGGGCGAGTTCGCCGGTGCTGAAGGTAGTGCCAGTGACTCACCTCGTCCCACTCGTGCGCCACGCGAAAACAATGACCGTGGTGGACGAGACGACCGTGGTCCACGCGGCGGCAGCGACCGCGGCAGTAGTGACCGTCCGAGTCGCGATCACGCGCCATCTGCGGTCAAGTCGTCGGCATTCGAGGCCGCCTTCGAAGCAGAGTTGGCGGGCGAATTTGGTGACCTGGGCCCCGAGGGTCCTGCGTTCAGCGCCGACGATAGTGGTGGACGTCGCCCTCCTCGTCCCCGTCGCCGTTAATTTTTAGTGTCCGTGCGGCTCAGTCCTCGTGACTGTGCCGCACGGCGCCACTCGATTTTCGTAGCGTGGAGCCAATGAGTACCGCCGCTCTCTCATCGCCCACTCGGTGGTGGCGTCCGCTGGGCCGGTCTGACCGCTGGGCCTTGTGGTGGATTCTGGCGACTCCCGTTGTCCTCTTTGTGGTACCGGCTCTGTTTGGCCACCCGGCGATACAAGCGGACAACCTCATTCAAAACTTTCCGCTCCGAGTACTTAGCGGACGTGAGATTGCGAGTGGCCACCTGCCGTTGCTTAATCCTTACGCCAACTCCGGCACGCCTTTACTAGGTGGGCTCAACGCCGGCTCCGCCTATCCGCTCACCCTGATATTTGCGTTCATTCCGGCCATCGCCGCGTGGGTGTTCAATCTCATCGCCATCTACGTCACCGCCGCCATGGGTATGTTCTGCCTGTTGCGTTGGCACGGCCTGAAGACCCTGTCGTCACTGGCCGCCGCCATGAGTTTCACGTACACGGGGGCCATGATCGGCCAAATCGTTCACCTGGGCGTCGTGCAGGGGTTTTCGTTCATGCCCTGGACGTTGCTGATTCTGCTGTCACTGTCGCGGCGCCTTCGTGCGACTGCGCACGACGCGACCTGGCGCGACTGTGCACGTGTCGCGTGGCGGCCAACGGTGTGGTTCGCCGTGCTGTGGGGTCTCACCTTCCTCACGGGAGAACCCCGGGCCATCGCGGTCATTGAACTGCTCTGCCTCGTATGCGTGCCGGTGTTGTTGTTAGTGCGCACCTCATACTCACTGAACTCATGGCGTACTCGCGTGACCTACGTGGCGAGTCTCGCCGTGGGCCTCGCGTGGGGAGTGGGCATTGGTCTCGTGCAGTTGCTGCCCGGTGAATCTTTCATTGGCTTCTCGGAACGTTCGTCAATTTCCTACAACTACTTCGGCGCGGGATCACTGTCGGTTCGGTGGTCGACGCTGCTGTTAGTCCAGGACATGTTCGGCGGCAACGGCACCATCGGTACACGCTTCTTCGCCCACTACAACCTGGCCGAGGTGACGGGCTACGCCGGCCTGCTGGCCCTCGTGGCAACGTTCGCATTCATCTCGCGATGCACCCGCCGCGGCTGGACCGGCGGCCAACGCGACTACGTGCTCTACTTCGTGCTCTTCGTGGTCGGACTCTTCGCCGCGTGGGGCTCGTTCACCCCCGTGGGCCATCTCTTTCATCACATTCCGCTCTTCGGCAGTACTCGGCTACAGAGTCGCAACATCATCGTGGCCGACTTCTCGGCATCGGTGCTGCTGGGCTGGTGGCTCGACCGAATGCAGAATCGCGACACGGCCGCTGCCGGCCTCGAGCGCCGCGCCCGATGGTTCACATTGTTACCGGTTTTTGCGACCGTGGTGCTCTGCGTGGCCATGCTGGGCTGGGGGCCCTCGATCGTCGTGCACTTCGGGGTTGCCTCGACAATGGCGTCGTACGCCAAGAGCCTGTCCCTATCACTGTGGCTCCACCTCGTCATTGCCGGCGCAATAATTGTTGCGCTGTGGTGGCGGCGCCGTTCGATCAAGGTCATGCGCTGGCTGCTCGTTATCTTGAGTGCCGATGTGATCGTGTTCCTGCTCTTTTGTTCGTCGGGCCTGATTGGTCTTGACGGCCCGACCGAACCGGCGTCGGCGAGCGCAGTAGCGCTGCTCGGCACCCAGGGTCGCACGGCCTTTGTTGACATGGGCGGCGTGCACCTGACGGCCTACGAAGACTTGGGCTTCGACAATCTCGACGTCTTTACCAAACGTGAAAGTGTCCAGGGCTACGGATCGTTGGTCTCGACGATTTACGACAACGCGACGGGCACGCACCCGTCGGCGGAACTCAATCCCTGTCATCTAGCGGAAGGAACGTTCACCCAATTGCGCCTGTCGGCAATCGCGATCGCCGCGACGCAGCTGAGCACCCGCACACGTTTGAGTGCGCCGATGTCCAGCACGTGCGTGAAGCTCGCGCCCGCTACCAGTACGCGCCGCTACTTCGGTCAGATATTGGACGTGCGCACAGTCACGATCACCGGACTGAACGGCGCGAACGTGGCGAACGGTCCGGTCACGCTCGAGATGCTCAATAATTACGGTGGGCGCGCGTTCCCGCCCGCGACAATGGTGGGAAAGAACACCATGACCTTCACGTTTAACGGCGGCGTGGAGTCAGCCGGATTCGTCGTCAGCGCTCGAAGTGACGTCTCGATTCACGACGCTACGGTCACTCAAGAGGCGCCTGACTCGCACGGCTATCGCTTGGACACGCCATTTCAACTGGCGCTCTCAACGTCGTCGTGGCACCTCAGTCACACGGTGGGGACATTTTCAGTCTTTACCGCGACCCACCTGAAGCCCGCCGACTGGATTGCGAGCCCCGTCGGTGCGAGTCACATCACGTCGATTAAGAACGCGACGTGGGGCGACACGTGGGTCGGCGTGAACGCCGCGGGCCCGGTAGTACTCAAACGCAGCGAAGCGTACCTGCCCGGATGGCGCGCGACCGCGCTGAACAAGATCAACGGTCACACCGTCCAGCTGCCGGTAGAGCGGTCCGGACTCATTCAAAAAATCACGGTGCCCAAGGGGGAGTGGACCGTGCACTTCCACTATCACGCGCCCTACATTGAACTGAGTCTCGTCGTCTCGTTTGTGAGTGCGCTCGCACTCGCAGCCGCGGCGGTCACCGCATTCGAAACGAAGCGGCGACGTCGGGCCAGTAGGATTCGACCGTGAAATCACTCGCGATTGTGGGCGGCGCGGGCCGCATGGGCCAAATGTTGGCCGCACAACTGGGTGCCGTTGACGATTTCAAGGTCACCACCTTGGTGGACCTTCACGAGCCGAATGAACTGTTCGGCGCGACGTTCGCCACGTCGCTGGCGAACGTAGATCCCTCCACCGTTGATGTGGTCGTGGATTTTTCTTCCGCCAAGAGCGTGGTGGAATCGGCGCAGTGGTGCGCGAATCATCATGTCGCTCTCGTCATCGGCACGACGGGACTGTCGGAGTCACAACGCAGCGAAGTAGAAAAGGCGAGCCAGGCAACGGGCATCATTATGGCGTCGAATTATTCGATTGGCATGGTGCTCCAGCAGCGATTCGCCGTCCAGGCGGCGCCCTACTTCGACCGCGTTGAGATCATTGAACTGCACCACGACCAAAAGGCCGACGCCCCGTCGGGCACGTCACTGACTACCGCGGCGGCCATTGCGCAGGCCCGTCGCGACGCTGGACGCGGTCCAATGCTGGACCCCACGACACATCACACCGTCGACGGCGCGCGCGGCGCCGACGGTGGCGATGGCGTGATGGTGCATTCGCTACGCCTGCCGGGTCTCGTGTCGCACCAGGAGATTCACTTTGGCGCGCCGGGCGAGGGGCTTTTAATCCGACACGATTCGTTCGATCGAGAGAGTTTCGTCCAGGGCGTGGTGCTGGCCCTCAATGGCGTCGGGACGACGCCGGGACTCACAATCGGAATTGATTCCTTCGTCAAGTAGCGACGACGACTTTGGCCAGAACCAATCGCTGGTAACTTTGGGTCATGGCGTTGCCACGTTTTGGAACAGTTCTTACCGCAATGGTGACACCGTTTTCGCCTGACGGCTCGGTCAATTTCGACGTGGCGAGCCAGATTGCCAAGTTCATCGTCGAACAGGGCTGCGACGGGCTCGTCATCGCTGGCTCGACCGGAGAAGGTAGTGCGCTCTCGGACGAGGAGAAGATGGACCTCTTCTCCTGTGTTTCCCAGGCCGTCAACGTGCCGGTGCTCGCCGGAACTACGTCGTCGAATACTGCTGAGTCGGTGGCGTTGACAAGTCGCGTCGCCGCGACCGGCGTTGCCGGCGTGCTCGTGACCACGCCGGCCTACGCGCGACCGAGCCAGGCGGGAATGACGGCCCACTTCAGCGCCATTGCCAACAGCACGAAGCTGCCGGTGATGCTCTATGACATACCTATACGCACCGGGCGCAAGATCAAGTCCGAGACGGCCATCAATCTCGTGCGCAACCTCGTCAACGTGATTGCGATGAAGGACGCGTCGGGCGATTTGGTCCAGGCGGCCCACACCAAGGCGGTCCTGGGCGAGGAGCTCGACCTCTATAGCGGCGACGACAGTGTGGTACTGCCCTTCATGGCCATTGGCGCGGTCGGCCTCGTCTCGGTGGCCGCGCACTGGGCCGCGCCGGAGTTCTCCGCACTTGTGCGCTGCGTCGAAAAAGGCGACTGGGAAAAGGCGAGGGAGTTTAACGAGCGATTGGCGCCGAGTTGCGAGTGGGAAAGCGGCGAGATGTATCCCAATCCCATTCCGGCCAAGTCCGCGCTGCGCGCGTTGGGCTTTGCCGTGGGACAGTGCCGTCCACCGCTCGGCCCCGGTGACGCGACCTGTGACGCCGAGGCGGCCGAGATAGTCGCCTCGTTACAGGCCTCACGTGGCTAAGGATTCTTTTCGCGTCACCTTCCTTGGCGGTTTGGGCGAGATCGGCAGAAACTGTCTCGCGCTTGAACAAGATGGTCGCATCGTCATTGTTGATGCCGGACTCATGTTTCCCGAGCCCAATATGTACGGCGTCGATCTCATCCTGCCGGACTTTAGATGGCTCATCGAGCGCAAGGACCGCGTCGACGCGATCGTGCTGACGCACGGCCACGAGGACCACACCGGTGCGCTGCGTTATCTCGTCAAAGACATCAACGTGCCGATCTACGGCGCCGCGCTGACGTTGGGATTCGCCCGTCACCGACTGACCGAGGCCAAAGTTGCCCACGACCTCACGTTCATTGAAGTCACCGACGGCGAGCGCCGGCGAATCGGACCCTTCGAGGTGGAGTTCATCCCCGTCACCCACTCAGTGCCGAGCGCGCACGCGTTGGCCTTTCACACCAAGGTCGGCATCGTGGTGCACTCGGGCGACTTCAAGCTTGACCTCACCCCAATCGATGGACGTCGCACCGACATCACACGGTTGGCGGCGATTGGCGAAGAAGGTGTGGCCCTGCTGCTGTGCGACTCAACGAACGCCGAAGAGCCGGGCTTCACCGCGTCGGAACGTTCGGTCGGCGGAGCGTTGCGGCGCCTCTTCCTCGAACGTCCGCAGCGGCGCATGGTGGTGGCCTGTTTCGCGAGCCATATCCATCGTGTCCAGCAGATCATCGACGTGGCCTTGGAGCAGAATCGCAAGATCGCGCTCATGGGTCGCTCGATGGAGTCCAACGTGAAGCTCGCCAGAAAATTGAACCAGTTGCACGTGGGTAACGCCGACTTCATCGACATCGAGAACATCGACCGGTTCGCCCCCGGCGAAGTGTGCGTCATCTGCACCGGTAGCCAGGGTGAGCCACTGGCAGCGCTCTCAAAGCTGTCGCGTGGTGACGCGCGCTACTTAAAGGTCGGCGCCGACGACACGGTAATTCTCAGTTCGCACCCGATTCCGGGCAACGAATGGTCCGTGGGCCGCGTGATCGACGACCTGCACCGCGCGGGCACCGAGGTCATCCACTCCGAACACGAACCGGTGCACGCGTCGGGCCACGCCCGTCAGGGAGAACTGCGGACCTTCCATCAATTGGTTCGTCCGCGGAACTTTGTTCCGGTCCACGGCGAGTATCGCCACATGGTCCACCACGCCGATCTCGCCCTTTCAATGGGACTGACCAACGCCCACGTGTTGATCTGTGAGGACGGCGACCAAGTGGAGGTGACGGCGACCGGCATCAAGCGCTCGGGACAGGTACCGGCCGGATTTCACTACATCGACGGCAGCGCCGGCGACCTCGACGAGCGACCACTCGAAGAGCGTCGGATGCTCGCGGCGTTCGGGGTCCTGCAAATTTCGGCCGGCATTGACAAGGATCGCGGCACCATCATCCAGCCGGTGCGCATCACCACGCGCGGTTGGTTCGACGGCGAGCACGATCGCACGTTGCTCGAGACCGTGACCGCCAACGTACGCGAGGCGCTGGAAACGGCGCTGCGCGAGGGCGACCACGACGAGGAGTCACTCAATAAGGTGGCCCAGCGCGCTGCGGGACGACTACTGGGACAGAAATTCCGACGTCAGCCCGTGCTATTGCCGGCAATCGTTGTCCTCTAGGTCTGGTCTTTTTCCGGCTCGCCATTCTCGGCATTGCGTCGACCCGAGCGCCAGTACGCCTTGCGGTTGATCTGCTCGTCGCTGAGACCGCGGTCGAGCAGCGCGGAGCGCAGGACGTTGATGAGTGAGAACTCACCAAAGAGGTAGGCGTGACCCTCTCCGGAGGGGAAGGCGAAGGCCCCCAGGCCGTTCAGTAAACCCGAGGGGTCGGTACGCGACCGCTGCGAACGATTGACAAAGACTGCCGACGCGCTGACGCCGTCACGGAACTGCGCGCTGGGTGTGTCGTCGTCGTGATCGATCTCAATGATGAAGGTCGCTCTTCCGGGCGCATCGATGCTTTGCGCCATCCGGTAGAAGGCGCTGAAGCCTGTGACGTCGCCCATAAAGAGGTGCCACTGAGCGTTCGGGTCCAAGGGAATCTTCCCGCGCGGGCCCACCACGTCAACGGCATCACCGGGGGCGGTCGATTGCGCCCACTGACTGCCCAATCCGTCGTGCGTCGTGCAAATCCACAGGGTGAACTCGTCCCGCTCGGCGTCGACGCTACGAACGCTGTAGCGGCGACGGGTAAAAGAGCCCGATGCATCCCCCAGACGGATCATGACGTCATTGCCGGGCACGCCGCACAGTTCTTCTGCGCTGCCCCGGAGCACAATTTCGCGAAGTGAGGTGCTCAATTGGTCGTTTTTAACCACTTTGCATACGCGGGCGTTCGTGCTCAGACGCTGGGCGAGCTCAATGGATGTGCTGTGGGGGCTTGTTGTCACGAGAGCAGCCTATGACGAGTGGCACCGATTACGAACCCATGTTCGGTAAGTTGGATGGTGGTGGTACAGGCACGACACAAGAAAAAGCCGGTTAAAAAGACGGCCAAGCGCTCGCGCGCCTCGTCGGACGGTCCCACGATTTGGCAGCGCCACGAGCGCGATATTTGGATCGTAGTAATGGTCGTGGTGGGCCTCTTCGCCTTGCTCGCCGAGGCGGGAGCTCTGGGTCCCGTGGGTCACCAGGTTTCGCGGGCGTTGGCCATTACCTTCGGGGTCGGCAGATTTGCCCTCCCGCTCGTGCTGCTCGCCCTAGGCATTGCCCTCATTTGGGGCAAGATCGAAGTCGAACGGGCCCGCCTCGGTTGGGGAGTGACGCTGGGCATGATCAGCGTGTGCGGGCTAGGCCATCTGGGCGGAGGGCGTCCGAACCTCAACGCGGGTGTGAAGGCACTGGCCCACGGTGGCGGATGGCTAGGAGTCTTGGTCGGCGGCGGGCTCTACCGAACGGTGGGGGTCGCGGGGGCCCTCGTCATACTGATCGCGCTGTTGGTAGTAGCGCTCATCATTACGACGGGCATTGGTCTGCGCGCGTTGGCCAGCGGCACCGGCACGTTGCTGCGCGGCATCGGTGGTCGCTTCGCCACGTGGTGGACGTCGCGCGAGAAGTACCCCAAAGAAGAGGACGAAGAAGAAACGGACGACGACGACGTCGACGGCGACGAAGAGTACGAAGTTGAGTCCGACGATTTCGAATACGAAGAAGAGTTGGCCGATGAGACTGAGCCCGAATTCGAGCAAGAGGAACTCCCGCCGCCTCCGGCCCGTCCGGCGCCACCCAAGCCTCGCTCCGTGCCGATAATGGAAAGCGAGTGGGAACTGCCACCGATCTCGATGCTGGTGCGCACCAAGGACCAAAAGCAGGACCGCAGCGCCATCGTGGCCGCCGGCGCGCAACTGGTCGAGGCGCTCGCGGCCCACGGGGTCGAGACCACGTTGGTGGGTTATACCGTGGGACCGACCGTCACGCGCTTCGAATTGGAACTCGGCGCCGGCGTCAAGGTGTCGAGTGTCACGTCGCTTAATAAGGACATTGCTTACGCCATGGCCTCTCCAGACGTACGGATCTTGGCGCCCATTCCCGGTCGCTCGGCTATTGGCGTAGAGGTGCCCAATCGCCAGCGCACGCTGGTGGCGTTGGGCGACTTGCTGGCATCAGACGAAGCCGTTGCTGCGACCCATCCGCTCGACGTGCCGATTGGACGCGACATCGCGGGCCGCACGGTCGTGATGAATCTGGGTGAGATGCCACACATACTTATCTCGGGCGCGACGGGCGCGGGCAAGAGCTCCTGCATCAACTCCATCGTCACCTCGCTGATCATGCGCTCGACGCCGGATCAGGTGCGATTGGTATTGGTTGACCCCAAGCGCGTTGAGATGGGCCAATACAACGACCTGCCCCACCTCATTGCGCCTGTCGTGGTCGACCCCAAGAAGGCGGCCGGAATGCTGGCCTGGGCCGTCAAGGAGATGGAACGACGCTATGACCTACTCGCCGAAAGCGGTGCGCGCGACATCACGAGTTACCAGCAGATGATCGACGACGGTGAACTCGTTCCCGATCCCAGTGACCGCGAAGTGATTGCCGAAGTGTTCGAACGCACCACGGGTCTGGCCTCGGACGTCGAGGAGCTGCCCGGTCCCGAAGAGTTGCCGTACATCGTCATCGTCGTTGACGAGCTCAACGACCTCATGATGGTCGCGGCCCGCGACGTCGAAGAGTCGGTAGTACGCATTGCCCAGATGGCGCGCGCCGTGGGGATTCACTTGGTGCTCGCCACCCAGCGACCTAGTGTTGACGTCATCACGGGCGTCATCAAGGCCAACGTGCCCAGTCGCATGGCCTTCGCCGTGTCGTCCTTGGCCGACAGCCGCGTCATCCTGGACCAGGCGGGCGCTGAGCGACTCATTGGTAAGGGCGACATGTTATTGGTGACCGCATCGAGCAATATCGCGCGTCGCCTGCAGTCGCCGTGGGTCTCTGAAGAAGAGGTACGTCGCGTCGTGGAGTTCTGGCGCGCCCAGGGCGGCCGCCAGGAAACCGTGGTGGCCCTCGACATTCCGGCGAGCCGCTCGGACGCGTCGGCCAGTAGCGACGACGACGAGGTGCTGCACCAAGCGCGAGATTTGGTACTGCAGTACCAGCAGGGTTCGACATCCATGCTGCAACGAAAGCTGCGCGTGGGATTCGCTAGAGCTGGCCGAATCATGGACCAACTCGAAGAAGAGGGCATCGTCGCCGCGGGCGATGGGTCCAAGGCACGTCGGGTGTTGATGACTCGTGAAGAGTACGACGAACAGACTTCGCTGTAACCAGTGACCCGTAAGCGCAGACCTCGTCGCCCCGCCCTGCGCGGTCTTTTTGCCCGTTTCTTCGCGCTGATCATGGGCGCCGTGGTCGCCGCGGCTCTCATCGTTGGTATGCAGGTGCCGCTGTTGCACCCGAGCGCCACCGTGAAACTGACCGTAGCGCCAATCGTTGCCACGTCGACGGGCACGTCATCGCTGGTCTGGCCGTCACTGGGCAGCGCCGCGATCGACATACCGTCCTTGGGCTTCGAAAGGAGTTGGCACAACAAGATCGTGCCGATTGCGAGCCTCACCAAGATGATGACGGCGTACGTCGTACTCAAAATGTTCCCACTCTCGATTGGTGAGACCGGGCCGTGCATCACCGTGAGTGACGACGACGTCGCGACCTACGAGTCACTTTACGAACAAGACCAGTCGAGCGTTGTCGTCTACGCGGGCGAGAACCTGTGCGAGAACGATTTGCTTAACGGCCTCTTGGTGCATTCAGCGAGCAACTACGCGGTGCTGCTCGCCGACATGGTCGCCGGCAGCACGACTGCCTTCGTGACACTCATGAATCACACTGCCGAGTCGCTCGGACTGACGGGTACCACCTATGCGGACGTCTCGGGTTATGACCCCGGTTCGGTCTCGACCGCGCTCGACCAGGCGCAACTGGCGGTTCGGCTCATGAAGTCCCCGCTCGTTCGATCGATCGTCGACCAGCCCAGCGTTACGTTGCCCGATGCCGGAACGGTCGCCTCGTTCACGCCGTACGTGGGCACGGACAACGTCATTGGCGTCAAGTCAGGACGGACCTTGGCGGCGGGTGGCTGTGACGTCATGGCGATGACGTTCAAATTTGGCACCACGACGAGGACGCTCTACGCGGTGGTACTCGGACAGGAAGGCGGGGACCTGCTGGGTCCGGCCGGCGACGCGGCCCTGGCGCTGGCAGACTCGGCGCGCATGGTCCAGGTGCCGCACGTGCACGATTTCCGTACGACGACTTCATTCGGCACCATTGGCTGGGGATCAAGCAGAGTCTCCTTCGGCGTCGCGACCAACACTCGGGTCACGTGGTCGCACCGTCAGCGTGCTCTGCACGTCAGCGCCCGGATACGGCATTTTTCTAGCGCCATCCATCGCGGTGAGATCGTTGGTTGGCTGAACGTGTACGCGAAGACGACGCACCGCCTGGCGCTCGTCGCCAACGGTGACGCTGCACCGCTGACACTGTGGCAACGCCTACGATAAAACGATGTACGCGCGCGTTCCCGCCAGTTCTGCCAACCTTGGACCGGGTTTCGATTCGCTCGCGGTGGCGCTCGAGTTATACCTCGAAGTCACGCTCGAACTCGCGGATTCGTTCGAGATCTCCAGCGAGGGCTTCGGCGCGGGACTCTTTGACAATGAGGATCATCTCGCGGTCCAGGTGGCCGCAAGCATCCTCGGGCACAAGAACTTCAAGGTGCACGTCAATTCAGAAATACCGCTGTCCCGAGGGCTCGGTTCGTCGGCGTCGCTAGCACTCGCGGCGGCCGCGGCGGCCGGCGCCGATGACCCCCTAGCCGTTGCCTCCGCGCTTGACGGACACGCAGAGAATGCGGCGGCGTCGATGTTCGGCGGACTGGTCATTGCGAGCTTCAGCGAGCGTGACGGCGTCATCGCTCGGTCATTGCCGCTTGATGAGGCGTGGCGTTTCGTGGTGGTCGTGCCCGAACAGGAACTCCTCACTTCTGAGGCCCGTCGGGTCTTGCCATCGAAGATTGCGTTCGAAGACGCCGTCAATAATCTCAACGCCCTCGGGTTGTTAATCGCGGGGCTGGCCGACCACCGCTGTTTTGTGCCTTCGGCCATGGACGACTATCTACATCAGCCCTATCGCATGCCGCTGCTCTCATTCGCCCAACCGTTACTCGACCGACTGCTCGCGGCGGGCGCTGCCGGTTCGTGTTGGTCCGGTGCCGGTTCGGCGATGCTCGGTCTAGCAACGCCGCGCACGGCGAGTGACGTTGCCGAGGCCGCGCAGGAGTTTCTGCTTGAGAATGGTGTCCCCGGAACAGTGCTCACGTTGAGGGCCGATCTGGGCGGGCTCGTTACGCGTTGAGCGGACCCACTAGAACATCACAGAGTCACGCTCTTCGTAGTGCGCTGCTCGTTCTCATGGGCGCCACCGCCATCCAGTGGTCGGCCGCGATTGTCAAACCGGCCTTTGTCAGCATCGGGCCTTCGGCGGCGAGCTCCTGGCGTTTTCTCTTTGGTGCGGTCGTCCTACTGATTGTTACCCGGCCGAAGTTGGGATCCTGGTCCCGCGCCCAGTGGCTAGGCGCCTTCGCGTTGGGCGCCACGACGGCGTTGATGAACCAAACGTTCTATCAAGCAATCTCTCGGATACCGCTGGGATCAGCGACCGCAATTGAATACATGGGCCCATTCCTGGTGGCGGCGCTCGCCAAGCGTTCGCTGCGACACTTTGCCTTCGTTGCGTTAGCGGGACTCGGTGTGTTGGCCCTCTCTCGTCCCGGCGGGGGCATCACGCTCGTCGGCGCGCTCTTCGCGTGCGTGGCGGGGGCCAGTTGGGCGACGTACACGTTCGCGTCGCATCGAGTGGGCGGCAACACTAAGGGATTTGAAGGGTTGGCTGTCGCCATGGCGTTCGCCGCGCTGCTCACGTGTCCCTTCGACGTCGGCGCAACTCATACGTTGGTCAGTCATCCTTCGTTGCTCGGACGATTGTTGCTCGTAGGCGTGATGGCGACCGTATTGGGATTTGGATTCGAGATGCAGGCGCTGCGGCATTTGAAACCTTCCATCGTGAGCGTGCTCTTGGCACTCGATCCGGCCGTGGCGTTCCTAATTGGTTGGATGCTGCTGCACGAGCGGGTCACCGCGTGGGACCTGGTGGGACTGGTCTGCGTGGTGATCGCCGGCATTGGCGTTACCTACGACGCCGCCAGAGAGGATATAAAAGCGGTTCTGTAGGCTGGACGCATGGCTTCGCCTAGATCCTTCGCCATTCGCACCTTTGGCTGTCAGATGAACGAACACGACTCCGAACGCCTCGCCGGGCTGATGGTGGCCGACGGATTGGTGCGCGCGGACAACGACGACGAGGCCGACGTCATCATCTTTAATACCTGCACCATTCGCGAAAACGCCGACCTCAAGCTCTACAGTGCGCTGGGCCAGCTCAAGGCCCTCAAGGAGCAGCGACCCGAGATGCAGATTGCCGTCGGCGGCTGCATGGCCCAAAAAGATCGGGGCGAAATCTTGGTGCGCGCGGGCTGGGTCGACGTGGTCTTCGGCACGCATAATTTGGCCTCCGCACCGGCGCTGCTGAAGCGCGCGCGCAGTGAGGGCCCAATCGTTGAGATTCTCGACGCGCCCGATCCGCAGGCAAATCGTGACATGGCACCGGCGCTCTACGCGGTGCGTGAACTCGACTTCGCGGCCTGGATCACCATTCAGACGGGATGTGACAACAGTTGCGCGTTCTGCATCGTGCCTTCGGTACGTGGCGTTGAAATAAGCCGTCCGTTCGATGACCTCGTGGCTGAAGCGACGATGTTGGCTGAGTCCGGCGTGAGCGAGATCACGGTGTTGGGCCAGAACGTGAACTCCTACGGACGCGACATCACGAAACGGGGTCCACTCTTCGCGCAGTTGCTGCGCGCACTGGGCGAAATCGACGG
>Ga0182015_10004090_pt1 | contig 15921 bp, 17 predicted proteins | sample 712P3MmetaG_FD_120478 | JGI IMG/M metagenome (GOLD analysis project Ga0182015, IMG submission 120478) | Permafrost microbial communities from Stordalen Mire, Sweden - 712P3M metaG | ecosystem: Environmental > Terrestrial > Soil > Wetlands > Permafrost | place: Sweden: Stordalen | collected... | reverse complement strand
CGGATGGTGACGGCTCCTAGCCGGTTTGAAACTGGCGCTGGAATCCACACGGGACCGGCGGTTGTAGGCAACGTTGGGTCGGCCGATAAAATGGAATTTACCGTCCTGGGAGATACCGTCAACCTTGCGTCCCGGCTCGAGAGCCTGAACAAGGAGCACCACACGAAATTATTGATGACAGATGTTACCAAGAGCAAGCTGGGAAGCCAGGTGGAGACGCTGCACTTAGGACAAGCGCCGGTGCGGGGCAAGGCGTTGCCGATCGACTTGTATACGGTGGCATCGCTGGTGGTGAAGGCCGCGGTCAATGCGTAGGGGACCGCTTGTTCGCGCGCGGGGCTCGGTAGCAATTCTTTTCTTGTGTGCGAGCGTGGCCTTCGCCGATACCAAAGAGGAGCCGGTTGGCCTGGTTCTTTCCGCTACAGGAAGCAAGCTGCTGCGCGCCGACACCGAGACGCCGCTGGCGGCCCGGCCGGGAGATCTGCTGTTTTCCGGTGACGGATTGAGAGCCGAAACCGGTCCTGCGTCTTTCCTGTTCTGCCCCGCGAAGTCGCTCGATACGCTGTTGCCATCCGGAGAAGTCCGCTTGGATGCCAAGGCGCCCAAGGTGAAAGCCGGCAAAATTTCCGAGCAACCGGCGCGCGCCTGCACCCTGCCGCAAACTTTACGAGTGGCCGCCGCCAGCCAGCAGCATTACGGCGTCAGCATGACGCGCGGGCTGAACCAGACGGAAGTTCCGCCCACGCCGCACGACAAGTTGGCCGCCGATGTTCAAGCGGAGTTGGCTCCCTACGAGGCCGCGCTGGCAGCGAATCCGAAGGATCAGGCGGCGCTGGTGACCGAAGCTACGATCTTCGAGAATCACAAGCTCAGCGCCAATGCGCTCGAGATGTACTACAAACTGCGCGAGCAGTGGCCGGACGCGGTGTGGATCAAGAGCAAGATCTTCGAGCTCGAACAAACGCTGGCGGATCAGACGGCCGCGGCATCGGCTGCGACCCAAACTGGCGGCCAAACATATGCGCTGCTGGTCGGTATCTCGAAATACGCGAAGCCTGAACTAGCGCTGCAGTTCGCCGATGCGGACGCCAGCGTGTTTGGCAAATTGCTGGAGAGCCCGCGCGGCGGCAGCGTCCCCAGCAACAACGTTCTGCTGTTAACCGATGAAAAAGCCACCACCGCAGCGGTCCGCAACGGCTTTCAGGATTTTCTGAAACGCCGCGCCGGCCCCAACGATACCGTCGTGATCGTGATCGCGGGGCATGGCACGGTGGAAGTGCCGGGCAGCAAGAATGCATTTATCCTCACGTACGACTCGGACCCGCAAGACTTGACGAGTACGGCGCTGGCGGTGGGCGAGCTGCAAACGCTGTTTGAAGAACAGCTCAGTAAAGTGGGCCGCGTGCTGCTGTTCGTGGATGTGTGCAAGGCGGGAACCGTCGGCACCATTCACAACACGACGGTCAGTTCCAACGTCCAGCAGCTCGGCGATATTCAAGGCGATCTTTTCGGACTGCTGGCCAGCCGCCCTCGCGAAGTTTCGCTGGAAGGGCCCGAGTTTGGCGGCGGACATGGCGTCTTCAGCTACTACGTCATCAAGGGTCTCGAGGGCGCGGCCGATGCGAACAAAGACGGTGTGGTGGACGCCGACGAGCTGATCAAGTATGTCAGCGATCAAGTGCCGATGGCGACCGCGAACAAGCAGCATCCGCGCGAGTTTGGCACCTACGACAACATGCTGCGTCTGTCGGACACCAGGAAGCCGGGCATTGATGTTGCAAGAAACGATGTCGCGCATTGGCGCGTCATTTTGGATTCTCGCAATGGCGGGCCGCTCTACTTGGCCGGGGCGCCGCAGGGCCAGGTGGCTGCGCCGCAGTCTAAAGCGATGACCGATCGGCTCACGTCGGCCATCGACGCGGGCCGGATACTGCCCACCGATCCGAATAACGCCTTCACAGCTCTGCGGGACTTGAAAACCACCGCCGCGCCCGAGCAGTTTCAAGAGCTCCAGAACCAGCTCCGCGTCGCGCTCGAAAACAAGGCGCAGCAAGTGCTGCTTCGATATTTGGCGGGTGACGAGACGCCGCAGTCGCGCGACGAATTTCAAAGTGGCGCCCGCTATATGGACGCCGCGCGCAAGCTGACCGAGGAGTCGCTATTCCTGGAAGGCCGCGAGGATTTCTTCCAGGGCCGCGCGCTGTTGTTCGATAAGAAGTTCCCGGAGGCAGCCAATCTACTCGAGCAGGCTGTGCGGATCGACCCGGGCGCTGCCTATGGATTCAACGCGCTCGGCATCGCGTACCTGGAGCAGGCGCAATACGACAAGGCCATCCCGGCTTTTCGGGACGCCATTCGCCGCGCGCAGCACTGGTCGTATCCGCTGCACAACGAAGCGCTGGCTTACGTAGAGACAGGCGACTATCGATCTGCGATCCGCGCTTATCAGGAAGCCATCCGGCTGACGCCGCAATATAGCTATTTGCCGTACAACCTGGGCTTGGTCTATCAGCGCTTGAATCGCCGCAAGGACGCTGAGGCAGCGTATACGAAGGCGGAAACGCTGGCGCCCAATTCCGCCGAGCCGTACAATGCTCTAGGCACTCTGAAGGCATCGGAGGGCAAGCGCTCGGAAGCCGAGAAACTCTACCAGCAAGCGCTGCAGAAGGACCCGGGTTTGCTCGCAGCGCGGCACAATCTGGCCCTCTTGATCGTTGACCAGCAGGGCCGCCGACCAGAGGCCATTCAATTGTGGCGGCAGAACTTGACCCAGTCGCCCGAGTATCTTCCATCGCGTCTCAGCCTGGCCGGCGCGCTTGCGGCCGCGGGCGATAACGCGCCGGCCATCGAAGAATATCGCAAAGTTCTCGAAGCCAAGCCGGACTACGTCGCGGCGCGCATTGCTCTGGCGGATCTATTGGCGAAGATCGGGGATCGCGACGGGGCACTGGATCAGTTGCGGCAAGTCACGAAGCAGGACGCGCAAGATCCTGACCTGTTCGAGCGCATCGGAGATCTGGAAGCCGCACGCCAGCATCCCAATGAGGCGCGAGCGGCCTATCAATCGGCACTTGCTCTGAAGCCCGCGCACGCCACGCGCAAGCGAGTGGAGAACAAACTGAAGAACGCGGGGAAAAGTTAGCGCTTCTGGCCCGCTAACGCGGCTTGGGCCTTGGGAGCGGCCGCCGTCGCTTCACCAGGGCGAGAGATGTCGATGCCACCTTTGAAATATGCCCCGTCTTCAATGACGATGCCGGCGGTCTTGATATCGCCGACGATGGACGCGCCGGTCCGCAGCGAAACGCGGCTCTCCGATTCAACATTGCCCTTGATAGTCCCAAAGACGGTAATTTCCTGGGCCTTGATGTTGGCGTTTACCTTGCTGTTCGGCCCTACGGTCAGGCGGTTGCGCAGATTCAGCTTGCCATCCAAATCGCCGTCAAGGTAGAGCTCTTCATCGCTTGTGACTTCGCCGATGATCTTCATGGATTTGCCGAATACGGTTACGGCGTGCGCAGGCGGCGGCGCCGGAGGATGGTGATTGACAACCGGCGCAGCTGCTGGCTGGCTAGGATGAGCCGGTGGATTCTGAATCATTTGTCCGTCGTTTTGTTTGGACCACATGATCCAGTTTACGTCCCGCGCGCGCCAGCGGCAAGCTTTTTTTACGTAGTATTTTTATGTAGTAACGGTGATAGTGTCGGAGCGCTATTTACGTTCAAAGAACTTCGTCTTGTCTAGCTCCGAGTCCACCACGACGTCGAAGAAGCCGATCATCATCTCCTCCCAGCTCTGTTCGCCGTAGCGGACCTCCGCGGTTGGATCGGGATTGTTGGGATTATTGGGGGAGTTGTCGAAATAACCAACCCACTCCAATCGAGTGCCGGCCTTGATCAGTCTGGGTTCAGCAAGATGGTAGTTGAGCTGCCATTGAAAATCGTAGTGGTCGATCTTGAGCAGCGTTTCCACGTGGCCGTTCGGGCCGGTGATCAAATACTCGAATCCTTTGCCGCGCAGGTGCATGTGCGGGAACATGCTGATGAGCAGCGCGTCGTTCGGCAACGTGCCCGAGACCTGCACGCGATAGTTGGAATCGCCCGGCGGAATCACAAACCGGTCGTTGTTCATCTGCAAAGAAAGCACGGCCTGCTTGGGCTGCTCCTTCGCGAACACGACGCCGACGCGTGTGCGGTCCTGGATGGCTTGGCCGCTTGCGGTGTAGTGAATTTGGAGCACGATATCCGATCCCGCCTTGACGCGCTTGGCGATTCCAGCCGGCCACTGATCGTAGGAATTGCCCGGCGTGTAAACCATCAGCAGATCGCTGGTGGTGAAGCTGCGCGGATTGGGCCGATGATCGGGCGTTGGCGCGAGTGAAAACATGACGCCGCGCGGCTGGTTCTCCAGCCATTTTGACCCGGGCTCCCGAATGTAGACCACGGCATGATGCACCGCGGCGCGGCTGCTGGTGCGTACTTCCACCTTTTGCACCCAGCGATCTTCGGTGAAGTGCGTGGGCAGAATCAGATATTGATAGTCCACCGCGCCTTTCGCGGGAACGGCGAAAGCGTGCGGCATTTCGAAGACTGCATCGGGCGTTCCGATATTCCAGCCGCGCGGCCATTCCCGCAGCGGCGGAGCGTCCTTTGGATCGCCGGCAGACGCGCCAGCCTGCACCCACGCCGCGAGCGTGTCGATCTCGGCCTGCGAGAGTGACCGGTCGTTCGCAAAATGTCCATAGGCCGGATCTGCGAACCAGGGCGGCATTTTCCGCGCGATCACCTGTTGGCGAATCGCCTTGGCCCAGGGCCGTGTCTCGGCGTAAGTCTGAAATGGCATGGGTGCGATTTCGCCGGGACGGTGGCACGCCTGGCAATGCTTCCGCAAGATCGGAAGGATATCGCGATAGAAACCCGGATGCGCAAATGCGGGCGAGAGAACTGCCGCGAAACTAACGAGCCAGCGTAGCAACGTACTTATCGCGGCATTGGGCGGAACAGAAATGGATGGTCTGGCCCGCCACCGTTTCCTTGATCGAGCTGGCCGCGGCGATGTAGGTTCCACAGACCGGATCTTTCTTCAATTCCCCAGTGAGCGGGACCTGATTGGACGAACGCGCGCCCGGCGCACTGGAACTGGCTTTCATCGCCCGCGCGACTCCTCTGAGGAAGATTCCAACGATGCTCTTCAGCACGGAAATCACTGCCACCGTGAGAAGAAGATAGAAAATAACGCGAAACATATCTTGAACGCCGACGCGGGTCGGCGGTCGCTATTTACATTCTATCCGAAGGAGGCAGCTACTCTTCCTTGTTGACTGCCTTGCGAGCCGCGTCGATACGGGCCTGCGCGTGGCGGGCGGCAATCAGCGCCGACGCGATATCCACACCCAGAGCGGGATTGATCATGGCGTCCTGCGCGTGCTTCAGAGTTTTCTCGGCTTCCGTTACGTCGATCTCCTGGCCCTTCTCGGCCACATCGGTCAGCACCCGGACAACGTTGTCGTGAATCTCCAGGAAACCGCCGCAAACGGCGATGCTGAAGCGGTGATCTTCTGGCGTCGTGTAGGTGAGGGCGCCGATACCGAGCTCGGAAAGCAGCGACGCGTGATCCGGCAACATGCCGATATAGCCGTCCTTGGCGGGAATCTGCGCGCGAACAGCTTTCTCGCGCGCGAGCAGGCGCTCGGGCGTGGCAATCTCGATATCGAACGTGTCGGCCATCGGTTAAGAACCGCCCTGCTTCTTCAACTCTTCGGCGCGCTTCTTGACGTCTTCGATGTCGCCCTGCATGTAGAAGGCTTGCTCGGGCAGTTCGTCATGCTTGCCTTCCACAACTTCCTTGAAACTGCGGACGGTATCGGCCAGCGACACGTACTTGCCAGGGATGCCGGTGAATTGCTCGGCTACGTGGAAGGGCTGCGAAAGGAACCTCTGGATTTTGCGGGCGCGCGCCACGGACTGTTTGTCGTCGTCTGACAGCTCGTCGATGCCGAGAATCGCGATGATGTCTTGCAGGTCCTTGTAGCGCTGTAGAATCTGCTTCACCTGTTGCGCGACGCCGTAGTGCTCCTCGCTGACGACGCGCGGATCGAGGATGCGGGAGCTGGAGGCCAGCGGGTCGACGGCCGGATAGATACCCTGCTCCACCAGGCTTCGCGTGAGGTTGGTGGTTGCGTCCAGGTGCGCGAAGGTGGTGGCCGGCGCGGGATCGGTATAGTCGTCCGCAGGCACGTAAATGGCCTGTACCGACGTGATGGAGCCCTTCTTGGTGGAGGTGATGCGCTCTTGCAATTCGCCCATTTCGGTGGCGAGATTCGGTTGATAGCCGACCGCCGAAGGCATGCGTCCCAGCAGCGCCGAAACTTCCGAACCGGCCTGCGTAAAGCGGAAAATGTTGTCGATGAACAGCAGCACGTCCTGGCCGCCTTCATCGCGGAAATATTCGGCGACGGTGAGGCCGGTGAGACCCACGCGCAGGCGCGCGCCGGGCGGCTCGGTCATCTGGCCGTAGATCAGCGCGACTTTCGATTTGGTATAGTCGTGCGGATCCAGCACGCCGGACTCCTGCATTTCCACCCACAGATCGTTGCCTTCGCGGGTGCGCTCGCCCACGCCCGAAAACACGGACACGCCGCCATGTTTCAGGGCGATGTTGTTGATCAGCTCCTGAATGATGACGGTCTTGCCGACGCCCGCGCCGCCGAACAGCCCGATTTTTCCGCCGCGCAGGTAGGGTTCAAGCAAATCGATCACCTTGATGCCGGTCTCGAACATCTGCAGCTCGGTGGCCTGCTCGTCGAAGGCGGGCGCCTGCCGATGAATGGGCCACTTCTGAGCGGTATTGACCGGACCCATGTTGTCCACCGGCTCGCCGATGACGTTCATCACTCTCCCGAGGGTCTCGTTTCCGACCGGAACTTCGACGCCGTGGCCCAGGCTAACGGCTTTCATCCCGCGCACCATGCCGTCGGTAGGTTGCAGCGCGATGGTGCGCACACGGCCTTCGCCGATGTGTTGTGCTACTTCCACCATCACGTCGATCGGGACGCTTGTATCAAAACCTTCGCTGGTGATGTGGATGGCGGTGTTGATCACAGGAATCTGGTGCTCTGGGAACTGAACGTCGATGGCCGGGCCGGACACCTGGATGACCTTGCCTACGACCTGCGTCCCTGTTGTGGTTTCCATAAATCCTCTTTAGTCTAGCGCCCGCGGCTCTAATCTAATGCGGCGGCTTCAATCCAGTGCCGCGGCGCCGCTCACGATTTCGATAATCTCTCTGGTAATACTGGCTTGCCGGACCCGGTTCATCCTGAGCGTCAGAGCGCTGATGACATCGGAGGCGTTGGAACTGGCGGCTTCCATGGCGGTCATGCGCGCGGCGTGCTGGGCAGCGTCGGACTCGAGCATGGCGCGATAAATCTGCGATTCGATGTAGCGCGGCAGCAGCGCCGCCAGCAATTCACCCGGCGGCTGTTCATAGATATAGTCGATCTGCTCCTGCTTCTCGGGAAGCTCCACCGGCAGCAGACGCGCAGTCACAAGCAGCGACGCCATCATGCTCTTAAAGTTGTTCCCAACCACGTAGATGGAGTCGATTTCGGCTTTGCGGAACATCTCGATCACCTTGCGCGCGATCTCCAGAGCGTCTTCGTAGCGTGGGGGTTTCTGAAAGAGCGTGGTATACTCGCCCGTGATCTTCGAGTGGCGCCGCTTAAAAAACTCGCGGCCCTTTCGCCCAATCAGTTCCAAGTGGACTTCGGTCTCGCGGTGCTCGCCGATGAACTTTTGCGCCGTGCGGATCACGTTGGAGTTGAAGGCGCCGGCCAGGCCGCGGTCGGCCGTGATCACCAGCAATAGAATGCGCTTCTCGGGCCGCCGGGCCAGCAACTCGATCTCTTCGTCTTCATTCTGTTCGGCAGCGGCTTGCGCCACATTCGCCAGCATGCGCTGGATAATTTGCGCGTAGGGCCTGGCCGCGATCACGCGGTCCTGCGCGCGCCGCAGCTTCGCGGCCGAGACCACTTTCATGGCCTTGGTGATCTGCTGCGTGTTTTTCACCGAGCGGATGCGCCGGCGTAAATCGATCAGGCTGGGCATGGGCTAAGCAGTAACGAGTGCGTCCTTGTGCTGGGAAACGAAGCGTTCCTTGAATTCCTTCAGCACTGTGTTCAGCTTGGCTTTCACTTGATCGTCCAGGGTTTTCTTCTCGCGGATCTCCTGGAGCAAGGCGGATTGCGAGGTGTCCAGGAACCGGTAGAGCTCCGTTTCAAACGCGCGGATCTGCTCGACGGCCAAATCGTCCAGCATGCCGTTGGTGCCGGCATAAACGATCACCACCTGCTTTTCCACCGGCAGCGGCTGATACTGCGGCTGCTTCAAAACCTCCACCAGGTGTTTGCCTCGGCTCAACTGCGCTTGCGACGTTTTGTCCAGCTCGGAGCCGAACAGGGCGAACGCCGCCAGCTCGCGATACTGCGCCAGATCCAAGCGCAAGGACCCAGCCACCTGCCGCATGGCCTTGATTTGCGCGCTGCCGCCGACGCGGCTCACCGAGAGGCCGACGTCGATGGCGGGACGCACGTTGGAGTTGAACAGATCGGCCAGCAGGAAGATCTGGCCGTCGGTGATGGAGATCACATTGGTCGGAATGTAGGCCGAAATGTCTCCGGCTTGCGTTTCGATGATCGGCAGAGCGGTGAGCGACCCGCCACCATGGGCGTCGTTCAGCTTGGACGCGCGCTCCAGCAATCGGCTGTGAAGGTAAAACACATCGCCAGGATACGCCTCGCGTCCGGGCGGACGGCGCAGCAGCAACGAAATTTCGCGATACGCCGCGGCGTGCTTGGACAGATCGTCGTAGATGCACAGCGCGTGGCGCTTAGTGTCGCGGAAAAACTCGCCCATGGCGCAGCCCGAGTAGGGCGCGATGTACTGCATTGGCGCGGGATCGGACGCGGTGGCCGCCACCACGATGGTGTAGTCCATGGCGCCGAAATCTTCCAGCGTCTTCACCACTTGCGCGACCGTGGAGCGCTTCTGGCCGATAGCGACGTAGATGCAAATCACGTCGCCGCCCTTCTGATTGATGATGGTGTCGAGCGCGACGGCGGTCTTGCCGGTCTGCCGGTCGCCAATGATCAGCTCGCGCTGGCCGCGGCCGATCGGGATCATGGAATCGATGGCTTTGATGCCGGTTTGCAGCGGCTCTTTCACCGAACGGCGATCGACCACGCCGGGAGCGATGGCTTCCACCGGACGCGTCTCGCTGGTCGCGATGGGCCCTTTGCCGTCGATGGGCTGTCCCAGCGCGTTCACCACGCGGCCCACCAGGGCCTCGCCCACCGGCACTGACATGATTTTGCCCGTGCGGCGGACTTCATCGCCCTCCTTGATTTCCTGATATTCGCCGAGCAGCACGGTTCCCACCTGGTCTTCTTCCAGGTTGAGCGCGATGCCTGTGACGCCGTGCGGGAACTCCACCATCTCGCCGGACATTACGTTTTCGAGGCCGTAAACGCGCGCGATACCATCGCCGACCGAGATCACCGATCCGGTCTCGGAAACATTGATGGCCTTTTCGTAGTTCTCAATTTCACCGCGCAACACGCGCGAGATTTCATCCGCTTGGATTTGAGCCATAAGTCACCCTTATTCGTCACCTGAGTTCGTCGAGCCAGCTCAGCCCGGCTGCCCTGCTAGCTTCTTGGCCAACTGGCGCAGCTCCCCCCGGAGCGACCCGTCATATACCGTAGATCCGATTCGCGCCACGACGCCGCCGAGCAAAGCCGGATCGACGTCAAACCGCAGGCGCATGCGTTTCCCCGTGAGCCGGGACAGTTCCGCTTCCAGATTCACGCCCACGCCGGGGTCGAGCGGCGCCGCTGAAGTCACTTCCGCGCGCGCAAAGCCCAGCCGCTCGTCGAGCTGCAGCTCGAAGGCTTCGCGGATTTCTCCGATGATTGCGATGCGCCGGTGATCGATCAGCACGTAGGTGAAATTGCGGATGAGCGTCGATCCGCCGGTTCTCTCAAGCAGCTTGGCCAGCACGGCGCGCTTGCGCGAGTTTTGGATGGCGGGCGTAAGCATCGCGTTGCGCAACTCAAGCGATTCCTGAAAGATCGCGTCCACGGCGCGCAATTGCGCCACCGCGTCCTCCGGCTTCAACGGTGAACCCGGCGCCATCACCACATCAACCAGGGCTTGCGCGTAACGGTTCGCAACAGCGGATGCCATAAATCAGTTCGCCGTCCGGGGAGTGGCGCGCTCGTGCATATCGTGAACGAATCCGTTCACCAGCCGGTCTTGAGTCTCAGGGTTCATGCGGAAGCGAATGCGCTCCTCGGCCAGCCCGATGGCGAGTTCGGCGGCGTATTTCCGCAGCTCGTCTTTGGCAGCGCGGGTCATCAGCTCGATCTCTTGCGCGGTCTGCTCACGGATTCGCTGGAGGTGATGCTCCGTTTCGCGGCGGATGCGCTCGCTTTCCGCAGTCATTTCAGAATGGGCACTTTCGCGCAGCCGTTGTATTTCGTTTTGGAGATTGGCCAGCCGCGTCTCGACGCTGGCAGCGTAAGCGGTGGCTTCCTGCTTGATTTTTGCAGCCTCGGCCAGCGCGCTCTGAATATCCGCGGATTGCTTTTGAAAAAGCGGCGGCACGTGCTTGCGGATCAGATATCCCAGCCCGCCGGCGAGAATCAAGAAATTCGCCCACTTCCACCAGATCCAGGGATCGCCCTGCTCCGCGTCCTGTTTCTGCGCCGCCGAGTCCTGCGGCAGCGCGTAAGACGCGAAAGCCAAGCCAAGCGCGACTGCCAGGGTTGCTCTGCGCATCAGGCGGCGGTCCTCTTCAGCAATGTTTGCGCGATTTGATCGGCCAGATCGTCCGCGGTGCCGGCCAATTGGCTTTTGGCGCCGACGGCCTCCGCGGCCAATAGCTGATCCGATTGATGGATCAGCTCGTGCGCTTGCTGTCGGGCCGCGTCTAATTGGGTGCCCTGATCGCCTATCCAACCTCGGCGCGCCTCTTCCTGTTCCTGATAGATCGCTTCGCGCGCCTGTAGCAATTGAGCTTCAATGGACGCAAGCTGTTCAGCCGCCCTGCCACGCGTCGCCTCGGCCGATTCCCGCTGGCCTTCGGTCGCCGCCCTCCGCTTGGCCAGCACGTCGGCCATTGGACCGAAGAACATCCGCTTCAGATAGAAGTGGACAACCAGCAAAAGGAATACCGTCGGGATGGCCTTTAGCAGGAGTTGACCCAGGTCGTGTAACGTCGATTCCATTATGTCTTTAGAAGGGAACTTGTAGACTACGAGAAGGCGCCTGCATTCAGACGATAGCGCACGCCCAAAAACGATGTCCCAAAGAGGTTACCCTAGCATAGTTGGAGCAATGAATTCAAGCGCTTCTCCCTGAAGCGCCTGACCCTAAAGGAGGGTCCATGGCCGAGAAACTTCCGCAGTCGTTCGCCAATCACGTGCGGTTACATCCGCCGTTTCACTTCTTTCTGCTTCCGGGCACCCTGGTGTTGCTGATCCTCAGCATCGTCAACGTGGTTCGGCGCTACCATCGATTAGACGCGTGGATCTTGCTGCTGATCGGAATTCTGTTGCCGGTGGCCGTGTTCTTGATTCGGACGAATTCGTTGCGGGTGCAGGACCGGCTGATCCGGCTGGAGGAGCGGCTGAGGCTACAAACGTTGTTGTCCGCCGAGTTGCGCTCACGCATCGGAGAGCTCACTGAATCCCAATTGGTCGCGCTGCGGTTCGCGTCAGAGGAAGAACTGCCCGCCTTGGTGGCGAAGGTGTTGACGGCGAGGATGGCGTCGAAGGACATCAAGAAGGCCATTGTGACGTGGCGGGCCGATACATTTCGGGTGTGAGCGGACGAGCAGAACTTTTAGCTAACATTGAGCCAGCAGGTGCTGATGAACGACCGCACGGAGCGCGCGGAGACGGCAATCCAGAAACTCGCGGAAACGATGCTGGCTCTCGCCGACAGCCAGAAGCATACCGACGAGAAGCTGGCGGCGCTGACAGACATCGTCCGGAAATGGTATGAGCGCCACGGAAACGGCAGCGGCGCTGCTTCGTAACCAAACGTTCAAACTCCCGTCCAGTCAAGAAACTACTTGCTCTGGCCGCCAATTCGCAGGACACTGAAGTCTAACGCCCTGTTGTTGGAGGTAAGTACGAATTGAAATTGACTGAAGCCGCCGTTTTTGAGCCGACCGAGCGGTGGACCGTCACCGACGCCAGCGAACTCTACGATGTCGCCAGGTGGGGCAAGGGCTATTTTTCCGTCGGCGCGAACGGGCATCTGTGGGTGCATCCCAGCAAGGAGCCGGCGCGCGGAATCGACCTGCGTGAGCTGATCGAAAAACTCGAGCTGCGCGGCATCGGGCTCCCCATCCTGATCCGCTTCGCCGAAATCCTCAAGCACCGGCTAGGCGAAATGTACCAGGCGTTCCAAAGCGCCATCGCCGAGCACAACTACAAGGGCGACTACCGCTGCGTCTATCCGATCAAAGTGAATCAGCAGCGGCAGGTGGTGGAAGAAGTCTTCCAGTTCGGCCGTCCTTATCACTTTGGTCTCGAAGCCGGCTCCAAACCGGAGTTGCTGGCCGTGCTCGCCGTGGCCGATAACGAGACGCCTATCATCTGTAACGGCTTCAAGGATGACGAATACATCGAGATGGTGATGCTCGCCAAGAAAATCGGCCGGCAGATCATCCCCGTGGTTGAGAAATACACCGAGCTCGATCTTATCGTGAAGCACTCACAGCGCATGGGCGTGCGGCCCACTATCGGACTGCGGCTGAAGCTGGCGAGCAAGGGCTCCGGACGCTGGAAATCGTCCGGCGGATATCGCTCCAAGTTCGGCCTCACCGTCAGCGAGGCACTGCAAGCGCTGGATCAAATGAAAGCCGTCGGCATGGAGGATTGCATCGAGCTGTTGCACTTCCACCTGGGCAGCCAGATCACCAACATCCGGCAGATCAAGGCCGCGGTGATGGAAGGGGCGCGCATTTACGTGGAGTTGAAACGCGCTGGCGCGGGCTTGAAGTACCTGGACGTCGGCGGAGGCCTGGGCATCGATTACGACGGATCGCAAACCGATTTCGAATCCAGCGTCAACTACACACTGCAGGAATACGCGAACGACGTCGTGTATCACATCCAAAACGTCTGCGATGAAGCCGAAGTGCAGCACCCGACCATCATTTCCGAAAGCGGACGCGCCATCGCCGCGTATCACAGCGTGCTGGTGTTCAACGTCTTGGGCGTAAGCGGATTTGGCGAGGATGGTTTCACGCCGGTACCGGAAGACGCCGAGCAGCCTCTGATCGATCTCCAAGAGACCTACCGGTCGCTAAGCTCCAAAAATCTGCTCGAAAGTTTTCACGACGCCCAGCAGGCGCTGGACTCCGCGCTGAACCTGTTCAGCCTGGGCTACCTGCCCCTCGCGCAACGCAGCCAGGCGGAAACGCTGTATTGGGCCATCTGCAAGCGCTTGCATCGCATGGCCAAGGAGCTCGACTATTTCCCCGAAGAGCTCGAAGGCCTGGACGGCATGCTGTCGGATACCTATTTCTGCAACTTCTCGCTGTTCCAGAGCATGCCCGATAGTTGGGCGGTGAAGCAGCTTTTTCCCATCATGCCCATTCACCGGCTGAACGAGATGCCCACGCGCAGCGGCGTGCTGGGCGACATCTCCTGCGATTCGGACGGCAAGATCGATCAGTTCATCGACCGGCGCGACGTGAAGCGCACGCTGCCTCTGCATCCGTTCAATGGCGAGCCGTACCTGATGGGCGCGTTTCTGGTCGGCGCCTACCAGGAGATCCTGGGCGATCTGCACAACTTGTTTGGCGACACCAACGCCGTGCATGTGAGCTTGGGTGAAGGCGGCGACGTGATTCTGGACGCTGTGATCCGCGGCGACACCGTGCGCGAGGTGCTGGACTACGTGCAGTTCAATTCCAAGGTGCTGCTGGAAGAGTTCCGGCGCGATGTCGAGACCGCGCTGCGCGAAGGGCGCATCGGCTACGAGGAGTCCGGCCGCCTTCTCAAATTCTACGAAGAGGGCCTCAACGGGTACACGTACCTCGAGCAGTAGCGGCGAATCGTCCGACCTTCACGACAACCTGCGGGTGATTCTGGTCGCCCCGCGAAATCCCCTCAATATCGGCGCTGCCGCGCGAGCCATGAGCAATTTCGGATTCCGGCGGCTGCGCTTGGTGAATCCCTACCAAGTCGCGTTTCAGGAAGCCCGTTCGGCGGTGCATGCGCACCAGATTCTGCGCGATTCCGAGGAGTTCCCGACGCTGGCTGAGGCCATCGCCGATTGCAGGCTGGTGGTAGGAACCACTTCGCTCGGCCACCGTGAGTTGCAGCATCCGCTGCGCTCGCTCGAGTACGGCGCGCGTTTGATCCGCCGGACGCTGGCCGCGGCGCCCGTCGCGCTGCTGTTCGGTTCCGAAAAATTCGGCTTGTCAAACGATGACATAAGCTACTGCCATTGGCTGCTCCGCATTGGTACCGACGGCTCCATGAATCTCGGGCAGGCGGTCGCAGTATGTCTCTATGAACTGGTGCGTAAGGCCGCGGCGCCCAGGCCCGACAAGCGCAAACCGGCCACTGCTGAGGAGTTGGATCGGCTCACCACGCTGCTGACGGAAGTGCTGGAGGCGTCGGGATACGTGCATTCGGAAGGTTCCCCCGCGAAGATTCGCAGATTGGTCCGGCGGCTGAATCTGGCCGGCCACGATGCCGAAGTTTGGCTCGGAATGATCCGGCAAATTGAGTGGAAGCTCAAAAGTAAGTGATATCCTGAGAACTCGGATGACAAGGGTTCAGCTCGAATACGATCTCATTCGTCCTCTTACGGATCACGATGCCGCGGGTGTCGCCGACGTTCACAGTTGGTACGGCATCCAGCGGGTGCAACTCGCGCCCTCTCTCGACCGGCTGCTGGTGGAATACGACGCCTCGCGACTCAGCGAAAAAGATGTCGAAGCGGTGCTGCAGCGGTTTGGCTTGCCCATTCAGCGCAAGTGGCCAGTTCCATAACAAGCCCCGTAAGATGGTCCCGTAACATGGCCCCCACCACGCTTTCCGATCTGTGCCGCGCTCGCGATTATCTCGCGGCTCGCTTCAACCAGCGGATCTCGCTAACAGAAGCCGCTGCTCACGCCGGTCTGTCACCTTTCTACTTCCATCGCTTGTTCGCGAACGCCTTCGGCGAAACGCCGCATGAGTTTGTGACGCGCCTGCGAATCGACCACGCCAAGAAGTTGCTGCTGGCCGGCAATCACAGCGTGACCGACATTTGCCTCGACGCCGGCTACGAAAGCCTGGGTTCTTTCAGCACCCGCTTTCACTCGCTCACCGGCCTTTCGCCGGCGGCATTCCGGCGCGAATCCAGGCGCGTTTTCGGCAAGTCCGGCCGGAATTGGCCGCTGTACTACATGCCCGCCTGCTTCCAGCATTTCTTCATTGGTTCCTGACCCAGGATCGCAAGATCCGAGAAGTATTCTCCCCTCCATTCGCTTATCCTGAGGTCCGAGGAGCATGCAATGATTCTGCGACTTTCTCACACCAGCATTTATGTTTTTGATCAAGACGCGGCGCGCGACTTCTACGTGAACAAGCTCGGCTTCGAAGTCCGCATGGACCAGCGCGCGGAAAACGGATTCCGCTGGCTGACCGTGAGTCCCAAGGGACAGCCGGATTTCCAGCTCATCTTGATGCAGGTGGATGGTCCGAACATTGAACCGGACGTCGCCGTAATCCTGCGGGACTTAGTGGGGCGTGGCAAGCTGGGCGGAGCCGTTTTGCAGACCGACGACTGTCGCTCCACCTATGAAGATCTGAAATCCAAAGGCGTCGAGTTCCTGTCACCGCCGGCCGACCGATTCTAT
>Ga0182015_10004089_pt1 | contig 15925 bp, 11 predicted proteins | sample 712P3MmetaG_FD_120478 | JGI IMG/M metagenome (GOLD analysis project Ga0182015, IMG submission 120478) | Permafrost microbial communities from Stordalen Mire, Sweden - 712P3M metaG | ecosystem: Environmental > Terrestrial > Soil > Wetlands > Permafrost | place: Sweden: Stordalen | collected... | reverse complement strand
TCACTGCAACCATAGGGCGTCTTCGTTCCATCCAGGTGATTGTTGTGGGCGACGCGCGTTATCCTGGGACCTACACCATCAGTTCGCTAAGTACACTGGTGAATGCAATCTTTGCTTCCGGCGGGCCCACTCCCCAGGGGTCGTTGCGCGACATTCAAGTTCGGCGAGATGGTGTTACCATCACGCACTTCGATTTTTATGACCTGCTAATCAAAGGTGACAAAACAAAAGATGTCCGTTTGCAGCCCGGCGATATTCTTTACATTCCTCACGTAGGTCCCTTGGTAGCCGTCTCAGGCTCAGTGAATTCGCCCGCAATCTACGAAGCGAAGCTTGATTCAACTCTGAGTGACATGATTAATATCGCCGGGGACCTGAACACCGTGGCCGACACGAACAAGATCACGATTGACCGCCTCCTCGATCATCAGGGGCGTCAAACCTTGGAGTTCCCTTACGACGATCAATCTCGGACTCTCAGGGTGAAAGATGGCGATATCATCCATGCATTTTCCATTGTGCCGCGATTTGAAAACACCGTGACCTTGCGGGGCAACGTCGCCAACCCGGGTCGTTACCCTTGGAAACCGGGAATGCGCGTCCGCGATCTGATTCCTGATGCTCAAGCTTTGTTGACTCGCCAGTACTGGCGAAACCGGGCTGCGATCGTCAACGGGAGAGCGACGGAGTACCCGGTACACACGTCGCCTTCACGGAACGGACGGAATAACCTGAATCAACCACAGCAAACCAACGGAGCAGCGTCGAATACCGCAGCGCGAAACGGGAGCGAATCGGACGCGAATTCAAACTCCCAGATTATGGGGTCGGATCAAAGCAGCAGTTCTCCGACCGAATTGCCCGAAGGGACGGGCGGGGGTTCAGCAAATCCCGCCGATTCGCTTTACGGGGAGAGTGAGCTAAATCCCTCGGCTAACCAGTCGCAGAATTCCAGCGATCACACTGCCACGGGTCAGCAACCTTTGGCCATGTCGACGACGACCCCTTACTCTAACGTCGTCAAAGATGTTGCCGAGGATGTACGACGTTATGCTCCCGAAATCAACTGGGATTACGCCATCATTCAGCGTGTCAATCCTACTGATCTCTCCTCCAAGCTCATTTGGATGAGCCCGCGGAAAGCGATTATAGAACAAGACGACGCCAGTAACCTGGAATTGCAGCCGGGCGATATAGTCACGATCTTTTCTCAACGAGATATCAGCGTCCCGCAGGCAGACCGCTCTCAGTACGTGATCGTCGAAGGCGAGGTTATGCGGCCCGGCGTTTATAAGCTTGAAAATGGCGAAAACCTTCGCTCAGTTTTGCAAAGAGCCGGAGGACTGACTCCTGACGCCTATATTTACGGCTCCCAACTGACGCGTGAATCCGCGCGCGTCGACCAGCAGAAAAGTCTTGATCAACTTGCAAACACGATGGAGGTACAAATCCGACAGTCCGCAATGTCCGTGGCAGCTTCCGCTCAGGCAGGGGATCTGCCGCAACTGCTTGCGGCACAAGAAGCGATCATTGCTCAACTAAAGAACACTCGTGCCAACGGACGGGTCGCTCTACCAGTGAAACCTCAGGACAAGAACCTCGCAGACTTCCCCGATATGGTGCTCGAAGACAATGACCGGCTGTCAATTCCTCGTACCCCTTCAACTGTCTCCGTGGTTGGAGATGTGTATAATCCCGGATCATTCATCTTTGAACCTCGCAACACCGCCGGGGCTTATTTGGAAATCGCCGGGAATGGAAAACCCCAGTCCGACTTGCATCACGCATTCGTGCTACGAGCGAACGGAGTGGTAGTCGCGGCGCATAACGTGAACGGACTCTTCACCGGGTCTAAATTCGATCGTCTCCGCCTGTATCCCGGCGATCAGATTGTAGTGCCTTATAAACTGCCTACCGGAGCGTTCGTTCGTGGACTGCGCGATTGGACGCAGATCACCTCGCAACTGGCGATCACTGGCGCAGCCCTGGCGATAGTCGCACCATGATCGCCGACTACTGATGAACGTGTCGCCGTGGTCCCGTTGCCTTCTAGCGGACTGGACTAGAAGTGCTGTCTGGAACAAGACTTCGAAAGCTTGGCCAGTCTCTCAATTCATACGACCACAAAAGGGCAAGCATTAACCAAAACATCGGCTCCGTATCGGTCTGATAGCTTGCATTAAAAACCATGATCGCCGCTATACACGGTAGCACGTCCTTTCTTCCAATTATTGGGAACAAAAGAAGGAACGCCAAAACGAAAAATGCAGGTAGTCCTATTTCAGCAAGGGTAGTGACATATAAGCTGTGAAAGTTTCCGCGTTTGTCATTTCCGAAAAAATCTTCCAGAACTTTGGGAGCAGCCCCGTATCCGATGCCTGTGATAACAGTCTTTGTCGAGGTTAACCAAGTTTCCAGACCTCGTTGTATCAAGAGAATGTGGCTTTCACCCGAACTGCCCGGATCCATCGACATCTTGGCAGAAACCGCATCCGCGATTTCCCATGCTTCTGCTAGCCTGAGCATTTCTTTTTGGTACACGGCGAAAATCAGCGAACCAACAATGGTGACTGTCGCCACCCTTACTAACACTTTTCGCGACCCCAAATGCCTCCAGAAACTACGGGAAAACAGGTAATATGCCAACCAACATAAAGTGCCGGACCTCGATAAGCTAAGAAAAACCAGCGGTGCAATCACGAAACGAAGGACGGGCGTGTAGCGCGATTTGGCCGCAAACCTGTCGAGCAGCGCTATGTACATTGTTAGCACGAAGCCTGCGCGATTGGAGTCGTACACCGTTCCAGACAGCGTTGGCAGCCAAGGTCCCAATGCTGCGGGCGCAAATGTCGACTCTAGCCATGAACCATCTCGATTGCCGGTCATTATAAGTCCATGGCTCCACGCAAGACACTCTGCAATACAAAATACTATGTATACAACCAAGCCAACTGTGACGCACTGTACGATCAGCTTTTCCTGTGCCCGCTCTTCCAATACCTGCAGCGAAATGTAATATCCCAACACAGCCACAAGGAACAAATCACAATAGGCTACAAGGCCCCTTTCCGGATCAAGGCCGATTGGGATGGAAGCAAATGAAAGAAGTAAAAATACGCTAGCCGCGGCAAGGAAAGGAATCTGTCTCCGGATGGGCATTGTGACTGTTAAGCGAAGCATTCTGTCTGGCGTCCCGCGGAAGATACTAATCAGAAGGACTAGCGGCGCGAGAACCAGAAACGGAGTGAGTGTGAACGGACCATGTCCGCCAAACAGATCGATGCGATCGGCATCTATTAAGCCGATGCTGCCAACCAAGCACACATATTGTAGTTTTCTCAGCATGGGTTAACCACATCCCCTGTATTCTACGAGACTGGCATCTGATGACAGTCCTTACCTCCACACACGCTTCAACGAGGCGAAAAGTATCGCAGTAGAGTCGTGCTTAAGCGAATCGTGAGAGAACGAGCACCTGAGGAAGGGCGCGAGTTCAAGTTGCCTTGTTGTGACAGCGTCCCGCCCAAAATACCAGGAGTCCCCAAAGCATCTGAGATCTCATTCTTAATCGCGTATAATTGCTCAACGTTACCCGGCCAGTTACGTTTGTCGAGTGCCGCCTGTAAGCGACCAGGGGCTCAGCGATATATCTTGTCTTCCCACCAATCAGCGCATTCATGCAGCCAATCCAAGTGTCATGATGCACTAGCCTTCCGGGCGGGAAAGGCAAAGCGCTCCGCAGAAGAGTGGAGCGAAATGCCATTGTGCATCCATGGAACTTTCCAATCAGCAAATTTGACCAGAGTCCAGATCGAAATTTCCCTCTCTTGGCGTAAAAGGAGTCTCCGATTTTGGCCCCATCCTCGTCGACGAGTATCGCGTCGCTTGCCACCAGCATGAGGTCAGGATCGTTGGCAAACACCTGCAGGACTGTCTCTACCTTTTTCGGGAACCAAAGATCATCCTGGTCGCTGAGAAATACGATCTCTCCGGAACTACTTGAAAGCGCGCTCTCAAATGCGCGGAGCACTCCCTGGTTTCTATTATTCTCCATCAAGACTAGACGAGCATCTTGCAGAGCCGCGACTTCGCCGCATGTATGGTCTGTCGAGCCATCATCGACGACAATGACCTCATCGTCAGCGGACAACTGCCCCAGGATTGAGCGCAATTGAAGACTAATATAGTTTTCCCCTTGGTAGGCCGCCATACATACCGAGATTTTTGGTCTATACTTCATTTGCGACTCTGCGACGCAGGGGGACTGCACTGCCACATGCCACTGCTTTGTGTCCGCGGGGGATGATTAGCAGCCCCAGAAGTGTTGTTCCGCAGTCTCGAGAATCTACGCCTGATCGCCATCCAATGGACGATGATATTTAGTTTTCCCTAGAGACTGCAAGGGCGCCGCCGCCGGAAATTGAATAACTGAGGGGGCGGAGCTACAATGATTGTCGATGATCTTCATCGCGGTTGCTATGTAAGGCATCACGTCGCTCACGTTTTGCTGACTCCTGGCTATCTAAATTGTTTGTATGGCCCGAGACAAAATAAGTGAACAAAACATTCCGTTTGCTAATGCAGCGTTCTGTGCTGCCGCTGATAAGGTCTGTCTCATACACATCTAATCCACGACTCGGTGACTGGACGTAGGAGAATATTGGACCTTCGCTTTTCAGTGGCAATGTGCACCTTTAACGGTGGACGGTTTCTCGGCGAGCAACTGGCAAGCATCGCCGCCCAGGATAGGCCTCCAGACGAACTCGTAGTCTGTGATGATGGTTCCTCGGATGGAAGCGTTGAAATCGTAAGGGAGTTTGCTCGCCGCACGAGGTTCCTTACCCGTATTGTAGTCAATGACAGAAATCTCGGCTCGACCAAGAACTTTGAGAAAGCGATCTCTCTCTGCAAAAATGCAATCGTCGTCTTGGCGGACCAAGACGATGTTTGGTATCGGCACAAACTTTGCCGGATCGAAAAAGCTTTTTTGCGATCGAGCGAAATAATATTAGCTTTCAGCGACGCGGATATGATTGGCGACGATTCACAACCGTTGGGCGTGCGCCTTTGGTCCACCTTTTCATTTAATTACGCAGAACAGCTCCGGTTCGTGAACGGACATGCTCTGAAGGTCCTGCTGAAACATCCCGTGGTGACGGGTGCAACCATGGCATTCCGGAGGGAGTGCTTCGATCGCTTCTCTCCGATCCCAGCTAAACAAATCCATGATAGGTGGATATCGTTCTTGCTGGCGGCACAGGGAAAGTTTGAAGTAATTCCGGATCCCCTGATGCAGTACCGCCAACACCGGCTGCAGCAGGTGGGGCCAGGAGCCCGGAGCCCGCGGGAACGGGTAGGGAGAGCTAGGCTCATGACGCCGAATTCCTATCTCGACGAGGTCGAACGCTTCCATGAATTCAGAGACAGGCTGCAAGAACGCCGCACGAGCTTGCCAGATGCCGAAGGCGCTCTAAAGGAAATTAAGCGAAAGATATCCCATCTTGAACACCGAGCCCGATTGCCGCGCGCCAGGATCGCCCGAATTCCGAGAGTTTTCTGGCAAACCTTGAACGGCGATTATTGGCGTTATTCAGCGGGGCTGGATAGTATCGCGAAGGACCTGGTAATTCGCAGGTGAGCTACGCGGCAGCTCACCCGCTCAGCACCCTCAGCCTGATTTGTTATACGCCCTCTCGCTTCCCCATTCTCCCGGTCAGGCCGTCCCAGGTTCCGAGCAAAAAGTTCCGGAACTTCCGTCCACGATTCTCTTCGGTGATCAAGCATACGACCGTATCGTGCAACTGCCTATAGAAACCATTCACGACAAATCTAGGAAATGAGAAAAAATATTTCCGATAAAAAGCGATGCAATTCCGCGAAATGTAATAGCGCCTCATGGCGCTGTGGTGACTAGAGTGAAAACTGTGGCCCATAATGATGACTGTCCTGGGATTGCCCGGAGAATGTAAGAGTGCAGCTTGACTTGAATCGGCGACAAGATAGCCCGCCGCCCGGATGCGAAAACAGTACTCCCAGTCCACAAGATCGATAAAGTATTCTGACGCGAACCATCCGATCCTCTCAAATATCCATGCTGGCATGAGTGCTCCGGACGTCATGGGAAATACCGGACTTCCGTCGCTGGCGCGTGGAACCACCAGCTCGACGCCCGTCTCTGGATCTACATATCTGGGATGAATCGAGCCCACTCTTTCGCGGTCGGGATGGGACTCCCATGCCGCGAACATCTGACGAACAAAACCCGCTGTGATTCCGCTGTCTTGATCGAAGAGCAGTACCCAAGGATAGTGTTGGCTCTTGGCCCAACGGACGCCTTCATTGAACGCCTCGGCCACGCCGAGGTTCTCCCCATTCTCGATCAGTTGAAAGCCGAGGTTCTGGCTGCCCAAGCGCAAGAGGTCAAGCTCATCGACGTTTGAGCCATTGTCGACTATAACTAATCCTTGCACTTGAGTGAGAATTTTGGATAGGTTTTCAATCACCTTTGTGTTGGGATGATAGGTGACAATCACCGCGCATACAGGTTGCGCTGTCATTTCGCGTGCTCCTCATAGCGCGTTGCAGCGGTTGCGGTGCTTATGGTCTGAAGGAAAAGGGCTACGGATCCAGTGCCCACCTCCTGGTTGCATAAATCGGCTGTTATCAACCGTCTGATTCGTTCGAGATGCAAGGATAATGATGTGGAACGGCTTAAGATTATTAACGCGAAGGATTCTTAGGCCCGCGTGATTCACCATGGACAGTGCCGTCATTGTGTCAAAAACATGATGATGCATTGCACGATTCAAGTGATTCGCTAAGCAGCGCTGGCGGAACTGCTGCTTTGTTCCTGCCGCCTCATCTTTGGACAGGTCGTGGAGTTCCAGTATCTCAGCAAGGTGGGTCAAATCTTCTTCTCCCACTGCATTTTCGTAATCCTCAATCATGTGAGCCAGCCGCGTCGTTGTTCGGCGCCAGTCGAAGGTGCCATCTTTGTGGGGCAGTATTAACAGCAACAGCCCGTCATCCTTCAAAACCCGCTTCCACTCGGCGAGCGCACGAAAAGGATTGGCGACGTGCTCAAGACAATGGCAGGCCAGGACGCATTCGTAGCTGGAATCCCCGATAGGTTGCAGATCCGTGGCATCAGAAATGATCTGAGTACCGGGCTCCTTTCCCGGGTGATAAAGAAAAGTATTCCCTTCCCGTACCTCTCCGGTCCAAATTGTGTTTCCAGAATAGAGGCAATTGTCCAACGACTCCAAAACATCGTAAATGGGGACTTCCCCGGCGTAGGCCATCATTGGGCTGGGGCCACCGATTTCGAGACCGCGTTTTGCTCGCAAGAGCGAACGATAGTCGGCCGCGAAGCTTAGCTTTCGGCGGAATTCCTGTCGGACAAGGACGGTTAATCTGGGCCCCAAGATATTGCGGGCGACAATCCGAGCCGTTTTCGCAATCTGCATGGAAGTCTTCCTGGAGCCGTGAGCCTGAACTTGCGACTTGAGCGAACCAATCTGATTTCAGCGGATTAGATTTCGCAGCACGATTTCGTCACAGGGCATTACAGATTCCTAAATGCCCAATCCCAGTTTCCGTTTGACACGCGCTGTCACCTTTTCAGGCCAGCCGCCCATCTCCTGTCCCTGTTTCTTTGTGTGTGTGCCACGTTCAAACACGGTGACGCTGTCGTAAAAGTGCATCGACACAGTAGTCCTGGTAAATTCGGTAGGCGGAATAGCGCCACGAATATGGTCGGCGTTTAGCTCGTCGATTAGATTCTTGCATACTTCGATGAACGTGGAAGGTTTGCGCAGCCCACCCTCGTACTCGTCCCAATAGGCGGTGTGCAAATCTTCCACCATATAGATTCCGTTCTTCAACATTCGGGGGTAAAGAAACTGAAAACTGGCGGTAATGTGGCTCATGATGTGACTGCCATCGTCCAAAACGATGTCAGGCGTACCGACCTCATCCAGCAAACTCTGCAAAAACTTACAGTCTTGCTGCTGCCCGATATACACCTCGATCTGATCCTCCTCAAATTTCTTGCATTCCGGATCAATATCGATACCGATGATTCGGGCGTGGGGGCCAAAATATCGCTTCCACATTGGTAAAGAGCCCCCTAGCCCACAGCCAATTTCGATGAACGTGATTGGCTTGTACACGAAGTCTTTGAAATGCCGTTCGTAGATCGGGAAGTAGTGCTTCCATTTATTGATAACCCTCTTATCGTTGGTGAGGAAGTCAGACCAAAGAGTCATCCGTTACACCTAGCTCCCGAAATGAGATTAGAAATCTGGGCTCCGAACACGACCGCTAGCCTTTCACAGTTTAGAACATTTTCCCGAATATCAATCAGCGCCCGAGACTGCCACAAGCCTTTTTCTGGAGAAATGCATCAACTCGCTCCGCTCCTTCCTGCTTACCCCTCCAAGCCAGGCGAGAACCAGGGTGCTAAGGCTCCAGACAATAACCATTCGCGGGCTAAGAGCTACCTGAGAAGTCGACCACCACAGAGGTAAAAGCACCAGAGACGGAATGGCGACGATAGCGGGCCGGAGCAACCCCTTAACAAATAGCCTTGAACGAGAGATCGCAAAAGTTTCGTGTGTCAAGTGCATGCTTATCGCGAAATGCAGTGACACGCCCACGAGGGAACCGAGGACGGTGCCGAGGGCCACTCCAATGGCCCCAAAGCGGCTGGCTAGATAAATACTGCTGCCCAAATTCACTACGGCTTCGGATACCGCACTTATCGCGGCGGCTCCTTGTCTGCCGGTCGCACAAATCATCGTAGCGTAGGGTGCGCACAAGTTCCGAATTACATTTGCGAAAACGAGGACTCGGAGATATTGCAGAGTGTGAACAGCGTAGACCGGACCAACCCAAAGGCGAAGAATTGGGAAACCGCATACCATGAGTGGCAGTCCAGTTAGCAGCAGGATGACAGTGGAATATCGAGTGATCTTGGCCAAAAAATCGCCCATCTCGGAAGGCGAGCGCTGGGCACTCATAGCGGACGATGCAGGCATGAGAGGATTCACCATCGATGAGATGATCAACAATACAAAACTCGTCGGCAGTGTGGCGATGGAGTAATACGCAGTTTGGACGTAGTCGTAATGGCCCACGATGGTAATGTCAAGTCCGGTGATGCACAACATCGCGGCCGTCAATATAGATTGCAATGAGCAATAGCGAACCACGGTCTCGAGGATACGGACATCCATCAAGCCGATAGATATGCGGATATTCGACGCTTTCTTCCGCCACGCAATCACTTGCAATAGTCCGGTAACGACGTTGACTGCGGCCACCGCGATCCCCATAGCGGCAAGATTTCCGTGGAGAGCGACGACTGCCAGGACAATTGCGGCGTAAGAAGCCCGGTTGACGATCGAAATCGTCATCGGAATCGCAAAACGCTGAAGGCCAAGAAAAACAGCCGAATATACGGCGCAGACCAGACTAAGCGACAGAGAACACCCGACCAGCAACACGCTGATTCGCACATCGGGATAAAGATTCCCAGGCATGGCGCTAAAGAGCCGAGGAACTTGCCATGCAAGAACAAAGGTCAGAAGCACTCCCAGCATTCCCGCCAAAATCATTAGGATCAACCCGGCGCTCGCGTAACGCCCTGCTCCCACTTCATCGCCCCTTGCCTCGTACTCCGCAACAAACTTAGAGACCCCGGTTTGTATGCCCAAGTCGAGATACGATACATAGGCCCCAAGTTGCAGTATCAGAACCCACGCTGAATATGTCACGATGGGTAAGTGGTGGGTTAAATAGGCAGGCAATACGAGCGCAACCAGTCCAACCGCCGCAACCCGCGCCAGGCTGGCGACGATATTGCGGGAAATGGTGGCACCTAGGCTGCTCGATCTCGCTGGCTCTTTGCTCGACAAATCGGGAGTCATCGTTGAGACTTCACGCAAGTTATCGCCCCTGTAAAACCCCATTCAAAAAGATTCGAACAGATAAAAGATCTCAATCAACCTGGAGGCGTGCTGATTCGTATAGACCTTGTAGACCGTATTTTCGCACCCACTGGCCCATCGCTCTGTGAAGAATACACCAAGGATGGATGCCGAAGAGGGGATGCCTTTAACGACATGATGACAGCATTCTTGGGATCGTGCTCACTACTGTGTGGCAGGGTCGAGTTGCAGTTTTTTTCTAGAAATAATAACCTCGCATTTCGTTTCTTTCGGAAGAGCAACGAGACGCCGCACGTGAGGCCTCGCTGATACGCCAAGCTGCGTGGCGCTCGGTGAAGAGTCAGGCTGTCACCAGCGGTTTCGCCGGAACTCCTTCAAGACGAATTAGGACACAAGCCAGCCAACCACGATTTTCAGGTGGACTGTCCAATTACGAAGACGAGCCCCGATGCTGCCACCGGCAAACAAACAACCAGTTGACCACCTCTCGCTTCGTTCTCACCTCCCTGCGAAACTGCCGCCCTATTTGCTCACCACGTTCGTGGTGATCACATGCTTTGCGATTTTCGTTCCGCTGAATCCAGACATGCCCGACAAAGGAATTGATCAACCATGGATTTCTTCAATCAATGAGGCTCGCAGCAAGTCGGAAAGTTCTGAGCGCCTGGCGAGGATTGATCAGTCCTGGGTTCTCGCAATGAATGAAGCTGTGGCACGACACCTCAGATTCGGCAAGCAAATCGTGTTTACCTTCGGTCCCTATGCATCGATCTACACCCAATCTTTTCACCCAGCGACCGATCGCCTGATGATGTTTGGCAGCACTCTCCTCGCATTCTCGTATGCGATTGCATTGTTGTATCTGGCGCGCGGCAGAGGGCCGTACATATTACTTGCGCTGATGTTATTTCTTGCGACTTTTCCATCCCGGGACATGCTGCTGCTTTCGTATCCACTCCTTCTGGTGCTCTGCGCCGTAAAGTTCGCGAATTTCGGCGATCTCAGGAAGTCCGGGAATCTCGGTTGGCTGCATACTTTGGCACTCGTCGTGACATTTTCCGCCCTGGGGCTGTTGCCTCTTATAAAAGTAAGTCTTCTATTTCCCTTGGCCCTGTCGCTGACCGTAGTTTATTCCTTTATTCTGTACTGCTTTCCGTTCAAACAAACGATTCCCTTACTACTGATTCCCTTCTTAGCCGCCATCGGGTTTTGGATTATTGCCGGTCAGTCAGTCTCTGACTTGCCGGCGTTTCTGCACGGCACACTGCTCCTGACGTCCGGGTACACTGACGCGATGTCATCCCCGTGGGTGGCGTGGCCCGGCGTCATCGGTTTTGGATTTGTATTCACATATGTGACTATCTCGGCCATCGTATTTTTTTCGGTGGTTCGTTTTAACCGATTAACTTTCTGGTCAAAATGGCCGCTGGGATTTTTCTGTGCAGCATTCCTCCTGATCGGATTCAAACATGGATTCGTGAGGACCGATCACGTATTCATTGCGTTCAACTTGCTCGTCATTATTATCTTAGCCATCGGTTTTCTGTATACGAATCGATACCTAGTGGCATCACTATCGGTGGCTGTTGCGCTCGTGGTGGGTATTTCTTTTCGCCAGGAGCCGATACTAACCAAAGAAGTTAAAGAAACTTTTGGAGTCGGCACAGCGACTCAAGGTAAACGCCGCGGCGAAATCCTCACCTTTATTTCCAAAAGGGCGCTCGGCACATTTTCTCGAATTACCTATCAAAGCACGTACCACACGTATGCCTCCGCCTGGGAGGGGTTGCGCTTGCGACTTGCTAACGGCAACGCATTGCGCAATCGGTTTCAAGGCGCGATCGCGAATATCAGAAGCGAATACACGGTACCCGTGCTCAAAGGAAGCGCCGACATTTATACGTACGAGCAGGCAGTTCTACTGACATCAAAGAATGCATGGGACCCGCGCCCCATCTTCCAAAGTTATTCGGCCTACATCCCCGCTTTAGCGGAACTCAACGAGCAGCATCTTAGGGGCGCAAATGCTCCCGACTGGATTCTGTTTGACCTTATGACAATCGATGATCGTCTTCCCTCGATCGAAGACGGTGTGAGTTGGCCCGCTTTGCTGGATAATTACACATTCGTCTCATTTGATGGTCAATTTGTTCTGATGTGCAGGAAGCAAGTCCTCCAAGCCAGGAGTAGCTACCAACTGATTGACCAAGGGACTTACAGGACAAGTTCCACCGTCGTTCTACCGGATACGCACGGACCCTTGTTCGCGGAAGTCAACCTCAAGCCAACCCTCGCGGGAAAACTCTGGATGATACTGTTTAAGCCCCCGCAGCTAAATATCACAGTGAATATGGGAAATGGGGTGAGTAGGAGTCACCGAGTGATTTCGAATATGATGACGACAGGTTTTATTGTGTCGCCGCTCGTTTCTGATACAGCGGAATTTGCTTCCCTGGTCGCTGGCGACCGACGTTTCGAAGAGAAAAACAGGGTCGAAAGCATCTCCATCGCACCCTCTTATGGCGGCGCCCTCCTGTGGTCTGGAACATTCGCGCTCACGGTCAAGAGGTATCAGGATCAAACTATCCCGAAGTCTACCGGCGAGGCCGGTGCAGCTGGGATTATGCCGACCCCGGCATTTCGACAACTCCACTAAGAATTGGTTGTTGCACCAATGATTTCTTCGAACATCTGGGTATCAAGGGAGACCTTCGTGATACTTTGAAGCAGGCTTGGCGATGTCTGCGTCAGGGTGGTCACTTGTCGCTCTTGGCTCGGATATTCGTTATCTGCAGGGCGCTTTGACGGGATTGGAGGATGCCCAAGGTGGGACAGAAAGTCGTACTAGTCACGGGTTCTTGCGGACTGATTGGCTCGGAAGTCAGCCTATTTTTCTCTCAGTTGGGGTTCAAAGTTGTCGGTATCGACAGCAATCTCCGCGCCGTTTTCTTCGGCCCCGAAGGAGATACAACTTGGGTTCTGAGCCGACTCAGGGAAGAGATTCCTGACTACCGACACAGCACTCTCGACATCCGGAATCGTGAAGCATTGCTGCCTTTCGTCAAAGAGGTGAAGCCCGACCTTATCGTCCATACTGCCGCGCAACCTTCTCATGATCGTGCAGCTGCGATTCCCTTTCTCGATTTCGAGACCAATGCACTGGGCACTCTTCATTTGCTGGAAGCGGCGCGACAATACTGCCCCGAGTGCCCATTCATACACATGTCCACAAACAAGGTCTACGGCGACCGGCCCAATGCGATTTTGCTGGAGGAATTCAAATCGCGGTGGGATTATGCAGATCCCGCCTACGAGAATGGGATCCCCGAGAGTCTTTCGATCGATCAGAGCAAGCACTCTTTATTCGGAGCTTCGAAAGTGGCCGCTGACGTAATGGTGCAAGAATACGGTCGCTACTTCGACCTGCCGACGTGTTGCCTGCGCGGTGGCTGCCTAACTGGCCCGAATCACTCTGGAGTTGAGTTGCATGGCTTCCTCAGTTATCTGATCAAGTGCAATATGGAGGGTCGTGAATACAAGGTCTACGGTTATAAGGGCAAGCAGGTGCGCGACAACATCCATTCCCACGATGTTGCGTGTTTCATGTACGAGTTCTCGAAGAACCCACGCGTGGCGGAAGTATACAATCTTGGCGGCGGTAAGCAGAATTCATGTTCTATACTTGAGGCTTTTGAAATCGTCCAACGACATACCAACCGGTCCATGAAATGGCAGTACGTCGATGAGAATCGCAGCGGCGATCACATTTGCTACTACAGCGACTTGCGCAAGATGAAGGCGCACTATCCCTCCTGGGGCATCACCAAGACGCTCGACACTATTTTTGAAGAGATCGTTACGGGATGGATGGAGAGGTTAGCGAAGCAGGCTAGCGGATGAAGGCCTTCATCACCGGAATTTGCGGATTCGTAGGATGTTCGCTGGCCGAGTCTCTGTTGCAGAGGCATCAGAATCTATCGATCTTCGGCATCGATAACTTGATGCGTCCCGGATCCGAGATTAACCGTGCACGCCTCCGAAAGTTAGGCGTGAAATTCATTCACGGCGACATTCGCGCGCCGAGCGACTTTGAGAATCTGCCCGCGGCGGACTGGGTGATTGACGCTGCTGCCAACCCAAGCGTTTTAGCCGGAGTACAGGCAGGATCAGGCAGCCGGCAACTGTTCGAGCACAATCTCGCTGGGTTGGTGAATGTACTCGAATATTGTAAGGCCCATCGGGCGGGCCTGTTGCTGCTCAGCAGCAGCAGGGTCTATTCGATCTCCTCGCTTTGCTCAATTCCACTTAAGGAAGGTCACAAATCTTTCCAATTGGACCACTCCAAACCTCTGCCGCCCGGTCTAAGCCTCCGTGGAATCGGGCCCGAGTTCTCGACGGACCCGCCAATCTCGCTTTATGGCAGTACGAAGCTCGCCTCGGAAACCATCGCGCTCGAATACGGCTACGCTTTCGACTTCCCTGTTTGGATTGACCGCTGTGGTGTACTGGCTGGACCCGGGCAGTTTGGCACTCCCGATCAGGGGATTTTCTCTTATTGGGTGAACGCCCACCTGCGACGTTGCGCCTTGCGCTATGTCGGCTTCGATGGCACCGGGAAACAAGTCCGAGATGCGCTCCATCCACAAGACCTTGCGGCACTGGTGGATCGCCAAATCACGACCGAATGTTCGGGAGGTCGTCGGGTTTACACCGCCGGAGGCGGGTTGGAAAATGCCATGTCACTGGCGCAGCTTACCGCATGGTGTGATGCTCGATTCGGAACCCTCGCCCCTCTCGCCGACCTGCGTCCGCGCACTTATGATGTTCCTTGGGTTGTGATGGACAATCACGACGCGGAGGTTGACTTCGATTGGCGTGCCGAGGTATCCATTGAAAATCTGCTCACCCAGATCGCCTGCCATGCCGAACAGAACCCCGACTGGCTGGAAAGGAGCGGTCTGTGAAAACGCCGCCGCTGCCAGAGTCCCCCGCGCCACTCCATCTTCTCTCCGTTGTGATCCCTGCGCAAAACGAGGAAGGATGCATCGCCTCGACGGTGGAACACCTCCATCTCGCGCTGCGGTTAGAAGGTATCGCCCACGAAATCATCGTGGTCGATGACGGAAGCACCGACTCTACTTGGGAAATCCTGCAACGGACAATGATGAATGTGCAGACCTTGCGACCGGTGAAGAATCTGGGCCCGCGCGGATTCGGAAATGCCATTACGCTCGGCTTTGATCACATGCACGGGGACGCAGTCGTCGTGATGATGGCCGACGAGTCGGACGACTGTCGGGATGTTGTCCGTTACTGGCGAACTCTGAAAGAAGGTTGGGATGCGGTCTTCGGATCCCGGTTTGTCCGCGGGGGCGGGGTTATCGATTATCCTTGGACCAAGTTGTACGTGAATCGATTGGCGAATACTTTCTTGCGTCTCCTGTTTCACGTTCCCTTAAACGACTTTACCAATGCGTTCAAGGGTTACCGGAAATCTGTAATCGACGGCTGCCGGCCTTTTCTATCGCCTCATTTCAACCTTACCGTGGAATTGCCGCTGAAAACGATTGTCCGCGGCTATTCATGGACCACAATGCCCATTACCTGGAGAAACCGTCGCGTCGGCATCTCCAAGCTTAAGATCAGGGAGATGGGCAGTCGTTATCTGTTCATCACGCTTTACTGCTGGCTGGAGAAACATTTCAGTCGCGGTGATTACTGGAGGCGGACGGAGCCGACCGAAGCCCGCTCGAACGCCCGGAGTGCCTGAGATTCCATCTGCCTCAGTCTGGGCTAACCTCTCGTATACAGTCACTGCGCTGTGGAGATCATAGGATCGCGTAACACTTTAAACCCAATGCAAGATTTGTGTTTCAATGGCATCTGCGGGTGGAAAGTCAGGCTTCCCGGGCGATCTATCTTCACGATCCTTTGCAATTCTTTACTGCCCTGATGCTGTCATGCCGCATTTTTCG
>Ga0182015_10004088_pt1 | contig 15925 bp, 15 predicted proteins | sample 712P3MmetaG_FD_120478 | JGI IMG/M metagenome (GOLD analysis project Ga0182015, IMG submission 120478) | Permafrost microbial communities from Stordalen Mire, Sweden - 712P3M metaG | ecosystem: Environmental > Terrestrial > Soil > Wetlands > Permafrost | place: Sweden: Stordalen | collected... | reverse complement strand
GGCGATCATGAAGTAGAAGACCACCGCGTGAATGATCCACAGCACCACTACGACCGCGAAGACAGCGGCGATGAGCAGCATGATTAGTCGTCCCATGCCTCCACGGTACGGCTAGCCGGCCGGACATCACAACGAGCCGCCGGGGCCGGCCCCGGTTACCCGGGCTGGATGCCGTCCAGCACCTCCGCAAGGGTCCGGAATGTCGGGCACGGCCAGCGCCACATGCAGCTACGGCACCGCAGGATAGGAGTGGACGGATCGCTGGTAACCCCGCCCGTGTCCAGCGGCTGGTGCAATTCGATCAACCGCAGCCCGAGTTCGGCGAAGCCGAGCATCTGCGCCCTGGCCTCGGCGAGGAAAGCGAGATCGTGCGCCGTGAACCGGGCCGTGACGGGAACCACCCCGTCCCGGTTGACGAGCCGCGCGTAGTGACTGCTCGTCTCCAGCCACGACGAGGCGCGCTGCGCGTGCAGCCGTACTGTCTCCAGGTGCTCCCGGAGCTGCCCGGCGCCCGGCTCCGGCTGGGCCGGCTGCCGCTGAGCCGGCGCTGGCGCGACGACGGGCTGGACAGCGGCAAGGTGCTCCCGGCCGGCCGCCAGGACGGCATGCCCGGGCATGGCTTGCCTAGCCCGCTGCGGGTCGGGCTGATCTGGTTGAGGGCGCATTAGCGGGGCTCCGGCTCCTTCATGCATCGGGTACCTGGCCAGTTTCGCGCACGAAGCTGCTCACTGGGAGCTAATTGACCTGGTGCTCTCCGTAGCCGTCTAGTCGGCAGCGCCCGCGGGCGGTAAGGTGCGGCACGTGGAACTAAAGGTCTCGTGCCGGTATCAGGGCGATCACACCGTTATGTCGGTAGTAGGCGAGATCGACCTCTACACAGCCCCGCGGCTGCACTCGGAACTGGCAGCCGCGCTGGCTGGCGGCGATCCCGTCCGGATTGTCGTGGACATGTCCGGGGTCGAATTCTGCGACTCCACCGGCATGAATGTCCTGCTCGCCGCCCAGCGGCGCGCCCGCGAAGGGGGCGGTGAGCTTGAGCTGGCCGGGCCGCGGCCTGCGATCAGGAAGATCCTGCAGGTGACAGGGCTGGAGACCGTCTTCACGGTGCTCGACGACCCGGCCGCCGTAGTCGGCCAGTAGCTTCCGGCCGCGGCCGTAGCTTCCGGCGCGCGCGCCTGAGGCTTCCGCCCGCACGGCAGTGGTTCACGGGCCCGCGCGGCCGCCCGCGTGGCGCTGATGCCGTCGGTAGCGGCACTAGGATCGCAGCTATGCCGCCGACCGGTGATGTCGCCGTGGTCATACCCGCGAGGAATGAGTCTGACCGGATCGGCGCGACCGTGGCCGCGGCCGCGGGGCTGCCCGGGGTGGACATCGTCGTCGTGGTCGACGACGGATCCGATGACGGGACGGCCGCCGCCGCCGAGCGCGCGGGCGCGTCGGTGATGCGGCACGCCCGTAACCGGGGGAAGGCCGCGGCGATGGAGACCGGGGCCGAGGCCATCCGGCTGCTTGAGGCCGGCCAGGGCCGGGCCTGCCCGCGGCATCTGCTGTTCCTCGACGCCGACCTGGCCGAGACCGCCGCCGAGGCCGCGCCGCTGACCGGGCCCGTCCGGGCAGGCCAGGCGGACATGACGATCGCGGTGTTCAGCAACCGCGCGCGCCAGGGGGGTCACGGCCTCGTCGTCGGGCTGTCCGGCTCCGGGATCATGCGCGCGACCGGATGGCGGCCGGCCCAGCCGCTGAACGGCCAGCGCTGCCTCACCCGGGCCGCCTTCGAGGCAGCGCGGCCGCTCGCGCCGCGCTGGGGAGCGGAGACCGGGCTCACCATCGACCTGCTCCGCAAGGGCCTGCGCGTCACCGAGGTCGAGGTCCCGCTCGCGCACCGGGCCACCGGCACCGACTGGCGCTCGCAGCTGCACCGGGCGCGCCAGCTCGCCGACGTCGCCTGGGCGCTGGCCGCGCGGCAGCCCGGCTCGCGAGCGGCGCGGTCAGCCAGAGGATGACCAGCCAGGCCGCCGGCCCCGGCGGGCGCGGCGCCCCGCGCCTGCCCCCCGGCCGCGCGGGCCGGCTCGGGCTCGCCTTCAGCGCCGCCAGCATCGCCCTGACGTTCGCCGTCGCGGCGGCAGGCCCGTCCGTCATGGAGCCCGCGCTGCCTGGCCGGGCGGGCCAGCCGCCATGGGCCTTCGCCGCCAGCCCGTCGCCGTACCTGGTCGTCGCCATGGCGGCAGCGGCCCTGGCGGCCGGAACCGCGGGGCTGGCGCTGACCATGAGCGCGGCCCGCCGGGGCTGGTCGGTGCCGCCCAGGCTGATCCTGGCAGCGGGCATCATCGTGGCGGTGGCACTAGCGCTGGTGCCCCCGTTCGGCTCCTCTGATCATCTGAGCTATGCGGCCTACGGCCGGATGGTGGTCACCGGCCACGACCCCTACACGACCACGCCGGCCGCCCTGGCCAGGCTGGGCGATCCGATCGCGCGGGCGGTGCAGGACTGGCGCAACAGCCCGTCCGACTACGGCAGCCTGGCCACCGCCGGCCAGGCGCTCGCGTCCCTGATCGGCGGCACGTCGGTCCGCCTGACCGTGTTCGTGCTCTCCCTGCTGAACGTGACCGCGTTCGCGGTGACCGGGCTGCTGCTGCACCGGCTGGCCCGCGGCGACCGGGCCAGGCAGCTCCGCGCGGGCCTGCTGTGGACCGCCAACCCGCTGCTGCTGCAGGTGCTGGTGGCCGGCGCGCACGTGGACAGCCAGGCGATCGTCTTCGTAGTCGGTGCCCTCGTTGTCTTCTCGCTGAGAATTCCGAACGGATCCCGGCCGGCCAGTCCCGCCCGGCAGGTCCTGGCCGCCGCCGGGGCCGGTGCCCTGATCGGCCTCGGGTTCGCGGTCAAGCCCACGATGGTCCTGGCCGGCGCGGGGCTGGCGATTGCCTGCGTGGTGGGCTGGCGCCGCCAGCAGCGGAGTCACCGGCCGGCGGCCGCCGGGCTGCCCGCCTGGCGCGAGCCTGCGCTGCTGCTCGGCGGCCTGGCCGCCGGGTTCGCCCTCACCGCAGGTGCGTCCATCGCGGTCTGGGGGACCTCGTCCCTGCGCCCTGGCCTGCGGGCCGGTAGCTTCGTGTCCATCGGCTCGCCGTGGCGCGGGGTCCGCGCCGCGCTCAGCCTGGCGACCGGCGAGTCGGTCGCCGAGGACACGGTCAAGGCGGCGGCGATCGTGCTGGCCCTGGTGCTGCTGGCACTGCTGGTGCGCGCGATCCGCGGGCTGGAGCCGGCCGCCGGGCCAGGTGCCCTCCGCGCAGCGGCCGATCCGGCCGGACGGCCGGACCTGGTGCCCGCCACGCTGGCCTGGGCAGCGGTATTCGCCGTCGCCTTCGCCTGGCTGCTCGCATGGCCGTACGTGCTGCCCTGGTATGACGCGCTGGGCTGGGCACTGCTCGCGCTGCTGCCGTGGTCACGGCTGGACTGGCTGCTGCTCGCCCGCACCTCGGCGCTCGCCTTCGGCTACCTGCCCGCCCGCGGGATTGCCCTGCCGGCCGGGCTCGGCTGGCTGCGCTCCGTGGTCAGGACGGGGATCACCCCGGTGATCCTGCTCGCCGTCGTCGTGGCGCTGATCGTGATGCTGTGGCCGTCCCGGCCCGCCGTGCTGCGTCAGCCAGCCGAAGGTGATCCCGCCGAGACCATGCCTGCGCGGATCATTTCCTGGTAAGTTGTCCCAGGTCAGAGACTTGATCCTGCAGCGAAAATGAGTGACATGTCCTACCGGTGCGCTTACCTGGGTCCCGCTGGCACCTTCACCGAGGCCGCGCTCCGCATGCTCGACGCGGGTGCGAACGTGGTGGCGGTGCCGTGCCAGACCATCGGGGCCACGCTGGACGCGGTCAGGACCGGGGCAGTTGAGCGCGCCATCGTGCCGATCGAGAACTCGGTAGAGGGCGCGGTGACCGCGACCCTGGACGAGCTCGCCACCGGCCAGGACCTGATCATCCGCGCTGAGGTGCTGCTGCCCGTTGCGTTCGCGCTGCTCGCGCGGCCCGGCACCCGGCTCGCCGACATCAAGGTCGTCAGCGGGCACCCGCAGGCCCAGGCGCAGTGCAGGCAGTGGCTGGCGGCTCAGCTGCCCGATGCCGAATGGCAGCCTGCCTCGTCGAACGCCGAGGCGGCGCGGCAGGCCGCCGAGGGGCAGATCGATGCCGCGCTGGCCGGGGAGTTCGCCGCCGAGGTGTACGGGCTTGCGGTGCTGGACCGTGACATCCACGACCGGGCGGGCGCGGTCACCAGGTTCGTCGCGGTCAGCCTGCCCGGCTCTCCGCCGGCGCCGACCGGCGCGGACCGTACCTCGGTGGTCGCGTTCCTCTCGGACGACCATCCGGGCGCGCTGATGGAAATACTCAGCCAGTTCGCCGCGCGCTGGGTCAACCTGACCCGGATCGAATCACGCCCCACCGGCGAAGGTCTCGGCAGGTACTGCTTCTCGATTGACTGCGAGGGGCACGTGACCGAGGCGCGAGTCGGCGAGGCGCTGATGGGCTTGCGCAGGGTCTGCAATGACGTGCGGTTCCTGGGCAGCTACCCGCGCGCGGATGGCGGTCGCACAGTGGTGCGGCCGGGCACCTCCGACACGGAGTTCGCCGACGCGCAGGCCTGGCTCGGCACGCTCCGGTAGCGCCGTTCGCTACAGGTAGGGGCCGGAGCCGTGCGGCTGCTGCGCTTCTTCCTGGCCGGGCACCATGCCGGGGACCATGCCCGGAGGCAGTGCGCGGCGCATCTGCTCCAGCTGGGCGCGGGCTGCCATCTGCTGGGCGAACAAGGTGGTCTGGATCCCGTGGAACAGGCCCTCCAGCCAGCCGACAAGCTGTGCCTGCGCGACTCGCAGCTCGGCCTCGCTCGGCAGGCTGTCGTCGGCGAAGGGCAGCGAGAGCCGCTCAAGCTCCTCGATCAGCTCCGGGGCCAGGCCGTCTTCGAGTTCCTTGATCGAGCTCTTGTGTATCTGCTTCAGGCGCGCCCTGCTCTTCTCGTCCAGCGGGGCTGCCCTGACCTCTTCGAGGAGCTGGCGGATCATGCTGCCGATCCGCATCACCTTGGCGGGCTGCTCGACCATCTCCGTGACCGGGCGCTCCGCGGCCGCCTGGGCGGCGTCGGTCTCGACGGCCACGCCGTCGGGGCCGACCACGACTATCCGGCCATGCTGTTCCGGTTCAGAGTTCATCTGGTCGCTCATGTGCCTAGTCTGTCCGAGTTCCCGGCCGCGCCGCACTCAGGGGGCCTGGATCCGGCATCACCCGCGCCGGGCAGTGACATCCGCGGGCCACCGTGACGGCCTGAATACGCGGCCCGGACCTCGGCATTTCCAGCGCGCCGGGGTCGCCGCGCGCGGCGATGGCAACGGCGCGCAACGGCGATCCGCCCAGTTGATCGGTCGCCTGAGGTGCCGCGGGCGATGGTCTGGCCTAGGCTCGGCCCTAATGCACTGTTCGGTGTCCGCGCGGACACGCCATTCTCCCGATGAGGCGTGAGGCGAGCGACCTTGGCGAATGAGCATCAGGACCGGGCGGCCGGTGACGAGCGTGACCGGCCGGACCGCGACGCGCTCGACGGCGACGGCGAAGGCGGCAGGCCGGAATCCTTGCCCGGCGCGGCCGGGTCGTCAGGTCCCTCCGAGTCGTCAGGTCCGGCTCAGTCGCCGGGTTCTGCCCAGCCGTCCAGTGCCGCCCAGCCATCCGGTGCCGCCCAGTCGTCCGGTGCTGCCGGGCCCGATGGCCCTGCTGAGCCGCACGGCCCTGCTGAGCCGCACGGCGCTGCTAGGCCCGTCCGGCTGGCAGAGTCAGGGCTCCAGGCAGTTCCCGAGCAGAGCGGTGAGGCGCCAGCCAGGCCGGCCGCGCCGGGGCTGCGTTCCGCGCCCGCGGCGCCGCCACCGGACAGTGCCCCGCCGTCGGTGGGCGGCCGCCACCTGTACGGGCAGCAGCCTCCCTTTACCCCCCGTGACTCCTTAGGACCGGAACCACCCGCAGGCCAGCCTGCTGCCGACCCGCCTCCGGCAGCTGCCCCCCGGGACGAGCGCGGCGCGGAGGCGCAGGCGCAGCCCGATCCGTACGGAACCGCAGGCGCTTACGGGCCGCCGCCCGGGTTCGGGCCGCCGGGCGGTTTCGGCACGGCTCAGCCGGCACCGCCGGGTCAGCCAGGCCCGTACGGCCAGTCAGGTTCTTATGACCAGCCGGGTCGTTACGATCAGCCGGGTCCCTATGATCAGCCCCGCGGTTACGATCCCGGTGACCGGCGCAGGCCGGCCGGGGATGGTCTCCCGCCGGAGCAGTACGGAGCGGCGCAGGGGCCGGAGGCATACGGGCCGCCCGGGGGCTACGGTCCCGGCGACGGGTACGGGCCGGCCGATGCGTACCTGCCGCCAGATCCGTACCTCTCCGGGCAGCCGTATTTCCCGCCTGATCCGTACAGCTCGACCGATCCGTATAGCTCGGCTGATCCGTACGGTTCGGCCGATCCGTACGGCTCGCCCGGACCGCCGGGTCCAGCTGACCCGTATCCGCCTGGCTCCCCCGGCCAGCCCGGCCCCGGAGGCCAGTCCCGCGTCGCGGACCCGCCAGGTGCGTCCGGTCCCGCCAGGCAGTCAGCGCAGTCCGGTCCACCCGGGCAACCTGGGCAGTCCGGGCAGCCGGTCCCGGCTGCGTCACATGGCTCGCATGCGGCGGTTCAGGCTCCCGCCGCCGGTCCTGCCGGATCGCCGCCAGGTGCGGGCCGCGCGGCGGCCAGCCAGGGTGACCCGGCCCACCCGGACCCGGCCGCCGAGTCAACCGAGAGCCTGACCCCGGAGTTCCTGCTGCCGGGCAGGCGGCGGGCACCATCACCGGGCTGGCGCCGGATCCTGTACCAGGCCAGCGCGGGGCTGCTGCGAGTGCCCGAGTCAGCGGCGGAACTGCGCCGCCGGGACATGATCAGCCGGATCCGCACTCCCGTGGCGGGCGGCCATCACCGGGTCGCGGTGCTGAGCCTGAAAGGCGGCGTGGGCAAGACCACCACCACCGTCGGGCTCGGCGCGACGCTCGCGTCGCTGCGAGGCGACCGGGTCATCGCGGTGGACGCCAACCCGGACCGCGGCACCCTGTCCGACAAGGTCAGGCTCGAGACCGCGGCGACGGTCCGCGACCTGCTGAACGAGCGCGGTCAGATCGAGCGGTACGCGGATGTGCGGGCATTCACCTCCCAGGCGCCGAGCAGGCTCGAAGTGCTCGCCTCGGACCGCGACCCGACCGTCTCCGTCGCGTTCAGCGAGGATGACTACGCCGAGGTCTCCAGGGTGCTCGAGCACTACTACTCGATCAGCCTGACCGACTGCGGGACCGGCCTGCTGCACTCGGCGATGACCGGCGTGCTGCGCCTCGCGGACCAGATCGTGCTGGTCAGCTCCCCGTCGGTGGACGGCGCGCGGAGCGCGAGCGCCACGCTCGACTGGCTCGCCGCGCACGATTACGGCGACCTGGTGCAGGGCGCCGTGGTGGTGCTCTCGATCGTGCGCCCGAGCAGTCGGAGCACGGTGGACCTGGACCGCCTGGAGCAGCACTTCGCGGCCCGGTGCCGGGCGGTGACCAGGATTCCGTACGACTCGCACCTGGAGGAAGGGGCCGAGGTCGAGCTTGACCAGCTGAGCCGGTCGGCTGCCGAGGCGTATCTCGCGCTCGCGGCCATCGTCGGCGACGGGTTCGCCTCGCCCAGGAAGCAGGGACGGCAGGCGCCGTAGCCTGGAGCCCGGAATCCTGCGCTAGCGTGACCGGCACCGCGTTTCCGGCTGGAAGAGGAGTCGATGGAGCCGCTGGCTGAAGACTGGGACCGGGCCGTCGCCGTCGTCGCGCACCCGGACGACCTTGAGTACGGCGCCGCCGCCGCGGTGGCCCGGTGGACCGGCCAGGGCCGGCAGGTCTGCTACCTGCTGGCCACTCGCGGCGAGGCCGGCATCGCGGGCATGCCACCTGGCCAGGCCGGCCCGCTCCGCGAGGAGGAGGAACGCCGCGGCGCCGCGGAGGTCGGCGTCAGCGAGGTCGTGTTCCTCGATCACGCCGACGGCCTGCTGGAATACGGGCTGCCGCTGCGCCGCGATCTGACCGCGGCGTTCCGCAGGCTGCGGCCGCAGGTCGTCATCACGATGAGCTTCGACCTGACCTGGGGCGACGATGGCCCGGTCAACCACTCCGACCACCGCGCGATCGGGCTGGCCGTGCTGGACGCCGCCCGCGACACCGCCAACGAATGGGTATTCCCCGATGCCGGACCGTCCTGGCCAGGCATCCGGCATATCTATGTCGGCGGCAGCGGCAGGCCTACCCACTTCACCGACGTGAGCGCCACGATCGGCGCAGGGATTGCGTCGCTGCGCGCGCATCGGGCATACCTGGATGGTCTCGGCGGCGATTTCGATGCCGACAAGTTCCTCCGTGACGCGGCCAGCGCCACCGGCGGCATCGTCGGCTGCGAGTACGCGGTCAGCTTCCGCCACTACCCGGCGGGCTGAGCGGAACGGCCGGAAACATGGTGCTACCTGCATAGCAGCAGGTATCGTGCGCAAATACGTGCTTAGTGATGCAGCGGTGCCTGGTCCAGGCGAGACTAGGAGCGGAGCGGTACGGGCGGCAGCGCAGACGCGGCCTGGAGGCTCTGAGCGCGACGACAGCCTCTGGCCGGCCGGCCACAGCCCGACACGGTAAGGCGGGGACGCATTGGAAGACACGTGGGCGACACGGGAGCTCCCGGTGCTGACCGCGGCAGTGGCGCTGCTCGAAGAAAGCTACATGGTCACGGTCAGCGACATCGCCGAGCGGACCGGCCTGGAGCTGGCCGTGGTGGCGCGCTCGCTGGATGCGATGGACCCGACCTACGTCGATTTCCGTAAGACGATGACCGGCGGGGACCCCCGGTTCTGGTACGTGCTCAAGGTAACGCCGGCGGCCCGTGAAGAGGTCGGCCAGTGGCCGGCGCCCGCGAGCCTGATCGACCGGCTGGCGGCGGCCTTCGGCGACGCCGCCCAGCGCGAGTCAGATCCCGTCCGGCAGGACCAGCTCCGGCACGCCGGGGCGCTGCTCGGCGGCCCGGTCAGGGAAATCGCCGTCCAGGTGGCGGCTCATGTCATGGCCCGCTCGGCCTGGATCAGCTGACCTGCCTTTCCGCTGAGAGGAACAAGGGGATAGCTGCCATGCCGGACCGCCAGGTCGCCGACCTCGCAGCGCTCGCCGATCTCTGCACGCCCTGGTGCGTCCGGGTAGCCGCGACCCTGCGGATCGCCGACCTGATCGCGGCGGGCACGGCCGACATACGCGACCTCGCCGCGCAGGCGGGCTGCGATGCGGGCGCCCTGGACAGGGTGCTCAGGCACCTGGTGAGCAAGGGCGTCTTCGAGCAGGCCGCCCCGGGGACGTTCGCGCTCAACGAGGCCGCCGAGGGACTGCGGGGCATCTCGCCTGGCTACGACCTGGATGGCATCGGCGGCCGGATGGCACTCGCCTGGGGCAGCCTGCTCGGTGCCGTGCGGACCGGGCGGCCCGCCTATCACGAGATCCTCGGTCTGCCGTTCTGGGACGACCTGAACGCCCACTCCGACGTCGCGGCGAGCTTCGACCAGCTGATGGGGGTGGCCGGTCATGGCACCCCCGACCCGCAGATCCTGCTCAGCGATGACTGGGCGCCAGTGCGCTCCGTAGTCGACGTCGGCGGCGGAACGGGCGCGCTGCTGGCCGAGATCCTCCGGGCCCGGCCGGGGATACGCGGCATCCTGGTCGACCTGCCCCGGACGGCGACCCGGTCGGCCGAGGTATTCCGGGCAGCCGGCGTCGCCGGGCGGATCACCGTGGCCGGACAGAGCTTCTTCGACCCGCTGCCGGCCGGAGCCGACCTGTACCTGCTGAAAAACGTGCTCGCCGACTGGCCCGATCGCGAAGCGACGGCAATCCTGACCCGGTGCGCCGAGGCTGCGCGCCCGGCCGGCCGCGTCGTGATCCTGGGCGGCGTCTCTCCCGGCGACCGCGGCGAGGCATCCCCGGAATTGCTGATGATGGTTCTGCTGGGTGGCAAGGACCGCACCGCACGCGAGTTCGGGGAGCTTGCGCTCCAGGCCGGCCTGGAGATCAGCGCTGCCGGGCGGCTGCCGTCCGGGCGCTTCGCCGTCGAGTGCCGCCCGGCGGGAGGGCACGCGTCGCCTGCGTCGTGACGCCGGCGAGCTGCCGGGATCAGCCTGCCGGCCGCAGTGGCCGGCCCGGCCCTCAGCCGCACGCGGGCGCCAGCCGGCAGTAACAGGACGAGGAGATCGGCACGTCGGCGTGCGCGCCGGCGATCCTGAGCTGCTCGCTGATGAGGGCCGCCTGCTCGCGCTTGCCCAGCCGCGTCAGGCATTCGTGGTAGCCGTGCAGGCTCCAGACATTGCGCGGATGCTGGCAGGCCCGGGCCAGGGTGTCATCCAGCCCGAGGTCGGCGCGGTAGACGGCCTCGGCCTGCTCGACCAGGCCCTGCTCGAGCAGCAGCGCGCCGTAGGCATGCCGGGCCGGCTGCATCCAGGCCCATGGCTCGTCGTAGGCAAGCCCGTCGTCGAGATCGATGGCGCGGCGCAGGTGCGCGAAGGCCACGTCGTAGTTTCCCTTGCGGTACTCCAGCTCGCCGTCCAGCATGGCGGCGGCCACCTGCAGGATGTCGCAGCAGGTGTTATTGAAGACGGTGCGCGACGCGGGCACCCGCCGGGCGGCATCAGCGAGCAGCCCGCGATGCTCCGTCGCCGCGGCGATGCGCCCGGTGGCCGCGCAGGCGACTCCCTTGGCGTAGTGCATCATCGCGGTGGTGACGCAGTACAGGTCCTGATCACCCGGCAGCGGGGCGCTGATGATGTCCTGCCAGCGCCCGAACCGGATCAGCGCGTGCATCTTCATCGGGACGAATCCCTCCAGCCAGTCCGCCATCGGCGGGACCGGTACCCGGAGCAGGTCCTCCGGGATCGCCGCGGCCAGCAGGTCCGCGGTCTCCAGCGCGGTCTGCGCCTGCCCGAGGAACATCGCGCCGTAGATCTTGAAGTGGTAGTTGTGCGCCCGGTACACGGTGTAAAGGTTCATCGCGCCCTCCCGCGCGAGGAACTTCTCGTCGGCGGCGATCGCGGCGGTGTTGGAGGACACCACCTGGCGGTAGTCCCCGCAGAGCACGTCGAGATGCGTCGGCATGTGCCGGAGATGGCCGGCGTCCGGCACCAGGTCGCGGAGCAGGTCACCTGCCCGCAGCGCGTCCTCCGGCCGGGCGGACATCTCCATCAGGTGGATGTACATGTGCAGGATGCCGGGGTGCGCCTCGCCGCCGTCGCGTGCCAGCGCCCGCTCCAGCACCTCCCTGGCCTCGACCGTGCGTGCCCCGCCGGCCGGCTCCCCGGTCGCCAGGTCCCACAGCGCCCACGGGGTCAGGTTCATCAGCGCGTCAGCGAACAGCGCGGCGACGTCGAGGTCGCCCGGATGCGCCCGGTAGACGTCGCGCATCGCGTCGGCGTACCCGGCGTTCCAGGCCGAGCAGTCCGCGGCGGGCTCGGCGGCCGGATACCGCGCGGCGAGGGCATGCACGAGCGCCCGCTCCACCGCCGATGCGCCGGGCGCGCGGCTGGCGGCCGCCGCGGCGGCGTAGGCGCGGGAGACGGACGAGGACAGGTCGGCCGGGTCGAAATCCTCCCAGGGCTTGTTGTAGTTCGGGCCCAGCGCGTAGGCGAGTCCCCAGTACGCGAGCGCGCAGTCAGGGTCATCGGCGATCGCGCGCTCGAAGCAGCGCACCGCCTCCTCGTGATTGAACGCGTAGGTCCACAGCAGGCCGCGGGTGAACCAGGCGCGTGCCGCCGCCGAGGAGGTCGTCACCTCGCGGGCGTAACTGCCAAGGTCGAAGTCGTAGTCAGGCACCGGCAATCTCCTCCCCGGCCTCGCCCCGGTCAGCTTCGCGGGACAGTCACGATGCTCCCACCCCCGGCCCGGCAGCAGCCCCGCCGGCACAGCCCCTACCCTGTGTTGCCATGATGCGCATCAGGCCAGCCCGTGCTGGCGCGGCACGGGCAGCGCGCCCGGGCTGGGTGCTCCGCGTCGAAATCCTGCGCTGATGACCCAGAAACCAGAGCTGCCGGGAAGGGCGAGGCAATGAAGGACTCCGCTCCGCCGCGGCCGGGCGCGGCTGCTGCCATCTCAGCCCACCGGGGCGGCAGCGAGGGCGCGCCCGCGGGGACGTACGAGGCGTACCGGGCGGCGGCCGGCACCGGCGCCGAGTACGTCGAGTTTGATATCCGGCGCACCGCGGATGCGCGGCTGGTCACGCACCACGACGCGGCCACAGCTGACGGCCAGGCTATCGCCGGCCTCAGCTACGCCAGGCTGTGCGAGCTGGCGGGCTATGAAGTGCCGCTCGCCGCGGACGTCATGCGGCTCATCGCCGGGAAGGCCGGCGGGCATCTCGACCTCAAGGAGACCGGCGGCGAGGACGTGATCATCGCCCACGCGCTCGAGATCCTCGGGCCCGGCAACTTCGTGGCGACGACGCTGGAGGATGCCTCGGTCGCGGCGATCAAGGCCCGCTTCCCCGAGGTGCCCGTCGCGCTGTCCCTCGGCCGCAATCTCGGCGAGATGCCGTGGCTGTCGCGGTTCCCGGCGCGCCGCCGGGAACTGTACCCGCTGAGCCGGATCCGGGCCTGCGGCGCCGACTGGGCCGCGATGCATTACCGGCTGGCCCGGGCCGGGGTGCTGCGGCAATGCCATCGCGACGGCATCAAGGCGATGATCTGGACAGTCAATGACGATCAGGCGATCGGCCGCTGGCTGGCGGATCCCCGGGTCGCCGTGGTCGTGACCGACCGGCCAGTGCATGCGGCCATGCTGCGGGACCGGCTGGGTCGTGCTCGTTATAAATCCTAGGATGACCGGGTGAGCGCGGACGAGACAGTGGCGGTAGCCGGCCGGCGGCGCCGGGTCCCGGCGGCCGCGCACGCCGGCAGCACCGGCGCGGATGCCACGGCCCCGGGGATCACGGCCCCGGGCGGCATGGTGCCGGCCATGCCCGGCAGCGCATTCTGGGGCTGGGCGGGACCGTTGCTGGTCACGCTGTTCGGCGCGTTCCTGCGGTTCAACCGGCTCAGCCTGCCGAAGGCCGTGATCTTCGACGAGACCTACTACGTCGGCGACGCCTGGGCCATCCTGCAGCACGGCGTCGAGATCAACCACGTGAAGAACGCCAACGCGCTGCTCGTCGGTGGCAGCACGCACATCCTGGCCGGCACCCAGGGCGAACTGGTCGCGCATCCGCCGCTCGGCAAGATCATGATGGCCGCCGGGGAATGGCTGTTCGGGCTGACGCCGTTCGGCTGGCGGTTCTCGGTAGCGCTGATCGGCTCGCTGTCGATCCTGCTGCTGGCCCGGATCGTGCGGCGGATGACCCGCTCCACCCTGCTCGGCTGCGTGGCAGGCCTGCTGATGGCGCTGGACGGCCTGGAATTCGTGCTAAGCCGCACCGCGATCCTCGACATCTTCGTCATGTTCTGGGTGCTGGCGGCGTTTGGCCTGCTGGTGATCGACCGGGACCGGACGCGGGCCCGGCTGGCCGCGGCCGTCTCGGCCGCCGGGCCGGACGACACCGGCGGCCCCGGCCTCGGCATCCGCTGGCTGCGGATCCTGGCCGGGGTATGCCTGGGCGCCGCGACGGCCTGCAAGTGGAGCGGCGTCTGGTTCATCCCGGCCTTCGGCGGCCTGGCCATCGCGTGGGACCTCGGCGCGCGGCGGGCGGCCGGGTACGGCAGGCGCCTGTCCGGGGTGCTGCGCAGCGACGCCGGGTGGCTGCCGCTGTGGTGCGGCCTTGTCGCGGCCGCCGTGTACGTCGCGTCGTGGACCGGCTGGTTCGCGACCCCCTACGGCTACAACCGGACCGGCACCGCGTTCAGCAGCAACCACCAGCACACCTCCACCATCGCGGCCTGGCTCGCCTACAACAAGTGGATGCTCCAGTTCGGCCTGAGCCTGGCGGCCCAGCCCGGGCAGCAGCCCTACAAGTCGAACCCGCTGGGCTGGCTCGTGCTGGCCCGGCCGATCTCCTTCTACTCCTCGTGCCTGCCGGCGACCAGCACCTGCGGAGCCGCCGGGACCACCGAGCAGGAGGTGCTCGCGATCGGCACGCCGCTGATCTGGTGGGGCGCCGCCGCGGCCATGCTGTGCTGCCTGGCCTGGTGGCTCACCCGGCGGGACTGGCGGGCCGGGGCGGCGCTGCTCGGCCTCGCCGCGGGCTGGCTGCCCTGGATCTGGTTTTTCTGGCACGACCACCGGATCGAGTTCTACTACTACGCAGTGGTCTTCGAGCCGTTCCTGATCATCGCGATCACCCTGTGCCTGGGGATGATCATCGGCCCGGCCCGTGCCTCGCCCGCCCGGCGGGCAGCGGGCGCCGTGCTGGCCGGCGGCTATCTCCTCGCCGTCCTGGCGAACTTTGCCTACCTCTATCCGGTGCTGGCCGACAAGGTGCTGCCGTATTCGTCCTGGCTGTCCCGGATGTGGTTCCACGGCTGGATCTGACCAGGACGTGCCTGGTCCGGCAGCGCGGCGTCAGGATCCGGTTCGCGTCCCGCCGGGAGCTGGCGAGTTGCTGCCCAGCCAGGCCCGGTGCAGCCGGGCGAACTGGCCGCGGCGTGCCATCAGGGCGCCCGGGGCGCCGTCCTCCACCACGCGCCCGCCGGCCATGACCAGGACCCGGTCCGATGCCCAGGACTGACTCCTCGACGGCCGTCGTCAGGTCGCCTGCCAGGTCCTGCGCCCGCCGGGAGGCACTGCCGTAGCGCGCCTCGATTGCCGCATCCGGGTTTCGCGCGGCTACCGGGCCGCGGCAGTCAGCGTGTCAACCCGGTTGCCGGGCGCCGCGTCTAACAAGGCACTCGGCAGTGTCCGCATATATCCGGAGAGTGCTCGGCAAAGCAGGAAACCCACCGTTCTGACACGCCGCCTTCGGTCCGTAAGCACCGGAAAGGGACATGCATGAGAACATCCCCCATCAGGACGGCACTGGCTGCCCTGACGCTCGCCGGGCTCGGCCTGACCGGCGCAACAGCAGCCAGCGCCGCAACTCACCCGGTTGCCACCACGGCCGCTACCACCACATTCACCGTGGTCACGACGCTCTCCGGCTATCCTGTGGCCGGCTTCCAGGCAAATAACTGGGCTAATGAGACCTTCACCAGAACGGCGACCATCCATCGTGTCGGTGAGGTCTCTGTCACTAACTGCCCGGGCTCTGGCACCGGGAAATGCTGGTTCTACACCGGCAAGCTGTCCGACTCGGGCACGTTCACCACGATCGCCGGTCAGCTCGCGCCCCGTACCGGGACCCTCGACCTGGCAGTCGCCGGGCCGTTTTCCGGCGGCACCACGACCATCGATTTCTGGTCCTCGTGGGAAAACCCGAACAAGGCCGACGTCCCGAAGACCGTGTCCGGCGGCTCTCTGACATCCCGGGAAACGACCACCAACTGGGTGGAGCAGTTCTTCGGTGCCGGCGCGGTGTTCAACTCGACGGCGAACCCGGGCGGCCCGGACCTCGGGAAAACGTCCTGGAAGTACACGCTGAACTTCGGGTCCAACACGCAGTGCCCGAACGACGCCTACCAGTGGGTCGACTCGTCCGCTAACGACAACGGCGGCGAGATCGGCGACGGGAACATCCTGACCCCGAACTCATCGGACTGCACCTGACCTGCCGCTGAGCGCGATAGGGCGCCCCGTTCCGCTGCCGTCACCAGGCAGCGGAACGGGGCGTTTTAGGCTTGGCCCTACGTCTGCAGCAGATGGCACGAACCGGTTTCACTGGACCAGTCGGTTCCGCAGCTGCAGTACAACTACCGGCCCGCACCGGAACTGCTCGGTAGCGGGCAGTCCAGCGAGATGCCGGGTACCAGCTGCTT
>Ga0182015_10004087_pt1 | contig 15925 bp, 13 predicted proteins | sample 712P3MmetaG_FD_120478 | JGI IMG/M metagenome (GOLD analysis project Ga0182015, IMG submission 120478) | Permafrost microbial communities from Stordalen Mire, Sweden - 712P3M metaG | ecosystem: Environmental > Terrestrial > Soil > Wetlands > Permafrost | place: Sweden: Stordalen | collected... | reverse complement strand
TGGACGCGAATGTTGGCCCGTTTCCAGAGTTCCAGCCGCGCCAGGCTCATCGGGTTCACTCGAGTCACCGCGCCGCTTTCGAGTGCCGGCCGCAACAAACGCGCGCTACGGTCAAGATCGGTGAGCAGCGGACCCTGCAAAATGAGAGGGAATATTTTCGGCGGCCGCCCCGCCTCAAGGTCGCTTCCCTTTCTGTGCGGCGCAGCCTGATCCAAGGGCAAACCACACTCGTACAGCGAATTGATTTTCGCCGTCTGCGCGGCATGCCAGGGACCGGTCGGCAGCGTGAAGTCCGCGTAACACCCCGTCTCGGCGAGAATGCTCATCTCCGAATCCACGCCACAATCGCGGCCTTCCCGGGAATTCGCCAAAGCAAAATTTCCATGCACAAAACAGAAACGCGGCTGCGTCTCGCCTTCTTCCGCCGCCAAACAGCGATGGCGAAACGCCAGCTTGTCGCGGAACTCCGTCAGCACCCGCCGTAAATTGTCGGCGGTATCGGCCGTCGGGTGGCCATGATGAAGGTGGACTTCAGTCTCTCCCCACCCGGAGTGGCAATGCTCGGCCAGTCGTTCGATCAAACCTTGGTTGTACTGCTCGGCGGGATAGAAATACGTGTGCACAAACGGGCGGCCGTCATGATCGCGCCACTGCTCAACCGCCTTCGGATATTCCCGCGCCCACCACTCCAACCGCCGCTCTTGCTCGGCGAGCGGCACTCGCTTATACCCATCCTGAGGATCGATGGCCGGCTCAAAATGGTCAGCCAGCGCGAAAATCAGGTGCACCGGCCGGCGCGCGCTGGACTGCAACCCGCGCCAGGTCGCAGCCGGCAGCACCTTTCTCGCATAGGCAAATTTCCTTTTGAGACTCATGGTCAACGAACTTCTTGTGCACAGCACAACTCACGCCCGCCCTGACCGCTAGGCTGGCTTCCGTCCTCGCACCGCGATGGCAAAATCCCCGATTCGCATGTCTTCCATTCCCATCGCCTCGTACCAGTGGAAGACCTGCTCGTAGGTGTGCTTCGATTGATACTTCGGCGAGTACCAATCAAACGTATCGAGCATTCTCGCTTCCGGCCGCTTCTGGCGATTGACAGGAAAAACGTGGTGCACCAAACCAGCCGCTGGACGCCCCACGAGCGGAACTTTCTTCAAAACCTGTTGCGTGTTGTAGAGGACCGGCACCGCGACTTTCAGAATGCCGTGCAGAGTTTCAGGCTTCATTTTGTGGGTGTAGCGACGCCAGAAATCGCTGAAGCGATACCACTTATTGTATCCACTGTAGAGCCAGACAGCCAGAATGCCGCCGGGTTTCAGATACTTGCCCAGCGCCTTGACGGCAGCTTCGCAGTCAGGCGTGTGGTGCAGCACGCCCACGCTGTAGATCACGTCAAAGCTTTCCGGAGCAAACGGAAGGGAGAATACATCTGCCTGAAACGCGACGAAATCACGGTCCGCCAGGTTCTTCGCTGCGACTTCCGCCGCCGCGCTAAGGTCGATACCCACCACGCGCGCTCCCCAGCGGGTTGCGACTTCGGCGAAGCGTCCCATGCCGCAACCCACATCGAGGATGAGTTTGCCCGCAAGCTCTTCGGGCCGCAGCGCCGTCTTCATAATGAAGTTCTGCTCCGACTCGCGCACTTCATCGTGGTCGAGCTGCGTCTTCTGATAGCGGTGCCACTGGAAACCAAAACTCGCGGCGTAGTGTTGCGCATCGACAAAACGCGCGATCCCGTTGACGAAGGGATACGCGCGCTTGCACTCGGCACAGACGTATCCGCCACTGTCGTCACTATTGAGCTTCGAGCCGCAACTCAGACAACGCAAAATTGTCTGCAAGTCAGCGGACAGGGGAGACTGCAACTGGGCCTCCGTGATCGGCATAAACCTCCAGGAAATGGCGGCCTCTCTTCGGTGGCGGGGTCACCGGATTGGCGCCTTCTTTATCTTGTTCTTTAATCGTCTGCAACAGCGTTGCCGTAAATGCGACGGCAAAATACGGGAAATACTGGTACGCTTCCGGAGCGAACAGCGCTCCGACCACAAAGCCGACCAGCGAACTGGTCAACGCGCCGATAAAGAGCACGATGTCGGGAGCGAGATCGGTCCTCTTTCGCAGAACCTTCAGGTTCTGAAATGCTTTCCGGAAAAACAACAGATAAATAACGAGTACGGGAATGCCACCTTCGGCGCCCACTTGCATGTACGTCATGTGCACGTCGTGCCAGATCAGCGAATACTTGGGAAAGTTCTGCACGCCAATGCCGAGGATGGGATAACTCTCCATGGCATCAATCGCGCGGCCCATCAGGAACATGCGGTCCTCGTAGCTTCCGTAGGCCGACTTTTCCGTGGTGCTGTTGCCGGACAAGGCTTCGAAGCGCGCGTAGAGTGTCCCGCCGGCGGTGACCATGACGAGGCCGCCGAGAAAAACGGTGGCCACAATCAGGTACATGCGCTTGCCTTTGATGGCGAAGTAGTAGAGAGTCACGCTAAATGAAATGACCAGGTCGATGAACCCGGCGCGGGATGCCGTCTCAAAAATCGCGACCAGCATGACCAGCATTCCGAGAAACCATGCGAACTTGACCACAGCACTCTTCGCCGTAACCAGAAAAGCCAGAGCGAACGGCAGCGACAATACGATGGCAAAAGCCAAATCGTTCGGGTTGGAATAAATGCCGCCGATCACACCTTCCAACCGTTCAACCCCGCGGCCCTTGATCAGCGCGGCGGCGCAAATCACGACCACTGAAACAGCCTGTACGAAGATGATTCTCCGCAAACGGTCGAACGTGGTAATCAGCAGGAAGACCAGTGCCCAGGCAATAAAAATCTTGGAAAAATCGAGCGTCCGGGAAACTGCGCCGCCCCTCCAGACGGGCGACAGGAAGCCTCCCAGCAGCAGCAGGCCGATCATGGTGATCAGAAGCCGGGCTTCCGTCGGAAGGTCTTTGAGCGTTCGCTTGGTTCTCCCTACGCTCTTGAACAATCCCCACATGGCGAGGATGGCGGTAATTTTGGCGAGTGGCAACAACACCAGGCCGGGAATCCAGTCTTCCGGACGCGCGCAGTAGACCACGAAAAAAGCGCTCAGCCAGAAAAACGCGCCCTTGGTCGGGTCGCCCTCCTGAATGCCCGTGCGTCTTCCCGGTAACAATTGCGCCGGTGCCAGGTTGCCGTTATCGCCAGTAGCCACAAATTCCTCGTTTTCTTTCTGTGTCTTTACTTACTGCGCCATATGCCGACTACGCGGAGCGCGCCGGGACTGCACCGGCGTTGCGAGATTTCTTTTCCGCCACGGACTGCAATACTTCGCTGAATCGTTGCCCGATCGCCGCCCAGTCATAGCGCGCGGTCGTCTCGGCAGCTGCCTTTTCGTAGCGTCCCCGCAAGCCGCGATCTCGCAATAGCATGATCACCGCCTGCGAAAACGCGCGCGCATCGTCCGCCAAAATAATGTCGCGGCCGTGATGTACATCCAGTCCTTCCGCGCCCACCGTCGTCGAAACCACCGCTTTCCCCGCGGCCATCGCTTCGTAGATCTTCAGCCGCGTTCCGCCGCCAATCCGCAAAGGCACGATCACCACCGCCGATTCGCGCAAGTGCTCGATTACGGAAGGCACGCGTCCGGTTACTTCGATCGACTCCGAAGCCCACTTCTCGACGCGGCGCACGGGATTACGTCCCACGATGCGGAAGCGTGCCTCCGGCACTTCAGCTTTAATTGCGGGCCAGATTTCGCTGCAAAAATATTCCACGCCGTCCACATTCGGCTCCCAGTCCATGGCGCCGATAAAGGTGATGAGCGGAGCGAGTTGCGCATCTGTTTTTGATGCCTCAGGACCCGGTGCGTATTGCGCGACGTCTACTCCGGTTGGGACAACCGTAATGCGATCCGCGTCGACCCACTTCATCATCAGCGAACGGTCGTTGTCGGAGACGGCAATCACATGCTGGAACTTGCGCACCCGGCTCTGCTCGTAGCGGAGCATCTTGCGAAATTCCATGCGATACAGCATCTTCTTCGCGGGGTTGACTGCGGTTTCCGCATGGCGCCGCCAGATTTCGCTTTCAACATTGTGCTGAAACAGCACGCTCGGAATGTTGAGACGTCCGGGAAAATTCACCGCCGCATCCAGAAAGTCGCACACCGCCACGTCAAAGCGCTCTTCGCAAAACCACGTCCGGATTCGCCGCTGCACTGCGTCGTCGGCAAAACGACTGACCGCATACGGAGGCTGCGCGCTGAGATGCCCAACATAATCCATGCCGCGTGCGACGCCCGCCAGTTCCTTCTTCCCCGTACAGACGCCGATCGCTCCCGGCAACAGCCGTTGGAGTTCGAGCTCGTAGTCCGGATCCGGCTTTCCTGCGTAGTACGAGTAGAACGTGAGCTCATGCCGCGCCGAAAGGTAGCGCAACACGTGATACGTGCGGATATTGCCCCCGTTCTGCACGGGCAGGAGCTTGTCGGCTTTGACCCAGAGGATTCTCATACTCGGCCGCTTAGCGGACCCAGACTGCTTTCCTCCCTGTGACAAAGTTTACAAACGCGACCAACGCGGCCGAATTCAGCACAACAAATGTTCGCGCTGCATCCGCCAGCCGCGACAGCGGGCCCACCTTGATCCCTCCGAGCGCGACCAAGCTGAGAACGTAAAACGCAAGCTGCGCCACCAGCGCCGCGCGATAGAAAGGTTGCGGAAGAAACATCGAAGCCAGCAATAGTCCTAACAATGCCAACGGCACCGCCAAACGCGAAAGCTTGTGGCTCACAAACTCGAACCGGATCGCGTCCTTCGAACCGAGCAGCCAGGGCGCAAGCTGCAGCAACTGATAATTTCCGCTGAGGGTCCGCACTTTTCTGGAAAACTCGCGGCCGTCCCCAAGGTCGGGTGAATCCCAAGCGCGAGCGCGTGAATCGAAGATCACCCGCGATCCCTGGCCCACTACCTGCATCGGCACTAAAACGTCATCTAAGATCGTGCCCTGGGGCAGAGCCTGGAATAGATTCCGGCGCACGCAATAGATCGCGCCCGTCGCACCAACCACTGAACCGGAGGCGGACTCCAGTTCGCGGATCTTCTTTTCGATGCGCCAGTACAAACCCATGCCCTTGCCCGTCTCTCCGCTTGCCGGATCGCCCAGCATCAGTTCCCCACTCGCCGCCCCAACTTCCGGATCGCCGAAATTCTCGATCAGCAACCGTAACGCTCCCGGCTCAATCTGTTGTCTCGCGTCGGTGAAGAACAGCACCTCGCCGCTCGCTTGCGCGACCGCATCGTTCAGACCGGCGGCCTTCCCCTGCGAAACGGTTTTCACCACCACCCGCACCCGCGGATCCCGTTCAAACTCGGCAAGAACCTCGACGGTGCGATCACTCGAACCGTCGGAGACGATGACGACTTCCAGCTTCTCCTTCGGATAGTCGAGCGTCAGCAGATTCTCGATCTTGCGCGCAATCACCGCTTCTTCGTTCCGCACCACCATCACCGCCGAAACCGAAGGTTCGTCTGAACTGCGGCGCACCGGACGCGGCGACCAGCGGCTGCGCAGCCACAGCCACGCCGCATACCCCAGGTAGGAGTAGCCGATCACCGACGCCGACAGCCAGAAGACCCATTTCATTTTCACTGCGCGCCCCGTCCCAGCAGGACGATCTTGACCGTCTGAAACATAATGAGCAGATCCAGACCGATCGAAGCGTTCTTGATATAGAACAGGTCGTACTGGAGCTTCTCGCGCGCATCCTCGATGGTGCTGCCGTACTTGTATTTCACCTGCGCCCACCCCGTAACTCCGGGCCGCACCATGTGGCGCACGCCGTAGTACGGAATCTTCTTGGAAAGCTCCTCGATAAATTCAGGACGCTCCGGACGCGGCCCGACGAAGGCCATATCGCCTTTGAGCACGCACCACAGTTGCGGGATCTCATCCAGCCGCGACGTCCGCAGAAACTTGCCCACGCGAGTCACGCGCGGGTCGTTGTTGGCCGCCCATTGCGCGCCGGTCCCAGACTCGGCATCCTGCCGCATGGTGCGAAACTTCACTACCTTGAAAAGCTTCCCGCCCTTTCCCACGCGCGTCTGGGTGTAAAACACCGGCCCCTTCGAATCGAGACGGATGGCAAGCATGATAAAAGGCAGAAGTGGCAGCGTGAGCAGAAGACCGATCAGCGAAATGAAGATGGAAAGCACGCGGCGCACGAATAGAAACATCGGGCTGCGGCGAAAGCCCTCGCTGAATACCAGCCAGCTTGGGTTGAGGTTTTCAACTTCGATTTTGCCGGAGATTTTTTCCAGCCACGAAGTGGCCTCTTCGACCTTTACGCCCTGCATGCGCAGTTCGAGCAGTTCTTCCATGGGAATCGTGCCGCGGCGATCGGCCACGGCGACAATCACGCGGTGCACTTTCTGGGTCTCGACCACCTTCATCAAATGGGCCGCGACGGAATCGCGCGTGACCTCGCCCTCGAGTTTGCCCGTCCAGCTGGCGATCTCGACGCCACTCTCAGGATTCTGGCGCAAGCCCTGCACCAGCCGCTGCGCGCGCTCGCCAGTGCCGAGAACATAAACGCGTTCGACCAGGATCGGTAACTGCACCAGCCAGCCATAACCGAGCCGCCATCCGGAAAGTGCCAGCGCCACGATGAATAGCCCGAGGGCCATTGAACTGCCACTCAGCAGGTAGTTGGGACGGAAATAGCTGATGGCAGCGGTAACGAAGGCCAGCACGCCCGGCACCATGAGCAAACGGAAATAGAGTTCTCCGCGGGTGTTCAAGCGGGCGGTATCGTAGAGATCGAACCAGTGCGAGCACAGCAATACGACCCCGGTAAAAATGAAGAGCTTGTACCATCCGCCCTCATAGTTGAGCACCAGGTAGCTGTCGTCCCGAAGCACCACCCATGCCGCCACCAGGAACGAGGTCCATACAATCAGGGCCTCTCCCAGCAGCAGGATGAGCGTTCGAATCGGGTAATAAACGTGAAAGAGCCGAATCAATGGGGCCTCGGTTCATCTCAGGCAGGGCTGCTCACGGCCTCGCCGTAATAGTATTTGGAACGCTGCGACTTGTCGGACGGGGCGCCATTCAGCACCACGCCGAGCAGCAGTTTGTCGGGGAACTCCTCGCGCGCGCGCAAAGCCAGATCGGAAGGCGTCACCGCCGAGCGCACCACCATCAGAATGCCATCGCAGGCGCCCGCGACCAGCGTCGCGTCAGATACCGGGATGACCGGCGACGAATCGATAATGATCCAGTCAAACAACGGCTCGACCCGCTGCAGGAACAGTTTCAGGCGGCCGTTGGCCAGCAGTTCAGGGGCGCTGGCAACGCTCTTTCCCGCGGGCAGGAAGAACAGGTTTTCCATAGCCCCGCGCTGCAGCCCGGCGAACTCGTCGATTTCCCCCAACAGGTAGTCAGACAATCCAGGAGACTGCGTCGCTCCGAGATGGCGATGCAAGCCGGGATTGCGCAGATCGGCATCGATGAGCAGCGCGCGCCGTCCATGCTGCCGCACCAGGACCTGGGCGAGATTGGCCGATACGAACGTCTTGCCTTCCTTGGGCAGCGCACTCGTCACCAGCAGCCGCTTCAGTGGCATCTTCTCGCGGATCTGATAAAGCCGGGAACGCAGCGTGCGGAACTCTTCCGCGCCCAGCCGGCTGTCGTCCTGTTCGAAGAACAGCATGGTTTTCTGGTCCGGACTCCACGCGCTCTGCGGGCAGCGTGCGACCAGCGCTTCGTAATTCAACGCGGAGCCCATATTCAGCCCTGACGCCGTGTTGGGCATGCCGCCGTTTCCGGCGGACGCCATCGGAGTCTGCAGCAGAGGCATGGCTTCGCCCTGCGCGTCCTGCTGAAATGGTGGTTGGTCGTAAGCGGGCTCGACGTGCGTCCCCGTGGAAGTGGCTCTTTCTTGTTCGGCGCGTTTTAAGGCGTCATGGATGCGGCTCATAATTTCCTTTCCTTGGGGAGATCTTGTGGTTCCGATTGGCGCAGCCGGTCGGCCAAGGTCGCCAGCGTGCGTAGAGCTTCAACCAGATCGAATTTGTCGGAGGCCGGGACCGGCGCCGTCATCGCCGCGGCAGCGTTGCCATCGGCCAGATCGAAATCGCGCGCGACCGAATCGACAACGTCGACGGCGACCGTCTTTTTCTGATCGACGAACGCGCTCACCAGGCAATGCTCGCAGAGCAAGTTCACGATGCGCGGAATGCCCTGCGAATAACGGAAAAGCGCCAGGATCGAGTCGGAATCGAAAATCGGCTCGCCATTCGAACCCGCGATGCGCAGACGCTGGACGACGTAGGACCGGGTCTCCTCAAGATTCAGAGGATGCGTCTTGGCCCGCAGCGTCAGGCGCTGACGGAGCTGGCGCAACTGCGGCTGCTTCAGCCGTTGTTCAAGTTCAGGCTGCCCCACCAGGACGATCTGCAACAGCTTCTCGGTGAAGGTCTCGAGATTGGTGAGCATGCGGATTTCTTCCAGCACTTCATCGGTCAGGTTCTGCGCCTCGTCCACCACCAGCACTGCCGTTTCGCCCGCGCGATAACGATCCAGCAGCCAGTTATAAAGACGCTGCAAAAGTTGGCTCTTCGATTGGCCCTCGCAGGGAATGCCGAAATCGGCCATCATGAAATCCAGAAACTGCGACGTATCCATGCGCGAGTTGAAGATGAAGGCGGTCGCCACTTGCTGCAGGCGCAGCCACTCCATCAATTTATTGATCAGCGTCGTTTTGCCTGTGCCCACCTCGCCCGTCAGCAACACGAAACCCTTGCGACTCTGGATGCCGTAGGTAAGACAAGCCAGCGCCTCCTCGGTGTGCCGCGTCAGAAACAGGTAGCGCGGGTCCGGATTGACGTTGAACGGATTGGCACGAAGTCCAAAAAATTCTTTATACATATTCTCGCTCTAAACGCCTTGCGTTAAACCCCGACGTGCTCGTGCTCTTCTTTCCCCCCGGAATCGCCCCGGCCCCAGAAGCGCCGGCGGCCGTTGCCATTGACAGACGCGTCATCCTCGTCGTCCCCACCCACCCAGGGCACGGCAATCAGCAGAGGCAGGTCCGTGCTGGCGGCAGCATCTTTTTCGGTACGAATCGACTTGTCGCTAAACTCCAAAATCACCGCGATCAGGATGCCGAACGCAAAGCCCACGCCCAGGCCGGCGCCGGCCAGAAGCGGACGGACCGGGAAACTCGGACTGTCGGACAAGCTGGCCAGGACGGCAATGTGCATCTGCTCGCCTTCTTGCGCGGTTTCCATGTTCGTGCCCAGTTCGGCGGCAGTTTTCTTGGCCAGCAGGTCCCGATAAAACGCCTGCGCGGTATCGTTGTCGCGCGTCAGCACCTTGTATTCCTCCTCGATGTTCGGACTCATGGAGGTGCGGGCCTGGTAGATATTGATCGCGCTTTGCAGCTTCTTCTGGTCTTGCGTCGCCTGGTCGATCGAGTCCTGATACTGGTGGATCTGCAGGCGGATCGCCCGGATCTCGGGCGGCTCGGAATTGTTAGCGCTCACGCTGGTGTCGCCGCTCGACGCGCCGTTGGCGGCGGCCGCCGCGGCCGCATTGACCTCTTTCAGTTTCTTCTCGACCTCGGCAATGTCGGCCTTGGTCTTGATCACATCTGGATAATCGTCGGTATAGCGCGCCTGCAACTGCAGCAACTGCCCTTGCAACTGCGTCAATTCCTGTTGCAGGGTCTGCGGATTGGTGCTGGAGAGAGAAGTCTTCCAGGTAGAGATCTGCTGCGCCAGCATGCTTTGCGCGTAAGTCCGGTCCTGCTGGGCGCGAGCCAGCGTCTGCGTGGTGGCATCAAGCTGCGAGTTCAGCGACATCAACATGCGCATGTTGTTGTCGACGTCGGTCGGCAACTGCCCCATGTATTGCTTCTTGAAGGCAGCGAGTTTGGCATCCTGCTCGTCTACCGTATGCTTGGCTTCGTCCAGTTGGCGGGTAAGAAAATCGGTCGTGCCCTGCGCGACTTCGGAACGCGACTTCAGATTCTGCGTCACCATCAGCGAGGTCAAGGCATTACAGATTTTCTGCGCGCGCACGCCGTTGCTGTCGGTGTAGATGACATTGAACCCGGGCAACGGCTCGTTGCTGGCCGACGGCTTCTTCTTGGTCGCAGGTTCGCTGGCCACGGCCTGGCTCATGGTTGTGATCACCGGTTCGACCTGCATGCCCTGCTGGATCTGCCCGACGAGTTTGGCCTCCTGGTCGAGTGGGACCAGACCGAGATCGTGAACCACCGGACGAAGAACGTTGGGGCTCAGGATCTCCTGGCTCAGGGTGTTCACCCGCTGGGTAAAGTCCTGCGTGATCACCGGCGCAACGTAAGCGTCGGGCACCTTCTGGCCTTCCACCAGGACCGTGGCGGTGGAGGTGTATCTCGGCGGCAGCGCGTAGGAAACCAGGAAACCGGTCAGGGGCGCCACCAGGGCTGGGATCAAAATAACCTTCAGGCGCCGCCGCAGCATTGCCAGATAATCGTCCATCGTTAATTCGCGATTTGCCATAACTGTTCACCAATCCGGCCGTTTTCAGCGGCCAAAAAATTATTCGATCCTTGTCGGCTTCGGATGCCACTCCAACCCAAGGCTTCCGCTCTGCCGCTGGGCACTTCTGCCGCAACTGGCGTCTGGCGCGCAGGTATAACTGCTGAAAATGTCCTCGCCAAAGCGATATGCGGCAATGAACTCGTAGGTGCGGCCCAGGTGCTTGCGAAAAATGGTGGAGACATACATGTCGTTGTAGCTGTTCGCACTGATGCCACCACCCTGGATTTTTGCGTTGTGGGAGAAGCCGAGATCGCCAAAAAACTCCCACGTGCGCCCCAGCGGGCGGTTATATCCAAGCCGCGCCGTTTGCACATCGGCCCCGGCATATAAGCCTGAACCTGGAGAAACAAATTTTTCGTAGGAAGCCAGAACCGACGCATGCCCCATCTTGTAGCGGAGTTGGACCCGCGCGCTCAACGACAGATATGATTCGTAGCCGCCCTCTTCCAGGCTGATGTATTCCGGACCGGCTCCGACGATCAGGTTTAACCGTCCCGTGATGGTGTGGCTCCAGCGCAAGTTCACGATGTTCACGTAAATCTGGCCACCGGTATTTTGCGGAAACTGGATCAGCTGAAATGCATACACCAACCCCAGCTGATCGTGGCGGCGCAACAAATGGCTGTAGCCGGCCTCGATGGTGAACTGGTCGCTGTTGATGAGAAGATGCGTGGGATCGAAGAAGTGAGCGTCGCTGAATCCCGCAGCAAACGTGATTGCGGCCACCGGGCTAATGGCCTGCACCGCATCCAGGATCGCGGTATTGGCCAACCTGGGAACATCTCCCACCGCGCCGAACAAACCACTGCCGAAAGGGTGGGCGCCGGGGATACCACCTCCAGCAAACCCTGTGCCGCCGCCGTTGGCAATACCAAATCCCGGAGCGCCGCCAAAGGTGCCGATTTCGAAGGAACCGTCGGGCAGATAAGTGAACGAGTCTCGTATGGCCATCGTGCCCGTCCGCCAGCGCGTTACTCCCTCAAATCCGACAGCTTCCAATTGCCTTATATCGCTCGGGTTGTTGTAGAACGCTCCGCCTCCCAGATACTCAAGAAAAAGGTCGCTCTTCGACCAGAATTTCTGCAAGTCAAAAGCTCCGATTACCCGCGTGATCGACTGCAGACCGCGGTAGTCGAGTTGATTGGCTCCGTTGGTGTCCGCCGATTCGCTCACTTGCAAGGCGGGAGAGATGAAGCTGCGGCTCGAACTGCGCAGGTCGAGTGAAGGCTCGTCCAACCCGGTCACGGGCGGGTTCTCCGGATTCAGCACCGGTGCCGTCTGGCCGAAGGCCGGTGCCGGCGTGGTGTCCGGAGTGGAGTCCGGCGGCGTCTGCGGACTGCTCTGCGCCGCCATACCGAGGCTCATGCCAGAAACCAGCAGCGCCAACCGGATTATTTGCTTTGTCGACATGATTTTCACCCGTGCGATCCCTCGTAGGGACAATTGTCCCTTTACGGTACGATAATCGTGTCTCCCGGTTGTAATATGTAGTTCTGCTCGAGATTGCCTTTGATGAGCTTGCGATAATTGACGGGCAACTTCTCTTGTTTGCCGTTCGCGGTGCGCAGAACGTAAATCCCCTTGGTCTTGGCAAACTGGTTGAGTCCGGAGCTCGACAACGCCTGCAGGACGGTCATGTTCGGAATCATCGGCGTTGCCCCAGGACGCAGTACCTCGCCGACCAGGAAAATCCGCTTGCTGTTGATCGTGCTCACCACCACCGTGACGTGGGGGTCGGCGATAAACTTCCTCAGCTTTTCCGTCACTGAAACGCCCAGTTGTTCGGGCGTCAGTCCAGCCGCCTGCACATCGTTGATCAACGGAAGCGAGATCTTGCCATCGGGACGCACTGGCAAAGTGGCCGTAAGCGCGGTTTCGTTCCACACCGCCACGTGCAATACGTCATCGGGACCAATCACATAAGTCGGCCCGCCCTTGCTGTCGGGAACAGCAGTCGTTCGGTCAGCAGCAGCTTTGTCGGCAACGGCCGCGGCAGCGGGAGCGGTCGTGGCAGAGTTCTCTGTCGGCTGTGCATCCTGCGCCCACGCCATGCCGCTGATCAAGATCGATACCGCAAGCGCCGCTTTGCATGTTGATTTCATAATCTCAATAGTCCTCAATCGTCCTCGGTTCGTCATAATTCGATTCGTCATAATCCGGTCCGTCATAATCCGGTCCGTCGATGCTCTTACCGTTCAGGCCCCATACTCTTCACACCCGATCTGCTTCAACTTGTAGAGAAGCGCCTTGTAGCTGATCTGCAACTCCTGCGCGGCCCGGCGGCGGTTCCAGCGGGTACGCGTCAGAACCTGCAGGATGATTTCCCTCTCCGCTTCGCGGGAGGCGGCGCGTGCCGCGTCCTTCAGCGAAATCTTCTCTCCATTATTTCCGAGGTCGACACGCCGCATCAGGGAACGCAATCCTCCCATGGCGAGAGCTTCATTGCCCAAGGCGACAATCGCCCGGGCCGCGTCCTTCAGTTCGCGGATGTTTCCCGGCCATTTGTATTCCAGAAAAAAGCTTTGCGTCTCCGGGCTGAGCAGCGGTATCGCCCGGCTAAAATCGCGCGCCGCCGCCGACAGAAACCAGTCCCGCAACACCGGAATGTCTTCCTTCCGCTGTCGCAAAGGCGGCAGCCGAAGGCACACTCCGCTGATTCCATAATAAAGGTTCTCGCTGAACTTGCCCGTCCTGACTTCAGGCTCCAGTTCACGCGAGGTACCACAGATGTAGCGGGGAAAGCCGCGCTGCTCCACGCCATTCAAAGCGATTTGCCGGACCAGTTCTTTCTGCGCCGCTGCTGAAAGGTCTCCGACCTCTTGCAGATAGACTGTCCCACCTTGACCCACGAGGGCCGCCAGAACTCGTTCGTCCACCTCGGCCGCTTGATAGACCTGAAAGGGTTCCGCCGCGCGCCCGGAAAGTGAGTGAATCCGGGCAGCTGCAGCCGCCTTGCCCGATCCGCGCTCGGCCACCACCAGCACCGGCACGTCATTCTGCGACAACTCCCGAATCACCGCTTCGACCGTGCGCATACCTGCGCTAACGCTCTCCAGCCAGACGCGAGCGCCTCCGTTCGATGGTATTACCGCTGTCGCCGGGATTTCGGTGTGATCCAGATCCATTCCAGTTGTTGATTCCGATGAACTGTTGCGCAACCAAGACAGCGGGGGGCGGACGTCTTGGCTAGACTCTCACACTCTCCAGAGCACACCGGTTGCCAGTCCCCGCCAAAATCTCTGGGCTTCAACAAGAGAGAAAGATGCCCAATGTTTCAATGACTTGCGAGCGGCAAGAGCTCCGGAGATCGCCTAAAGCAACGCCTATCACGTTATCACATTGCGGAGAAATGGGAAAACTATTGCCCACATCATTGGTAACATCTGGGACTACTTTCCAATTTTCTTCCACCCCGATGTCCCTATCCCTTTGGATTCAATCGCCAAACTGGCGCGCCCTCCATGATTTATCGTCCCCATATATGGTGTCGCCGCCTGGGAAATGGTTTACCCTTTCTTGCTCTCACCAAGTGTGTCGGTGCCCACCTGCCAAAAGGGAGGCATCTCGACTCCGGCATCCGGCAGCATCAAATGTTTAACTGGATGGCTTAACTCCATCTTTAAGCCCAATGTTAGAACCCTTGCATTTCTTATTGCTTGGCGCGACGCCCGACTTTCGCATATTCTCAAGAGTAAGCGCGGCATAATAGTATGAGTGACTCAGCTGAAGTGGCCCCGCTCCTCGCCACACGAGAGGATCGATCGTGGTTTGGCATGCCCCGGTGGCAGGTCGCAGCGCTGCTTTCGCTGATCGTCTGGCTCTACGCCTCGATTCTCGTCCATCTCGTTCTGCAGTGGGTTGGGCCTTCCCGTGATCCCAATTTCGAGCACGGAATCTTCGTCCCGCTTTTCGCCTTCTTTGTTCTCTGGCAAGATCGTAAGCGTTTGCAATCCATAGCGCCTGCGCCGTCCTGGGCGGGTCTGCCTTTAGTAGTCTTCGCTCTACTCATGCTGGCGTTGGGAGTCCTCGGCGCGGAATTGTTCTTCTCCCGCGTATCACTGCTCATTCTGCTCGCCGGCCTCGTCATTCTGTTTCTGGGATGGGTCTTCTTCCGCGCCGTCCTGTTCCCGTGGGCGTTTCTGATCCTGATGATCCCCATCCCCAGCCTGATCATTTCCCAGATTACCTTTCCGCTTCAGTTGCTGGCCTCCAGGTTGGCGACCAATCTGCTTGAACTGGTTGGCGTTCCCGTTCTGCGTCAGGGTAATCTCATTGTGCTCGCCGCTATGCCGCTCGACGTAGTCGAAGCCTGCAGCGGAATCCGGTCGCTGCTCACGCTGATCACTCTCTCCATCATCTATGGCTACCTGATGGAAACGCGGATCTGGGTGCGAGTGGTGTTGGCGTTTTCGGCAATCCCGATCGCAGTCGCGGCCAACAGCTTCCGCATCTTTGGCACCGGAATGCTGGTGCAGTACTGGGACCCCGACAAGGCTGAGGGATTTTTCCATACCTTCGAAGGATGGCTGATCTTCGTGGCCGCGCTGGTCATGCTTTTCGCCCTGCATCGCCTGATCTGCCTGATCTGGAAACCCAGTTCCACTGCGGCCGTTCCTGCCGCGCATGTTCAACAGCCGGTGCGCGCGACCGGCACAAACGCAAGAGCCGGATCGCTTCGCTTTGTGATGGCCGCCGCAGTCATGCTTGTCACCGCGGCCGGTCTTCAGGCTCGCCCGCGCGACGAGTTCGTTCCTGCGTATCTGCCTTTGAGTTCCCTGCCCTCGCAGATCGATGGCTGGACGGGCACCGATGAAACCATCGACCAGCCAACCCTCGACGTTCTCGGGCCAGGCGAGTTCCTGCTGCGCGACTACGAAAACCAGAGCTTGCCCCAGCCTTTCATCAATCTTTACGTCGCCTATTTTCCGAGCCAAAGATCAGGTGACACAATCCATTCGCCAAACCATTGTCTCCCCGGCGCAGGATGGATCCCCATTTCGCGCACTCTCGTGGAAATCGCGCGTCCCGACGGTTCCTCGTTCCCCGCCAACCGCTACGTGATTGTGAAAGCAGACGAGCGCCAACTGGTGCTGTACTGGTTTCAAGCGCATGGCCGCGAGGTGGCCAGCGAGTACTGGGCGAAGTACTACCTGATTGCCGACTCGATCAAAATGAATCGCAGCGACGGGGCCCTGGTCCGACTGATGACCCCGATGCTCAAAGGCGAATCCGCCGATGCCGCCCAGGCCCGCATGATGAAACTCGGAACCCACTTCGTGCCCCTGCTCGACACCTACATTCCGCGCTGACCAGAGTTGCGCCGACGAGGATTGGAACGGAGGATTC
>Ga0182015_10004086_pt1 | contig 15926 bp, 17 predicted proteins | sample 712P3MmetaG_FD_120478 | JGI IMG/M metagenome (GOLD analysis project Ga0182015, IMG submission 120478) | Permafrost microbial communities from Stordalen Mire, Sweden - 712P3M metaG | ecosystem: Environmental > Terrestrial > Soil > Wetlands > Permafrost | place: Sweden: Stordalen | collected... | reverse complement strand
GTCCATGCTGCGCTTCTCCTTCTGATGCTTGAGGCCGCAAATGCGGACCTCGTTCAACCATCAGCCTGAAGCGCAGCACCCTAAACATCCAGCTATCCGCTGGCCGGCCGATTACCCCATCTTGGGGTCATCAAACGCCCGCCGACTATCGGCCCTGCGTGGCAGCTAGACTCCTGATAATGGACACGAAGGCAGACGGTCAGCGTGGCCGAGATGGGCCAAGCGGACAAATCGCGCGCTCACTTAGATCAAAATTCATTCGTTGATAGTGGAGTTGCTATTCCCTGTGCGTCAGGCGGTGTTGCGTCAGACGGTGTCTTGGATCGTCCTGCCTGTTGCATGCCTAGCAAGCGCAGTCTTTGGCTGGGGCTTAGCAACTGAGCATCGCTCGAGGAAGCCTGTGACGTTTCGGAAACATACCGGTCGATGTCTCGATAAGCGTTTTCAACCGCCGTGCCGTCCGCTGCGCTCTCGGTCATGATGAGTATCCCCACTCGCAAGTACGCAATTGGAGTTTAGCGAAACTGGGGCAACTTGTCGATTGAAGCGATACTGTTTGAGAGCGCCCGCCGCGATGCCGTGCGCGAAATAAAATTTTGGCGGAAGGTGGGGAAGCACCTTCCGCCAGGAGATAGGGCAAACAAGACTCGGCAACGCTTGTTACAAACGGCACGCTGCTGGATGATCGTTAGCGGGCGAAATTAGAGGCCGTCACGCGATCCGTCGTGACAAACCGCACCTCGTGCGGCGTCAGCAGCGGATTGCGCGCATCGCGCTCGCAGGCGGCATCGAAATACGGCCAAGCATGCTGTCCGCAGTCCGTGCCGAGCGGGCGCACGTCAGCGCGATCACCCTTGGCGCCGATCGCCGAAGAACTTGCCTGGACCTGGAATGACAAACTGGGGAACGCGACGAAACAAGCTGCCACGATTGCAGCTACAGCGATGGCGTAAATGCTCTTCATCATGACACCGTCCCTGTTCGCAACCTTGCGCCGTCTACCGGAATAAACGTTCGTGCCGGGCTTATGGTTGCTTCTTATCTGTTGATCAGTTTGCTCCAGGGGTGCCGAGGTTCACGATGATGGACATCACACTTCCGTTGTTTCATATAACTTGTTGAAATATATCGTCAATTTATCTAATTTCACGCACGCGGCATGCTATTTTCGGCTTGGCGACATCTACGGCTCCGGCCACGCCGGCGCACTCACCGAACTGCCGCAGCCTCCAATCGGTATCCCTGGCAAGTGCGCAAAGGCACCTTGCGGCGACCCGGACTGCGGGCTAGACCCGCCGACATGCAGCGGATTGCGCTCTTTGCCGGATCGTTCGATCCGTTCACCAATGGCCATGTCGACGTCGTGAGCAAAGCCGTGCGGCTTGCCGACCGGCTGGTGCTTGCCATCGGCATTCATCCCGGCAAGACCCCGTTGTTCTCGGCCGACGAGCGGCTCGCCATGGTGGAGGAGATTTGCGCGCCGCTGGCGCGCGCGGCGGGGTGCGAGTTGGCCTGTGTGACTTTCGCCGACTTAGTGGTGAGCGCCGCGCGGCGTAACGGCGCGACCATCCTGGTGCGCGGCGTGCGCGACGCCACCGATTTCGATTACGAGATGCAGATGGCCGGCATGAATGCGAGCATGGCGCCGGAAGTGCAGACGGTGTTCCTGCCCGCCGCGCCTGTCGTCCGCCCGATCACCGCCACTTTGGTCAGGCAGATTGCCGGCATGGGCGGCGACGTTTCGGCCTTCGTGCCGGCGCAGGTCGCGGCGCGGCTGAAGAAGAAGTTCACCAAGAGCTAAAGTCACATCATCCGGGAGATGACATGATCCGCGTCCTTGCCGTAGTATTGGCCCTCATGAGTGCAACAGCAGCCAACGCCGCCCAACCGCTTCCCGCCGGTCTCGATCCGCAAAACGCGCTTATTCTCGACACCACCGAAGGCCGGATCGTCATCAAACTCCGCAACGACATCGCGCCGCATCATGCCGAACGCATGAAGCAGCTCGCCCGCGACGGCTTCTATAACAACGTGCCGTTCCACCGCGTCATCGACGGTTTCATGGCGCAGACCGGTGACGGCGAACACGGCAACGGCACCGGCGGTTCGAAATACCCGGACCTGAAGGCAGAATTCTCCAGCGTGCCGTACAAGCGCGGCATTGTCGGCATGGCGCGCACCAGCAATCCCGATTCGGCGAACAGCCAGTTTTTCATCATGTTCGCCGACGGCTCGTTCCTCAACGGCAAGTACACGGCGGTGGGCGAAGTCGTCCAAGGCATGGACGTGGTCGACAAGCTCCATAAGGGCGAGCCGCCGTCCAATCCGGACAAGATCGTCACTGCGCAGGTCGCGGCCGATATGAAGTAGCGAGGTTGGCTGTTAAGCCGCCCGGCGAAAGCGCCTGCGCAACGGCCGGAGATAGTTGTGGCGGATGTAGGCTTCCGTGGCCTTCATGCTGACTTTCACGATCTGGCGCAAAATGCGAAGCCGTAAATGCCGAAGCTCGGGCGGCAGCGTGCGCAGCGATTTGCGCAGCGTCCAGATCGTCACATAAGCCCACGAAATCTGCTTCGAAGTATTTTCCGGATGGTGCCGTACCGAGGTGAGGTAAGCGTCGGCCCATGCGACGCGGTAACGCCAGGAGAGCCGCACCCACAAATCCCAATCCGGCGCCACGACGGATTCGTCAAAACCACCGACCGCCAGGATCGCGCTCCGTTTCACCAGCGCTTGTGAGCAGCCGCGGCCGTAATCCCTGATCGTCATTGCCTCGCTGACGGATTGCGAAGGCGGCGGCCGGAGCGGCGGATTAGGCACGCTGCCTTTCTCGTCGACGAGGTAGAAGTCGCAGAATACGACATCGGCGGCGGCGGCATTGGCGACGGCGAACTGGCGCTCGAGCTTGCCCGGCACCCATACGTCGTCATCATCGAGAAATGCAATCCATTGGCCTCGCGCGGTCTTTACCCCGTTGTTGAGAGCGGGCCCGATCCCGGCTTGTTTGATGCGAACGACGGCACAGCCGGCTGCGTTCGCGACCTCCAACGTTTTCGGCGTTTGCGGATTGTCGGGCCCGTTGACGACGACGATGATTTCGTAATTGGCGAATGTTTGAGCCCGCACCGAGTCGAGTGCCTCGCGCAGCATGTCCGGCCGGTCGCGTGTCGGGATGACAACGGACACCGCTGGGGCCGTCGAATCCTCATGCGTGGGTTCCGCCATGAGCGACCCTAGAGCGCCTGCTTCGGCGACGAAAGAGAAGGCTCGATCAGGTCGAGCACCGATGCGGGCGCGATCCGAAGCATGCCGCCCGGTGCCGGACCTCCCTCCGGCTGCACAGGGTGGATGAACTTCGAGTAGCTCAGCACCGGATTGACACCAAATAAAGCGAACGCCGGCGTGCCAACGGCGACAGCGAGATTCATCGGGCCGGAATCCGTCCCGACAAAGAGATCCGCGCGATGCAGCAGCGCGAGCGCCTCGACAAGCTTAAGGTCGCAGGCATTGATCGCCGGCGCTCCGGCGCTGCGATCGATTAGATCGCGCGCGCGCGCCGCATTGGCGACTCCGCCGATTAAAAATACCGTTCCCGGCGTCCGCTGCCGCAGGCCGGACAGAAATTCATCCCAATAAGCATCGGGCCAATCCCGGTGTGGATGCGAAGCGCCTAGTCCGACGACAATCCATGGCCGCAGACAGGACCCGTAGCTCGCCTCGATCGCCGCAAGCGCTTCGCTTGGCACGCGCAGGTTAGGTTCGGTCGTCGGTAGCGGCACCTTCATGGCCGCCATCAAGGCGCGCAGCCAGCCGATCGGGTGATCGTGAAAATGGCTGTGGTTGATACCGGAATTGGTGATGAACCAAGACTGCGGTCCAAGCCCGAGACCGATACGCTCGGGAATGCCGGCGAGCAGGGCGGCAAGCGCCGGGCGGGTGGTGCGGTCGAGGATCCAGATCGCGCTGAAGCGTTGACGCCGCAACAGCGCCATGAGCCGGATCAGATTGAGGCCGCGACGCAGCTCCGAGCCGGTATGCTCGAAATAAATCGTCTCGGCGACGGCCGGCTCCGCAGCCAGGAGCTCCTTGGCGCCGCTCGATGGCGGCGCGAGAAACGTCACCGCCCCGCCCGGAGATGCCGCGGCGATCGCGCGGATGAACGGAAAGTGCCAGATGGTGTCGCCGATGCCGGGCTTCACCTGGATCACGGCGCTCGGAGTCACGTTGCTTGCCGCCCGAAAGGTTGCTCTATGCGCGTTGTAATGCACCTTGTGGCTCGCAGGAACCACGTTTCCCGGGCGCAGCGCAGCACGAAGTGGTGCGCTGCAGACCCGGGACCGTTACAGATGCCGAGTGTGAAACGATCCCGGAACGGCAGTGCAGCACTGCGCTACGCTTGCGCTGCACTGCATTCGGGATACGGATTTGGGAATGCGCACGGACCTGTTCGATTTCGCGCTGCCGGACGACCGCATTGCGCTGCGGCCGGCCTCGCCGCGCGATTCCGCCGGGCTCTTGGTGGTGCGCCCGCCTGCCCCGATCGCGTTCGAGGACCGCATCATGCGCGACCTGCCGGCGCTGTTGCGCCGCGGCGATGCCCTTGTCGTCAACGACACCAAGGTCTTTCCCGCCAACCTGCACGGCCGTCGGATCGGCCGCGGCGAGCACGAACCTGCGATTGCGGCAACGCTGATCGGGCGGCTCGACGGCTCGCGCTGGCGCGCTTTGGTCAAACCGGCGAAGCGGCTTGCGGCCGGCGACATCGTGCGGTTCGGCGGCGAGGGCCGGGTGTGCTTTCTCGAACAGCTCGACGCCACGGTCGAGCAAAAGGGAGAGGCCGGGGAGGTGACCTTCGCCTTCGCGTTTCATGGCGCGGTGCTCGACCAGGCGCTGGCGGAGCGCGGCGACATGCCGTTGCCGCCCTATATCGCCAGCCGCCGCGCCGTCGATGAGCAAGACCGCACCGATTACCAGACCATGTTCGCGCGCGAGGAAGGCTCCGTTGCCACACCGACCGCCGGGCTGCATTTCACCGACGACGTCACCGGCGCCTTGCGCGAGCGCGGCATCGGCCTGCACCGGGTGACGCTGCATGTCGGGCCCGGCACGTTCCTGCCGGTCAAGGCCGAGGACACGTCGCGGCATAAAATGCATCCCGAATGGGGCAGCGTCAGCGCCGAGACAGCCGAAGCGTTGAATGCAACGCGTCGCGCCGGCGGACGTATCGTCGCCGTCGGCTCGACGGCGCTGCGCCTGATTGAGAGCGCCACGGGCGAGGACGGCACGATCTCGCCGTTTTCCGGCGACACCGCGCTGTTCATTACGCCCGGCTATCGCTTCCGCGCGGTCGACGCCATGCTGACCAATTTCCATCTGCCGCGCTCGACGCTGTTCATGCTGGTCTGCGCCTTCAGCGGCCTCGACGTGATGCAGCGTGCCTATGCGCACGCCATCGCCAGCGGCTATCGCTTCTATTCCTATGGCGACGCGTGCTTGTTGTTCCGCTAAAAAAGCGGCCGCCCGGCAATCGCGCGGAGGGCATCCCCAGGTGGCGGCTGTCGCCGCATTTTTGTAGTTTCGGAGCGGAAAGTCTGAAATGCACCAGGCCGGCTTGTGGTCGGTGCCGCGACCAAGCGGAGAATTTGCGATGTTACTCAGGCTTGTCGCGCTCGCGCTTCTGCTCACTACGTCTTCCGCACTCGCTTTCGACACCAGCAAGGTCGGTCAATGGGGGAGCATGTATCTCGACGATCTTGCGCCATTAGTGGCCAAGTCGGACAAGCTGCAACAAGAGGTCAACCAAGCGCTGTCGGACGCTAAGAAGAACCCGGAGGACGTGCTCTGCTTTGGCATGCGTTTTCCGGGATCGTGGAAAAATCTTGGCGGCCTTCGCGTGTCGCCATATACCTGTGACTTCGGCGGGAAGTTTCTGCGAATTGATGCCAACGTCCGCGTGACGGCGCGCAATGGCCGTGCCTTTGCGTCGATATCGGATGTGGCGATGAAACATGCCACCGATGTCAGCGAAACAAATCTGACCTGGACATGGACCAGCGATGACGATCCGGCGAAAGGCCCTCCCTGGTATGTTCGCTTTGCGCAGTAAGTGCCGCGGACGCGGCGCATCCTGATGGCAAATCCCTTCTCCTTCCGCCTGATCGCGACCGACGGCTTAGCGCGCAGCGGCGAAATCGCGACCGCGCATGGGCTCGTGCGCACGCCCGCTTTCATGCCGGTCGGCACGCAGGCGGCGGTCAAGGGCGTGCATCATGACGACGTGCGCGCGTCCGGCGCCGATATCATGCTCGCCAATACCTATCACCTGATGCTGCGGCCCGGTGCGGAACGCGTCGCTGTGCTCGGCGGTCTGCACGCTTTCATGCGCTGGCCGTATCCGATCATCACCGATTCCGGCGGCTTTCAAGTGATGTCGCTCTCCGCGCTGCGCAAAGTGGCGGAGGCAGGCGTCACGTTCCGCTCGCATATCGACGGCGCCATGGTGGAATTGACGCCGGAGTGGGCCATCGCGGTGCAGAACCTGCTCGGCTCCGATATCGCCATGCAGCTCGACGAATGCGTGTCGCTCCCCACCGAGCGCAGCGAGATCCAGCGGGCGATGGGCCTCTCGCTGCGCTGGGCCGAGCGCTGCAAGCGCGCTTTCGAAGGCGCGGCTCCGGGCCGCGCGCTGTTCGGCATCGTGCAAGGCGGCGACGATCAAGACCTCCGCGCGGCGAGCGCGCGGGCGCTGGTCGGCTTAGGCTTTCACGGCTACGCCATCGGCGGCCTTGCGGTGGGCGAGACGCAGGACATCATGCTCAAAATCGTCGGCGAGACCGCGCCGGCGCTGCCGGCCGACAAGCCGCGCTATCTGATGGGCGTCGGCATGCCGTCGGACCTTCTCGAAGCGGTCGCGCGCGGCATCGATATGTTCGATTGCGTGCTGCCGACGCGCAACGGCCGCCATGGCGTGGCCTTCACCCGCTTCGGCCCGATCAATATCAAGAATGCGCAGCACGCCGACGATCCCCGCCCGCTGGACGCCGAGAGCCGCTGCCCCGCCGCGCGCGACTTTTCGCGCGCCTATCTGCATCACCTTTTCAAGGCCGGCGAAACGCTCGGCGGCACGCTTTTGTCGGTGGTCAACCTGTTCTACTACCAGGACCTCATGGCCGGTGCCCGCGCCGCGATCGCGGCAGGCCGCTATGCCGATTATGTCGCACGTACCAAGGAACAATGGGCGGCGAAGCGCGATATAAGGACGGGCTAAGCGGCTCTTGTTCAAACTTTAGAATCGTTGCGGGAGGAAAAATGCGAGGCATCACGCCGGCTGCGGCGCGGACCTTTATTGGGCGGCGGCTGGCCGCAATTTTGGTTGCGATGAGCGCGGCGGCTTTCGCCGGCGACAGCGCTGTGGCGCAATCGTCCTATCCCGATCATCCGGTGCGCATCATTCTTCCCTTTGCAGCCGGCGGCGTCGCCGATATCACCGCGCGGCTGGTCGCCGATAAGCTCAGCGACGAGCTTGGCCAGCGCTTTGTCATCGAGAACATGTCGGGCGCCGGCGGCATCACCGCGGCGCATGCGGCGCTCGCCGCCGGCGCCGACGGTTATACGCTGACGCTGTTCACCAATGGCACGGCGATCAGCATGTCGCTGTTTCAGACTCTGCCGTTCGACCCGCTCAAGCAATTCGTGCCGGTCTCGTCGTTCGGCTATTTCGATTGCGTCTTCGTCACCGCGGCGAATTCGGGCTACCACACGTTCGGCGATGTGCTCAAAGCGGCGCACGACAAGCCGGGCACGCTCAATCTCGGCTCCATCGTTGTCGGCAGCACGCAGAATCTCACCGCGCAATTGTTCAAATCGATGTCCGGCGCCGACATGGTCATCGTGCCGTTCCGCACCACGCCGGAACAGGTGATTGGGCTATTGCAGAACGACATTCAAATGAGCGTCGATTTCTACGCCGCGCTCAAGCCCAGCTTGCAGAGCGGCCAGACGCGCGCCATCGCCACCAGCGGCCCGCGGCGTTCGCCGGAACTGCCGGATGTGCCGACCGTGCAGGAGGCCGGCGTCGCCAATTTCGACGTGACCTCGTGGAACGCGCTCTACGCGCCGGCCGGTACGCCGGGCGCCATCATCGACAAGCTCAACGCCGCCTTGCGCGATGTCCTTGCCGATCCCGATCTGAAGAAACGCGCGCTCGATCTCGGCATCGACGCCAAGGCCTCGACGCCTGCCGAAATCGATGCGCGAATGCGGTCCGACATCGACAAATGGGCGAAAGTGATCGAGGCCGCCCACATTCCCAAGCAATAACGAGCGCCGCAAAAAGAATCCGCCGGTCCATGACATGGGTCCGGCGGATCACAAAGATCGCACTTGGCGATAACGCGACTGAGACGTGCGGTTAGCCCTTCATAACCTGACCGCGCAATTCGCCGCCAGGGTTCGCTGCCGTGTGGATGTTGGCGTACCAGAGCCCGGCCTGCAGGTCGGACGCCTGGGCGTCGGTCAGCGTCGCCGAACCTTTGAACGGGCTCGCAAGCGGCGTGCCCTTCTCGGAAAGCCATACCGCTACGCCGGCATTCTTTCCGGCTTCGGCCGGGCCGTGAAAGTGCGCGGCCGTGGCGGGGCCGGTCAGGCCGGAAAAGGTGCCGCTCCACGTCAGCATCTTGGTTGCAGGATCGAAGCTGGCGGTCACGGTGCCGGTGCCGGTCGTCTGATTCGGCGGCACTTCACTTGAGCCCTTGAGATCGGCTTTGAAATCCATGGCGGCCGCATAACTCGGCTTGGCCGACGCCAACATGACCGCGCCTGCGGCGCTGCCAACGGCAATACCCAATACCGATCGACGATCGAACGTTTTATGCATGTGCTCCTCCTTTTGTACGGTTCCGTAATAAGAACCCCGGACTAGCCACGATTATTGCGTGCTCCGGAACCCGAAACCAGGGTGCAGGTGGCTGCTTCCCCAGGCCGTGGGGATACATACGCTTAATATTACTGAACTAACACAGCTGGTTGTATGGCGATCATCAAGCTGTGTCTAACCCCGCCATAGCCGGATGGTGGTGACGAACGCGTTGCCGCAATCGTCGCACGACCAAGTGTGGTCGACGCGGCCTCGGGCGTTGAAGCGGGATTCCTCGGCGACCAGCAAGACGCTGCCGCAGCGCGGACATTTTGGCCGGCGAAGATTTTCGGCCGCACGAAGCCGTGTCGTTGGAGCTTGGCACGCGGATTGGATGATCATCGTCGATCCTCATCGACGCACCCTTCGATTCCCATGCTGCGCGCCTTCTATGGCGCTCCCGCGACGGCGGTGTGAAACTGTCGTGGCGCTTTTGGCGCTTCGCGGGAATTGAATCTAATTATCGCGCAAATTATCGCGGCTGCGTGTCGATCGGCGCGCAATTGGTTCGGCCGGACATCAAGCAGTCCTCCAATTTGCCATTGGTATAAAGCTCGTGCGCCAACAGCCAGCCGACCACGAACAGGACGACAACGACGCCGAGCGCGACCAACGGACCGCGCTGGCTCGGATTTTTCCCGTCATTCTCCGGCATGCGATGCTTTCGTTCATCAAAAGCCGATAAGGCATTGATATCTATGGCGAGCCCGCGGGGGGCTCGAACCCAGGACCCCGTGATTAAAAGTCTGGGGGAAGATGCTGCCAGTTGCCGCCGGGAAGCGACAATTGGCTTGAAACATGAGAGAATAAGCGTATACCCTCAGTGTAGCGATGCCAGTCGCCGCCGTTCGATGCCATTAGTTTGCTTCCCATGTGTTTCCCAGGAGGGCCTCATGAAACTCGACCGTACCACAGTTGCCGACCTCAAACTCCCGCCCGGCCGCGCCGAACTGATTGTATTCGACGAAAAGCTAAAAGGCTTTGGAGTGCGATTGCGAGCCGGCGGCAAGCGAACCTGGATTGTCCAATATCGCGTCGGCAAAAAGCAACGCCGCAAAACGTTAGGCTCCGTCGAGAAGATAGCCGCCGGCCGCGCAAGGGAAGTTGCGGAGCATGATTTGGCCGACGCTACGCTAGGCAGCGATCCGCAGGCGAAGAAAAAGGAGAGCCAGGCCCGTGAAGCGATAACGCTTGAGGCCACGGCCAAGCGTTTCCTTTCCTACCAGAAAGGGCGCCTAAAGCCGCGCAGTTACGAACAGGTCGAGACGCATCTGACAAATCATTGGGCCCTATTCAACGAGAAGCCCCTTCACACAATCACGCGGTTCGACGTCGCCGACCGCCTTGGAAAGATCGCATCGGTGCGCGGGCCTTATGCGGCAAACCGCGCGCGCGCCACGCTCTCGAGTTTCTATGCCTGGGCGATGAAAGAAGGGGTTGTCGACCTCAATCCAGTTATCAGCACGAACCGCCAAACCGACGAGAAGGCACGTGATCGCGTGCTGACCGATGCCGAGCTCGCGGCAATCTGGAAGTCCTGCAATGACGACGACTACGGCCGAATCGTCCGATTGCTGATCCTGACCGGCCAGCGCCGCGACGAAGTCGGCGCAATGGCAAGGTCGGAAGTCGACACTGCCGCCCGAAAGTGGACGATCCCTGTCGCGCGCACGAAGAACAGTCAGATGCACGAAGTTCCGTTGTCTAACTCCGCGCTCGCTATTGTTAAGCAGGCGCTATCGCGCGAGGGGCGCGAGGGGCGCGAGCGCCTTTTCGGCGAAGCCGATACCGGCTTTTCCGGCTGGTCAAAGGCTCGGCTGGCGCTCGACAAACGCATCGCAGAAGAAGCGGAGAAGACTAAGCCCGCGCGGCGTGGGGCCAACGCCGACCGCAAAGAAACCGAACCTGTACGCTGGCGCGTGCATGACATTCGCCGAACGGGCGCCACGCGCATGGCCGATCTTGGTGTGCTGCCGCACATCATCGAGGCAGTCCTGAATCATATCAGTGGGCATAAGGGGGGCGTAGCAGGCGTGTATAACCGGGCGCTGTACTCGGCGGAAAAGCGGCAAGCGCTCGACCTGTGGGCTGCGCATGTCGAGGCACTCCTTGCCGGCAAATCCGCAAGCAACATCGTTCCGTTGAAGGCATAGAGGGGCACATGCCACGCTCAAAAACCCAGATTTCCAGCCTTCCGGCCGACCTCAAAAATCCAATGGAGTTTGGCCGCGCGCCTATCGGGCTAAACGAGGCTGAATTCAATTGGATGTGCTCATGTCGGAATTAAAGGCGCCGCCTGGAGATTTTCAGCTGCGCCTATTGTGGCTTTGCATCGAGCTCGCGAAGAAACTCTATCCCGGTTTTTGCACAGAACTCGACGGAGCGCGGCCAAAGGGGCGTCCGCGACGCGGAAAAGGGCAATCGTCCCCTTTACGGAAAGAATCACCTTCTCCCCTCCTGCGGCTGCTGCAGCCGTTAAATCTACCGCCTCCGAGGCGTGAATTGCGAAATGGTCGCCCTTGGATAGTGTTTGACTTCGAATAAACAAAACGAATTCGCCTAGCTTTCCAGCAATCTGATCTGCGCTCATTGGGGTCATGCGAAACGTGACCTTATCGCCATCTTCCGTCTTAAATTCTAGGTCAACGAATGAGCGATCTTCGGCTGACGAGGCCCCGCTCATTGTAGAGATTAAATAGCGTTGGCCATCATTACTCACGGGATTTTGCCTTTCGCCAACGCATAAAGCGTTTTGCTTCGCGCTTAATGCGCGTGCGATTGAGCGACTTTGTGAGGCCGTCGATAAGTTAGGCGCGTTCCTTTGATGCCAGCCCCCTCGATCCCCAGCTCGCCGCATCACAACCAGTGTGATCTATCGGGGGAGGGAGTCAACCGACTCCGAACATGTGCTGCGCTATCCAAAACTCGGTTTGGATACTAGAATGCCATCCAATCCGTCGGGCTGATGCTGCTCCTTACGTCCGCAGGGCAGCGCAGGTCAGTTTACAGATGGTCTAGCGGCTCTACTTGGCCTCGGCACGATGCCGGGGCTTTTTGTTTGACGCGCGGGAGTCACTGATGGCTCGCGTACCGCGGCCTAGTCGGCCCTCATAACGGTCCGCTTTATTTCGTCCCCGCAACTCGGACAGCCATAAATAATCTCGTCAAACGAAGGGCCCGACATCGCTGGTTCACTGGTCTTGACCGTCATCGGCGCGTCACAGCACCAACAGATTACGCGCGTTGAACCGTGTTGCGTCTTTGGACCTTCACTCACGAGTGACATTGCAGCTCCACGCATTTTTAAACTGATTTGACCGCAATGGTGGGTCGGAAGTGCAGGGGAGTCTGTATAAAATTGACCAGGCGGGGACTGCTCACGTGTAAACGTGCCGCCTGCGAATTCTATTCCACGCTGCGCCGTCGTGACCAAAAAAAGACGGCTAAAAGAGCGAAGATCACCGCCGCCACCAGCAACGGCCGGGCCAACCAAACCCAATCGGGTTGTAACGCGACCGCGGCAAATAAAGATGCTCCGGCCAGACCGACAAGGACCACCCCAACTCTATTCATATCTTCGCAACCCGCCCTTGACGTGAATCTCGGATCAGCGCAACTTTAATGCGCAGCCGCGGACGCTATCAACGCCCGCGGCCACTTGCCACCGACATCCTAGCGGGAATGTCGATGACCGATTCCACAAATATCATGAGTCTGCGGGGCTTCCCGCCTTGGCGTGTGGGGCATCCACATAAACCAACGGAGATGAAGCTATGTCGCCTGAAAATCTAAGTCGCCGCGCCATCTTGGCCGGCGCAGCATCCGTGCCCGTACTCGCGTTACCAGCCGTCGGCAATGCGGCGCCTTCGTGCGCCGCGTCAACCGCATCCCCCGTTCCGCTCGATCGATCCAGTACCGAACTGTTGGCGCTGGCAGAGGGGCTAAAGCCGCTGTTTGCCGCAGAGTTCGAACTCAAGCCAAAACTTGATCGAGCCTATGACGAAGCCAAACGAAGGGGGTACAGCCGGCTCTACGACCAATGGAACGCCATAGATAAAAAGCAGCGCAAGCTCGCCCGTGCAATCCTCAAGATCGAGCCTACCTGCCGCATCGGCGACGGTATTCACGCTGCTGCGGCTTTCGTGTTGGATGAGGAGTTGCCCTACGAAGGCGGCGATCTGCTTTGGGAAATGGCCGTGCGAGCCGGCTTTCCGGTGCGCCCCCATAAGGCAATAAAACTGAAACGGCTCGCGGCGGCGCGATCAAGGTTTGCGAAGCGCCAGGCTCGGGACGAGGCGGTGCAGTCATGACCGAGCTTAAAATTATCAATGGCAAGGACGAAGGACCTCCTGCCACGATTGAGCAACTTGCCGCGATGGAATTTAAGGGCGTCAAGAAGCTCGCCCAAATGCCGAAGGAAGAACGAACTTCAAACATTCGTTCCCTCGCGATGAGCGTGTATCAGGCCGCAGCGGTTGCCGGCGAGCTTTACATACGCGACAAAGCGGAGGTGGTCGAAATGGTTCGGGAAAAATACGACACCTACGACCCGGCATTGATGGAGCTTTCAGACGCCGGGAAGGATGCGGAAGCGCTGTTGGATATCATCCGCACCGGCGAGACGCGATTGGCGGTCGCGCTTGCGATAGTCGAAGGCGAAAACTGACGGCGTAGCGCCGGGCCGGCCTGCGCTTGCCCGGCGCACTACCCTTGGTCCGCTACCGTACCGCAAAGCCATTTCAACCTATGGTAATATGATGGTGCTCGTTTACTCGGGCTGAACCTCTAACCCCGCCGCATTCCGGCATAAGTGGAGGGACCCTTTTTCATTTGGCGCTTCGTTGTGGCAAGCGGGGGACATGTCGTGGCTGAGCCGCCTACTGCTCCTATCCAACAGTTTCTTGCGTTGACGGCCTCTTGCGATAAATGCGGCGGCTACGCATTCCTCGCGCGCTGCGTTCCTGACCCCTTCAAGCGGAACGGGTCCGAGATTTGGACCTACGAGTGTGTCGATTGCGACAACAAGATGCAGCGATCAGTCATGGCGTCGGACATCTCCACCACCATCAGAGGCGGCCGCATACTGCCCCAGTAAGTTTGGGCGCTGGCCGAAACTAGCCGAGGCGGCATTCGGCACGCTCCAGCATAAGGACCATCCGCAGCGATACGAACAGGTCAACAACATCGGCGCCCTGCGCAGCCCTGGTCAAATTTACGGCCACACATTGCCCGGTATCACGCTGGCAAAATTCGGCTGGTAGGAGCTTGAGGAACGCACGCACGTCGGCGAGCGTCTTGAGTGTCATCACTTTTGGGATGACGAGCGTCCGCGGCAATGGGCGTGACCAGTCCCGACGTGGCAAAGGGTTACTTCCCTGCAACAATCTGAATGAGGCCTTACGCAGCCCGGCCCGTCTTTTATGCGGGTTGGGGTTCGCTCGGCTCCACGGGCGCGGTCCCCTTGGTGACGAAAATTCCGCACTTTTTGCACTCGAAGGAGTGCATTAGGACATGCGCACGGGAATTTGAAACCAAGCGGGCAAATCGAAGCTGCTGACCGCAGCTTGGGCAATCGGGCGGTGATTGATTGGTGTTCACGCGTGCTGCAGTTCAGACGCTTCGGTCTGCCGAAGCTTGGCGGTTATGAGCCAACTGTCGGCCAGCGCGAGCCAGCTGTGCCTCTCGTCTTCGGTTTGAGCAACTTTTGCTCTCTGCTGGCACTCAGCGGCACGAGCTTGGAAAATGTCGAACTCATACATTCGAGCATTTTGCCACCGACATCTTAGGAATTTCTTGCTGTAAGCTAGCCGGCCAACCTTCTGCGACGGGTTGGCCTATTAGGAATATCGATGACGCATCGAGACGCGGCCGTAACCAGCCTCATCCCAGCACTGTCCTGCCGCTCATGCCGGCCGCACGCGCCGTTCGCTGAGCTCGTGCGCCTGTCGCGGCTGAGCATCGCCGATGAGACACGCGAGGAACGCCGGCAACGCGTGCCTACCAAATATTACGGGCTTTAATCTGTCACGGAGAGGTGGTAATCTTAGACCTGAGCTCTTCCGCCGACGGGTAATAACCCTTCCCGTTCCCCCCAGAGACTAATGGTGGCGGGGAGCTCAACTTCTATCGCCGCAAAACCTTGTATTCGACGCTTATCGAGCAGCATCACCAATTGCAGTGACGCGAAGACGTCGACGGCATCGCCGCCATGTGCTGCCTCATCCAGTTTTGCCGCTACGAGTTGCCACGTGGATTTAGCGCGCGTCGCCGTCGGCAAATGACCTAGCAATTTGCGAACATCGCCCAGCGTTTGAAGCGTCATGACTTCCGGGATTTCGATAGGCCGGGGCAGCACGCACGACCAATTCGGACGGGGCACAATGTCTAAAGCAGATGCGGAGCGTCACGGCCGCTCGCGCCACACCATCCCCATCAACCGCCCTATGATCCACGTGCCAAGCGCCCAGCCCATCGCCATAAAAAATCCCCACACGAACCAGACGAGCAATGCGTTGGCAGAAATTACCGGAAACATCACACAACCTCCCTGTGATCGCTATTAGGCCGAACTCTTTGGTTCGGTCTTCGTGCAGTATGAAACGCGCGCCGAGCCAAGCGCAACGGCTCTGTAGACCGGGGCCGACCTGTGCTTGCCCGCACTGTGACTTACGTCACTGCTAGCGCGGCTGCGATCATGCACAGCTAATCTGCCTCCGGGTCCCCCCTGGAAGGTCCCCAGACTGGCCCGGCCGGCCAAATGCTCGCCGGGCCTTTTTCTTGACCGTCGGCCGGCCTGCGCTTGCCCGGCGCTGAATCATCAATGGCTAGAACCACGGGCGGATCGCCAATGTCGGGCAATCTTCCGCCGGCCCGCGCCGCAGCTTTTACTTGATAGTCCTGCGCCAAACGCCATAGTTCGCGCGCGACTTCTTTGCTCGCTGCGACGTGAGACTGAATCGCGAGTACCTTCGCGATTTCGATCAGGTCCGTAATGGTCTGCAAGATCGCCCCC
>Ga0182015_10004085_pt1 | contig 15927 bp, 8 predicted proteins | sample 712P3MmetaG_FD_120478 | JGI IMG/M metagenome (GOLD analysis project Ga0182015, IMG submission 120478) | Permafrost microbial communities from Stordalen Mire, Sweden - 712P3M metaG | ecosystem: Environmental > Terrestrial > Soil > Wetlands > Permafrost | place: Sweden: Stordalen | collected... | reverse complement strand
CCGTCAGGTTTGAGATTCAGTTTGAGCCAGTCGATTAGCGCACGCGCCTTGCTGTCGGGCAAACTGCCGAAACGGGAAGCGTAGTCGCGAAGTTTGTTCAGAAGACCGCGCTCTTCAGCTATCAACGCGTGGGCATGGCGCGAAGCGGTTTCAAGGGCCTCGTCGCGACGTTCTTCGGCTTCCTCGTCGTTGGCGTTGTCCTCGTCGGCCTCCTCTGACTGACGTTGCCAAACGTTCGATTCGGCGATTGCTCCGGCGGAGCCGACCGTGCGGGCATGTTTCTCCAACGTCGAAGCAAACGCCGCGGACGATGAGAAGAGGCGCTTCTTGAGAAGTTTCAGGGTGAACTCGGTGGCGAAGCGCTGGCCCGAGGTGGCCGCGGTGCGGCTCCTAGACTCGGCGTATTCTTGCAGGGTGCGATGGATGGCCCGCTCCGTCTCAGTGTATGGCACCTCAAGGTGTCTGACGATCCGCTCGGCGAAACGGCGGCTACCGTCCCAGCGCTTCTCTAACTCCGACTTCATTCGACGCACCATGACCGCATCAAGCTGGGTGCGATTGATCTCCGCAGCTCGAGCGAAACGCTGATTGTCCAAAAGCTCTAGCAGCGCCGAAAAACTCTCCGAATAGCCGTTGTGTGGGGTAGCGGAGAGAAAGAGCTTGTGCTCAAAATAAGGTGCGAGCGCGCGGATCGCAGCGGTGCGCTGGGAATCGGTAGCATATTTGCCGCGGCCGGAAGGAGCGACGTTGTGCGCTTCATCAATAATGAGCAGATCGTAGGGCCGTGGATAGCGCGGCTGATCATCCGCGGGCAGCGTCTCGCGAAAAAGCCGCATCGGACGTTCGCGCTTGAGGAAATCGATGGACGTAATGAGGCGCGGAAAGTGCGCCCAAGGGTTCACGTGGATACCGCGGCTTCGCCGCAGATCAGCGAGGAGCGCGCTATCTACGATGCGAAATTCAAGACCAAATTTATCCCGCATTTCCTCCTGCCACTGCACTTGAATCGAGGAAGGGCATACAATGAGCACGGTGCGAGCGCGATGCCGGAGCAGTAGCTCTTGGGTGACGAGCCCAGCCTCAATGGTTTTGCCGAGGCCCACGTCGTCGGCGATGAGGAGATTAACGCGCGGCATCGATAGCGCGCGGACAACCGGATCGAGTTGGTAGTCGTCCACGTCCACGCCGGCTCTGAAGGGTGACTGGAGGGCTTTGGTATCAGCCGATGAGACGGAGCCCCAAGTTACTGCGTCGAGGAACGCGTCGAATGTTCGCGGATCGTCGAACCCTTCCAATTTGGGCAAACTAGATTTCTCAACGCAGGTCGCGCCCGGCTCGATTTCCCAGATGACGGACAGCTCCTCACCTAATCCCTCATCCTCGACTGAAGAGAGCCGAACTAGGTGTTGATTGGAAAAGCTATCCCCCAATCTAGCCGGAGACGGAAGGTCGGACGCCTTTAGATCCAGAACCACGAATGGTCGCTGACGCACAATGACGATTTGACCAGGCTCTGGTAGGGTAACGGTAAGCATTCTAGGCTGGTGCGGATCAACGTAACTCCAACCGATCCCAGCGATTTAACAAGGTCGGTTATCGCCATAATGCACGATCAAAGAGAATTGAGAGGGAGTTTTGGCGCATAGTCTGGCACCTCCGTTCGACGCACCAGCGGCGTGAGCTACTATGATTTCGGACGCAATCCATAGATGCTCGCTGCGCTCGAATTTTCCAGCTCTGCCCCGTCCGGATCGCCCCATTTTATGGGCGGTCAAGGTAGTGCCTGCGGCCTCCACCACGCGCAAACATTCCGCTTCCCCCTCGTTGCGGATGAATCCGCGGCCTCGGCGCTCCATCCAGCGCTTTGACTTTCGCCCATCCCGAGCGGGCGCTCAATCGGGCAGCACCCGCGATCACTCGACACTACGTTGAGAAAGGGTACCGCAGCTCGCGCGAGCGCTCACAATGCGCGTTTATGAAGCCAAAATCCAATACCGCCTCGTGCAAGAAGGCCCCCAGGAAGTCCTCAACCGGGCCGACAAGATCGTGGAATACATGCAGGGTGCGTTCGACGAAGTTCCGGTAGCGGAAATGTTCTATGTCGTATGCCTAACCCGCAAGAACCGGCCCCTGGGACGCCACCGGGTAACGGTGGGAACCGCTACGTCCGCCCTGGCTCATCCTCGGGAGGTTTTCCGGGCAGCGATCCTGGCAAATGCCGCGGCCATCGTATGCGTCCATAATCATCCGAGCGGCGACCCCGTGCCGAGTGCGGCCGATGTACAGATCACGCAACTGCTACGGGAGGCGTCGAAGACGGTGGAGATCGCGTTGCTTGATCACGTCATCATCGGCAACGCCGAGGACGATCCGCTTGCGAAGGGTTTTTACAGTTTTCGGGAGGCGGGCCTGCTTTAAGCAGGCCTTTTTTTCGTCTGCGTCATCCCCGTTTCTCCACGGATTTCCTTGAACTTATTGTCACCTTCATTGTCACTTACCCCAGAACCGAAAACAACAAGACCCGTAACTCATTCGAGCTACAGGCCTTTGAAAGCTGGCGTCCCCACGGGGATTCGAACCCCGGTTCTCACCGTGAAAGGGTGGTGTCCTGACCGGGCTAGACGATGGGGACGTAGCGCGGGATCGGGCAACCTAGGCCGGGGCATGGCCCAAGCAAGAGCATTTTTCCGTCTCGACCCCACAGGGCCCCGCGGAATTGTCGGGTGATGACCTTTGCCGAAATCGAGGCCGCGCTCCCGGCGAACGCGGTGACTTTGGTGGAGGCTCCCTTCCCGCAGATCGCGTCCGGCAAGGTCCGCGAGATCCTCGATCTCGGGGACGCCCTGCTCCTCGTCGCCTCGGACAGGCTGTCGGCGTTCGACGTGATCCTGCCCGATGGGATCCCCGGCAAGGGCATCCTTCTCACCCAGATGAGCCTGTGGTGGTTTGCCCGCACATCCGGGATCATCGCGAACCATCTTTTGCCGGACCAGGCGGCGCAATTCAGCCGCCGGGGCATCGACTCGATGGACCTCCGGCTGCGCAGCATGGTCGTCCGCAAACTCCGGCCGCTCCCCATCGAGTGCGTCGTGCGGGGCTACCTTGCGGGGAGCGGGTGGAAGTCCTACTGCGAGTCCGGCTCGGTCTGCGGGATCGCGCTACCCGCCGGGCTGCGCCAGGCCGACCAGCTGCCGGAGCCCATTTTCACGCCGACCACGAAGGCCGCGAAGGGGAGCCATGACGAGGCGATCGACGACGCCCGCGGGGCCGCCGAGGTCGGCGCCGCGCTTTACGAGAGGGCGAAGGCAGTGAGCCTGGAACTCTACCGGTTCGGACACGAGCGGGCGCGCGCGGCCGGCATGATCCTGGCGGACACCAAGTTCGAGTTCGGGACCGACTCCGCGGGAAACCTGGTCCTCATCGACGAGGTCCTGACCCCGGACTCCTCCCGATACTGGCCGGTGGAAAGCTACCGGCCCGGCCAGTCGCCGCCGAGCTACGACAAGCAGTTTGTCCGCGACCACCTCCTCGGGCTCTCCTGGGACCAGAAGCCTCCCGCGCCCCGGCTGCCCGCCGCGGTCATCGCCAAGACCCGTGAAAAATACCTCGCCGCGCTCCGGAGCCTCATGGCCCAGGGGGCGGCTACTGCATGACGCCCTGGCGCTTCGTCGGCACGGTTGCGCCGTTCTGGGCGCGGACAAGCTCGCGCCTCAGCCAGTCAAGCGAGGCGTTGACGGCGCGCTGCTTCACGGTCGTCCGCGGGCCGGGATAGCTGAGCTTGCGGGACCAGACGCCGTGGGGTGCGTGGAGGGCCACGAAGATCGTGCCGACGGGATTCTCATTGGGGCCGCCGCAGGGACCCGCGAATCCGGTGATCGCCAGGGCATAGTCGGCCCCCAGCTTCTCGGCGGCCCCCGTGGCCATGGCCACCGCGGCCTCGGGGCTCACGGCGCCGTGCTGCATGAGGAGGCATTCGGGGACGTCCAGGAGCTGCATCTTCGAGTCGTTCGAATAGCAGACGCATCCTCCGGAGAAGAATTTTGAGGCCCCGCAGATGTCGGTGAACGCGTTGGCGAGGAGCCCGCCCGTCGCCGTCTCCGCCACGGCCACCCTCTTGTCCTGGGCGCGGAGGAGGTCGGCGCACACCTTCGCGAGCGAGTCGTCGCCCCGCGTCACAAAATCCTCGCCCAGGAGGCGGACGCACTCCTCCGCGATGCCGGCGATCTCGTCCAGCCCGAGCTCGCCCCCCGGGGAGCTCAGCCGGCAGTCGACATGGCCCGAGTGGGCGCAGAACGCGATGCCGAGCCCTGATCCGTGTCGGTCGAAGACGGGCTGAAGCTTGGTCTCGAGCATGGATTCGCCGATGCCCGCGGTCCGCAGCTGCACATAGGCCTCCCGCTCAAGCACGAGGCCGAGCGCGGCCAGCCGCGGCAGCACCTGCTCCGTGAACATGGGCTGAAGCTCGTTCGGCGGACCGGGCATCATGCAGAGCACCTTGCCATCCTGCTCGACCCAGAGTCCCGGGGCCGTGCCGTTCCCGTTGGGCAGCACGCTGCCGTGCTCAAAGCGGTGGGCCTGCTTCAGGTTGTTCGGGGTCATCTTCCTTCCGAAGAGGGCGAAGCGGTCGAGGATGTGCCTCTCGATCTCCGGGTCGAAGACGAGCTTCTGCCCAAGCACGCCGGCGATGGCCTCCCGCGTGCGGTCGTCGCAGGTCGGCCCCAGGCCGCCCGTGGTCAGGACGACGTCCGAGCGCGCCCAGCTTTCCCTGAACTGCCCGGCAATGTCCTCCGCATCATCGGTTACCGTCACGTTCCGTCGGAGCTCGATCCCCCGGGCGCCGAGCTGCGACCCGATGAAGGCCAGATGGCCGTTGGCGGTGAGCCCAAGCAGGAGCTCGTCCCCTATGGTCAGGAGCTCGTAGCGGAGCTTGTGGGCGGGCTTGTTCAAGCGTGTTACCGAAGGTTGGGCGAAAGCATGCTTTGCGGCCGTTGAAATTAGGCTAATCTGGGGAAAATGCCAGCCGACGACTCAGAAAGCGGGGTGCCACCAACCTTGAAGGAGAAGGTGCGGCAGCTGCCAAACCGACCCGGGGTGTATCTGATGAAGGACCGGATAGGCAGGATAATTTACGTCGGCAAGGCGAAGGCGCTCAAGAAGCGGGTGTCCTCGTACTTCCAGCCGTCCCGGGCCTTCACGCTCCACCCCAAGATCCGCGCCCTGGTCGAGATGATCGCCGACTTCGACGCCGTGGTCGTCAAGTCGGAGCCGGAGGCGATCCTCCTTGAGGGCAAGCTCATCAAGCAGTGGAAGCCCCGCTACAACACGGACTTCACGGACGACAAGCGCTTCCTCCTCGTCCGCGTGGACCCGCGCGAGGAACTGCCGCGCTTCCGCTTCGTCCGCATCAGGAAGGACGACCAGTCGAGGTACTTCGGGCCGTTCGCGCACAGCGGCCCGCTCCGCAAGGCGCTTGCCCAGATGCGGCGCCAGTTCGGGATCCTGCTGAGCGACGGCACGCCCCAGAAGCTTCCCGACGGCTCCTGGCAGCTCTACGACGACGTGCGGGCGGAGATCTACGGCTTCCCGAACTCGGTCACCCCGGCCGAGTACCGCGAACGCGTGGAGAAGGCCTGCGCCTTCCTGGAGGGGAAATCCCGCGAATGGCTCGCTTCCCTGCGGGCCGAGATGTCCTCCGCCTCCGGGCGCCTCGAGTTCGAGAAGGCGGCGGCCCTTCGCGACATCGTGCTCGCGCTCGAGAAGACGCTTGAGAGGCCGCGGCGCTTCGAGCGGACCGATCCCACGGCGCTGAGCGCGAACGAGCCGGCGCTCGTCTCGCTCCAGCAGGCGCTGGGCCTTGCGTCGCCGCCCTCGACGATCGAGTGCTTCGACATCTCCCATATCTCCGGGACATTCGTCGTCGCCTCGATGGTGCGCTTCGCCGACGGCAGGCCCGACCGCGACAATTACCGCCGGTTCCGGATAAAGGGCTTCATGGGCAATGACGACTTCCGGGCCATGGAGGAGGTCGTTGGGCGCCGCTACCGAAGGCTCCGGAACGAGGGGAGGGCGTTTCCCGACCTGGTCGTGATCGATGGGGGGCGCGGTCAGGTCGGCGCCGCCCTCAAGGCGTTCGTCGCGCTGGACCTCGAGCCGCCGCCGCTCGTCGGCCTGGCGAAGAAGAAGGAGACGATCGTCTTTCCCGACGGGCGCCCCCAGCTCGAAATCCCCCTCGACCATCCTGGCCTCAGGCTCCTCCAGCGGCTGAGGGACGAGGCGCACCGCTTCGCGAACACCTACAATTCCGACCTGCGTTCAAGGAAGATCCGGGAGTCCCTCCTGGACGACTTTCCCGGGCTCGGGCCGGTCCGGCGGGCGGCGCTGATGGACGGGTTCGGCAGCATCGAGCGCCTTCGCGCAGCCACGTCCGCCGAGATCGCCGAGGTGGACGGCTTCGGCCCGCGCCTTTCCGCAGAGCTCCACGCGTTCCTCGCCGCCACGAAGGCGCCTCCCCTGAAAACTCCTTGAACCCTGACGCGGCTCGGGCCTCCTACGGAGTCTCGATGCCCCCCATCCGACTCCTGTGCGTTGCCGTCGCCGCCTGCGCGGCCGCCGCCCCGCTCGCCGCGGCGCCGGCGCTCGCGCTTGCCCCGCTCTTCAGGGACCACGCGGTCCTCCAGCGTGACAAGCCCGTCCCCGTCTGGGGAAGCGCGGCCCCGGGCGAGCATGTCGTCGTGACCTTCGCGGGCCAGTCGGTGGGGGCCAAGGCGGGATCCGACGGCCGGTGGATCGCCGTCCTCGCCCCGCTCCCAGCGAATGCCACGGGAGCCGACCTGACGGTCGCGGGAAGGTCCGTGGCGACGGTCCACGACATCCTGGTCGGCGAGGTCTGGCTCTGCTCCGGCGGCTCCGGCATGGAATTCCCGCTGGGCCACTCCGAGGGGGCGTCCCGCGAGATCGCGGCCGCCCGCTATCCGCGCATCCGGCAGTTCAAGGTGGAGCACCGGGCGGCGGCAGTGCCGGCCGAGTCCGCCCGGGGCGAATGGTCCCCCTGCTCCCCCCCGACGGCCGGGCAGTTCACCGCCGTCGGCTACTTCTTCGCCAGGGAGCTCCTCGCGCGACTGGACGTGCCGATAGGCATCATCGACAGCTCGTGGGCTGGCACGCCGATTGAGTCCTGGATGAGCCCGGCGGCGCTCGGCGCCTTCCCGGGCTATTCGAATGGCCACGGCACATCGCCCTCCGCGGCGGGAGGGGACCCGTGGGTTCCCGGGTCCCTTTTCAACGGGATGATCCAGCCGCTCCTTCCCTATGCGTTCCGGGGCGTCGTGTGGTCCCAGGGCGAGGCGAACGTCGGGCGCGCCGCCGACTACGCCCGCCAGTTCCCCGCCCTGATCGCGGCGTGGCGGGCGCACTCGGGGGAGGGCGACTTCCCCTTCCTCTGGACGCAGCTCCCGGGAGTCCAGGTGCCGGTTGAGGCCATGGGCGACGGGTGGGCGCGACTCCGCGAGGCCCAGTCCGCGGCGCTCTCCCTTCCCGGCACGGGACAGGCCGTCACGATGGACATCGCCGGGACCGGCAGCCCCGAGGTGGCGAGGCGCCTTGCGCTGATCGCCAAGGCGGATGCCTATGCGATCCCCGTCGACTTCTCCGGGCCCGCCTTCAGCGGGGCTTCCGCCGAGGGTGGCGCGATCCGCGTCCACTTCCTGTTTGCGGGCGAGGGGCTGACGGCATCGGGCAAGCCCCTCCAGTCGTTTGAGGTCGCGGGCGCCGACCGGGTCTTTCATCCGGCGGTCGCATCGATCGAGGGCGACACGGTGGTGGCCCGCTCGAGGGCGGTCCGCCAGCCGGTCGCCGTGCGCTACGCGTGGCGCAACGCCACGGAGGCCAACCTGTTCAACGGCGCCGGCCTGCCGGCGCCCCCGTTCCGCTCGGACAGCTGGTGACGCCCCGGATCAGGGTAGCTCGTAGACCTCGCCGAGGGCCTCGCCCATCGCCTCGCTGGCGCTCGTCACCTGGAAGGTGTAGGCGCCCGGGGGAAGGTTGGCTATCAGCGCGGTGTCGGGGCTGAGCGCCGAAAGCGCGAAGGCGCCGACGCTCGACTCGGTGGTGGTGAGGTCCTGCGCGCTGATCGTGGCCTGGTCCGCGCCCGTGATCGTCTGTTTGCTCCACGCGAAGTTCTGCGCGACAAGGGTGCCGTTCTCGTCAAAGACGCTCAGGACCGGGTCGGCGATCGCGTCGGCGACGCCGAACTCGGACAGCCCCGGACCGATGCCGCGGATGAGGACGCTCTTCGTCGAGCTGCCGGAGATAACGAACCCGCCGATGAGGGCGCCCGCGCCCGGGCTGACCGTCCCGCGGGCCGAGATGTTGATCAGCCTCTGCGGGGCCGTCATCGGCGACGCGCTGGCGTCATAGATCTCGGCCAGCACGACTCCCCCGGTGCCGGAGTGGTCGAACACGTGGATCGTGTAGCTGCCCGGCTGGAGGCTGACGGAAAGGGCGGAATCGGCGCTTGTCGGCTGGAGCGCAAAGGCCCCGACCTGGGCGAACTCGGCCGAGAGGGCGCTGCTGCCTCCCCACGCGGTCGTGTCGTTCATGAGGGCGCCGGTGGACGAGTAGAGCTGGAGCTCCGGGGTCAGCATGACGCCGGGCACGTTGAAGGCCTTCAGGCCGGGGCCGACCGCCCTCAGGAGCACGCTCTTCGGTCCCGTTCCCGAGATGACGAAGCCGGCAATCAGGACCTGGTTCCCGTTCAGCTCCGCGCGCGAGGACAGGTTGAGGAGGCGGTTGGCCGCCGACGTCGAGGCGGGCGAGAAGCGGGTCGCGCCGGTGGACCCGATCGTGATCGTGAGTGCCGAGACCGTCGAGCCGCTCGTGTTGCCCACGGTGACCACCACGCTGTAGGTGCCGGTTCCGATCGGGGTGCCGGAGATGACGCCGGTCGCCGGGTTTATCGCGAGCCCCGGGGGCAGCCCGGAGGCTGAGAAGGAGGTGGGCGACTGGGTCGCCGTGACCGTGAACGCGAGCGGCGTCCCGGAGGTGCCATTGGTCACGGGGACGGAATTGACGACCGGCGTCGCGGACGAGTTCGCGAGGTAGAGCGCCTGGTCGAGGCCCGAGGAGCTGAACTGGGAGGACGGGCTGACGCCCGTCGCCCGGACCAGGAAGAGGGTCGACCCGGTCGGCGGGACACCGGTCAGCTGCCAGGTCATCCCGTCCGCGGTCGTTCCCTGGCCGACGGAAACCCAATGGGTCCCGTCCGTCGTCTCCTCGAACCCGACGGCGGAGAAGGCGGGGGCGCCCCCGGTCCGGGTCCAGGTCAGGGTGGACTGGTCGGCGCTCACGGAGATGGACTGCGTCACGATCGACGGAGGCGTAAAGCGGGCGATCTCGATGCGCGACAGGCCGCCCGCGACCGTGAAGCCTCCGCCGAGGAAGACCTTGCCGTCCGGCTGGACCATGACCGCGTTGACGACTGCGTTCGGGGCCGGGACGAACCCGGTGTCGACCGCGCCGTCCGAGAAGACATGGGCGGCAAAGGGTATGGCCTGGCCGCCGATCATCGTGAAGGTCCCGGCGAGGTAGAAGGTCCCGTCGACCTGCTGCGTGACCGCCTGCACGGTCCCGTTCGAATTGGGGTTGAAAGACGTGTCGACGGAGCCGTCGGGATTGACCCGCGCCACCCCGCCCACCGGCAGGCCGTCGACATTGGTGAAGGAGCCCCCGATGACGACCTGGCCGTTGGGCTGCACAACCACAGCGTCGACGGTCCCGTTGACCGACGCGGCGAAGGAGGCGTCCGGCGTCCCCGCCGGGCCCACCCGCACGAGGTTCGGCGAGTTCTGGCCGCCCGCATTCGTGAAGGAGCCGCCGAGGATGACCTGGCCGTCCGGCTGCTGCGCGATCGCGTTCACCGTGCCGTTGACCGCCGCGTTGAACGAGCTGTCAAACGTCCCGTCGGCGTCCAGGCGCGCGACGTCCGCCCGCGGCTGCCCCTCGACGTTGGCGAAAGAGCCCCCGATGTACGCCGTCCCGTTGAACAGGGGGACGATCGCGTTGACGGGACCGTCGGCGCTGGCGACGAAGGACGAGTCGTAGGAGCCGTCGGCATTGAGCCGGGCGACGTTCGAGGCGGACGTGCCGCCGACGTGGGCGAAGCTGCCGCCGATCAGAACGGCGCCGCCGACCTGGATCTCCGTGAAGTTGCCGCCGACGAAAAGGGATCCGTCCGAGAGGACGGAGATCGTGTCCGCCACGCCGTTCAGCGACGGGTCAAAGGAGGGGTCGATGGAGCCGTCGGAGTTCACCCGCGCGATGTCTGAGCGGTCCGAGGCGACCCCCTTCTCGTTCGGCTGGACGGTCGTGAAGTTGCCGCCGAAGACGATCTGGCCGTTGGGCTGGAGGGCGATCGCGGTCAGGCCGCCGTTCGGGTTCGGGTCGAACGAGGTGTCGACCGTGCCATCGGTGTTGATGCGGGCGATGAAGTTACTGTCGACCGGGTTGTCGGGCGTGACGTTGGGAATGTTCGCGTTCCGCTCGAAGGCCGTGAAGGTTCCCCCGACCACGAGCTGGCCGTTCGGGAGCGCCACGGCGGCGGAAATCGGCGAGTTGGGGTCCGGGTAGAAGCCCGTGTCGACCGTGCCGTTGGCGTTCAGGCGCGCAAGGTCCTGGACGTCATATACCGTCGGGCCGGCGTTCGGGGTGATCGTCGTGAACGACCCCGCGATGATGATCTGACCGGACGGAAGGACGATGATCGCATAGGCCGGGCCGTTCAGGTCGGGATTGAACGTCGAGTCGACCGTCCCGTCCGTGTTCAGCCTGGCGACGAAGCCCACGTTGGACACCGTGGCGGAAGTGCTCGTCGGCACGAGCGTCGTGAAGTCGCCGCCGACGAGGATCTGCCCGTTCGGCGCCAGGGCTAGGGCGAGGACCTGCAGGTTGGGCTGCGGGGCAAAGGCGGTGTCGAGCGTCCCGTCCGAGTTCAGGCGGGCGATGTAGGCATTGTTGACGCCGTCCACGTTCGTGAAGCCGCCGCCGATGACGATCTTGCCGTCCGGCTGCACGACGATCGCGCTGACGACGCCGCTCGGCGTCGGGTTGAAGGTCGTGTCCACGGTGCCGTCGACGTTGAGGCGGACCAGGTTCGCCAGGCCGGAGACGCCGGCGAAATTCGTGAAGAGCCCCCCGATGAGGACCTGGCCGTTAGGCTGCTGCACCGAGGTCACCACCTCGCCGTTGGAGGACGCCGAGTAGGAATGCCGCACCCGGCCGTCCGACTCGAGCCAGACGCCCGAGTTCGAGGGGATCTCCGTCGAGGCGCCGTTCGGCAGGACCGCGATGGAATTCACGGGGCCGTCCACCGCCGAGTTGAACGTGGTGTCGGGCGACGCGTCGCCGTTCAGGCGGGCGAGGTAGGGCGCCGGGGCGCCGCCCAGGGCGGTGAAGGACCCGCCGAAGATCACGGGCCCGTTGGGCTGCTGGGCAAACGTCCTGACCTGCCCGGTGAGCGTGGGGTTGGTCCCGGCGGTGAAGGCCGGGCTCAGTGTCCCGTTCGGGTTGAGGACGGCGACGTGGTTCACGAAGGAGGGCTGCGCGGCCCCGTCGGGCTGCATCGTCGTGAAGGTCCCCCCGACCAGGATGTTCCCGTTCGGCAGAAGGCTGATCGTGTTCACGAGTGCGTTCGCGTTGGGGTTGAAGGTCGGGTCTATCGCGCCGTTGCTCCCGACCTTCCCGATGTAGTTGCGGACGATCCCGGTCGTCGCGCCGTTCGGCGCGAACGAGGTCAGGAGGCCGCCCATCAGGATCGAGCCGTCGGACTGGAGCGCGAGGGTGAGGACGTCGCTGTCCGGGTCGGGAAAGAACGTCGTGTCGAGGGTCCCGTCCGTGTTCAGCCTTGCGAGGTGATTCACATAGATCGGCGTCGTCGCGTCCGTGCCCGGCGCCGGCAGGACGGTCTGGGCCCCGTAGGGGGTGTTGGTCGTCGTGACGGCGGCCCCGGCCTTGCCGGTCTGGGGCAGGAGCGCCGTGAACGAGCCGCCGATGACGATCTGGCCGTTCGGCTGCACGGCGATCGCGTAAACGGGCAGGTTGGCCTCGGGGTCGAAGGGCTGGGTGTCCAGGAGTCCCGTCGGCAGCATGCGGGCGATGTAGCCGCGCGTCGCCGTGCCGATCGCGGTGAAGCCGCCGCCGATCAAGATCCTGCCGTCCGACAGCACCTGGATCGCGAACACGCCGCCATTCGGGCTGGGATTGAACGTGAGGTCGACCGTTCCGTCGGCATTGAGGCGCGCCAGGTCACTGACCGCGTAGCCCGTGGTGGACCCGTTGGGGGCGAGGAGCGTGAAGCCGCCGCCGATGAGGATCTGCCCGTTGGAGGTGAGCGCCATGGCGATCACGTTTGAGTTCACGTTCGGGTTGAACGCGCCGTCGATGGTCCCGTCGGGATTCAGGCGCGCGACATTGCCCACGGTGACGCCGTCGACCCCGTTGAAGGATCCGGCGATCAGTATCTGGCCATTCGGCTGCAGGACGATCGCCTGGACGGGCCCGTTGATCGTCGGCGTGAACGCGGTGTCAAGGGAGCCGTCGGCGTTCAGGCGCGCGAGGTAGCTGCGGGTCACGCCGCCTATGCTGAGGAAGGACCCGCCGACCAGCATCTGGCCGTTGGACAACGGCGCCGAGGCGAACACGGTGCCGACCGAGTCCGGGGCGACCGTCGCGTCGGGGACGCCGAACGAATTGACCCGCGCGATGAAGTTCCGCGGGACGGAGGTCGACGCATCCAGGGGCTGGAGGCTCGTGAAGTAGCCGCCGAGGATCACATCGCCGTCGGGCTGGACCGCGATGGCGTTGACCGCCTGGTTCGGGTTCGGGATGAAGGTGCCGTCGACGGATCCGTCGGTGTTGATCCGGGCCACGTACGGCACGGCGTTCGCGCTCAGGTTGTTCTCGGGGAACACCTGGGAGAACGTCCCTCCGATGATCAGCTTGCCGTCGGGCTGGTAGGCTATGGCCGTGACGTTCTGCAGCGGGTTGATAATGTAGCTCGTGTCGAGCGAGCCGTCGGTGTTGAGCCGGGCGAGGAAGTCGCACTGGATGGCCCCGGTGGACCCGTTCGGCTGGACCGTGATGAACTCTCCGCCGAGCATGATCTGGCCGCTCGGGAGCACCAGGATGTTGCTGACCGAGCCGTTCGGCTCGGGATCGAAGCCGGCGTCGATCGAGCCGTCGGAATTGATGCGCGCCGCGCAGGAGCGATTCGTCGGCGAAACCGCCCCGTTCGGCTGCAGGGTCGCGAACCCCCCGCCCACCACGATCTGGCCGTTCGCCTGGAGCGCGAGCGAGAGGACCGTCTTGTCCGCGTTGGGGTCGAAGCTCGTGTCGAGCGTGCCGTCGGCGTTGAACCGGGCGATGTGGTTGCGGGTCACCGGCGAGGGGGAGCCGCTCGGCTGGACGGTCGTGAACGAGCCGCCGATCACGACCTGGCCGTTCGGCTGGTAGGCGAAGGCATAGACGACGCCGTTGGCGTTCGGATTGAAGGTGGAATCCACGGTGCCGTCGGAATTGAGCCGGGCCGCGTAGTTCGCGGGGACGGCGGCCCCGCCGCCCGTCGGCTGCATAGTCGTGAACTGGCCGCCCACCAGGATCTGGCCGTTGGGCTGGAGCACGACCGCGCGGACGACGCCGTTGGCATTCGGGCTGAAGGAGGTGTCCACGGTCCCGTCATGGTTCAGGCGGCCGATATAGGCGGCGCCGATCGCCGAGCCGCCGTAGGGATGAAGCTGCGTAAAATAGCCGCCCATCAACACCTTGCCATCTGGCTGGACGACAACCGCATTGACGATGCCGTTCGCATTTGGGTCGAACCCATCATTGGCCGACACCGCGGCCAGGGCACCGGGAACCGCCCCCAGGGCGGCCAGATAAAAGAGACCCGCAAATCGGAGGCCTGGCAGGCGGGTTTCAGGGGGCGATAGGAATGGCATGAAGGTAATGCTGCTTACAGAGAAAGCGCACAAATGCAATGCCGGGCAGCGGACGCTCCGGGCAGGACGTTTTTAGTCTCCGGGGGGTTCCAAAAGGTTCCGGAAAAGGAGCCCGAATCCAGCCGATTTGTGGCCGCAATCCGGGCGACTTGCAAAGGTCCCGTTTAGGGGGCAGCGTGCGGTCGCTCATGAAAAAGACGCCTCTCCCGTTCCTAGCCCTTGCCCTCACCCTCCTCATGTCCAACTCCGCACGAGCCGAGCTCAAGGTGGGCGACAGCGCCCCCTCCGTCACCGGCACCACCGATTCAGGCCAGACCCTCAAGTTCGCCGACGTCTACGCGAAGCAGCCCTACACGCTGGTCTATTTCTACCCGAAGGCCGACACCCCGGGCTGCACCGCCCAGGGCTGCTCGATCCGGGATGGATACGAGAGCCTGACGGCCAAGGGCGTGGCGGTCATCGGCGTCAGCCACGACGACGTGGCCGCCCAGAAGGCCTTCAAGGAGAAGTACCACCTCCCGTTCACGCTCGTCGCCGACCCGGACGACTCCGTCATCAACTCATTCGGCGTCCAGACCTACCCGGGCGGGATGGCCCACCGGCAGGCCTACCTGATCAAGGACGGCAAGATCGTCTACACCGACTACAAGGGGACCACCAGCAAGCAGGCGCAGGCCATACTGGACGTCCTGGCCGGCGACAAGAGCTGACGCCCCCGGGCCGGGCTCAGAGCTCCTCGTCCGGCGCCTCGGGAAGGGCCGGGGCAAGCGGGTCATCGCGCACCCGCCCCAGCCATCCGGCGATCAGCGGATCCCTGAGGCCCGCATCGTCGGGCCACCGTCCCGCTACCAGGTCAATCACGCGCAGCGAGCCGTCGGCGCACCGAACGAAGTTGCGCGCATGGAGGTCCGCGACGAGGTAGGGGAGGCCGCCCAGGAAATGGAGCCTCGGGTGGTCGCGGTCCGCCCGCAGGAACCTCGATGGGATCTCGATCAGGCCCCCGGGGAGGTCGCGGGACATGTCGTCGCCCTGCGGCAGCGTCTGGCCGCGCGCCTGCTTCGCGATGAGGATCCCCTCGGGCGTGACGGCGACGATCTCGGTCGCCATTCCGCCGAGCGCCAGGATGATCAGGAGCTTCTCAAGCAGCCCCCGGTAGTCGCCAAGCCGGGCCTCGGCCCTCAGGAGCGTCTCGCTCCCGCGCTGGAACCCGAACTCGCTCCCGATCCGCTTCTCCTCGCGCGGCCTGTAGAACTTGTAGACCGAGCCCTCGCCGGCCGCCTCGAACGCCCACGCCTCGACGCCGATCCCGACCTGGCGCAGGCGCGGGTTAGGCTCCTCGAGCGGGTTTCCCTCCGCCTCGCTGAACCCGAAGTCGGAGAGCGGGCGCAGCGGCAGGAGGGCCCTGAACCCCCGGATCGCCGCGCCGAGCGCGGCCCATTCGGGGCCGGCGGCCTCAAGCAGGATCACTTCGTCTTCCGCAAGGAGGACGAGATCGCGGTCCGTATCTGCTCTGAGATCGCATTGGGCTGCCGCCTGGCCAAGTCGAGCGAGCGCTTCCAGTCGTCGCTCGTGATCGTCTTGAAGAGCGGCTCGGGCGGCTGCGTCCGGGAGGAGGGCGCCGCGGATGCACGTGGGTTGTCCGGTGAAGGCATCTTGCATGTGTCCGCCATGGGCGAAACGTCGGGTGCGGCCCACCTAAACGCAACGACCGTTTGCCGACAAGTTATTCGCACCGCGCGGCTCAGGCCGCGGGCCTGTCCGCGCCGGCCGGCTGCGCCGGGCCCGTCGCCACCACCTTGTCGACCCTGCGCCGGTCCATCTCGGCCACCTCGAACTTCCAGCCGGCCCACTCGAAGTGGTCCCCGACGGCCGGGATGCGGCCGAGCTGCGTGACGACGAAGCCGCCCGCCGTCCGGTACTCGGCCTCGGCCTCGTTGGG
>Ga0182015_10004084_pt1 | contig 15934 bp, 13 predicted proteins | sample 712P3MmetaG_FD_120478 | JGI IMG/M metagenome (GOLD analysis project Ga0182015, IMG submission 120478) | Permafrost microbial communities from Stordalen Mire, Sweden - 712P3M metaG | ecosystem: Environmental > Terrestrial > Soil > Wetlands > Permafrost | place: Sweden: Stordalen | collected... | reverse complement strand
GCTAGAATGCGGCGCCCATCCAGGCGCTCTTGATTCATGCTCTCCACTTCCAATGTTGCCGTGCAGTTCGGCGCCAAGCCGCTGTTCGAACAAGTCACCGTAAAATTCACCGACGGCAACCGTTACGGGCTGATCGGGGCGAACGGCTGCGGTAAATCCACGCTCATGAAGGTGCTCGGCGGCGATCTCGACGCGAGCGCGGGAGACGTGATGCTCCAGACGGGGCTGCGACTCGGCAAATTGAACCAGAATCAATTCGGCTATGAGGATCAGCGCGTTCTCGACGTGGTCATGCAGGGCCATGCCGAGCTCTGGAAGGCGATGACCGAGCGCGACCGCATCTATGCGGACCTGAAGGCCACCGATGCGGATTACATGCGGGCGGCGGAGCTCGAGGCGGTGTTTGCGGAATACGGCGGCTACGATGCGGAGGCCCGCGCCGGCAGCATTCTCACGGATGCCGGCATCGACGAGTCGCGCCACAACGGGCCGATGCGGGAAGTGCCGCCGGGCCTCAAGCTTCGCGTGCTGCTCGCGCAAGCGCTGTTCTCGCAGCCCGACGTGCTGCTGCTCGATGAGCCCACGAACAACCTGGACATACATTCCATTCGATGGCTGGAAGGCGCGCTCAATAATTACGACGCCACCATGGTCATCATCAGCCATGACCGGCATTTCCTGAACCAGGTGTGCACGCACGTCGCCGATCTCGACTATCAGCAGCTCAAGATCTACCCGGGCAACTACGACGATTTCATGCTGGCGTCCGTTCAGGCGCGGGCGCGGGTCGAGGCCTCGAACGCCAAGGCCCGGGACAAGATCTCCGACCTGCAGGAATTCGTGCGGCGCTTCTCGGCCAACGCATCGAAGGCGCGGCAGGCGACCTCGCGCAAGAAACAGCTGGAAAAGATCAAGCTCGAGGAGATCCGTCCCTCCTCCCGTCAAAATCCCTACATCCGCTTCGAACAGGCGAAAAAGCTCTATCGCTCGGCCTTTACGGTCGACAAGCTATCCTTCCGCTATCCGGGACAGGATGCCGATGTGTTCACGAATCTGAGCGTCAACATCGAGGCCGGAGAGCGCGTCGCCATCATCGGACCGAACGGCGTCGGCAAGACCACGTTGATGCGCGCTCTCGCGGGCGAGCTCACGCCCACCGCCGGGCGCATCGTCTGGGTGGAGAATGCGCAGGTCGGCTACATGCCGCAGGATCCCCAGGCCGAGTTCGAGCCTCCGTGCGATCTCTTCACGTGGATGTCGCAGTACACCGGCAAGGCGGACGACGACCAGATCGTGCGGGCGACGCTCGGGCGGCTCCTGTTTTCGGGCGAGGAGACCAAGAAGTCCGTCAGCGTGCTCTCGGGCGGCGAGAAGGGCCGGATGATCTACGGGAAGCTCATGCTGTCGAGACCCAATGTGCTTCTCATGGACGAGCCCACCAACCACATGGACATGGAGACCATCGAGTCGCTGCAGATCGGGCTCGAGCACTTCGCTGGCACGCTGGTGTTCGTCTCGCACGACCGCGAATTCGTGGGCGGTCTCGCCACCCGGATCATCGAGATGAAACCTGGCGCCGACATCCCCGGTGCCGGCATCAGCGATTTCCGCGGCACCTACGACGAATACCTGAAGTCGCAGGGCGTCGAGCCGTAGCGCAGGGGCGCCGAGCCGTAGCGCCGCCGCGCCCGGCGCGGCTCCGCCGGTATCGATTCAGCCCGCGCCCGTGGTCCCGAAAGGCAGCCGCCCGAGGAGTTCCGCGGCCCCATTCCAGAACACCTGGATGCCGATGCAGAAGAGCAGGAAAGCCGACAGCCGCACGATGATGGTGGTGCCGGTCGCTCCGATGAGATCCGCAATGCGCGCCGAATTCCGGTACAGCCCGTACACGATGACAGAGAGCAGCAACACCGCGGCCAGCGTCTCCAGGAAGAACAAGCCGATCAGTGTCGGGTGAGTCGCCGGCGGCCGGCTCGCGCCGAGGGAGATCGCCACCGAGATCGTTCCGGGGCCGGTGGTGAGGGGCATGGTGAGCGGATAGAAGGCGAGGCGGCTCGGCGGGGTGTCGAACGAGCGCGGATACGAGGGCGCTTCGCTGCGGCGCTGTTCCGTGGCGTCGGGCTCGGTGAGCATGCGCCACCCCGACATGGCTACGATGATGCCGCCCGCCACTCGCAGCACCGGAATCGAAATGCCGAAGAAACTCAGCACGTACGCGCCGATGTAGAGCGATGCCGAGACGATGCAGAACGCATAGATCGCCACCCAGCGCGAGACCTGCGAGCGCATCTTCGGCTCCATCCCCTGGGTCGCCCCGAAGAAGATGAACGCGCCGGAGAGGGGATTGACGATGGAGAACAGCGCGCCGAAGGCGAGCAGGAACGTGGTCAATTGAGCGTTACCGTCCGCTGGTCGCGCCGGTGCCGTGGCAGGTGATGCGGCTGGGCGGATTCCATGATTTGCTCGAGAATCTCCGGAATTTCGAACACCGCCCGATTGCGGATGTGCGCAATGCTAGCGCGAAATTCGTCGAGCCGATGGATTATCTCCATCGCTCCGTCGCGCACCCGCTTGAACGATTCGAGCACGATGCCCGCGTTGTGCTCGAGCACCCAGTCGGTGTTGTAGCGTTCTTGGGGCATGGTCCAGGGATTGCGAACGACGACCACGGGCAAGCCTTGGCTGAAGGCCTCGCTGATACTGCCCGGACCCGGCTTGCCGATGAAGAAATCGGACAGCTGCATGAAGTAGCGGATTTTGGAAGTGAAGCCCAAGACCAGGCGCGGCGCCGCCGCCGGCTGGAGGCGCAGCCGCTCGGCGAGCACGTGATTGTGTCCGCAGATCAAGATCAGCTGAACGTCATCGAGCCGCCGTGCGATGCCGGCCATGGCGCGCGAGCCATGGCCGCCGAACATCACGAGGCCGGTGGGTCGCTCCGGATCGAGGCCGAGCCTGAGCAACTCGGCGCGCCGATCAACGGAAGAGGGCGCGTAGAAGTCTGGCCGGATGATCATGCCCGAGACGCGATGCACCCGATCCTCGCCATAGCCTAAGGCACGGGCCTGGGCCGCAGCCTTGGGCGTGCCGCAGATGAAATGCTGGGCTTGCCGGGGCTCGATCCAGAAGTGCGGCGGATGGTCCGCGAAGTCGGTGAGGAGGGTGACGTATGGCACGCGCGGACGGGCCGCGATGACGCCCTCGTACATGGGCCGATTGAAGTTCGGAATGAGCGATACCACGAGGTCCGGCTTGGTCCTCCGCCAATGCCGTTTCAGGCGGTTCGCCACGGAGCGGTGACTCAGGCGGATCAGGGCCTGCAGCAGCTTCAATTCCTGGGCGAGCCCCACGCTCCAGCCCCGCGCGAGCCGGGTGTTGTAGATGTCCTCCCAATCCATCCCGGTGGTCTTCCTGAACACATCCCGGGGGTCCAAGATGCTCATGAGATTGACGAGACGGACCTCCCAGGGGCGCCCCTGTTGCCGGATCATCGCCTCGAGCGCCGTGGCGGCCGCCCGATGTCCGCCCCCGGCGTTGAAATAGACCAGATCGATGGTTTTCATGGACGCCGGACGCTGCACATTGCGCGCGATTGTGCGCGGCGCAAATGAACGTCTGATGAAGGGCGCCCCCCGGCGCGCTCGCTGAGCGATTCCGGAAATGCTACAGTTTTGGCTCCGGTTACCTGTAGGCGGCGAGGCAATCATGAACGCGAGTCTCAAGTCGGTATCCACTACACCCGAGGCCGAGCGGCAGGCGCGCATCGATCTCGCGGCGTGCTATCGGCTGGCCGATCACTTCGGCTTGAACGAAGGCATCGACAACCACATGACCATGCTGGTGCCGGGCCATGCGGACCGATTCCTGCTCGCACCCTTCGGGTTGCACTGGTCGGAGGTCAAGGCCAGCGATTTCATGGTGATCGGTTTCGACGGGCAGATGCTGTCCGGCCGGGGGCCCATCGAGGACACCGCGCTCTATATTCATCTACCCGTGCATCGCCTCTCGCCCAAGGCGCGGTGCGTGCTGCACACCCACATGCCGTATGCGACGGCGATGAGCATGCTCGAGAATCCGCGCTTGGAGATGGCGGTGCAGAGTGCGCTGGGGTTCTACGAGGACGTGGCCTACGATCCGGACTACAACGGCCTGGCTTTCGACCATTCCGAGGGCGAGCGCCTGGCGGGCGTGCTCGGGGATAAATCCGTGCTGATGATGGGCAATCATGGCGCGCTCGCCATCGGCGAGACCATTCCGCAGGCGTTCGAGCGGCTGTATTTTCTGGAGCGCGCCTGCCAGGCGCAGGTGCTCGCGCTCTCCACGGGGCGGGCGTTGAAGATGGTGCCCGACCAGGTGGCAAAGGCGACGGCGGCGCAATTCTCCTCGGGCGGAAAGGTGGGGGGGCGCGATCGCTCGGACCTGCATTTCGATGCCCTGAAACGCATGCTCGATCGCCAGCACGCGGATTACGCGAGCTGAATCCGCTCGTCAATCCGGGAGCGGACCCCACGGGCGGCACCGTGGCCGAGACGGCGCCGGACGGTAGGCGCCTGACCCCTCCGATCTACGTGGTGCTGCTGCTCGCCGCGGTACTGCTCATCAACTACATCGATCGCGGCGCCCTGGGGACCGCCGGGCCGCTGATCCAGCGCGACCTTCATCTGTCGAACGGGCAATACGGGCTGTTGTTCTCGGCGTTCTTCTGGATGTACGCGCTCATCCAGATTCCCGTGGGAGCGCTCGCCGAGCGCTACGGGGCGCATCGCGTGTTGACCGCGGGGCTCGTGGTGTGGGCCACCGCGACTGCGCTCACCGGCCTCACGTCCAGCTTCTCGATGTTGATCGCGCTGCGCATGATGCTCGGTCTCGGGGAAAGCGTCGGCTTCCCCACGGTCTCCAAGCTCCTGGCGGCGGTGGTTCCCGTGAAGGGTCTCGGCACGGCAAACGGGATCGTGGCGTTCGGGTATTTGATCGGTCCCGGGGTGGGTGTCTTGCTGGCGGGGCTCTTGATCGATGTCGCGGGATGGCGCGGCACGTTCCTCATATTCGGTGTGTGCTCGCTGCTATGGCTCATCCCGTGGCTCGCGGTGAGGCTGCCGAAGCTCGCGACGCAGCGAAGCGATCCGAGCGCCCCGTCCCTCGGCATGATTCTCGCGCAGAGGGGCCTTTGGGGCACGAGCCTCGGACTCTTCTCGAGCAACTACATGTGGTACTTCATCCTGAGTTGGCTCCCGGGGTACCTCGTGAAGGAGCGCGGTTTCTCCATGCACGAGATGGAGCACGTCGCGACGGCCGGATATCTGGTCAACGGACTCTCCGCGTTCCTCGTCGGCTGGGCGATCGATCGGTATATCCGGCGCGGCGGCTCGGCCAACTTCGGCTACAAGTTCATCATGTTCCTCGCGCACGTGGGATCGGTGCCCGCCATGCTCGCCATGGGACTGGGCACTCAATCGATGGCCGTCGCCGGCATGTTCGGCTTTCAGATCCTGATGGGTGCCTCATCGCCCGGCATGTACGCCATGTCGCAGATTCTCGCGGGACCCAGGGCCTCGGGCCGCTGGGTCGGGATTCAAAATTCGCTGGGGAATCTGCCGGGCATGATCTCGCCCTGGGTCACCGGCATCATCGTCGACCGCACCGGACACTTCGCGCTCGCCTTCGTCGCCGCCGCCGTGGTGAGCGTGCTCGGCCTCGTCGGCTGGCTCGGCATGGTACCGAAGGTCGCCCCGCTCAAATGGGGGACGCCGCGCGGGGTCGTACCGCCCGTGAATGAGGCCGCCGGCACAGTTTAGCGGTCGGGATTTAACCTATCGCCTCGTTCTCTGTCGCCCGGGTCATACGTCGCTGGCCGACGACATTACCTGGCGGGTGTCACCCCTCTACCATCTGACGCATATCGACAGGTATATGTGCTTATGTTCAACAAGTTGACAGAGTCCGCCGAGGCCGCTTCCAGCAAGACGCTGGATGCTTTTGCGGAAGTCATTTGCGCGCTGGCACCGGAGGTCTGCAGCGTCTCGTTTCACGACGTAGCCGCCGACACGCTCCTGCTCAGCGAGGACTTCCTGCTGCCGGAGGATCATCAGCTGGTCGAGGAATGCCTGGTCCGTGATCAGGCCGGAAGCTACACGGTTCATTACGGCTCGCAGGAAGGCTCGCGATTCTCGATCGCCATTCCGGTGCGGGACGCGCGCGGCGAAGTCAACGGCGCGGTACGCCTGACCCTCGACTCGGAGATAAGAGATCCGCGAACCCAAGAGCCGCTGGAACAGAGGCTTGCCCCCCTCATGATCTGTCTCTCCGCCGAATTCGAGCGCCGCCGCGCGGCACCCCTGCCGGCCGGCCCCGACGAGGAGCAGCGCGCGGCGATCGACATCGCGCTCGAGGCGGAGCGCTTCGAGCTCTACGTCCAGCCCATCCACTCGCTGCGTGGCGATAGCGGGGCGCCCCACTACGAAGTCCTCTTGCGGCTGCGCACCGCCGACGGCTCGCTGATCGAGCCGAAACTTTTCTTCGGTGCCGCCGCACATCGAAACTCGATGCCCGCCATCGACCGCTGGGTGGTGCGGACCCTACTCCAATGGCTTACGAACAATCGCCGGCTCTGGGCACAAGTACCGGCCGTGTTTTGCATCAACGTGTCGCCGGAATCGATGACCGATGATCACTTCGTACACTTCGTCGAGAGCTTCGTGAAGAAGAGCGGGTTGCCGCCGCAGGCGTTGTGCTTCGAGATCACGGAACGATTCGCCTCCTCCGGCAGCATCAGCGTGGCGGAATCCATGCGCCGCCTCGAAGCGCTGGGATGCGAAGTCGCGCTCGATGACTTCGGCGGCAACTCACCCTCGTACGGGTATCTGCGTTCGGTGCCCGCGCATTACTTCAAGATCGACCGGACGCTCGTCGTCGCGGCCCCCACCGACCGCATCGCGCGGGCCATGATCTCCTCCATCGTGCGCATGGCGGGCGCTCTCGGCGTGCAAACCGTGGCCGAGGCCGTGGAGTCGGATACGGAGCTCCAAGCGATGCGCTCGCTCGGTGTGGATTTCGCGCAAGGCTACTTGATGGACCGCCCGCAGTCGCTCGTGGGCTATCGCTTCACGCACGGCGAGACGAACTGAGCGGAACGAGGTGAGCTGAACGAACTTGAGCCTAAGCTACCAGTCCGGGTTCGGCAGCTCGCTGAACACTTCCTGCAGCGCGAAGCCCCAGCGCTCCCGGATCATCTTGAAGTAATGATTCTCGAAATCGATGCTGATGTGCGTCGCGAGCTTGAATTCGTCGCGGCGGATGATGGCGAGATCCAAGGGCGGCCCCACGGTGAGATTCGAGCGGATGGTCGAGTCCATGGAGACCAGCGCGCATTTCGCGGCCTGGGCGAGGCTGGAGCTGCGCGAGATCACCCGGTCGATGATGGGCTTGCCGTACTTCGACTCGCCGATCTGAAAGTACGGCGTGTCGGTGGAGGATTCGATGAAGTTGCCCGCCGAGTAGACGTGAAAGAGGCGCGGTTCCTCGCCCTTGATCTGCCCGCCCAAGATGAACGTGCCGTTGAAGTCGTGGCCGTGATCCTTAAGATGTGCCGCATCGCGCTCGTAAATCTCGCGCAGCGCCTCGCCGACGACCCGCGCTGCATTGAACATGTTCGCCGCACGATAGATCTTCGGCGACCGGTCGCCGCCGACGGAGGTTTCGTGCAGCAGATTGACGACGGCCTGCGTGATGCCCAGATTGCCCGCCGACATGAGCACGAGAACCCGGTCGTTGCGCTGGAACGTCGCCATCTTGCGGAAGGTATTGATTTGGTCGACACCGGCGTTGGTCCGAGAATCGGACAGCATCACGAGACCGGTATCGACCAGGAGGCCGACACAATACGTCATGGCGCAAATTCTACATCACTGCTGCTGCTGTTGCGCCGACTCCGCCACGAGCACGTTGGCCTCCATCTTTTCCCCGCCGCCGCCGTGGCGCACACCGCGCACCGGCGCGGCGTCGAGGTAATCGCGGCCCACTGCCAGACGGCAATAGGTTCGAACGGCGGGCCGCTGATGGGTCACGTCCACGCTCTGCCACCCGAGCTCGGCACCGAGCCACACGTCGACCCACGCATGACTCGCCGCATCGCTCGAGTCTCCGGTGTAAAGATAGCCGCTCACGTAGCGTGCCGGCATGCCCACCGATCGCGCCGAGGCGATGTACAAGTGGGCGTGATCCTGGCATACCCCTTCTCCGTTCTTCAGCACCGTCGCCGCGGTGTCCTGGACGTCGCTCACGCCCGGCTTGTAGCGCACCGCGCGCACCACAGCCTCCGCCAGAGCCTCCGCCCGGGCACGGGGCTCCGTCGCCAGGACGACGGCGTCGCGCGCGAAGCTCTTGATCTCTTCGTTCTGGGCGGTGAGCGTCGTGGGCGCGAGATATGCGAGCGGCGACAACGGGCCGTCGTCCTGCCGGCCCTCGATGTCCGCGGTCTCGACCACCCCGCGCACCACGATCTGGATCTCGCGATGCGGCTGCTCGATGGTGAGGAGGTGCGCGATGTTGCCGTGCGCGTCGATCTGTTCGAGCCGCCTTCCCGGCGCCGCAATGGTCCAGCTGAGCGCCCGTTGCCCGGCGTCGCGACGCGGGGTCAGGTGCAGGCTCTGCACGCTGTACTTCACCGGCCTCTCGTACCGGTAGTGGGTCATGTGACGGATATGAAGCTGCATGCGGTTAAGCCTCTGCGGGGGGAACCAGGAAGTCCGACGCCACACGGTCACCGAGATCGCGCAGGCGAGCCAGGAATTGCTGCAGAAAGTACGGAAGTCCCACCTCGATGATGGCCTCCATGCGCGTGAAATGAAGCATAGCGTGTAATTCGCCGGCGCGCCGCTCAGTTTCCTTCGATTCCTGGTTCGAGACCGAGCGCAGGTTCTGGTAAACCTCCTTGCAGCATCGCGTCAGCGATCGGGGCATGTCGTCGCGCAGGATCAGAAGCTGCGCCACCTTGTAAGGCGTGATCACGTCGCGGTACACGCGGCGATAAACCTCGAAGGCGGAGAGCGCGCGGAGCAGCACGCTCCACTGGTAGGGATCGGGGACCACGGCCGCGTCGGCGCCCGGCCGCAGGTCGTTCTGATGCGCCGTCAGAATGCGCGCCGTCGAATCCGCGCGCTCGATGAAGGTGCCGATACGGGTGAAGTGGAACGCCTCGTCGCGAAGCATGGTGCCGATGGTCACGCCGCGTGTGAGGTGAGACCGCTCCTTGACCCACTCGACGAAATGCCCGATGTCCGTGCGCGGCGTGCTGCGGGCCATGAAGGAACGGGCATCGAGCCAGGTGGAGTTGAGCGTTTCCCAGAGCTCCGAGGTGAGCGAGCCGCGTACCGCACGCGCATTTTCACGGGCGGCCCTCAGGCAGTTGACGATGCTGCCGGCGTGGTCGCGGTCGAGGCTCAGAAATTCGAACACCGCCTGCGGCACGATGGACTCGTGCCGTTCGCGGTACGCCTGCTCGACGTGCAGCGCCGTCATCGCCGCGCCCAGCGACGACGTGAAACTGTCTCCGGACTGGGGCAGGAGCGACATCCGGTAATGCGCATCCACCAGGCGCGCGAGGCTCTCCGCGCGTTCGACGTAGCGAGACATCCAGTACAGATGATCGGCGGTGCGGCTCAGCATGGGCTTTCCAGCACCCAGGTATCTTTCGTGCCGCCGCCCTGCGATGAATTCACCACCAGCGAGCCCTCGCGCAACGCCACCCGCGTGAGGCCGCCGGGCACGATGGTGATATCGCGGCCCGAGAGCACGAACGGGCGCAGGTCGATGTGCCGAGGCTTCAACCCTTGGGCGGCGAACGTCGGGCAGGTCGACAGAGCCAGGGTCGGTTGCGCGATGTAGCGCTCCGGGGCGGCCTCGATCTGCCGGCGGAACGCCTCGATCTCCGCCCTCGAGGCCGCCGGACCAATGAGCATTCCGTAGCCGCCCGCGCCATGCACTTCCTTCACCACGAGTTCCGGCAGATGCTCGAGCACGTACTTGAGGTCGTCGGGCCGGCGCAGGATCCAGGTGTGCACGTTGCCGATCATCGGCGACTGGCCCAGATAAAAGCTGATCATGTCCGGAACGTAGGGATAAATGGACTTGTCGTCGGCGACGCCCGTGCCGATCGCGTTCGCGATGGTGATGCGTCCCTCCCGGTAGGCTGCCAGCAATCCCGGCACCCCCAGCATGGAGTCCGGCCTGAACACCAGGGGATCCAAGAAGTCGTCATCGATCCGCCGGTAGATCACGTCGACGCGCTGCGCGCCCTGCGTCGTACGCATGTAGACCGCCTCGTCGCGCACAAAAAGGTCCTGGCCTTCCACCAGCTCGATCCCCATCTGCTGCGCCAGGAAGGCGTGCTCGAAATAGGCACTGTTGTGCGCGCCAGCGGTGAGCAGAACCACGGTCGGGTCGGCGACGCCGGTCGGAGCGACGCTGCGCAGGTTTTCCAGCAGCACCTCCGGATAGCGCTCGATGGGGGCGATGCGGTGCTCCGAGAACAGTTCCGGAAACAGCCGCATCATCATTTTGCGGTTCTCGAGCATGTAAGACACGCCCGAGGGCACGCGCAGGTTGTCCTCGAGCACGCAAAAGGCGCCCGAATCGTCGCGGATGATGTCGATGCCGGCAATGTGTGCGTAGATGCCTCCCGGGACATCGACGCCTTGCATTTCGGGACGGTACTGGGAATTGCAGAGCACCTGCTCGGCGGGAATGATGCCGGCCTTTAAGATCTGCTGGTCGTGATAGATGTCGTGGATGAAGGCGTTGAGCGCCCGGACGCGCTGCTTCAGGCCGGCCTCGAGACGGGTCCATTCCTCGGCCGGAAGGACCCGGGGCACGATGTCGAAGGGGATCAGGCGCTCGGCTCCTTCCTCCTGGCCGTATACCGCGAAAGTGATCCCGACCCGGTGGAAGAGGGCGTCCGCCTCGGCGCGCTTTTGAGCCAGGCGCTCAGCGGGCTGAGTGCTCAGCCACTCGGTGTAACGCTGGTAATGGGAGCGCGCCGCACCACTGTCCGGATACATTTCGTTATACGGCGTGTTGGCCAAATAGACCCCCGGTAGGAGCGCTCAGCGAATCCCGTGTAATGCGTTAAGTACTCGCCCTAATCATGGACTTAGGAACATCGCCCCGCAATCGGCGGCGGAGGGGAATGCGCGGGTGCCCCTGAACGGTGCAGCCGAAAGCGGCGAGGGGACCTAGCGCCCGAGCCGTTCCGCGAGCGCCCGCGCGGCGCCGACGCCGGGATCGTCCGGAAAGCGCGTATCGAAGTCCGCAACCAGCATTCGCGCGATGCGGGGAAGCCCCCCGCCCTGCGCCGCCAGCTGGGCGATGCTGAGGGTGGCCGCTGCCGTCTTCGGCCGGAAGGACGGGTCCTCATCCATGCGCTGCCGTACCACATCGAGCGCCCGGCCGCGATCTTTCAATTGGAGCAATTTGTCCACATAGTCTTCGGTCAGGCGATTCGAGTAGCGAGAGTCGTGCCAGTGCGCGACGTGTTCGCACAACCAGTGGTAGTCGGATATCGCGTGGCCACGCGAAGCCAGCCAGTCCTGAAGCAGCGCCCAGGCCTTGGTGTGCGAGCCCGCTCGCATCTGACCATAGGCTTCGGTGACGAGCGCGTGGCTCCGCCGCAGCTCCGCCTCGCGCGCCTGCTCCTCTGCGCGCTCCGGCGACTTTCGGGTCGCGATGCCGAGCTCGTTCCGCCGCTCGTAGAGCGCACCGCCCAACACGCTGAAGATGGAAAGAATGCCGAACATCGCCAGAGCCAGCTCGAGCGGCATAAAGGACAGCCATTTCACGAGCATGCCGATGCCGACCACGTAGGCTCCGATCACCAGCAGCACGAGCAGATACACGACCCCGAGACCCCGGATCATCCGGGCGATCGCGACCGGATAGATCGCGAGCAGGATATTTCTTTCGAGGCCCAGCACCGCGACCGAGGCAGGAAATGCGAACGCCGCGAGCACCGCAACGAGCGCCGCCGGCGTGAAGCCCCAGGTCGTTTCAGTGAATTTCACAGCGGCATAGATCAGGCCTAGAATCACGACCTGAGCAAGCGGCCGCTGCTCATCGAGGGGATTCAGCATCTGAATGTCTAGAGTCGGCGGCTCGTCGTAACCCCACACCGTGTGATCGAACAGGATGTACGCGTATTTGAAGAACCACGAGGTGAGGATGAACAGCGCCGGTATGCCAAAAAGGCCGCCATGCAGCGCAATGGTGAGGATCAGGGAGAAGATGACGATGACCGCCGCGGCGCCGGCGCGGGTGGGGCGGAGTAGGTGGGCGAGGAATCTTTGAACTGAAATTTGGATAACGGCGTCTTCGTTTTGCTTGCTAGCTCAACGGGACAACATCTTAGGGATTTCCTCTGCTTGCACCGATATCTCGCCAGGGCTCTCCAATCGAATACAGCAGTGCCATTTGACTCGTCACTGCCAAAACAAATTCTTGGAATAAATGCGATTCATGGGATTTATTTTGGCTCCTCCAACGTAAGGCTTAACTAATCGCCGACTCCGGGTGAAATAGATTGGAATTATCGGGTAGTCATCCAGTAATACCTGCTCTGCGTTGTGCAACAGCTTCATTCGCTTCGCTGAATCCGGCTCGATCCTAGCTTGTGCGAGCAAATTGTTGAACGAAGCACTTTTGTATTCGGGGTCATTTTGGTTGCTATCGTTGGCGAATACATCAAGGAAGCTCGAGGGGTCATCGTAGTCCGCGTCCCATTTCAAACGAGCGGCATCCCAACGAGTTCGATCTTTTCGACCTACCAAAAACACACGAAACTCGTCATTGGCTAGTTCGGAAATTACGCCTAGGTTTTGTTTCCAACTTCCCGCCACAGCAATCATGACGCGCTGAATGCTCTCGCCATTGCTGAAATAAAGTCGAAGGTGGAGCGGCTTATTATCCGAATATCCTGATTGCAGATAGAGCGATCTCGCGTAGGCTAGTTGACGATCTCGACTCCAGTCGACCCAATCATACCTTGGGGGGTTGTAACCACTTGTTCCGGTGGCGACGAACGAATATGCAGGCGCAACACCCCCCATAACGTTCTTGGCGATCTGCTCGCGATCTACAGCAATAGATAGGGCTTCGCGTATCGCCGCATTATCATTGAGCGGCGATTTGGACAAATTCAAGGCTAGGTATGTTGTTCCTAGAGTGGGAGATATTTGAATTTCATCTCTAAGTTTTCTAGAGATTCGATCTAGATCCGGAAGCGGAATTGAAAAAGTCAGGTCGAGATCTCCCGCGATGTACTCTCTCAACTCTGTTGCTTCAGATTCTGCATTTACATAGCGAACCTTTTCTATAGAGACTTTGGGCAAGTTCCAGTACTGGGGATTACGAACAAGGTCTATGTAAGAGCCTGTTACCCGCTTCAACAAAATATAGGCGCCATTGAATGGACCGTAATTCTTGTCCGACAACGCATCCCTATTTGCGTGAAAAGGGGCCGCGATTGGTTGTGAGAGGATTTGCAAAATAAATGGTGCGGGATGCTCCAAAACAATTTGCACTGAGGATTCATCGACTGCAGTAACAGCAAGTTCTGTGACACTCTTCTTGCCGGCAATTATTTCGGTTGCACCCCTAATCACGGCCAACAGCCCAGCAGATCCGGACGCAGTTTTTGGGTCCACGGCCCTCCGCAGCCCTTGCACAAAATCCGATGCAGTGGTGCGCTCGCCGTTTGACCACTTGGCCTGCGAACGCAAATGAAATGTATATACGGTTCCTGTCGGGTCCAAAGTCCAAGAGTCCGAAGCACCAGGAACGATCTGGCCAGACGCGTCTTCGGCGGTGAGTCCTTCATAAAGGTCCCTTAGAACCTGAAAGGAGAAATCGTCATCCGCTAATTGCGGATCCAACGTCCGTGGTTCTCCTGGCAGTCCTCTTCTGAGGAGCCGACTCGCATTGTTCCCAGCAGACGTTGCCTCATGGTGACCGCACGCAAGTAGGAAGAAAGCTGTGAGGAATACCACGCCGCATCGCAACATTGTGGTCCTAGCAGCGCGCACCTGAATAAAAAGAAAGTTGGTAACTGTAATGATTTCAGCTGGTTGCCGGGTATACTCACGACCGTTTGACATAAAGCAGATGGTTCCGTTATTAAGAGAAAACACCAATTTGTCGTAGAAATGTGTGAAATTGATCACAAATGCCAGATAATGTAAAAACGGTCCTGTCCATGTCGCTGAGGCGGCTATTGCGGCCGCTTGTGAAGATTATGTTGAGGGAGGGTCTTACATATTCTCAGTTTGCAACGATTGCCCAGATGGCTTTCGTTGAATCGGCTGCCAAGGATTTTGCTGGAAAGGGAATGAAGTCACCTGCGACATCTGTATGTGCTTTGACGGGGATGCCTCCGGATCAGCTTAAAGCGGTATTGCTTGATCAAGAGCAGTACGAAGCGAGCGAGGTCCTGGAAGTAGCTAATCCGTTCGCGCGTGTGTTGCATGGTTGGCACAACGATCGAGACTACGTGGGTCCTTATGGATTCCCGGTCGACCTTCACTTCGACACCGGAAAATTGAATTTTACGGTCTTGGCGGCGCGACATGCCGCCGGCGTTGCGCCCGAAATAATACTAAAGGAATTACTCAGAGTGGGAGCAGTCACCGAGGTCGGCTCACACGTTTGGAAACCATTAAAACAGGAATACATTGAGCCCAGCCTTTCGCCAGTAAATCTCGGGCGCATGGCGAGTCTCGTTGAGTCGCTGCTGTCCACACTCGAGAACAATACTAGCGGCTCTCGAACTGGAACCGACTTGTTCGAAAGAACCGTCAACATTGACTCTCCTTTAACTGCCAATCAACTGCTCACCATGCAGTCGTATATGAAAACCGTGGGTGCCCAGTTTCTGCATAGAGTCGATGCCTTCGCCGCTGTCGATTTGCAAGAAAAGACAGCCGTTCAGCCAGGCGAAGTCCCCGATATTCGAGCTGGGCTTCAATGCTATCTATTTGTCGAGCCTGTTGCTGATTCATCGCCACTACGGGATGCGATTGAATTCAATTGAAGCTGTAGGTTAGTTTTAGAAAGAAGGGGATTGGGGATGAAAGGAAGTTCGTTAGGGATGACCTCTGCGCTTCGCCGCGGAGTACTTCTCGCATTGGGTTTAGCTTCGCTGGTACCTGCACGCGCCGGAACGTCGATATCGGAGTTGAAGACGCAGTACGGTGACCAATTGCAGGTGCTCGGCCCGGTGCAGCAGGTAGACCGGACAACGGGTACCATTGTCATTGCCGGGCAACATATCTCGATATCGAGGCAGACTGTTTTTCTAGTCGGCCATGTGGAAGCCGCGAATCCGTTTGATGAATTTCAAGCTATTAAACCCGGCGAAGTCCTCGCCGTATTCGGTCCTGTTGGGTCCCCAGCAGCCACAATAGATCGCTTGGATGGTGCGTATATATCGGGCGCCACCACGATCTATGTAAAGGGCAAGGTTTCCGCTGTCGACAGAGCAATCGGAGTCGCAAGAATCGATGAGCTGGGGGTTGACTTCACACCTGCATTGGCCGACCCAGGGCTTTCCTCCCTTGCTGTAGGGCAAGTTGTAGAGGCGGTCGGCATCCAGACTTCTCCAACAACAAGAATGTTGGCGGAGCATTTCTCAATTAGCGGGACGTCGTCGGTAAAGCCGAGCTCGATTAGCGGCACTTCGGTCGTGAAGCCTGATTCGATCAGCGGTACCTCGGTGGTGAGGCCCAGCTCGATCAGCGGTACGTCGGTGGTCAGGCCTGATTCGATCAGCGGCACGTCGATCGTGAAGCCTGATTCGATCAGCGGTACCTCGGTGGTGAGGCCCGATTCGATCAGCGGCACCTCGGTCGTGAAGCCCAGCTCGATCAGCGGCACCTCGGTCGTGAAGCCTGATTCG
>Ga0182015_10004083_pt1 | contig 15938 bp, 19 predicted proteins | sample 712P3MmetaG_FD_120478 | JGI IMG/M metagenome (GOLD analysis project Ga0182015, IMG submission 120478) | Permafrost microbial communities from Stordalen Mire, Sweden - 712P3M metaG | ecosystem: Environmental > Terrestrial > Soil > Wetlands > Permafrost | place: Sweden: Stordalen | collected... | reverse complement strand
TTCGCAGTCGTTGGGCGGGGGTGAACTGCGGCGACTCCGTTTGGCGGCCCGTGGCGTGGGAAGCCGAACGTCTCATCTGCTCCCCTTGACACAGCGACTGGCGCTTGGCCAGACGCATGCAGATCGACGGCGGTGTGCCGCGAACACGCACAGACTTGGTGCATAACACTCGTCGGCGCCCGTACCTCGCGCGTGGCTGAGGAAACGATCAACTACCCGTCTCTGTCATAGCCGAACTGCCAAGACGACGCTCATCTTCGCGATGATGGGCACTTCGGTGGACAGGAGATTGGGATGCTGCAACCAGGCCATCCGAGCCTCGTCGACATTGCCACCTACTTTGCGAGGCCACTCCGTGCTGGGGGTGAAATCGTCGATGACCAGGGTGCCACCTCTCACCAGAAACCTGGCGGGATCCGCCCGCTCCGGGTCAGTCTCGGCGCTCTTGCCCGTCCCCCCGCCATCGAGGACCAAGAGATCGAAGGGCCCATGCTCCTCGAGTGCCTTCCAGCTGCTCGACAGGACCGTGACATTGCGAATCTCTTGGAAGAGCTCGGCCGCGGCGTCGGCGCGCGTCGGGTCGATCTCGGCGCTGATGATCTTGGTGCACCCATCCACCGCGCTCGCCATCCAGGCGAGGCCGACACCGCAGCCGGTTCCGCTCTCGCCTATACGTCCTCCCCGGCGCGCTGTGGCAAGGAGTTGCAGGAAGCGTCCCTGCGCGGGCAGACATGAGTACTCCAACTCCATTGACCGAGCCAGGGCGACGGCCCGGGTGACGAGAGGAGGCAAGTCGCGCTCGCTCTCGTAGCGGCTGTACCTCCGATGCTCATACGCAGATCATTCCATCTGTCGTCCGTGGCGGTCCTCCCGGAGGTCCAGCAAGGACGACCCGAACGACTGGTCAGCGCGTGGCGGGTGTCCCCAGGACCAGCTCGTAAGATAGGGATGTCTTACAGATACGCTATCTGGTCCTACTTTCATCCGCTATACTCTGGATGTGGCTACCGCGGCGAAACGCAAGACCTCGTTTGAGGTTGACTTTGACAAAGTCGAGTCGGCCAAAGCGATCCTGGGCACTCGGACTCTGACTGACACGGTGGACGCCGCTCTGGACGAAGTGATCAAGCTGCAGCTGCGTCGTCACCTGGTAGAGCTGCTGTTCACGCCGGGACGACTTCAGCTTGACGATCCTGACGTGATGGCCGGCGCCTGGCGCTGACGGCTGCATGGCGATCTACCTCGCGGACAAGAGCGCGCTCACGCGAAGCGATACCCGTCCTGAGGTGCGGGAGGTGATCGAGCCGCTGCTTCTTGCTGGGCGCATCGCGACCTGCGGAATCGTCGACCTCGAGCTTCTATACAGCGCGCCGAGCCCGGCGACCTACCACGAACTGGCCGAGGCACTGCGGGCCATGCCGCGCGTGCCCGTGACCGACACCGCCGTCGACCGGGCCTTGGAGGTGCAATCGCTGCTGGCCGACAAGGCGCAGCATCGGTCCGTTCCGCTGCCGGATCTGCTCATCGCAGCCTGCGCGGAAGGCGCCGGTCTCACCTTGCTGCACTACGACACAGACTTCGAGCGCATTGCGAAGCTGACCGGCCAGGCGGTGCAGTGGGTGGTTCCTCGCGGCAGCGTGGCGTAGGGCACGTCGCGTTCCGTACGCGCGACAGAGGCACTCATCGGAGCGAATATCGCTCACATATTCGAGGATGGCAGCGCGCCGTGCTCGAAGCCATCTACGGCGCGTATGCAATCGACTGGCTCGACCAGCACGAGCGCATACGCGAATCGATCGCCGACGAGGCCCGGCGGCTCGCCGCGAGCCTGCTCGACACCGAGCCCGAGGCACGGGGCCTCGCCGCGCTGCTCACGCTCGCACAGTCACGGGCACCAGCACGAACGTTACGCCGTGGCCGCCGCTCGACGAACAGGACACCGCGCTGTGGGGCCGCTCGCTCATCGCCGAAGGCGAGGCGCTCCTGCGGCGCGCGCACGCACTCGGCGCGCCCCTCGGACGGTTCCAGCTCGAGGCCGCGATCCAGTCCGCGCACTGCGACCGGGTCCGGACCGGGACCCTCGATCGCGCCACCATCGTCCAGCTCTACCTTGGGCTCGTCGCGATCGCACCCACCACTGGAGCGGTAGAAGCCCTGGCAGCACTCACGGCGCAACCTTGACGACGCGCTCCGGGAAACCCTGTCGACGCATTCCACGGAGTCTTTGCCGCGCCCGATCAGACGGGTATTTGGCCAAAAGTCGCGGGCGAACGTGATGGGTTGTAGACGCGCCTAACTGAGCTTAGACTTCCGATGGGCCCCACCCACCAAGTGGGCTGCGGGGGGAATGGAGCCGAATCATGAGCCGTCGTCCCGTCGTTGCCCGCACGAAGAACCGCCGGCGCCGGTCCCTACGGTTGCTCGGCGCGCCGTTCTCATTGTGCCTGGGACTTTCGCTCATGCCGGGGATCGCCGGAGCTGGGATCAAATCGCCGCCGCTCTACACCGGAGGACCACCGTCCACGGCGCCGGTGCTCTTCATATTGTGCAACTGGGGTAGCGCATTCCCCTACCACCCGAACAGCTTGGCCTTCTACCGCAAGCTATGGACGAAACCGACCGTGGGCGGGTTCACCTCGTTGGCTGACTACTGGCGCCAGGTCTCTTTCGGGCAGACCAACATCAACGGCTCGACCGTCTTGAACGGCCCGCACTCGCATGGTGGCTGGTATTCGATGAACGCAGGTTCCAGTCCGATCTCCCCGGTGACCTATGCCGGCTATGGCGGAGGTGGCAGCCCGCAACGAATTGACCGGATCTTCGCATGCATGAACGCCGCGTCAGCCGACCTGACGCCCGCTGATCTCACCAAGTACCAGAGCATCGTCACCGTGTCGCCCTATGTCCAGGCCAAGTCCTCCAATGCCATCGGCAACGGCACTCACGCGATCAAGCTCTCGTCGGTATCGGGATGGCCACGCAAGCCTTTCGACATCAACTTCACTCCTGCGGGAGGCGGGCGGAACTACACAGATGTGCGGGTCGCTTCGATCGACTTTGCTACCAAGACCCTTCATCTCTCGAAGCCATGGTCCCTCGGCCACGTCAACGCCGGCGCGCTCATCACAAGTGTCACCAGTGACGATGTCGGATATGTCGGACCGGCAAATATCTGGGAAAACAGCGGCGTCTTCAACAACGCCGGGTCCGGGACCGCCTACCGGATCGGTCTTGCAGATCTGTCGGCGGGCGATGCCGCACACGGGTCGGCGACCAACGGCGTCGGCGATGGAGCCCACGAGGTGGGCCACTCGTTCGGCTACAACCACAGCCGGGCGATGGCCTCCTCGATCACTGATTACTACGACTGTTGGGACCAAATGAGCTACAACACCTGCGGCGATAGGTCCCCGAAAACCGAGGCTCGCCCGGTCGATCCTGCCGTGGGCATGGATGCCATCGACCTGGAGAACCAAGGCTGGGTCCCGAGGGCCGCCAAGTACCTCTACAAGCGCGGCCAACACACGATCAAGCTGCACGCCTTGAGTGACCCCAAGGCCCTGAGCGGGAACCGTGTTCCACTGCTCGACGCCCACATCCCAGCGGTCGTCAGGATCGAGGACGCCGCGCCAGGCGGATTCAACCCATCAGTCCCGCCGACCTGTAGTGGCACCGGATATCACTGCGACAACAGCGACTACTTCACCGTTGAGTACCGCCAAGCTGTGTCGCCGAGCGGCGTAGAGACGTGGGACTTCGGAGCAGGGGCGTTGAGCGGCAAGAGCGCCGTCAATGGCGCCGTGGTGTTGCACCTGCACACCCCTGTGCCGAACCCTGGCGGCGGCAATTCGTTTCTGGTAGACACCAACCTCAACGCCAAAAAGCTGGTCATCCTCCCTAACAACGGCGCCCTCGCCCCCTCCTTCAGATCACCAGCAGAGGACCAGTTTGCCGACACGGCCACCCATACCTATGTCGCTGTCAATGCGATCAATCCGAGCACGTGGACGGCGACGGTCACGATCTCATCAGGGCTGATAGCGAACGCCTTCACCTACACCGGTCCCACGAGCGTTACCTACGGCCAGAAGGTCGTGCTGCGCGCCCGTATCACAGTGGCCGGGTCCGGAGCGCAGGTTCCGAACGAACCGGTGGAGTTCGGTGTCGCCGACGGTTTGGGATGCGATGCGACGACAAACCTCGCCGGCGTCGCGCGGTGCAGCGTGTCGATGACCCAGTCGCCGGAATCGGCCAACCCGTCTTATGACGTGGACGGCCAGTTCTCTGGGGACACCGCGTACGCCGGGATATACATGGTGCCGCGAAGCTTCACCATCAAGAAGGCTCCGCTCACGGTCAAAGCCCAGGACGCGTCCCGGCCCGTCGGAACGGCCAACCCGCCCTTGACCGCCACCCTCAGCGGATTCGTTCTCGGCCAGACGCTCTCAACAAGTGGAGTCACAGGATCAGCGAGTTGCACAACAACTGCGAAAACGAGCTCGCCGCCCGGCAGCTACCCGATCGCTTGTACGGTCGGGACGCTGAAGGGAACCAACTACGCATTCTCGAAGTTCGTAGCTGGCGTGCTGACGGTCACTTGAGTGTCCGACCGTCGAAGGAAGAGGAGAACTCCCGGCGCGGGGCCCGAAGGTTCGGCGCCGGCTTCATAAGGGCAATCGCTTCGATGCGTGGCCCTTGACGGGCCACGGTGCTGACCAACCGTTCTCTCCCGACGACCACCGTCATCGCTGTTCTCATACACCCGGACGGGCGAAAAGCCCGGACCAGGACGAACGCAGGAGCGAGCGGGGCAGCCGAGCGGGCGGCGGCCGGTGCGCCTGCGGCCGGGCGGGCGGCGGGCGGCGGGCGCACCGGCGTGCGGCACGGAAGTATCCGTCCTTCAACGCGCGTACGACCTGACCGAGGATCTCCAAGGCCCGTTCGCGGCTAACCCCGATAGGTGCCTGCGGAGGGAGCATGGCGATCGGTCGGCGTAGGATCGCGGCTCTCTTCGGAGAACAGGTCGACCAGCAGGCGAGGCGTTCCTTGCTGGAGGTTCTTAGCCTTCGTCCCCGAAGCGACTGGCTCGCTGACCAGTCCTCCCTGCCGCAGTCCTACCTGGCACGAACCTTTCAAATCGCCTGTCTGATACTCAAGGTCGCCCTGAACCGTACCTAGATGGCCTTGACAGCTATACTTTAGGCAGAGTACTCTAAGAGAGGTAAAAGAAACGTTTACCTTTATATTACTTCCAGCCAGAAAGGTGCGAGCAAATGCGCGGAAGCGACATCCAGGTGACTGTGCCAGAGGGCACGGAGCCCGAGTTGATGGCGTTCGTTGCCAGCTTGTGGAGCAGGGGTGCGGCGACTCACAATGCCGGAACTCCCCCCGCCAACGGCGGCCCGGCCAGCACCGCAGCGAACAGCACCCCCGTCAGCATCCGGGGCCCCCTGAGCGTTCAGCAGATCTACGAAGGGGGCACGTCCCAAAGGTGGAGGCCGTTCCTGGAGTATTTCGCCCACCGGCCCGACCAGTGGGTGAAGATGGCCGAAGGCTTCGAGCACGTCGGTTTCAGCGTTCAGCAAGGGGTCGGCCTGGTGGGCGCTGCGGAGAGGCGCTGCGGCGGCAGCCTCCCTTACCAAAAGCGCTGGGGAACTGACGGCAAAGCCGAGGTCAGGATGAGCACTGAGGTCGCACAGGAGATCCTCGAGCTCGCGAGCGCGGCGACGGCATCCTGAGAATAAAGAGGCGGCCAAATCGGCGTCATAACCGTCGACGATCAGTACGAGTGGGTTATCAGAAGGGGTAAGGGTGGCGAAGCACTACAGCTGTGACAATTGCGGGAGCACCTTTGAGGTCGGGCTCGAGGCCTACTCGAAGGGCGGGATGGAAGCAGTCGGTACGAGCACGACGCTCGGTGACTACTGCCACAGGTGCAGTGAGAACATCCGATTGCAGTCCTGGAACCAAGTGCGAGACGACAAGCAAGAGCCGGACACGTAGACGGCTGTGTAGGTCATTCGCTGTTTCGGAGCAGCTGACAAAGTCCGGATGAGGTAAGGGCTCACTTCGGAGACACAAGAAAGCACCGGCAGCCCAACCGGCGGTCGAAACCGGGCCAGCCGCCGGCCCGAGCAGCCCCTGTTGGCGATTCCCTACGGACTCACATCGAGGAAGCAGTCAGCCGGTAGGCCCGAACCGCTCGACGCGGATCGCGCTGTCCGGGACGCCGAGGCCCGCGAGCAGCGCGGTGACGTGGTCCACGAAGCCCGACGACCCGCAGACATAGGCCGTCGCGCCCGCGAGCAGCGCACCCCGGAGGTCGTCGGCCACGAGGTGGCCGGGAGCCCGCGGCCACGACGGCGGCGCCTCGCGCGTGAAGACGATCGTCGTCTCCGGGCCCGCAAGCTCGTTGGCGTAGTAGAGATCGTCCGGACGCCGGGCCGAGACGACCAGACGAACCGAGTCGTTGCGGCCCAAGCGCCGCGCCAGGCGCAGCATCGCCATGAGGGGCACGACGCCCGATCCCCCGCCGACGAGCAGTGCCGGCGAGTCTCCCCGCCAGGAAAAGTACCCCCCGATCGGGCCGCGCACCTCGAGCACATCGCCGGGCACGACCACGTCGTCGAGATACGAGGACACCTCCCCGTCCTCGAGACGCTCGACGGTGAGCTCGATGCGGCCCGACCCGTCCGGTGCCGACGCGATCGAGTACGACCGTTGGGCGCGGTAACCGTCGGGAGCGGTCAAGCGCACGACGAAGTGCTGGCCGGCGACGTACGGCGTCGTCTCGGCGAGCGCGAGACGGAACGTCTTCGCGCGCGGCGTCTCCCGCCTCACCTCCTCGACGGTGGCACTCTGCCACGGCGCCGGGGCGGGGGCGGTGTCTAGAGCCGGGGCCGGGGCGGGGGCCGGCTTGGCCGGCGCCGGCGCTGGCGGCGGTGCGGGGCGAGGCGGAGATGCCGGGCCAGGCGTCGGAGCGCCCGCCTCAGTCACCCTGGTAGCGCTGCTCGAGCCAGGGGTCGCCGCGGTCGTGGTAGCCGTTGACCTCCCAGAAACCCTTCTCGTCGTGGTCCAACACCCGCAGGCCGGCGACCCACTTCGCGCTCTTCCAGAAGTACAGGTGCGGTACGAGCAACCGCGCCGGTCCCCCGTGCTCGTCCTGTAGCGGGCGGCCTTCGTATGCCCAGACCACCCACGCCTTGTTGCCGGTCACGTCCGCGAGAGGAAGGTTGGTCGTGTAACCGGTGTGCGAGAAGGCGAGCACGTGGCTCGCCTCGGGCAGCGGTTCCGCCGCCGCCAGCAACGTGTCGACCGACACGCCGGCGAAATGCACGCCGAGCTTCGACCACGTCGTCACGCAATGAATGTCGCCCTCGTAGCCCGCCTGGGGCAGGGCATGGATCTCGTCCCAGCTCCAGGTGACGGGCTGAGCGACGAGCCCCTCGACGGTGAAGGTCCACGACGCCGTCGCAAGGTGCGGCGTCGCCTCCTCGGACAGCACCGGCCACGTCGAGCCCGTGTCGTACTGGCCCGGCGGCAGTCTTGGGTCGCGCACCGCGTGGCCACGGCCACCGAATCCCCGCGTGATCTTCACGAACACTCCCTTCTCGAGCTCAAGTCTCGGCCCCGAGGGGCGGAGCATCAAGTGCGCAATGGACATGCTCCGGTCGGCGTTGCTCGGACCCGGCGGTCGCACGCGACGGGTTCCGGATCCCGATGGCGGCGATCATGCCGCCGATGGCGCACATCGACGCCGAAATGATCATCGCCTTGCGGAACCCGACCGACAGCAACCGGGGGTGCAGATAGCTCGAGCCCGAGATCCCGACCAGCGCCGGCAGCACGGCAACGGCCAGCAGGCTCCCGACGCGGGCGACGTAGTTGTTCACGGCCGAGGCGATGCCGGCGTGCTCGGTCGGGACGGCTCCGAGCGCCGTCGCCGTGAGGGGCGCGACGGTGATCGCCAGGCCGAGAGCGAACAGCAGCACGGCGGGGAGCACCCGGGTCACGTACGAGCCGGAGCCCGTCGTGCGGACCAGGAGTGCGAGCCCGGCACCGACGACGACGGGACCCACGCCCATCTGTAGGCGCGGGCCGATCCTCGATGCGAGGCGACCCGACTGGGCCGAGAGCAGGAGCATCACGAACGTCAGCGGGATCAGCGCCACGCCCGACTGGAACGGCGTGTAGTGATTGACCACCTGCAGCTCGACCGGCAGGAGGAACAGCGCCCCTCCCAAGGCCGCGTACACGACGAAGGTGACGCCGTTCGTGACGGAGAACTGGCGAGCGGCGAACAACCCGAGCGGGAGCATCGGCGCCGGCGAGAACCGCTCGACGAGCACGAACGCGACCGCACCGATGACCCCGGCGATGAGCACCGACAACACCGACGGCGACGAGAAACCGTGGACGGGCCCCTCGATGAGTCCGTAGGTCACGCCGGCCAATGCCGCCATGCCGACGATCGCGCCCGGCACGTCGATATGACCGCTCATGGTCGGGTCGTGCGATTCGGGGACGTGACGAAGCGACAAAAGGAGCACGATCACCCCGACCGGGATGTTGATGAAGAAGATCCAGCGCCACGACGCGGCCGCGATCAGATAGCCGCCCAGGAACGGCCCCGCCGCCGAAGCCACGCCGCCGAGCCCCGACCAGGCGCCGATCGCCGCCCCCCGGTCCTCAGGAGCAAACGACGCCTGCAGGATGGCCAGGCTGCCTGGCGTGAGGAGCGCCGCTCCGATACCCTGCACGACCCGGGCGAAGATGAGGACGGTGGAGTCCGGCGCGAATCCGCAGGCGGCGGACGAGAGCGCGAACCAGACGACGCCGATGCAGAACACCCGCCGCCGGCCGTAGCGATCGCCTAGCGAGCCGCCGAGCAGCAGCAGGGCAGCCAGCGTGAGCGTGTAGCCGGTCACGACCCACTGCAGTGTGCCGAGCGGTGCTTTGAAGTCCCGTCCGATAGTGGGCAGCGCGATGCCAACCACGGTGGCATCGATCGCGGCCATGCCGGAGCCGAGCACCGTTGCGGCAATGACCCAACGGCCGGCGGACGACGCGTAGCTCAGGCCGGCGGGCTCCCCCATCGGGGCGAGCCTACGGTTCGCCGCCTATGCGGGGATCCAGCTCAACGGGCGGTCGCGCCTTGCAGAGACCGCGGCACTTGGCGGTGTCGCGGCGCAGGGCCCCCGCGCGTGCACCTCAAGGCACCGACACCATCACAGGCCGCGGCGTGCCGATAACAACAATCGACGTCCGGCCGTCGCCCTCAGGGGAGCTTGTCGACAAGTGTGCGGCCCGCTGCGACCTCCGCCTCAACCTCGGCGGCGAACGCCAATACCTTCTCTTTGGCGTCGAGTCGACGGCCGTCACAGGTGATCGACACGTCGTCGGACATCGGAACTCGATCGGCGTGACTCACCGCCTCAACCCACTTCGAATAGCTGAGCATCAGGGGAGCGCCGGTCCTCACTTGAAGTCTACCGGCCCCCGATTGCAGCTCTCACTCCCGGAATCGGCGATCAGGCAGGCGGCTCCCCCATCGGGGCGAGCCTATGGTTCGCCGCTTGTGCAGGTGCGCCTGGCGGCTCCCGCCCTTTTTCCGCTGGCGGCTGACTGGGGCGAGCGGCCGGCTTCTAGCCCCAAAAGGCGTCGACCACGTCCTGCTCGCCGTCGAAGATCCACGATTCGACCAGCTTGCCGTCCTTGATATGCACCACGTGCACGTAGCGGTCTTCGAGGCTCTTCCCGTCCCGCTCCCCCGACACGGTGGCGAGGGCGACAGCGTGTTCGTCATTTCCGAGCACATCGTGAAGCTCCACGCGGAAGGTGCCGTTGGTCTCCTCGAAGTTCTTCAGAAACGAGCCGATCGTGGCATCCACCCCGTCGTACTGCCCGGACAGGTGGTTATGGCCTGGGACGTGCCAGACGATGTCGTCAGCGAAGAGCGACTTGACGGTCTCCAGGTCTCCTGCCTGGAAGGCGGTGTAGCCCTTCCTGAACAGCTCGGCATTGGGGTGCTCGGCCATTGTTCCTCCCAGTCGCGGTATTCATGTCCTTGGCTCGCCGGTCGCTCGTCAGTTCTGGCGACAGACGGCTGGGACAATAGATCGTTCCGGCGATCGACGCCGGGGATTTCGCCGGCCGCAGGATGCTCGTCATCCAAAACCGCCTCTCAGCGGGTTAATAGGGTGATGGCCACGTCCAGACGACCCGCCGACCACGGCGACACCGCCGGCAAGGGCCCCGACGACTTCGACCAGTTCTTCCGTGGCCTGTTCCCAAAGGCCGTCAACGTCGCTCAGCGAGTGACCGGGGATCGCGCGGCCGCCGAGGACGCTGCCCTCGAGGCGCTCGCCAAGGCGCACTTCCAATGGAGCAAGATCGGATCGCAGCCTTGGCGCGACGTCTGGGTGCTCAAGGTGGCGGTCAACGAGGCGATTCGCCGCCTTCCTCGGCCCCGGGCGATGCCGAGGCTGCTCGTGACGAGCGACCCGGCCGATGAGGTCGTTCTGCGACAGACCCTGACTGCGGCGCTGAGGAAGCTGCCCCGCCGCCAGTGTGAGGTGATCGTCCTCCGGTACCTGCTCGGCCTGCCGGAGACCGAGGTCGCCGACGTCCTCAACATCAGCGGGACCGTGAAGACGCACCTTCGCCGTGGGATCTCCGGCCTCCGGGAAACCGTTGGCCGCAACCTGAAGGAGGAGCACCTTGTTCGACTCGCATGAACTCGCGTCAGCGGACTACGACGACGCCCAGATCGAGATGATGCTCGATCTCGCCAAAACTCGAAGCGGCGCGTTGCACCAACGTCGCCGGTGGCATCGTTCGCTCGCTGGCGTTGCGACGCTCGTTCTCGTGGTCGCACTCGTGGGGACGGTGGTGAACCGCCCGGCAAGCGGTGGTGGCAAGGCGCACGCCTCCTCGAGCGGTCCCCACGCCGTCAAGGCGCCTTCGTGGAAGCTCGTTGGCGACGTCTCACAAGGTTCCTGGCAGCTGACACCGGCCGCCGGCTACGTGCCTGGCGTGGAGCTCTCCTGCCCAGTCGCCTCGACCTGCTACCTGGAGGAAGTCGAGCAATCGTCGCAGCGCCCGGCCCAGGTTGAAATCACCCACGATGGAGGAGCGACCTGGCGGCAGGCAACGCTCCCGCGCGATTTCGCCCCGGTCACCGCGCTCGCCTGCGTCGACGCCAACGACTGCTCGGTGCTCGGCCAGGACGGCGCCGGGACCGACGAGTTCGCCACGACCGACGACGGCGGCCAGACCTGGACCTCGTTCCCGATCCAATTCCCGATCTCTCCGTCTCTCGCCTTGTCGGCTCTCTCATGTGTGACGGCGACGTCGTGTGTCGTCGTGGGCTCGGTCGACGGACAGTCGCTGGGCGCAAGCTATGCGGTGGCCACGATCGACGGCGGCAGCAGCTGGACCGAGAGCGAGCTTTCGGCACGGTTCGTGCCCGTCGGGATCCATTGCTTCAGCGCCGGAAGCTGCATCGCCACCGGCTTTGAGCAGCAGGCTTCCTCGGGCGCTTCGCCCGGTGCAGCTCTTTACAGCACCGACGGCGGTTCGACCTGGTCCTCAGCGACCTTGCCGGCGGGAATTGGGCCGGTGACCTCGATCTGGTGCAGCACCGCCTCGGACTGTCTCGCCACGGCGCGCGGCAACGCCACCGAGCAGCTCGCTGCCGGCGCCGGCGTGCTGGTCACGACCGATGCCGGCCAGAGCTGGACGGCGGCAGCGGCCGAAGGACTGCCGCCTTCGCTGCTCACGTCCATCGCGTGCGCCACAAGCTCTTCCTGCTGGATGGCTGGTGTGGTGCCCCCCGCTCGATCACGCCGTCCGCTCACCTTCGTTGAGAACAAAGGCGTTTCTCGCCACGACCACTGACCAGGGCGAGAGTTGGCAAACAACTCAGCTCCGGCTGCATTCGACATCCGGGCGGTGGCGGCCATCTCGTGCACGGACTCAACGACCTGCTTTGCCATTGGGTTTCAGCGACCAACATCGGGACCGGGAACCTTCGTCCTGCTGGCCTACCGGAGCTCGTAGCTCTTCGGGAGCCGGCGCGTCGGTTGCAGGTCGCAGCCGAGCCGCTCGTAGGCTCGCCGATGATCCCGGCGAAAGGACTTCCGATGGCCAAGATTCTCTATACCGCTCGTGCCACCGTCACCGGCGGACGTGACGGGCACGGTCGCACGACCAACGGAGACCTCGAAGTGGACCTCCGGCGACCGACCGAGATGGGCGGTCCGGGCGGCGGGACGAACCCGGAGGAATTGTTCGCTGTCGGGTACGCGGCCTGTTTCGAGAGCGCCCTTGGCGCGGCGGCCCGGCGCCGTCAGATGGACGCTGGCGAGGTCTCGATCGACTCGGCGGTAAGCCTGCTGCCGACCGGTGACGGTGGCTTCAGGCTCGAGGTCACCCTCGATGTGGCGCTGCCCTCCGTCGCCGACCGGGAGACGGCGGCGGAGCTCGTCCATGCCGCCCACCTGGTGTGTCCCTATTCGAACGCCACCCGGGGCAACATCGAGGTCACCTTGCTCCTGGACGGGCAAGCAGTCTGAGGATCCACCGGACGTGGCCGCCGCTTGGAGCCGGGGCCGTTCGCCTCTTCGGCGTGGCTCAGCAAGCGGGAGCGGGAACCCGATCGCCGCCGGCTTCAATCCGACGGCGCAGCCGACGGGCGAGCTTCGGATCAGCGTGCACCTTAGCGGTGGAGCGCCATTCGCGAACGAGCTGGCTGAGAGGGCCATAGTTGTCAAGCTCAGCGGCGGCGACGATCACACGAGCGAACTCGCCAGCGAACTGACGCCGCTCCCCCGCGGGAAGCCACTCGAGCCACCCGAACGCGTCGTCGAGCGCGTCGCCGAGAGCGATCGGACGCAGTGGCATGCAAGGGCTCGCGAGAATTTAGATCGCGCGATTTTCCAACCGACCACGCCTCGTGAGTGATACAACCTCGAACTACTTTCGTCGTCATGCAACTCGTGGTTCAGGGCCGGGCTGGCCCAAGACGGGATCGAGGGTCACCTCGTCAACGTCGAGCCGGTAATCCGATAACTCGCGCGCGAACGCGCGAGTTATCGTGCGGCGAGCCCTAATTCAGTATGGCGCGTCCAGGTCGGCAAACATCGGAAAGTGCCGGGCATTGCGGGTCAACAACCGGGAGCCGGTACGGAGAGCTGTTGCGGCGATGGCGAGGGCGGCCCCGTCAATGGTGTGATGACTGCCGAGCCACTCACGACCGAGAGCTCCGGCCTGCTCGGCCACCTCCGCGTCGACCGGATGCCAGACCAGAGTTGCCAACAACGAGCGGGTTCCCTCCTCCTCTGCCGGCCGCATACCGGCGAGAATCTCCAAACGGGTGATCTCGCTCGCATGCAACGGTGCGGCCGCTCGCTCGCGCTCGAGGAGCTCGGCGGCTCCTTCGTGGCCGCGCAGATAGTCGATCAGCACCGAGGTGTCGACGAGCGCCGTCACGAGCTGCCTTGCTGCAGGCGCGATCCAGAGCGCAGCTCGTTTACGAAGGCTTCGCCATCCGCGTCGCGGCCTCGCCACGAGCCGAATGCCCGCCGCATCGCAGCGAGGTCGTCATCACTGGAGCGCTCCGCGCCGTAGACGATCTCCACTGCGTCTCGAATCAGGGCCGAGATCGACCTGCCGGTGCGGGCGGCTACCGCGTCGAGGGCTCTCCGTTCCTCACGTGTGAGCGAGATCTGCGTCCGCAACATGATGTAAGACTACATCATGTTATTCTCAGTCAGCACTCCGGCACTGCTTCACCGGAGCTACCGGGGGCGGTCTATTTCAGGCAGATCAGCCCTGAGCCGTTACGGCGTGGCTCCGGCTCCCGCATGATCAGAGGCGTGCCGAGGGGCAGCGCCACCCAGTGCGTAAAAGTGAGGAAGCGCTCCTGCACGTAGAAGACGTCCGTGCCGGTGCTGCTGTTCGGGGCGTAACAGGCGTCCGCCATCCGCACCGGGATTCCGACGACGATCGACTGGTTCGCACCGAGAGCGAGTCCCTGCACGGGTCGCCCGGCCGTCCACCGTTTCTCGTGCCCGGTGTAGTACTCCGGCATGTACAGCACCGGGCCCGCCGCTTGGAGCGGCCACGGGTTGACGTGACTCGGCGGCATCTGATTCGGTGGCACGAGAGAAACGGCCTCGATGGTGACCGCCCTCGGTCCCGAATTCTCGATGCTTTCGAGAATCGCGAACGCAGTGCGTTGCGTCGGGACGTAGAACTCACCGGTCTCGGCGCCGAAGGTGTTGACGGACCGCCCTCCCGAGGCGAACGGGAGTCCAGGGAAGCTGCCACCGGACTCTCCGCCGAACAAGAGCGGCTGGTACGTGCCGGCCAGCACCGCCATGACGACGAGCGCCGTGAGGACCACGACGGCGACCGCGACCACCCACGGCCACCGCCGCCGTCGCGCCTTGGCGGTCGACGTGAGCTCATCTGGGACGGTTACGGCGCCATTCCCGCTCTCGCGGTCAAGCTCAGTAAGCGTCATCGTGTGCTCCCGCCGTTGTCTGCTTCAGGCTACGCACCGGCGGACTTGACGTCCCGCGGTGTCGCCTCGTGCTCCTTGGCTACCTTACGGAAGCGGCTCGGACTCGAGGAAACGGCGCAGGACGTTGCCGGTGATCCGGCTGACGTTGTTGTCGTAGCCGTTGTGGGACAGGCTTCCCGTCCAGGCAATGGAGCCGGTCGAGAAGACGGCGCCTCCCCCCCCGAGAGTGAAGTAAACGAGGTCCGCCCGCACATCAGGGTCCTGTGTCCCCCCGAGGCCCGGTGGGGTCTCGAAGATCTCCTCGGATGTGCGCAAGTAGTCGTCCGAGAGGCCGACAGTGGAGGCCAGAAGCATGGCGCCGGGTGGCGAGCCGAGCTCGGTGTCGAAGCGGTCGATCTCGGCGCCGCCGGCGCCGCCGCCGCAAATGCCGAAGTCCCCGATGCGCTCGTCGGCCTCGACGCCCTCGAACACGAACGCGGCCCGCTCTTCGAAGCTGTCCGGTAACCGCTCGTAGTACGTCGACCGGTCGAAACCCTGCGCCGCGAAGCCCACGCCGGTCAACCGCTGCGGCGCCCTCCCGTGGTTGCGCCACAAGCCGCACCGCTCGCCGCTCGTGGCGTGGAACTCCTCGCCCGCCCGGGGCTGGTGGGGGCGCGCCCCGTTCACCGAGCGGCGCACCTCCATGAGATAGGGCTTGTCGGGGTGGTAGGAGACGAGCCAGTAGAACCCGTTGCCTCCGAGATACATGAGGCGTCCGCCGGCCGAGACGTAGGCCTCCAGGGCATCGAGCTCCGGCCCGGACACGTACTCGGGGTGACTTCCGGTCAGCACGACGGCGTACTCCGAAAGCAGCTCGAGGCCGTCCCGGTGGAGGTCCTCGTCGGTGATGGCGTCCCAGCCGATGTCCTGTGCCTCGAGCCAGTCGGCGATCGCGAGGTCGGCGGGGAATTGCCAGAAGGCGTCGGCCATGAACCATGCCCGGTAGCGGGGGCGCATGTTGACGATGGGCCGGCGTCGGGAGCTAAAGAACACGCCGGAGCCGTCCGAGTGGGTCTCGTAGCACGAGTGCCCGAAGTCGTAGTGGCGCTGGAGCTCGAGGTCGTCCCGGTGCAGCACCGGGACGTGACCGATCAACAGCTCGGCGCCGGCGGCGTCGAAGGGGAGGTGGTCGTTCCCGTAGGCGAGGTACGACCCGGTCGGGAAGAGCACGGCAACCCGGTTGCGGTGCCCGCCCGGCGCCGGCCGGACGAAGAAGGGGACGTGCTCCTCACAGCCCGCTCCGCGCAGCCGCATCGCGTAGACGCCGCTCGCGAGGTCCTCGGGCACAACGAGCGCGAAGGCCGGCGGCCAGTTGAGGTCGTCGAGGTCGTCGTCGTGGAGGTGGATGGCGCCGTACTCCTCCGGCACCGCC
>Ga0182015_10004081_pt1 | contig 15939 bp, 14 predicted proteins | sample 712P3MmetaG_FD_120478 | JGI IMG/M metagenome (GOLD analysis project Ga0182015, IMG submission 120478) | Permafrost microbial communities from Stordalen Mire, Sweden - 712P3M metaG | ecosystem: Environmental > Terrestrial > Soil > Wetlands > Permafrost | place: Sweden: Stordalen | collected... | reverse complement strand
TTCCCGCCGCGGGAGATCATGGGATGAGGAAGATGAGGCTCAGCTAAAACTTGCAACGGAATCAGCCAAACAGGTGGAAACGCTTTAAGTGGCAGCGACTATCGTTACCCCTATTTCTTTCGACGCTTCTTAATCCATCACTAATATTCCGCTTTTAGCATCCCTCAAAGCGTCTTGGTTCCGTTTCATTGCAAGGCCGAAGGAGGCTCCATGTTTCGATGCTTGAACGCATTGGCGGTATTTGTGTTCCTGACCTCCGGGACCGCGTTTGCCGATGTGTCGATCCAGGCCGGTGGCGCGACATTTCCCAATCCGATTTATCAGCAGTGGATCAAGGATTTTGGGCAGCAGCATGGAGATGTCAAAATCGCCTACGCCTCGAAGGGCTCGGGCGCGGGGATCGGCGGGTTGCTCGACAAGACTTTCGACTTCTGCGGCTCCGATGCCCCGATGAACGATGACGAGCTGAAAACGGCCCAATCCAAAAACGGCGACGTCGTGGAAATCCCCTCGGTCACCGGCGCTGTTGTATTGGCTTACAACCTGCCGGGGCTCAACGGCGATCTGAATCTCAGCGGGCCGGTCATCGCCGATATTTATCTCGGAAAGATCACCAAGTGGAACGACCCGGCAATCGCCGCCCTGAACGCCGGCGCTGCATTGCCCGACTCCGACATCACCACCGTCCATCGCAGCGACGGCAGCGGAACCAACTTCGTCTTCTCCAGCTATCTCTGCACCCAGAGCGATGATTTTCAAACCCAGGTGGGTTTCGGCAAAACCGTCAAATGGCCCAACGGGCAAGGCGGTAATGGAAATGCCGGAGTTACACAGACTGTGCAGAAGACCGCCGGCGCCATCGGATATGTCGAATTGAACTATGCCCTGAAAAACTCAATTCCGTTCGTAACGATGCAAAACGACAGCGGCAAAATGGTGAAAGCTTCGCCGCAGAGCGTCTCTGCAGCCGGCGAGGGCGCGGTCAAGGATATGGACGACCAGAAAACGCTCGCGGTTCGTCTCTGGGCCCGCGAGGGCGACGATGTTTATCCCATTTCCTCCTTCACATATTTCATTTGTTACAAAGATCTCAGCTATCTCAAGGATCAGGCAAAGGCCCAGGCGGTCGTGGACTTTCTCTGGTACGCAACGCATGATGGCCAGTCCAAAGCGGTGGATTTAACATACGCCCCGCTGAGTTCAGGCGTTCAGCAGCGTGCTGAGCAGGCGATCGACACGATCACATTCAATGGCCACGCCTTGCATTCCGTGAGCAAATGAACCCCGCCGCAGCGGAAATCGACGCGAATCAGATCCGGCGCAGCCGCCGCGCCTATGGCGAACCGGCGCTTCATCTCGCCGCGACGGGCAGCGCGCTGATCATCCTGCTCATGCTCGCCGCGCTGCTGGTTGTCCTCTTCGTCGCGGCCGCACCGAGCATCCGCAGATTTGGCGGGGATTTTCTGGTCAGCAGCGCGTGGCGGGCCAATCCGCTGCCGGTGCTTAAACTGAACGCCAAAGGCAAACCGATCCGAGATCCCCGGACGGGGATGAAAGTCGTCGATCATTACGACCCGCCGCGTTTTGGCGCGATGGCTTCAATCTCCGGCACGGCCCAAACTTCCGCCTTCGCGCTGCTCCTGGCCGTTCCCCTGAGCCTCGGCTCGGCGCTATATCTCGTGCGGATTGCGCCGCTGTGGATGATCACCCCGATTTCGTTTCTCATCGAATTTCTCGCCGCCATTCCCAGTATTGCCTACGGCTTATGGGGCATGTTCGTGCTTGGTCCGTGGATGGGCGGTCCCGCTCGCTGGGAACGGATTTTCGGATTTCTTCCCGTGCCGGCTGGAATCGAAAGCAGACTCACCTCCGTTTTTTATCATCTTCCGGGCCTGAAATGGATCGTCGAGCAAAAGATCGGCGGAAAGATGGTTTCGATCCCCACCACCGGCAGGGATGTTCTGGTGGCCGGAATTATTCTCGGAATCATGGTGATTCCCATCATCACCGCCATCAGCCGCGATATTCTGCGCAACGTGCCGCGCGCTCAAATTGAAGGAACCATCGCCCTCGGGGCGACCTGGTGGCAAAGCTGCGTTGAGATGCTCAAGTTCAGCCGCAGCGGATTATTCGGCGCGATCATCCTCGGCCTGGCGCGCGCTGCCGGCGAAACCATGGCGGTTCTGATGGTCATGGGCAGCACGCCAACCGTCACCGCATCGCCGCTGAGCGCCGGCGCGACCATGGCCTCTACCCTGGCCGGCGAGTTCCCCGAAGCGGCAACCAACGATCTCCATCGAGGCGCGCTCATGGAACTCGCCCTGATCCTTCTCGTAATGTCCCTGATATTCAATGTCGTCGCCCGATACCTCGTCGTCGGCAAGACCTCGCGAAACGCGGCAGCCCATTAGGGCCTGTCTGATGAATCCTCGCGCGGCCAGACGAAGTGGATTTCGCTGGCGTGCAAGGAGCGACGACGAGCAGTATTGTAAGTAAATACGGCGAGGAGGAGCGACGCCGTACGCGAGCGAAAGACACGAGTATGGCCCGCGAGGATTCATCAGACAGGCCCTAGTCCGGAGAAACGAATGCCTTCGCTGCAAAACTCCAAGGCCAGGTTCAGCAGTGAAATCATGTACGGCGTCTGCACTGCGTGCGCGTTTTTGATAATCGTCATTCTCACGCTGATCACCGGCTATCTCCTGTTCATCGGATTTCATTCGCTCAACTGGCATTTTTTCGCCAATCTTCCCCAAAACGATCCGCCCGGAATGCGCAACAGCATCGAGGGGACGATCATCCTCGTCGCTCTTGCGGCGGGCGCGGGCATTCCCATCGGAATGATGGCCGGCATTTATCTTTCGGAATATGACGCCAATTCGATGCTGGCGGCTCCTGTCCGATTCGTGTCCGACGTTCTGGCGGGCGTGCCCAGCATCGTCGTCGGAATCCTCGGATACGAGTTGGTGGTTGTTCCCATGGGAACCTACAGCGGCTGGGCCGGCGCGGCGTCTCTGGCGTTCATCATGATCCCCATCGTCGCGCGCACGACCGAAGAAATGCTCCGCCTGGTCCCCGGAAGTTATCGCGAGGCATCCATTGCCCTTGGAGCCACCAAGGCCGGCACGATCATGCGCGTGGTGATTCCATCGGCGACAGGCAGCCTGGTCACCGGCGCCATGCTGGCCATCGCCCGCGTCGCCGGCGAAACCGCCCCGCTTCTTTTTACCGCGGTGGGCAGCCCCTATCTCGTTCACAACCCCAGCCAGCCGTTTCCGTCGCTGACGCTGAGAATTTATGAATTATCCAACGAGCCATCGCCCGAAGCGCGATCGCAAGCCTGGTCCGGCATCCTGGTGCTGATTGCTCTCATTTTCATCGTCAACCTCAGCGTCCGCTATTTCACCCGGCAGCGGAAATAGTTGTGCATGCGCGATAGGGCGCAGATCTCTTAATGCTTGAAATGCCGTTGCCCTGTCACAATCATGGCCGCGCCGCGCTCGTCGATCAGGTTGACCGTTTCCTGATCCTTTACGGATCCGCCCGGATGAACAATCGCGGTGACGCCGGCGTCCAGGAGCAATTCCGGAGCATCTGGGAAAGGGAAAAAAGCGTCGCTGGCGGCGACAGCGCCGGGCGCGCGACTGCGGGCTTTGGCGATCGCCAGCCTCGCGGCGCTCGGGCGATCCATCTGGCCGGCGCCGGCGCCCAGAAGCATTTGGTCCTTGCAGATCACGATTGCGTTGCTTTTGACGTGCTTGCAAACGAGCCAGGCAAATTGAAGGTCGGCCATTTCAGCGGGCGTGGGGGATCGGCGCGAGACGGTCTTCCACGCGGATTCCTCAACGCCGGCCAGATCGCGCTCCTGTACCAGGAATCCCCCGACGATTTTGTGCATGTGCCGGTCTTCTGGGTCCGGCGTTCCGAGCGATCCAAGCCGCAGAAGACGGACATTTTTCCACCGCTGTTGCAACATCGCCATCGCGTCCCCGGAAAAATCAGGGGCCACGATGACCTCAAGCAGCTTGTCGATGGACGTGATCGCAGCGGCGGTCGTGAGAGCGACCGGCCGATTGATCGCGACGATGCCCCCGAAGGCGGCGAGAGGATCGCCATCGAATGCCTTGCCGAACGCCTCGGCGGCGTCTTTTCCGACGGCACATCCGCACGGCGTGGCGTGCTTGACGATACACGCCGCCGGTTGCGCGAATTCCCGCACCGCCGCCAGCGCCGCATCCGCATCAAGCAGATTGATGTAGGAAAGCTCCTTGCCATGCAGTTGCTCGGCATGGGCAACGGAAGCTTCGGCATTCGTCCTGCCGTCCACGTATAACGCAGCTTTTTGGTGCGGATTTTCCCCATACCGCAGAATTTGCCGCCGTGTCAGGTTGAACTGTATCCGCTCGGGAAACCCATTCGGCGCGATTTGCTTCCCCAGGAACGCGGCAATGGCGGCATCGTAATCGGCAGTCAGGGCGAAAGCGCGCTGGGCCTGCTTGAAGCGATGCTCGCCGCAGGAAGACCCGCCGTGCTTTCGCAGATCGCCAAGGACTTTCTCGTATCGATCTGGGCCCGTGACGACAAGGACAAACCGGTGATTCTTCGCCGCCGAGCGGATCATCGCCGGACCTCCGATGTCGATGTTCTCGATCGCTTCTTCCATCGAAACGCCGGGTTTGGCAACCGTCTGCTGAAACGGATAGAGGTTGACGCAAACCAAATCGATCGGCTGAATCCCATGCGTTTTTAATGCAGCGGCATGCTCGGGGTTATCCCGCAGCGCCAGCAGTCCACCGTGTATTTTGGGATGCAGCGTCTTGATCCGGCCGTCCATCATTTCCGGGAACCCGGTGACTTCGGAGACATCGGTGACCTTCAAACCGTTTTCGCGAAGGAATCGGGCGGTTCCGCCGGTGCTGATCAGTTCGACATGAAATTCCTCAACCAGCGCGCCTGCGAATTCGAGGAGGCCGGCTTTATCCGAAACGGAAAGAAGCGCTCGGCGAACTGGAACCAGATCATCGGACATGAGCGGTCAATTCATCGAGCGACTGCGCCGAATTTTCGGGTGCGGAGCTGTCCGCGATTTCACCATACGATCCCGGTTCAGACACCGGCTTGATCGCCACCACGAGACCCTTGGCAGTCACGCCGTAAATCAGCGCGGCTTTTGGTTGACTCGCGACAAACAAAAGATCGCGGCGATGGGTGCGGTATTTGATCCGGCCCGTCTGCTTGTCGACCGCCGCCAGGCCGCGCGTTTGATCCGGCCGGCCAAGCACGACATAGACGTATTGATCGTCTTCCCCAAGAATCCTTCCCGCCGATCTGAGCGACCATTTGGGCGAATGAAAAGGAGCTTCATCCACCGTTTCCTGATCGCCCAGGACCAATTTTTTGCTCTTGTCCAGCGCGCAGAGCCCCAGTCCCGGAACGTACTGATAAATCGCCGAATCGGTGACCTGCGGACTGAATTCCAGCGACTGCCCGGAGAAATACTGCCATTTCAACTTGCCGCTGTTTTTGTCCAGGCAAAAGAATGTGCCCGAAGAGGTAGAGCAATAGAGTGAGTGGCTATCCACGGCGACGCCGGAATAAATCGGACTTTTCGTGTCGAACGCGCTGTCGGTGAGCAGCGGCCAAAAGGGTGTTTTATCTTCAAGGCAGGCGCGAATGTTCCCATCCTCACTGCCGCTGTAGACGACGTTTTCAGAGATGCCCACGGGGCCGTCAACCGGACCGCCGGTCAGATACTCCCATTGAACGGCATCGATGTCCTGGGTCACATCGACCTGGGCAAGGCATCCTTGACGGAAATCCATTCCGAAATAGACATAGTTATGATTTCCGATGACCTGATTGGTGATGTTGTATTTAACATCGATCGACCTGACGAAGTTTCCGGAGCGGTCAAACAATTCCAGAGTGTGGGTGGTGGGGAATACGATGCCGCTTGTAACCAGGGCGGGACCGCCCTGAAGCGCGTTTTCCGGCGTTCCGATTTCAAAGTTATATAGCGAATCTCCGCTGTCGCCCTTGACGACATGATCGTAATTCTTGCTGGTCAGCACGTGAACGTTGCCATCAAGGAAGTAAATCCCTTTCACGGAATCGCCCGAATGCAGCGGCAACTGCACATCCCAAACCTTCACAAAAGACGGCTCGGAAATAAGCACGTAGTCGTTGCCTTCCGGCGGCGCTGACGGAGCGCAGCTGCTGATCGTCAGGCAACAGATCGCAACGGCGCCGGCCAATAACAGGGAATGTCGAATCACGCGTTTCTCCTAAGGCATTGCAAGCAAAAGGCCCAGATGCCGCCACGGCCACCCGGCCCGGTGGGATTGCACCCAAGCATAGCCGATTGGGCTGTTTAGCGTCAAACGTCAACGCCGGGAAGACCGACTTTTGTGGAAATATTCGCTTTGGATAGACGTTTACAATGGATAGACTTTTGCCTTGAGGGAATTAGCATGCTGCGATCCATGCAAAAAATAGCGGTTGCGATGGCGGCAATAGCCGCGCTGATCTGTGGTATGCCCCATGGGGGGATGGCGGACACAACGACGCGCCCCGCGGTCGCCGCTAGCGGGATGCGGCCGGGCCCTGCTTCCATCATTCAACGATATAAAAGAGCCGTGGCACAGCTCGATCTGACCGGCGACGAGCAATCCAAAGTGGATGGCGTGTTCGATACGGCCAATCAGCGGGGACTGGAGCTGTCGCAGACGCTGGCGGGAGCGCAGCCTGAGGACCGCTATCAACTGCTGAGAGGATTCGCCAAACAAATTCGCCAGGATCTGGCAGCCGTTCTCACTGAGGACCAGATGAGCAATCTGGACCAGAAGATCGGTCAAGGCGCTGGTCAGCGAAACGGCGCTCAGCGAAATGCCGCCACGCAGAACGCAGCCAAGCCGAACGACGCACCGCCTCCAGCCGACCAGACGACCTCCGATCAGCGGCCGGCTGGCCGACAAAACGGTGGTTTTCAGTACGTGCAGCAGTCGCTCGACAAAATCGATCTGTCGGACGATCAGAAACAGCAGGTCAAGGACCTGTTGGCTGCCACGCGGGCGAAATTGACGGAGATTCGCAATAACGCCGCCGGCGGCGCCGATGTTCAGCAGGACCTCCAGCAGGTTCGAAAGGACATGCGCCAGAAGCTGCAGACGATTCTATCCCCCGACCAGATGCAGGCCTTCACCGATGCCATGCGGCAATCGATCCAGCAGCGCGGCGGTTCCAACTTTCAGCGCCGCAATGCGGCCAACGCCGCGGCCGCGCCCAAGGAAACGGTCGCCGACAATAAACCGGCCGATCTCCAATCGATCGGCCCCGACGCGGGGTCTCCGGTGCCGGATACGCAGATCGTTGAAGCGAACGGCCGCGTGTTTTCACCCTCGCAATACAAGGGCCACGTCCTGGTGCTTGAATTCGGCTCGATGTCGTGCCCGGTGTTCCGCACCCACGCACAAAACATGGAACGATTGAAATCCATTGAAGGCAACCGCGCATTTTTCATGATCGTCTACACGCGCGAGGCCTTCCCCGCCGGCGACAAAAACGTCGAACGAAACCGGGATGAGGGCGTGAACATTCCCCAGGCAGCGAGCCTCGACGACCGAAAGGCCGAGGCGCTCGAGGCCCAACGCGAACTGCGGATCACCATTCCGATGGCCGTGGATTCGATGAAGGATTCCGTCTCCAGCGCCTTCGGCACGTTTCCCAACGGCGCAGTGGTCATCGGAAAAGACGGCAACATTGCCGCGAGACAGCAGTGGACCAATCCGGACACGCTGCGGACGGCGATTGATGAAGCCGTCAATGCGCACGTAGCAGCGGCGCATTAAATTAAGTGCAAAATATAATTACCGTCTCTCCCGGCGTGCCCCCGACATTTTGGTAGACGATCTTGGCCAACTATATCCAGATTCCCAACAATCACTTCATCGCAAGAAACCCGCCCAGTCGCTCTTTAACCACTGGCCACTCCACCGCGATGATGGAATAAAATGCTGAATCGCGAACGGCGCCGTCCTGCCCGGCCTTGTCGGCGCGCAGCACGCCATCAAGTTTCGCGCCCAATCGTTCGATGGCCCGGCGCGATCGCTCGTTGCGGACATCGGTCCGCAGGGAGACGCGGTGGACATTCCACACTTCAAATGCGTGCGACAACAACAGAAATTTTGCCTCGGTGTTGCAGCGAGTCCGCTGCGCGGAAGCGGCCAGCCAGGTGTATCCGATCTCGCAGGCGTCGGGCCGATCTTGCCGCTGCATCGGGCAGCCCGCCGGCCACGGCCATGGCTGATATTCGCAATAACTGGTGCTTCCGACCACACGCCCGTGACGCAGGATCGTGAAGGGGTATCGCTGACCGGCGTCGCGCTGGCGAAACGCACGCTCGATATACTCGGTCGCCTCCGACAGGCCGCGGGGAACGGGAGTATAGGCGTATTGTTCGCGCGATTCAGCCGCCGCCTCGGCAAATGCCTCCGCATCTCCGGCTTCCATCGGACGCAGCGAGACTTCAATCCCGCGCATTGTCAATTTGCCAAGGTCGATGGACATTGATGCGGGCTCCGAGCAAGCAATCACTTGATCCGAATAATGATATTCGAGGCGATGATGCTGTTGGGCACGATGATCCACCGGCCATCATCCGTCATCAATCGGGTATAGCCCAGCGTAAATTCCTTGACTGTCCCGGTCTTCTTGCCGGTTGGAGTATTCAGGGTCAGTACATTGCCGATAGCAAAGGGGCGATACAGCAATAGCCAAAACCCCGCGACCAGGTTTCCCAAAGTATTTGAGTCTAAAATACAGATTAACGCGAAGCCGCGAAGAACGCGAAGAAAGCAATAGAATTGATACCCTCGTGATAAGTTTTCCTCACCGCAGCCGCGTATCGCTGTTCCCAATCCCGCGCAGCGCCAGATTCAGCGCATCCACGTTGCTGGCCAGGCGCTTGGCTTCGTTTACGTCGATGATCTGCTTCTGGAAAAGCTCCGTTAGATGCTGGTCGAAGCTTTGGCAACCCGCTTCCTTGTTTCCCACCGTCCCCTTCAATTTCTCATATTCGCCGTCCAGAATATATTTCCTCACCAGCGGCGTGGCCTGCATGATCTCCACGACCGGCACGCGGCCCTTGCCGTCGCGCCGCTTGGCCAGGCGCTGACACAGCACCGCGATCAGGTTCAATCCAAGCTGGGTCTGTTGAAGCTCTTTCTGATTCGGGTCGAAGAGCGAAACCATGCGCTCGATGGTCATCGCCGCATTGGTCGCGTGGACCGTGGTGAACACCAGATGCCCCGTGTCTGCCGCCCGCAGAGAAGTGGAGAGCGAAAAGCTGTCGCGCATCTCGCCGATCAGGATCGTATCGGGGTCCTGACGCATCATCGATCTGAGCGCATATTCATAGCTCTCGCTGTCCGTGCCGACTTCCACCTGGCTGACCAGGCTCTTGGCATTCTCATGCAGATACTCGATGGGATCCTCGACCGTGATGATTCGTTCGCAGCGGGTGCGGTTGATCTTGCCGATGATCGCCGCCAGCGTCGTCGATTTTCCGGAACCGGTGGTGCCCGACACGATCACAATTCCGCGATGGTGATCGGCCAGAGATTCGACTGACGAAGGAAGATTCAGATCATCGAACGCCGGAATTTTGGCGACGATTCGTCGCATGACCACCGCGAATTTTTCCCGGCTGTGGAAAATGTTCGTGCGGAATCGCGCCGCGCCCGGCAGGATGTAGGCAACGTCCACCGCGCCCTTGTGATCCAGCGTATGCCGCCGATCCTCCGGTTCACCCTGCGCCTTGATGATCTGATCCACATATTCCTTCATCGCCTCGGCGGTCGGCGGCGGACAATCCAGAAATCTCGCGCGCCCATCCACGCGGATCATTGGTGTGCTGCCTTCCTGAAGGTGCAGGTCCGAACCTCCGATCTTCACGCACGTTTTCAAAAAATCGTGCAGCGAAAGCTTGCGCTCCTCAACATGAATCGTCGGCTGCGGTGTGTCGCGGTCGATATCCGCATTTTCAACAATCTGCCCGGCCCGGCTGCTTTCAACGGACATAATTGGTTTTCCTTCTTAATGAAACAAATTTGGCAGGATATATCCTTGGACTTTTCGTTATGCGAATTTTATTCCGTCAGCGGTATTTAGGCAACGAAAATTGATAAACTGCCCCGATAGCCATGAAACCCACGACCCTGGTCCTTCGAGCCGCCGGTACCAATTGCGACGTTGAGGCGGCTTATGCGTTCGAACTGGCCGGCGCCAAAGCGATTTCCGTGCATATCAACCGCATTCTGGAGTCCCCCGCGATTCTCCAGGATTGCCAGATCCTCGCTTTCCCCGGCGGGTTCAGCTACGGCGACGACATCGCCGCCGGCAAGATTCTGGCTAATCAGATTGTCCATCACCTCGGCGATGCCATTCGCAGCTTCATCGAAGCTGGCAAGCCGGTGATAGGGATCTGCAACGGATTTCAAGTTCTGGTTAAGACCGACCTTCTCCCCGGCCCCCTGGCCGGACAAACGGGACAAACCGCCACTCTTACGAGCAACGATTCCGGCCGGTTCATCGATCGCTGGGTGCATCTGTCACCCCGAAACAGCAAATGTATATGGACCAAAAACCTCGGCCCGATTGACCTGCCCATCGCCCATGGCGAAGGAAAATTTGTCCCCGCCAGCGAAGCCGTTCGCAAGGCGCTGCACGATCAGCGGCAAATCCCGTTGGTCTATGAAAATGGAAATCCCAACGGATCGGTCGATGACATTGCCGGCGTGTGCGATTCCACCGGCCTGGTTTTCGGCCTGATGCCCCACCCCGAGCGATACGTCGATCCGCAGCAGCATTACGCCTGGAGCAGCGCCGGCCCCCTGCCGCCCGAGGGTCAGGGCCTGCAAATTTTCCGCAACGCCGTCGCTCATGTCGCCGAAGCCGTCGGTGCGGGCGTGTGATCTTCGCTTCCCTCTCTAAGCTTCCCGCGCACAGTGTTCCCAGAGCACCCGCCATTCCAGTTGTTGCAACTGCACCGCGATCGGATAACGCGCATCCGCTTCATCCGCGCTGACCGATTCCACGAAATCGACGAACGCATTTGGATTCCACCCGCTGGCGACCATGCGAAGCAAAGATTTATCCGCCGGCGCTCGATTCACCAGCGGCCCCACGCTTCCAGCAATCGTCGCCAGCGCCGGATGCCCCGCCGCGCGGGCATACCAGTATTTGCTGTTCGAAAAATCCCCCTCCCGCCGATGCATGATCGCGTGCCAGAACGAATACGTCCGCCCCGCGTCTCCTTCCGGCGAATTCTGGACGATGCGATGGCATTCGTCCAAACCATCGTGCCATAGCCACAGCCCGGCCAATAGCGCATCAGCATACGCCGAAGATTTCATCGGCGCCGTGAGCAATTGATTGGGCGAAACGCCTTCGAGCAGCTCACGCGCCCTCTTCGGCGTGTCGCCGTCGACAACCAGCATTTGGTACGCGTGCGGATTCTCCTCAATGATCTTCACGGCCAGCGGCGAGCGCACGTCCAACATGAGAGCATCTTATCCTGAACTCGCCGAATCGCAGCATTCCCAGCCGATGCGTTGCTTCGCTAAAGCAAATGCTCGATCCGAACATTTGTCCAGTGGCTTGCGAGATACTCAGCCACAAGTCTCCGGTGACAATGATCGGGCGTATCCTCGCTGCAAAGCAGACACCCCTCGTTCAGAGTTTCTCGCGACACTTCGTCCTCAATTCGGCGGGACTTCATGAGTGCAAGAAATTCCTTTTCGTACGCAGACCAATTTCCCTTCATTTTCCTATATCTGTCCAATATCTCCTGTGTCGGCGCCAACACAGGCAGATGAACATACTCAATATTTCCAATCGCCTTTAGAAAGTAGCGAAGATCATCCATCTTCGTGAAGCCCGCAAGCTGGGAGATGTTGTTGAGCCGAACATCAACGATGCGTTTGACGTCGGCCTTTTGCAAGGTTTCGAAAAACCGCTCGGCCGACTTCTTAGTGAAGCCGATTGCAAATATTTTCGTGCCCAGAATCCCATTTCCTTGCAGGTTGCCGAAAATCAAATTCTCGTCTTAATTCCCACAGCCCTCACCACGCACCAACCCATCTTCCCTTCATAGATCTGGAACAGCCCGGCCAGCAGCAATCCCGCCGCAATCACGCCCGGCCACGAAAATAGTCCGAATCTAAAATACGCGATCACCCCAAGAACCACCCCCGCCCCTGCGCAAACTGTCCCGCTGTAAATCCTCGCCTTGCGACCCTGCTCATTAATATTGCATTGCATGACGGCAGTATAGGCGCGGGTCTCAATCCGGGAATTCGGCGATGTTTTTAGGCTCGGCCGCGGGCCGGCCGTTCATTGAGCGGCGATAGCTCGATGAAGCTGCGTATGTCGATTTGCGCGCCCGCATTATGTTCCCCAGCGGGCGATGGGCTGCCAGGGCGTGCCACGGATTGAAGGCTAGAATTTCGTCGGCATAGACGCGCCGCGCAGGACTGTAGGCATCCTGCGGCCCAACCGTAAGCGTCCCCACGGCGCGGTAGGGGCTGAGAATTTCCGACCACTCCTTTGATGGATCCTCAACCGGCATTTTCTCCAGATCGGTGCAAAGCTGCACGCCGACTTCCCACACCGCCGTCTCGGTTTTGAAAAACTCCACCACCGCGTCGCGCAGCCCCGAATAATGAAAGTTCACGCTCACATGCTTGCCAGTCAGTGCTTTCAGATTCTCACTCTTCGGCGTAAACGCCAGTTTGGCGATGTAATCCCCATATCGGATGGCCGCGTTGCTGCCATAGGTATCGCCCAGCACGTTTGTCTCGGGAGCTCCCAGTTGCTCCAGCGCACCGCTATGGGCGCCGAACAGACCCAGGGCGGCATTAACGCCGCGGGCGATATTGGAAACCGTCTTTTTCAATAGTTCCGGATCGTTGAGATTCTTTTCAATCAGCTTCAAATTCCCTAAAAATGCCTTCACATTTGGAACGCCAACCGTCTTGGCATTGAAAAAAACGAAATCCTGCGTACTTTCCCCGGCGTGCTCGATTTCCATTTCCATCCCTTCAATGCCAACTACTTTCACCGCCATCCCGCGCGGCGTGGAAACACTGTCGGCCATGAGATCGCCTGGAGCCGTCGAGAATCGGATAATCGCCGGATACTTCCGCGCGACGCTGAAAAGTCCCTGGCGCAGCTCGGCCGGCAAATCGCCTTTAATCGACAGTTCACCCTTCAAAATTCCATGGCTCTTGGAATGCACGAACCGCACGGCATGACGATAACGATCGTTGAGCACAATCTGCGTTCGCCGCACCATCTCGTTCAGTTCCGCGATGGTCTGGTCCTCCTGATCCTGCTTTTTTTCGACCGATTCGCTATATCGAACATAACTGCCAATACCTTCTGACATCGAAATCTCCGGCAAAATGAAAAACAGTTGGCTCAAAAAAAAGAGAACCATTGATTATTGTCGCACGATAGGCCCGAGAGCGACACGATTAATTTATTTCTAAACATTCGACTTAATCGCTTCTCGTTCCATCGGTGTAAGCCGCATCCTTGCCACCTGTTCCCGGCCAAGGTCCACTTTGCTGATATCCGGCCGGAAAAACAGGGCGATTGTCCAATCCGCGACGATCCGAATCCGCTGCGCCCACCGCGGCATCACCTTGAGGTAATATGTCCGGCGAAGCCACCACGCGAAAAAACCGCGAATGCGTATCCCAAACACCGTGCCCAATCCCTTGTAATGCCCAAGGGCGGCCATCAAGCCAAGCTCCTTGAACTTAAACGCGGCGGGCGGTTTGCCGTCGAGAAGCCCGTAGAGATTATCCGCCAGCGTATCGGCCTGCCGCATGGCAAACTGCGCCAGCTTTGGATACGGCTTGCCCTGCGGATCGGGAATGGATGCGCAGTCGCCGATGGCCCAGATTTCCGGCCGATCTTTACAACGCATCGTGTTTTCCACGATGAGATGCCCATGGCGATCTTTCGGCAGTTCCATCTGCGCCACCGCCGGAGCGGGCAAAATTCCCGCCGAAAGAACAATCGTCTCCGCTTCGATCACCCGATCCTTGAGATGAACCCGCCCGGCCTCGATGGATTGCACTGGTGCATGCGTGAGAATCTGGACTCCCGGCCTCCGGCCAAGAAGTCTCGCCGCATACTCGGCCAGAACCTGCGGAACTTCAGGCATGATGCGTTCCGCGGCCTGGATCAGAAATAATTGCATCTCATCCCGGCTGACGCGCGGATAATAACGCACGACCTCGTCCATGAACGCCGTCAGTTCACCGAACACTTCCGAGCCGACAAATCCACCGCCGATGACGGCCATCGTCAAAAGCCGCCGCCGAGTCTCCGGATCCGTTTCAACATCCGCGCGTTCCAGGCATTCGATCAGATGATTGCGCAGAACGATCACATCGGCCAGTGTCTTGAAGGGCAGCGCCAATTCCGAGCCGGGAATTTGCCGGGTGTTGGTGACCGCACCCATCGCCACGACCAGTTGATCGTACGGCACTTCGTGTCCTTTGCCATCTTCGCCCCACGTGGCAATGACAATCCGCCGATCGAGATCGATCCGCTGGACAATCCCCTCGATGAACCGGATTCGGCGCAGAAAAGCGCGAATGGAAACCGAGCAATGCCGCAGTTCAAGCGTCCCGCTGCAGGCTTCGAACATGAGCGGCGTCATCAAAAGGAAATTATCCCGGCTGATGAGAGTAATCTTCACATCGGAGCGACTTTTGCAAAGACGCTCTAATCGCCGCGCTGTCAGCACGCCTGCGAAACCGCCGCCGAGGATGACGATATGTGTGGGATTGGCCATGGCTTTATATTTCGATAAATTCCATCGCCGCCCCCGCGGGTTGCGCGGGCTGGTTTTCGGGGCGAATCATCAGCGAATTTGCCTGGCTCAGCGTAAAAATATCCGCCGATCCTTTCCATTGCAGCGGTGCGAGCATGCGGCCATCGAAAATGGCCGGTTGGTAAAAGACGCGCGGGCCATTCGCTTCCAGCCCCCGCGAGAGCGGAGCGACGCTTACCCGGTGCGCTGCCGGACCTCCCGCCATTCGCATGATCAGCCGCGAAACCAGGCAGATCGTGCAGACAAATGCGCTGACGGGATTTCCCGGCAACCCAAATGCGAATTTCCCACCCGGCAATTCCGCGAACACGAACGGCTTGCCGGGCTTGATCCGCAACTTGGTGATCTTCAAATCTCCTCCAAGCCGCCGCAGTATTTCCGGAACAAAATCCCGCTCTCCCATGCTCATGCCGCCTGTTACCAGCAGGATGTCGTGCGACAATCCCAGCTTGATTTTCTCTTCGATCGCCGCCGGCTCATCCCGCACGATTCCCAGATCGATCGCCCGGCACGGAAACCGCCGCAATAGTGCCAAAAGCATTGCGTTGTTACAGGATCGAATCTGCGAACCGGCCGGCATCTGCTCCGGTGTAACCAGTTCATCACCCGTGCCCAGAACCGCCACCGACGGCGGCGCGAATACCGGCAAATGCACCGCGCCGATGCTCGCCGCCACTGCAATCTGAGCGGGTCCGATCCGCTTGCCGCATTTCAGCACGACCGATCCGCCCGCCGCATCGCTTCCCCGCCGGGCAATGAATCGGCCACCGGCCGCCTTTTCCCGGATCGTCACCCGATTCGATCCGCGGGCGGTTCGCGTCGCTTCGACCGGCACCACCGCATCCGCGCCCGCCGGCATCGGCGCTCCGGTCATAATGCCCATGGCCTGGCCCGCTTGCAAAGCCGCCGCCGCGGACTCCCCCGCCGCAACGCTGCCAACAACTACTAATTCACACGGAATCGTTTGAATATCCGAAGCCCTGACGGCATATCCGTCCATCAGACTTTTATCGAATGGCGGCACATCGCGATTG
>Ga0182015_10004079_pt1 | contig 15941 bp, 12 predicted proteins | sample 712P3MmetaG_FD_120478 | JGI IMG/M metagenome (GOLD analysis project Ga0182015, IMG submission 120478) | Permafrost microbial communities from Stordalen Mire, Sweden - 712P3M metaG | ecosystem: Environmental > Terrestrial > Soil > Wetlands > Permafrost | place: Sweden: Stordalen | collected... | reverse complement strand
CCATGCCGGTGGTGTCCGGAGCCCCCACGCATCGAAAGCGCCTTGCTCGATCATCGTTCCTCCTGATGATAGCCAGGACGGGCTAAACGAGGGTCGCCGCCGGGTCCAGCCCTTCAAGGAGCTTCTGGACCGAGGTCACGAAACGAGTGGCCTGGAGGCCGTCGTTGATGCGATGGTCGAACGACAGGCCCAGGTTCATGATCGGCCGGATCGCGATCGCATCGCCGACGACCACCGGCCGCTTCACCACCAGGTCCATGGTCATGATCGCCGCCTGCGGCTGGTTGATGATCGCCTGGGTCATCACGGCACCGAGCGCGCCCGTGTTGTTGAGCGTGAAGGTGCCACCCTGGATCTCGTCGAGCTTGAGGTGGTTGCTGCGAGCGCGTGCCCCCAAGTCGGCCATGGTCGTGGCCAATCCAGTGATGCTCAGCCGATCCGCATCGCGCACCACGGGGACGATCAGGTTGTCCTCCAGCGCCACCGCAATACCCAGGTTGATGGCCCGCTTGACGACGATGCCGGCATCGCTCCACGACGCATTCAGCGTGGGATGCCGCTGCAGCGCCTCAACAACCGCCCGAGCCACGAACGGCAAGAACGTCAGCTTGACCCCATGCCGAGCCTCAAACGCCGCCTTCTCGCGATCCCGTATCCGCCACACAGCCGACATGTCGACCTCAACCATCACATACGCATGCGGCGAAGTCTGCCGACTGCGAACCATATGCTCCGCAATCGCCTTCCGAACCGCCGTCAGCGGCACAACGGTCTCCCCTTCCCCGGCTCCAGTGAAGGAGGTTGGGGACGGAGACGCGGGCGCCGGCGCCTGCACCACCGACGAAGCCGGCTGAGGTCCCGGCGCAGGCGACATAGCCCGGGGAGGCGCCGGAGCCGGGGCCTCGGCCGGCGTGCGCTGCGGGATTGAAGTGCCGGCACCCGCGTCGCGCCGCTGCACAAACTCAAGAACGTCCTTTTTGGTGATCCGTCCCCCGATTCCGGACCCGGTGATCTGCGCCAGGTCCACGCCGTGCTCGCGCACCAACATGCGCACGGCGGGAGTCACGTGGTAGCCGCCGGACTGGCCGTTGCCACCGGATGCGTCCTCCGCCGCCGCGGCATCCGTCGCCTGCTCCGTGAAGGCATCCTGGATCGGCCCAACCGCCGTCTCGGCTCCGGACTGCGCCTCAGCACGGGCGCCCGGCGCCTCGGCGGGCTCGGGCTGCGCGCGCTGCACCGGTGCGGCCACCGCAGCCGGCTCCTGCACGGCGGCACCCTGCAGCTCAGCCGCTGGCACTGCAGACGCTGGCACCGCAGCCTCTGGCGCAGCTTCCGTGGCAGCGCCCGCGGTGTCGATGGAACAGATCGGCTGCCCCACCGGTACCACCGTGCCTTCGGGAGCGATCAGCTCCGACATCACGCCGTCGGCCGGCGCGGGGATTTCGGCATTCACCTTGTCAGTGATCACCTCGGCGATGGATTCGTACTTCGCGACTGCATCGCCGGGCTGCTTGAGCCAGCGGGCGATGGTTCCTTCGGTAACGCTCTCGCCGAGCTGCGGCATCGTGACGGTCAGGGCCATTTCGCGCGATTCCTCGTTGGTGTTCAGTACGCGGCGAGCTCGCGGAGCTTCGCCTCGACCTTGTTGGGGGTGACCAGGTAGAACTGCTCCAGGGGCGGTGAGAACGGCATTGCCGGAATCTCCGGGCCGCCGAGACGCATCACCGGCGCGTCGAGACTGTCGAAACACTCCTCCGAGATGATCGCAGCGACTTCGGAGGCAACGCTGACGGCGAGGTTCGCCTCCTGCACGATGAGGACCTTGCCGCACTTGCTCGCACTCGCGACAATTGCCTCGCGGTCGATGGGACGGAGCGAGCGGAGGTCGACGACCTCGCAGGAAAACCCATCTGCAGCAAGGCGATCCACGGCCTCGAGCGAGCTGTGCACCATCATCCCGTAGCTGAAAACAGCGATGTCGGTGCCCTCGCGCACCACACGAGCACGATCGAGCGGCACGGTGTACTCACCGTCCGGGACCTCTCCTTTGATGGCGCGATAACAGCGCTTGTGCTCGAAGTACATGACCGGGTCCGGGTCGCGCAGCGCTGAGATGATCATGCCCTTAGCGTCATAGGGCGTCGACGGCACGACCACGCGCAATCCGGGGATGTGCGCGAAGATCGCCTCGATCGACTGCGAGTGATAGAGCGCGCCGTGCACTCCCCCACCGAACGGTGACCGCAAGACCATCGGCACACCCCAGTCGCCGTTGCTGCGATAGCGCATCTTCGCGGCTTCGCTGATGATCTGATCGACGGCGGGCATGATGAAGTCCTGGAACTGAATCTCCGCGATCGGACGCAGCCCGTTCATCGCCGCGCCGATGGCCACGCCGACAATCAGCGATTCCGCAAGCGGGCTGTCGAGCACGCGCGCCTCACCGAACTCCTTTTGCAATCCCTCGGTGACACCGAAGACGCCGCCCTTGGCACCGACGTCCTCGCCGAGGATCATCACGCGATCGTCGCGCTGCATCTCCTCGCGGATCCCGTCGCGAATCGCCTCGATGTACGTCTTCTCAGCCACGCCAGTCACCCGGTTCCGCATACACATGGAGCATCGCGGTGTCGGCAGCGGGCAGCGGCGCCGCCTCGGCCTCTTCGGTGGCTTCGTTGAGCTCGATCACCAGCTCCGCGCGCATCTCGTCCGCATCAGCCGCGGTGAGGACGCCGAGCTCCTCGAGCGTCGCCTTGAAGCGCAGCAGGGAGTCCCGTTCCTTGTCGGACTCGAGCTCCTCGGACGTGCGGTAGCGGCGCTGGTCATCGTCAGAGCTGTGCGATGTGAGCCGGAGCACCTTGGCCTCGATGAGCGTCGGGCCGTCGCCGCGACGAGCGCGCTTCACGGCCTCACGCGCCACTCGGTAGCAGGCGATCGCGTCGCATCCGTCCACGATCACACCCGGGATGCCGTATCCCTTCGCGCGGTCGGCGACGTCCTGCGTCGGCATCTGCTTCTGCCACGGCACGCTGATGGCGAATCCATTGTTCTCGACAAGGAAGATCACCGCGAGCTTGTGCGTCGCCGCGAAGTTCAGCGCCTCGTGGAAGTCCCCTTCGCTGGTGCCGCCTTCGCCAATGGACGTGAACGTCACCGCATCTTCGCCGCGCATACGCGACGCGAGCGCGATGCCGCACGCATGGATGAGCTGCGTTCCCACCGACGAGCCGGTGCTGATGATGTTCAGCCGCCGGCATCCGTAGTGCGCCGGCATCTGGCGGCCGCCGCTGTTGGGGTCGTCGGCGCGCTGCAGGACGGACAGGATGTGGTCCTTCGGAGTCATCCCGAGCACGAGCGTCAGGGCAAGATCGCGGTAGTACGGGGCCACCCAGTCGTACTGGGGCCGCAAATTCATGCCAAAGGCGACCTGAACCGCCTCGTGGCCCTCCGCGGAGATCCAGAACGGCGCGCGTCCCTGGCGATTCAGCACCCACAGACGCTCGTCGAGCAGGCGGGACCGAAGCATGTGCCGGTACATGAGGCGGAGCGTCTCCGCGTCAAGCCCGGCGCGCGCCTTGGTTTCGGTTCGTGTCATTGCCACGTGTCGTTCATCCCTCCGAATGAAGCTGACGCCGGCAGCGGAGCTTCAACGCCCTCGTGATGCTCAAACGTGAATCGCCTCGCCACTCACGGCAAGCGCAGCTTCTGAGAGCACTTCGCTGAGTGTAGGGTGTGGCGCGACTGCGTGGCCCATCTCGAAAGCGGTGGTCTCGAGGAGGCCGCCCAGGGCCGGTCCCCAGATGAGCTCGGTGACCTCGTGGCCGATGATGTGGACGCCGAGCACGGTGCCGTCGGACTTGTCGGCGACCACCTTGCAGAAGCCGCCGGTCTCGCCCCAGATGGTGGCGCGGCCGTTGCCCCGGAAGGGCATGACCCCGGTGGCGATCTCATAGCCGGCGGCCTGAGCCTCGGCTTCGCTGAGCCCCACCGAGCCGATCTGCGGCGTGCAGTATGTGGTCCGGGTGATCAGACGGGGGTCGAGCGGATGGGGATCGCGACCGGCGATCGTCTCGACGGCGAGAACACCTTCGTGCAGCGCCTTGTGCGCCAGTTGGAACCCGCCCACGACGTCACCCACGGCACTGACACCGGTCTCCCCGGTGCGCAGCATCGAATCGACGGCGATGACGCCTCGTTCGACGACGACGCCTGTTCCCTCGATGCCGATGTTCTCGACGTTCCCCGCGCGGCCCACCGCGACCAGGAGCATCTCGGCTTGGAGCCGCTGCTCCTTGCCGTCCTCGCCGGCCACGGTCACGGCGACGCCGCCCTCGTTGCGCTCGATCGATCCCAGGTCGAGACGATGCCCGGTGAGACACGTGATACCGCGCGCCTCGAACTGGCGGCGGAGCTCGCTGCCCACTGCTACGTCCTCGAGCGGGACCAGGCTCGGCAGCATCTCGACCACGGTCACCTCTGCGCCACAGCTGCGATAGAGCGAGGCGAACTCCACGCCCACGGCACCGGCGCCGAGCACGATCGCGGACGCCGGCACCCGATCGATCTTGAGTGCCTCGTCACTGGTGAGAATCACGGTGCCGTCGGCAGGATTGCCCGGTAGCTGCTTGGGACGGGAGCCGGTCGCGATGATCACCGCGCCCGCCTCGATCTCGACCGCGTCGCCCGCCGGCGGCGTGACCACGAGATGGCCCGCGCCGTCGAGACGCCCCCGTCCGCTGACGACGCTCACCTTGTTCTTGCGGAGGAGGAACTGCACGCCCTTGTACAGCTGGTTGACGACCTGGTCGCGACGCCGCCCGGCGACCGAATAGTCGAAGTGGACGTCACCCGTCGTCACCCCGAACGCGGCGGCGTGGTGCAGCTCGTCGAGCAGTGCCGCGCTCTGGAGCAGTGCCTTGGCCGGGATGCACCCGCGGTGCAGGCACGTGCCGCCGACCTTGTCCTCCTCCACCAGCACGACGCTGAGTCCCAGTTGGGCCGCGCGGATCGCCGCCGGGTACCCACCCATGCCGCCCCCGAGAATGGCGATGTCAAATCGTTCGGCCACGGGATTTGAGTATATCGGCGGGGTCCTGCGAGCCATGCGCGACGCTCGGCCGAGGGACGCGGACGGTCCCCGGGCCGCGCCGCTCACGCCGAAAGGAAGCGGCGGACCCCCAGGAAGCTCCCGAAGGCGCCGACAGCGACACCGCCGACCAGGAGCACGATGAGCAGCGTGATCGTGTATCGCGCATCGAAGGGCACGCTGAGGAGGTTGCCCTGGGCCGCCTGGACGAACAGACGGTATGCGCCAAAGACCACGGCCCCCGAGAAGATCGCCGCGAGTAACCCTCCGAGCATGCCTTCGAGGATGAACGGCCAGCGGACGAACCAGTCCGTCGCACCCACCAGTTTCATGATCTCGATCTCCGTTCGCCGTGAGTACACGGCGGTTCGGATCGTATTCATGATGATCACGATGCTGATGGTCAGCAGAATGATCGCGATGATCGCCCCGACCCACTCGATGACGGTGATCACGGTGTTGAGCTTGGAGATCACGTCGGAGTTGTAGTCGGTCGGGGTGGTGCTGTCGACGATTGGCATCGCCTTCGCCTCGGCGTTGAACTGGCTCAGATAGGTGAGCTTGCGCACGTCAAGGTTCAACGACGCCGGCAGCGGGTTGCTTCCGAGCACGGCGAGCGCGCTTTCGATCGACGGGTTCTGCGAGGCCTGCTCCTTGGCCTGGTCCTTGGTCTCGAAGGTGACCGAGATCACCCGCGGGTCATGCTGGAGCCGGCTCTCGAAATTCGTGATCGCTGCCAGCGACGCGTTGTCGGACAGGTAGATCTTCAGGTGACTCGCGTTCTGTTCCTGTCCCTGCAGAACGGTGTCGACCGAGTGTGTGAACAGCAGCGATCCGCCCACCAGAAAGATGATCAGGCCCATCGTGAAGACGCCCGCCAACGAGACGCCGAGGTTGCGCCGGAAGTTCTGCCCTGCGCTGTGGAGTGCGAACCACAGCGAGGCGAAGATCTGCCTCACAGGGTGGCGGTTCCTTCGCGCAGGTACTGGCCTTCGGCCTCGTCCCTGACCACCCGGCCGTTGTCGATGGCGATGACACGGCGACGGACCAGGTCGACCACCTCGCGGTTGTGGGTCGCCATCAGCACCGTGGTGCCGCGATGGTTGATCTGGAGGAGCAGCTGCACGATGCCCCACGAGGTGTCCGGGTCGAGGTTGCCGGTGGGCTCGTCGGCGAGAAAGATGCGGGGTCGGTGCACGAGTGCGCGGGCGATGGCCACGCGCTGCTGCTCACCGCCGCTCAGCTCGTCGGGAAACTTGTCGAGCTTGTCCTCGAGTCCGACGATCCAGAGGACCTCCTCCACCTTCTCGCGCATGTGGCGCTGACCGGGGCGGGTCACCTGCAGCGCGAAGGCGACGTTCTGGGCGACGGTGCGGCGCTGGAGCAGCTTGTAGTCCTGGAACACGATGCCGAACTTGCGCCGCAGCTTGGGGAGCTTGCGATGCGACATCCGGCTGACCTCCTGCCCGTCGATGAAGATCCGTCCAGTCGAGGGAGCTTCATCGCGGATCAGCAGGCGCACCAGGGTCGACTTGCCGGCACCGCTGGGGCCGACCAGGAAGCAGAAGTCGCCTTGATGGATCGCCAGATCAACGTCGCGCAGGGCCTCCGTACCGTTCGGGAAAACCTTGCTCACGCCGTGAAACGAGATGACCGGGCGCAGCGCGTGCTGAGGCGGCGCCGCAGATCGCTCCGCGACCGCCACGCTCACCAGGCTGCCCCCTGGGGCGATGTATTCATAGGATGGTTTCTGGGATCGCTACTGGGTCGGCGGCCAGTATAGACCGGGGTTCCGGCGGACTCCCGCGATATTTCACAGATTGGTCACTTCCGTTCAAGGATGGCCGATCAGGACGCCTTCGATTCTGGACCCTCGCGCGCCGCCCAGTGCAGATATCCCTCGATGAATGGGTCGATGTCGCCGTCCAGCACGCCCTGGGCGTTGCCCACCTCAACCGAGGTCCGATGGTCCTTGACCATGGTGTAGGGATGGAGCACGTAGGAGCGGATCTGGCTCCCCCACTCGGCGGCGATCAGCTCGCCCTTGAGGTCGGCAACCTTCTGTGCGTGAGCGGCCTGCTGCAGTGCCAGCAACCGCGACCGGAGGACGCGCCAGGCGACGTCGCGGTTCTGCTGCTGCGAGCGCTCGTTCTGGCAGGTCACCACGACTCCCGTCGGGATATGCGTCAGCCGCACCGCTGATGATGTCTTGTTGACGTGCTGCCCGCCGGCACCGCTCGAGCGGAAAACATCGGTGCGCACATCGTCCGGGTCGATCTCGACGGTGACGGTGTCCTCGATCTCGGGAGTGACTTCGACGAGCACGAACGACGTATGCCGCCGATGCGCGGCGTCGAAAGGGCTGATGCGCACCAGGCGATGCACCCCGTGCTCACCCTTGAGCAGGCCGTAGGCGCGAGCTCCGGACACGCGGATGGTCGCGGACTTGATGCCCGCTTCATCTCCGACCGACTCCTCGAGGAACTCGACGGGCATCCGATGTTGCTCGGCCCAGAGCAGATACATGCGCAACAGCATCTGCGCCCAGTCCTGCGAGTCGGTACCACCGGCACCCGCGTGAATGCCGATCAGCGCCACGTGGTCGGTGTAGGGATCGCTGAAGAGCAGATCAATCTGGCGACGCCCGATCTCCTTTTCCAGTGCCGCGAGCTCCTTCTCGATGTCGTGGGTCATCGCCTCGTCCGGTTCGACCTCGACCATCGCGACGAGCTCACGGGTATCGGCTGCGCGCTGGGTCAGCGATTCCCAGGTGCTCAGGTCGTCACGGATGCGCGAGGCTTCCTGGTTGAGGGCAGCCGCGCGGCGCGGGTCATCCCACAGATCGGGGGCGGCGATCTCCTGATCGAGTTCCTTCAGACGGACGCGTTTGCCGTCGAGGTCAAAGATGCCCCTGGAGCTCAGCTATACGGGCGGCGACGTCGGTGGCGCGTTCTGCAAGCTCGCTCATGTGCCGAGTATTCCACAATGAAGTCATGCAAACCGTTGCAGCCGTGTCGCCGGATGCGATCGGCGACCTGTTTTCCGACATGCCGCGAGCCTTTGATTTCGATGACGTGTCGCTCCTGCCGCGGGTTCGCTCCACGCTCGCGCACCGGACCGAAGCGCTCCCGGTGGTGGACGTCGGTCGAGTCCGTCTGACGGTTCCCATGATCGGTTCACCGATGCCGGACGTCTGTGGCGTCGACATGTGCCGCGCGCTGGGCGAATACGGTGCGCTGGGCGTCCTGCCGCGCTTCCAGTCCGTGGAGGATCAGGCAGCGGAGCTTCGCGAGGTTGCCGCAACGGGCGGGCCGCTCGCTGCGGCGCTCGGCGTGACCGGTGACTACCGCGAGCGTTTCGCGCGGATCGTCGAGACCGGTTGCCGGATCGTGTGTCTCGATACGGCGAACGGCGCGCACGAGCAGGTCGGTCACGCGGTGCGCTGGATCCGCGAGCAGGGCACCGCCGTGTTCCTCATCGCCGGCAACGTGGCCTCCGCGGAGACGTTCCGCTGGCTCGAGGACCACGGCGTCGACGCGATTCGCGTGGGCATCGCCGGCGGATCCGTCTGCGAGACGCGGACGGAGACCGGTGTCCACGCGCCCACGCCATACAGCGTCTACGAATGTGCGCAGGTGCGCCGACACGCGTTGATCATCGGCGACGGCGGCGTTCGCAACCCGGCGGACATGTGCAAGCTCCTCGCGCTCGGCGCCGACGCGGTGATGGTGGGTTCGGCGCTGGCGGGGACGTACGAAGCACCCGGACGCGTGATCGTGGTCGACGGGAAGAAGTTCAAGATCATGCGGGGCGCGGCGTCGTTCTCCGTGCAACAGGAGTTCGCCGGCGCCGACCCGGAGTACATCGAGGGCGCGGAGTCGATCGTCGCGTACAAGGGCCGCGTGGCCGATGTGATCCAGCGGTACCTGGCCGGGCTGCGCAGCTCGATGTCATACATGGACGCGCGTTCCCTCGGCGAGTACCGGAGCAACGCGAGCTTCATCCGGATGCGTTAGCCCCCGCGACCTGGTCGCCTGCCGCTGGTCCCCGGACTAACCGAGTTCGGCGATCAGCTGCTCGGACGTCATCGGCTTGGAGAACATCGGGTACCACAGTCGGGGCTCGAGTTGATGGTAGTTCGCGCGCATTCGGGTTGCGGCCGGATTGAGGCTCGCTCCAAACCGGCATTCCGTGTTCGATTCCGTAACCCGGCCGGGCGGTTTCCATGGTGAAGGGTCGATAGGCTGACAGCCACAGCCACGCGGCGGCTTGCAGGCCTCCGTGAGGATCACACCAGGCAGCAATCACGGAGAACGTTTGTGCTGCCGGAGGGCTCAGCCTTGCGCCGACTGGCTCGGGGGAATCCCGGGAGCGGAGCCCGCTGGCCCCGCGGTGTGGTGACGCTGCTCGTGGTAACCCTCGGTCTCACCCTCCTGTACGTCGGATCGACGACTCTCCGCCGGCCGGGTACCTCGAGCTTCTTCTTTGACGTCGTGATCGCCAATCTGGGGTATGCAGGCTGCACGGCGCTCGTCGCCTGGCGTGCCGTCGCCCGGCGCCGCGGACGCTGGGGCTGGGGTTCGCTGGCCGCGGGCCTCTTCCTTTTCACCACCGGGTCGGTCCTCTGGACCACCTGGGTGCAGTACTTCATCCCTGTCCCCTACCCGTCCATATCGGACGCGTGCTTCCTGACCTTCTTCTTCCTTGCGTTCATCGGCATCGCGTTGCTGGTGCGCGAGACCGTTCCACGGACATCGAGGACGATCTGGGTCGACGGCCTGATCGCCGCCCTTGGGGTCGCCGCACTCGAGACCACGCTGGTCATCAGTCCGATCGCAAGCCTGAACATCGGCGACCGGCTCATCGTGGCGACCAACATCGCGTATCCCATTGGTGACCTGGTGCTCGTGACCATGGTGGTCGGCGTCTTTGCGGTCCGCGGCTGGCGCCCCGGCCGCCTGTGGTGGATGCTCGGCGTCGGTCTCGTGGTCTTTGCCGCGGCCGACAGCGTCTATGTGTTGCGGGTGCTCTCGGGCACGTACGTGACCGGAACGCCGCTCGACAGCCTGTGGCTCATCGGTGCGCTGTTCATGTCGTTCGCCGCATGGCAGCGTATGGGCGTGGGGTCGGCCGCCCGGAGCCAGACGACGGTAGAGGCACCGAACCTCATCCCGGTCGTCTTCCTGCTGAGCTCGGTCGGAATCATCGTCTATGCGACGACACACCCCCCAAAGCTCCTGCCGTTGGGTGTCGTTCTGGCCACCGTGACGCTGGTGTTCGCAATCGCGCGGTCCGCGTATGCGTTTCGGCAGCTCCGCGCGCTGGCGGAAAGCAAACGCGAGGCCCGCACGGACGAACTCACCGGGCTGCCAAACCGCAGGTTCTTCTTTGAACGCCTCGCGGCCTGCCTGGTACCGGGTGTCGCGTCGACCGTCGCCGTACTCATGATCGATCTCGACCGGTTCAAGGAGATCAACGACAGCCTCGGGCATCACGTCGGCGATGACGTGCTGCGCGAGCTGGGACCGCGGCTCACCGCAGCGTGCGGCGGCGCCGGGACAGTCGCACGCCTGGGCGGTGACGAGTTCGGCCTCGTGCTCTCCTCACCGGTGGATGCCCCGGCAGCCATCGAGGTGGCAGAACGCGTCCGCGAGGCCTTGAGACTGCCGTTTCAGGTGGAGGGCATGAGTCTTCGGGTGGACGCCAGCATCGGCATTGCGCTCGCTCCCGACCACGGCACTGCGCCCGAAACCCTCCTGCAGAAGGCGGACGTGGCCATGTTCGCCGCAAAACGCTCGCACGCGCCCTGGCAGGTGTATGCGTCGGATTTCGAACAGAACGCGCTGGAGCGCCTGGAACTCATGGAAGACCTGCGCGATGCTCTGCGTCGCGGAGAGATCGTCCTTTATTACCAGCCGATTCTCGACCTCGCAACCGGGCTGGTCACCGGCGCCGAGGCGCTCGCGCGCTGGCGCCATCCGGCGCGTGGCATCCTCCCGCCCGCGGCGTTCCTCGGCTTGATCGCGGATGCGGGACTCATGGGGCCCTTCACGATGGACGTCCTCGAGCAGGCATTTGCCCAGCAGTCGCGCTGGTCACTGTCCGGCTACGACCTGTGCGTCTCGGTCAACATCTCCGCCGCCAGCCTGCGCGACGACGAACTGCCCGACAAGATTGCCGAGCTGATGGCGAAGCGGAAGGTTGATCCGGCTCATATCACGCTGGAGATCACGGAGGACTCGTTCATCTCGGATCCGGAGCAAGCGCTCCTCGTCCTGGAGCGTCTGCGCGGCCTCGGCGTCCAGCTGTCCATCGATGACTTCGGCACCGGCTTCTCGTCGTTGACCTACATCCGCAGGTTGCCGGTGAGTGAATTGAAGCTCGACCGCACCTTTCTGATGGGTGCGCCGCAGGACAAGCGCGCCGTGTCGATCATTCAATCCACCGTCGATCTCGCCCATTCGCTGGGGTTGCGCATCGTCGCAGAGGGCATCGAGAACCTCGACACCCTGGCGCTGGTCGACGACCTCGGCTGCGACGCGGCGCAGGGCTATCTGATGGGCCGGCCCGTCCCGTCCGAGGAATTCGATCTCGGAGCTGTGGCGCTCAAGCCACTTCGCATCGCCACGCACGGAGCTCTCGTGCCCCGCCAACCCCAGACACTGGCGGGCTAGCCGGAGCTACTGCGGCTGACCGCGCTCGGGCCTACTTTCCGTGGCAGTACTTGTACTTTTTCCCGGAACCGCAGGGACACGCCTGGTTGCGGCCGACCTTCCCCTGCGGCGCACCGTTCGCGCCATTTCCGTTGCCGTTGCCGCTGGCAGCGCCGTCCACGCGCCGCGTCCCTTCCGACGACGACTCGACGATGTTGCGCACGATCGGCTTGCTCACCACCGGCGCGGACACACGCGGCGACGTCGCACGGGCGAGAGCGCCGCTCGCGAGTGCGGCAGCCGGTCGTGCGGGCGGCACCTGCGCAGCATCGGTGGCACCACCTGGTCGGTCCGCACGCGGTGAGGGCGGCGCCGTCGCCTCAGCCGCGCCGGCCGTGGGCGCGGGAATGGCAGCGGGCTCGTCTGCGGCGTCGGCGTTGTTCGCTGCCTCGTTGGGATCGACACGCCGGATCTGCACGTTGAGCAGAGCGCGAACGATCTCTCGCTGAATGTCCTCGGTCAGATCCTGGAACGCGGTGAACGCCGCTGCCTTGTACTCGACGAGCGGGTCCATCTGACCGTATGCCTGGAAGCCCATCCCCTCGCGGAGATGATCCATCTGCGTCAGATAGGCGAGCCACCGCGCATCGATGACCTGGAGCATCACGCTCTGCTCGACCTCGCGGAGCAGCTCGGCGCCGTACTCCTGCTCCTTCTCCTCGTACAGCCCGACGAGCTCACCACTCAGCGTCTCGCTGACCTCCTCGATGGAGTTCCCGAGGCTGTCCATGCTGACCTCGGAGAACTGCGGCAGTCCGGCGGCGAACATCCGCATCTGCGTCCACAGACCTTCGAAGTCCCACGCCTCGCGATGGCGTCCTTCGCAGTACGTCGGCACCTCGCTCGCCACCACGTGCTCCACCATCTCGATGAAGTTCGCGCGCGTGTCCGTCCCCTCGAGGATCTTGCGACGCTCGCCGTAGATGATCTCGCGCTGCTTGTTCATGACGTCGTCGTACTCGACGACGTGACGGCGGCTGTCGAAGTTCTGGCCCTCGACCCGCGCCTGCGCTCCCTCGATCTGCCGCGACACCATCCGTGACTCGAGCGGCGTGTCCTCATCAACGCCGAGCTTGCCCATGAACCCCTGCATGCGCTCGCCGCCGAAGACGCGCATCAGGTCGTCCTCGAAGGACAGGAAGAAACGCGACTCACCGGGGTCACCCTGGCGTCCCGCGCGCCCACGAAGCTGGTTGTCGATTCGCCGCGACTCGTGCCGCTCGGTACCGATGATGTACAGACCGCCGACATCGGCAACACCCTCGCCGAGCACGATGTCGGTGCCGCGCCCGGCCATGTTGGTGGCGATCGTGACGCTGCCACGCTGGCCGGCGTTCGCGATGATGTCGGCTTCCTTTTCGTGGAGCTTGGCGTTGAGCACCGAGTGCTGCACACCCATCTTGTCGAGCTGGCGGCTCAACCGCTCGCTCTTCTCGATGCTGGTCGTGCCCACGAGGATCGGCTGTCCCTTCTTGTATCGCTCGGCGATCTCCTCGACCACAGCACGGTATTTGCCTTCCTCGCCCTTGTAGATCAGGTCGGGTTCATCGAGACGAACCATCGGCTGGTGCGTCGGGATCGGCACGACCTCGAGCTTGTAGATCTTGTGGAACTCCTCGGCCTCGGTGAGTGCCGTACCGGTCATGCCGGCGAGCTTGTCGTAGAGGCGGAAGAAGTTCTGGAAGGTGATCGTCGCGAGCGTGACCGTCTCCTGCTGGACCGCAACGCCTTCCTTGGCTTCGATCGCCTGGTGGAGACCGTCCGACCAGCGACGTCCGGGCATCGTCCGCCCGGTGAACTCGTCGACGATGATCACCTCGCCGTCGCGGACGATGTAGTCCTTGTCTCGCAGCCACAATGCGTGCGCGCGCAGCGCCTGGTTGATCTGGTGCGCCTCCGCGGCGTGCTCCATCTCGTAGACGTTGGAGATCCCGGTCCACTTCTCGATCTTGTCGACGCCCTCCTCGGTGAGCGTCGCCGACTTGGTCTTCTCGTCGATCGTGTAGTCGTCTTCGGCCACGAGCCGCGGGATCAAGCGTGCGTACGTATAGAACTTGTCCGTTGCCTCGCTCGCCTGCCCGCTGATGATCAGCGGTGTCCGTGCTTCGTCGATGAGGATGGAGTCCACCTCGTCGACGATCGCGAACCGCAGGCGACGCTGCACGCAGCGGTCGAGCTTCTGCGCCATGTTGTCGCGCAGGTAGTCGAAGCCCAGCTCGTTGTTTGTCGAGTATGTGATGTCGGCGGCATACGCCTCGCGGCGCGTCACCGGACGGAGATGCTGCAGGCGCGGGTCCGGATGCGTCTCGTCGAGGAAGTCCGGGTCGTAGAGGTAGGAAAGGTCCTGCCCCGCGATGACGCCCACGGACAGCCCGAGGAAATGGAAGAGCGCAGCGTTCCAGCCGGCGTCGCGTCGAGCCAGGTAATCGTTGACCGTCACGAGGTGCGCGCCGCGCGCTTCCAGGGCGTTGAGGTAGAGCGCGAGGGTGGCGACCAGCGTCTTGCCTTCACCCGTCTTCATCTCGGCGATGCGGCCCTGATGGAGGACGATGCCGCCGATCAGCTGCACGTCGAAGTGGCGCATTCCCAGGGTGCGCTTCGCAGACTCTCGGACCACCGCGAACGCTTCGGGGAGGAGGTCGTCGAGGGCCTTGCGGCGCGTGGAGTCGCGTTCCTCCTCCTCGATGCGCTCCATGGCCATCTCCTCGGTCTCCTCGCCGAGCCCGGCGGCGAAGGACTGGCCGTGGGTGATGTCGGGGCCTTCGACCCCAAGGCGCTCCCGGAATTCACGGGTCTTGTCCCGGAGCTCCTCGTCTGTGAGCGCCGACATCTCCGGATCGAGTTCGTTGATGAGGTCCACGACCCCCTGGTAGCGCTTGATCTCGCGCTGGACGGGGTCGCCAAGGACCTTGTTGATGGGCTTTCGGAAGATGGACATGGGTTCTTTCATTGTGGCAGCCCTCGCCCTTCACGAAACCGCGGCCACCACCACGACGTCGATCAGCGAGGCTCCGGCATCCGCCAGCGTGGCAGCGGCGGCCTCCACGGTGGCCCCGGTGGTGAGCACGTCGTCGACGAGCCAGAGATACGCGCCGTCGAGCGCCTTGCCGGTCCATGCGAAGGCGCCAGCCACGTTGCCCCGCCGGGTCGCCTCGTCCCGGGCAGTCTGCGGCGGGGTGTCGCGGGTTCTGACGAGGTCATCGAAGACCGGGACATCCCGTGCCTCGGCGATCACCGACGCGATGAGCTCGGCCTGGTTGTATCCGCGTTGCCGGCGCCGCCGAAGGCCGAGCGGGACGGCGACCACCGCGTCCGGCGTGAAAAGCCTCGGGCCGCCCAGCCGGCTCGTCGTCATGGCAGCCAGCTCCGACAACGCCTGGCGATCGCCCCCGTACTTGCCCCGATGCAGCGCAGCTCGAACCGGCCCGGTGAATTCGAACGCCGCGAATCCACTGCCCTGGCGCATGCGCCGGACGGCCGGGAGTGGCAGGGCGTGCATCGAGGCATCGCAGTTCGCGCAGATCGATCGATCCGAGACGGCATCGCAGCCGGCGCAGCGCTTTGGGGCGACGGCGTCGAGGAAGAGCCGGGCGAGCGCGGCGAGCATGCATGCAGATATGCGTGCCCACGGAGGACGCGTGGTGGACAACCCGCCCGGAATCTCCGGGGACCGAGTGGTGGCTAACCGCCCTCCCCGAACGCGTCCAGGGCCGCCTGCATGCACGCGATCAGCTCGCGCGCCGACGTGACGCTCAGCTCCAGCGCGACCCGCTCGTTCACGGGCCGGCCGGCGTTGGTGAAGTCCACGATCAGCGCGTGATCAACGGGGGCGTGGAACGGGTGATCCACGGCCACGACGGCCGTGGTGATCGGCGTCCAGGTGCCGGCCGCCTTGGCGCTCCCGACCACGGCGGTCTTCTCGACGACGTACGAGCACATGTGATCTCTCCTAGCTGAGGTGGCGGCCATAGAAATCGAGGACGAGGCGCCAGCCCTGGACGGCTGCCTCGACCCGATACATCGGCCGATCGACGGCAAAGAAGCCGTGACCCGCGTTCTCGAACGAGTGGAATTCGTGCTCCTTGCCGAGCCGGGTCAGCTCGGCGTCGATCTGGGCCACCTCGTCTGGCGAGGGGTTCTTG
>Ga0182015_10004078_pt1 | contig 15941 bp, 19 predicted proteins | sample 712P3MmetaG_FD_120478 | JGI IMG/M metagenome (GOLD analysis project Ga0182015, IMG submission 120478) | Permafrost microbial communities from Stordalen Mire, Sweden - 712P3M metaG | ecosystem: Environmental > Terrestrial > Soil > Wetlands > Permafrost | place: Sweden: Stordalen | collected... | reverse complement strand
GCGCCGGTGCTAGCGCTGCTCGCCATCGGCGCCGGCCGCGCTCGGCGACGGGCTCCAGCCCGGCGGCGGCGGCCAGAACGGGGGGCCGCCAGTCGCTCCCACCGACTCCGGCCCGACGTCCGCGAGGGCCCCCGCGGGCAGGGCCGCCGGCTCGATGCCGAGCTGCTCTGCCAGCAGCGCCACGTCGTAGCCCTCGTGGCGTACGCGCAGGTCGTAGTAGAGGACGGTCGTGACCGCGGCCTGGAACGGGCGCGTCAGTACCGCCGAGAGCCCGGCGGCCAACGACACGACCACGACCGTCAGGAGCACGCTGGCGCCCCCAGCGAGCGAGATCGCCACGAGCACGCCCTCGATCGCGCCTGAGACCACCGAGGTCATCACCGTGGCTATGAGCAACACCCCCGCCGCCGCCCACCAGCGTCCGCGCACGAGCCGGAACGAGCGGCTGAGCGCGCCCCAGCCGCGGCGGCCCTCGATCAGCAGCGCCGGCACCGCTACCGCCCAGGCGGCGTACAGCCAGATGCCCGGGATCACGAGCGCGACGAACGCGAGCCCGAGCAGCACGAACGTCATGATCTCGAGCCACAGCAGCGACGCCAGCCGTCGCAGCGCGAAGCGCAGCGACACGCCGATGCCGGTCGGCTGGTCGAGATAGACGTCGCTGACCGCCTTCACGCACGCCGCCGTGGTCAGCACGCCGATGAGCAGCCCTGTCAGGTCGAGGATCGCGCTGGCGCCGAGCGACGTCGCGTGGTTGCTCGCGCGCGTCGATCCGATCGCGGCGAGGCCGTGCGGCACTTCGCTGCTGTAGGAGGTCGTCGAGAGCAGCACCAGCGCGCTGAGCGCTTGGAAGGGGACCACGACGACCGCCGTCAGCCCCATCAGGCTGCGAGCGTTGCGGAGATAGATCTTGATTCCCGCGTCGAGGATCTCGCCGACCCGCAGCGGCCGCAGTGCGGGAGCGCTCATGTGCGGACCGTAGCAAGCACGGTGGAGGTCGCCGCGGGGGTCAGATCCCCGCGGCGGTGCGGGCTCGCAGCGCCGCCTCCAGGCGCTCGAGCGCGTGTGCGAGGGCGTCCTCGTCGAGCGCCTTCTCGGGTGTGGCCACGCGTGTGTCCGCGGCGTCGGCGCCGGGCGCTGCGCCGACATCGGCGCCTGCGCCCAGCAGCGCCGCCTGCGCCTGCGCCTGCACCCATGGGCGCAGCTGCTCGAGCTCGGCGATGCGGATCGCGAGGTCCTGGCGGCCCTCGGCCTGCAGCTCTCCGACCGCGAGCGCGTACGCGCGGTCGAGCTCGAGTGCGGCGTGCTCGATGCGCTCGTGATCGAGATCGTGGCGCGCGCGCAGCACGCTCTCCTCGCACAGCAGCGCCGCGCCGCGCGCTCCGAGCAGCGCCGCGAGGCGCTCCTGGGGACGCAGCGCCCACGAGCGATCGCGACGCGGGCCTCGCCGCGAGCCTCGCGAGGAGCCGCCGGACCCCCAGGTCTCCGGCGAGCCGAGCGCGCGGGCATGCAGCCAGCGCCCGTCCGCCACCTGCTCGCCCTCGCCCCATCCGGCGCGGATCACGAGCGCCTGCGCGGGCGAGATCTCGTGCACGTAGGGATCGGCCGCCGCGATCCGGTGGGAGTGGAGCACGCGGTTGACGATCGCGGCCGCCGCGCGCACCTCGCGCTCGTGGTCGAGCTCGGCTAGCCACGCGCGCGCCTGGTTGTCGGCCGCGAGCGCGACGGGATCGATGACGGTGACCCGTGTGGTCGGCACCGGAGCGGGCTCGGGGTCGGTCGGCGTGCTCGCGGCGCGCCGGCGCAGGCGCCGCAGCAGCGAGCGCCCGCTCCACGCCGGCGCGACGGACGCGCCGATCGGCTGGCGGCCGGCCTGGAGCGTGCCCACCACGACGACGCGCTCCGGCTCGCCGTCCTCGCCGCGGATCAGGTAGCGGCCGTCTGCCGGCCCCAGAGTCCACGGGAACTCGAGCTGGATGAAGACGAACAGCTGTTGGGGCATCGTTGCACCGTATCCTTCCGATCAGGCCGAAGCCCGGCCGGAATTCGAGCCCGCGCTCGCGTGGCCGATCCACTCGACACGGGAGCCCACACCAATGTCCGACCCGAGCCACGCCGCCAAGAGCCTGCGCGAGCGCTTGGGTGGCAGCACCGAGGAGCGGCTCGGCAGGGCGCTTTCGGACCTGCTGGAGAATCCGCTGCTCGCTGGCGCGATCGGACGCGCGTTCGATGCGCGCGAGAAGGCCGTGCAGGCCCAGGAGGTCGCGATGGGCGCGCTCAACATCCCGTCGGCGGCCGACATCGAACGGCTGACGCGGCGCCTGCGCTCGGTCTCGCTGCGCCTCGAGGGCATCGAGGAGGGCGTCGACCGCCTCGACCGCTCGCGCGGCTCGAGCGCCGAGGAACAGCAGATCGCCGAGCGCCTGACCGCGATCGAGGATCAGCTCAAGCGCTTGAGCGACAGGCTCGAGGGCAAGCCCGAGCCGCGCCCCGCGAAGCCGGCTCGCGCGACGAAGTCGGCGACGGCGGCCGCGAAGCCGGCGCCGAAGCCGAGGACGCGCAAAGCGAAACCGCCGAAGGGCTGAGCGTCAGGCGCTCAGCGCCGCGATCGCCGTCCGGCCCATCGCTTCGCCCGCCTCGAGCAGCGCGTCCTCATCGATGCGCGTGCGCGCAGCGCGCGCGTCGAACGTGTCCGAGACGGCGAGCACGCACGCGACGGGGACGCCCGCGCGGGCGCCGACCGCGAACAGCGCCGCGGCCTCCATCTCGACGGCGAGCGCGCCGGCGTGCGCGGTGCGCTCGTCGCCGCCGTAGAACAGGTCGACGCTGACGATCGTGCCGACGGGGGCGTCCGGCGCGTGGCTCGCGAGCGCATCTGTGAGCGCCGCGTCGGCGCTCGCGCGCTCGCCGGCGCCAAGCGCCCGCGAGGTGCCGTCCGCGCAGATCGCCTCGCGCGCGATCACGAGCTCGCCGAGGGCCAGCCCGGCCGCGAGCGCGCCGCAGGTTCCGACCCGGATCGCGCGCCGGGCGCCGAGCGCGATCAGCTCCGTGAGCACGATCGCCGCTGACGGGCCGCCCATTCCCGTCGACTGGATCGTCAGCGCGATCCCGTCGCGCGCGGTACCCGTGTAGCCCCACAGGCCGCGGTTGTGGTTGAACATGCGCGGCTCCTGCAGCAGCGACTGCGCCAGCGCAAGGGCGCGCCCGGGATCTCCGGGCAGCAACACGCGCTCGGCGAGCGGCGCGGTGGGGTGTAGATGGATCTGCTCGCCCGCGGCCATCGCGCGACTGTAGAGAAAGCCGCGGCAGCGCCTGCGGCTGAGTGGTGGCTCTGCGTACGCGCTCATTAGAATCCGAGCCATGGGAACAGCCATCCCGTCGCACGCCTGAGTGGCCGAGCCGGCCGACGACCCCGCCGACGGGACCGGCGAGCTGACGCTCGCCCAGGTCGCCGCGCGCGCCGACGTATCGCCCGCGACCGTCAGGCGCTGGGTCGAGGGGGGGCTGATCCCCGGCTACGACGGGCGCTGGACGCCGGCCTCGGCCGCGTACGCGCGCGTCGTCGCGAGGCTGCGCGCGCGCGGGCACTCGCTCGCACGGATCAAGCGCGCCGGCGAGCGAGGGCAGCTGGCAGTCGGCCCGCTGGAGAACCTCCTGAGCAGGCCGGGGCCCCGCTACTCGCTGCGCGATGCCGTTCGCCTCAGCGGCCTGGACCGGGGGTTGATCGAGCGGCTGAACACGACGATGGGCCTCGGCGCGCTGCCGCCGGACGGGCTCACCGAGGAAGACGTGCAGATCTTCAAATATGGCGCCGCGGTGCTCGACGCCGGGCTGCCGCTGCCCGCGTTCCTGCAGCTGATGCGCGTCTACGGTCAGGCGATCGCGCAGATCGCCGACGCGGAGGTGCGCCTGATCCACCTGTACGTGCACGAGCCGCTGATGCGCTCGGGCGTGACGAGCGTGGAGATCGCGGATGAGATGGAGGGTCTCGCGCGCGAGGTGCTCCCGTTCGCGACGCCGTTCATGAACTACTTGCACGGGCGGCTGCTGGCGCAGTTCGTGGAGCAGGACATGATCGGCCACATGGAGGCGGACCTCGCGGAGGACGCGCTCGAGGAGGGGCGCCTGCGGGTCGCTATCGCGTTCGCCGATCTCGCCGGCTACGCGCGTCTGACGGTCGAACGCGGCGATGAGGCGGCGCTGGGCGCGGTGGAGCGCTTCGTGAAGGTCGTCGAACAGACGCTGCCGCTGGACGCGCGCGTGATCAAGATGCTGGGCGACGAGGTGATGGTCGTCGGCTCCGACGCGACCGCGCTGACGGCGTGGGCCGTCGAGCTGGGCGCGGGCATCGCCGTCGGCGACCCGTTGCCGCGGATCGGCATCCACTACGGCGAGGCGCTGTATCGCGACGGCGACTACTTCGGGCGCGACGTCAACCAGGCGGCGCGCGTGGTCGCGCGCGCCGGCGGCGGCGAGGTGCTCGTCACGGGCGCGGTCGTCGAGATGGCGGCGAGCGTCGACGGGCTCCGGTTCGAGCGGATCGGCGAGGTCAGGCTCAAGGGCTTCTCCGAGCCCACCGAGCTGTTCCTTGCCTCCTCGCGGAACGGCTAGCACGAGGGTGGGGGGCTGGTGAGCTTCGAGGACATCCGCGAGGCGGTGCGCGCCGGCGGCCTGTTCGCGTGCGGCGATCGAATCCCCGCCCAACCAATTCTCGTCATGCTCTCCGGCGGGCGCGACTCGACGTGCCTGCTCGACGTCGCGGTCGCGCTGCTCGGCGCGCCCGCCGTGAGCGCGCTGCACGTCAACTACGGATTGCGGGATTGCTCGGACGCGGACGAGCGCCACTGCGAGGGGCTGTGCGCGCAGCTCGGCGTTGAGTTGGAGGTCGTGCGCAGCGAGCGCTCCTCGCCGCGGCGGCCCCTAAGCGCGCACGCGGAAGTTGCATCCGCGCAGGATGAGCCGGCCGGGGCGCCGGCGAGCGGCACGGCGGGGTTGCCGCCGAGCGGCAACCTGCAGGCGTGGGCGCGCGAGCTGCGCTACTCGCAGGCGGCGCGCAGCGCGGGCGAGCGCGACGCGCTGATCGCCACCGGCCACACGGCCTCGGACCAGGTCGAGACGATCCTCTACCGCCTCGCGGCCTCGCCGGGAAGACGCGCGCTGCAGGGCATGGTGGCGAGCGAGGGGCGTCTGATCCGCCCGCTGCTCGGCATCACGCGTGAGCAGACGGCCGCCTACTGCGAGGCGCGCGGTCTGCGCTGGCGCGAGGACGAGAGCAACGACGACGGGCGTTTCGCGCGTGCGCGTGTGCGCAACGGGCTCGTGCCGGCGCTGCGGGCGGTGCACCCGGCGGCGGAGGCGAACGTGCTGCGAACCGCGTCGCTGCTGCGCGAGGAGACGGAGCTGCTCGACGGCCTCGTCGCCGACGAGCTCGCGGGGCGCTCCAGCGTCGCGATCGCGCGCCTGCGGGAGCTGCCGGCCGCGCTCGCGCGCATGGTCGTCGTGCGCCTCGCCGAGGACGCCACCGGCGGCTACGTGCCGCAGGCGGGCGATCGCGTGCAGGAGATCCTCGCCCTCGCCGCCCGCGGCGGTCGCGCGGAGCTGCACGTCGGCGGTCAGGCGGGCGCGGTGATCGACCGTGGCAGGCTCGAGATGGTCAGGCTCGAGCCGCGGGGATAGGACTAGACTCCCGTGCGTGGCCAGCACCGTGGGCGTCCCCAGCGAGCCGGGCCTCGGAGAGGTGCTCGTGACCGCGGAGGATCTGAAACGACGGGTGGTCGAGCTCGGCGAGCAGATCTCCAGCGACTACGCGGGTCGCTCGCTGCTGCTCGTCGGTGTGCTGAAGGGCGCTGTGTTCTTCCTGAGCGACCTGATGCGCTACATCGACATCCCCGTGGAGGTCGATTTCATGGCGGTCGCGTCCTACGGCTCGGCGACAGACTCGTCGGGGGTGGTGCGCATCCTCAAGGACCTCGACGCGTCGATCGAAGGCCGCGACGTGCTGATCGTCGAGGACATCGTCGACTCGGGGCTGACGCTGCAGTACCTGCTGCGCAACCTCGGCTCGCGCAATCCGCGGACGCTCGAGGTCTGTGCGCTGTTGACCAAGCCGGAGCGCCGCAAGGTGGATCTGCCGACCCGCTACGTTGGCTTCGAGATACCCGACCGCTTCGTCGTGGGCTACGGGCTCGACTTCGCCGAGCTCCACCGCAACCTGCCGTACGTGGCCGCGCTCGAGCGCTGAATCGGCGCCGGTCTCCCCGATTGGCCCCGGCCGGCCGTGGGCGGGCAGGACTCCGATGCACTGAAAGCCAGACCCTGCATGGTACGCTAGGGCACTGGTGTCCACGACTTCAGACGGTGCCAGAACACTCAGGAACCAGCCATGAGCCGTTTCTTCAAGAGCGCCGCATTCCCGATCCTCATCGTCGTGGTGTTGGCTTTTCTGGCGGTCAAACTCGTCAACCCGGGGGCCAACAAGCCGGCGCACAGCTATCAGGCGCTGGTCAGCAAGGAACTGCCGAAACACGAAGTCGAATCGGTCGAGTTCAAGAACAAGGGCAAGGCGCTCGAAGTCAAGGTCATCACGCCCCGGGGGCACAAGGAAACCTATGAAATCGGTTTCATAGAACAGGCCTCGCCGCAGCTGTTCGCCGTGCTCGAAAAGGACGGCGTGCCGTTCAACGTCGAATCGGAAAAGAGCAGCGCGCTGCTCGGGCTGCTCACGTACATCCTGCCGTTCGCGCTGTTCCTCGGCTTTTGGATCTTCCTCATGAACCAGGTCCAGGGGGGAGGATCGAAAGTGATGTCGTTCGGCAAGTCGCGCGCGAAGCGCATGTCGGCCGACTCGCCCAAGATCACCTTCCGCGACGTCGCCGGGGTCGACGAGGCCGTCGAGGAGTTGCACGAGATCAAGGAATTCCTCGAGAACCCGAAGAAGTTCCAGGCGCTGGGCGCGCGAATACCCACGGGAGTGCTGCTGTATGGCCCGCCGGGCACCGGCAAGACGCTGCTCGCGCGCGCGGTCGCGGGCGAGGCGGGCGTGCCGTTCTTCTCGATCTCGGGATCGGACTTCGTCGAGATGTTCGTCGGCGTCGGCGCCTCGCGCGTCAGGGACCTGTTCGAGCAGGCCAAGCAGAACAGCCCGTGCATCATCTTCATGGACGAGATCGACGCCGTCGGGCGCCACCGCGGCGCCGGTCTCGGCGGCGGCCACGACGAGCGCGAGCAGACGCTCAACCAGCTGCTCGTCGAGATGGACGGCTTCGAGGCGAAGGACAACATCATCATGATCGCGGCCACGAACCGGCCCGACATCCTCGACCCGGCGCTGCTGCGCCCCGGGCGCTTCGACCGCCAGATCGCCGTCGACCGTCCCGACCGCAAGGGCCGCGCGAAGATCCTCGAGGTGCACACGCGCGGCAAGCCGCTCGCGAAGGTGATCGACATCGACGCGCTCGCGGGCCAGACGCCCGGCTTCACCGGAGCCGACCTCTCGAACCTGATCAACGAGGCGGCGCTGCTCTCAGCGCGCACCGGCAAGCGCGAGATCGGGCAGGTGGAGCTCGAGGAGGGGATCATGCGAGTGATCGCCGGCCCCGAGAAGAAGACGCGCGTGATGAGCGAGAAAGAGCGGCTCGTGACCGCCTACCACGAGATGGGCCACGCGATCGTCGGGCACTTCCTCGAGCACTCGGACCCGGTGCACAAGATCTCCGTCATCTCCCGCGGGCAGGCGCTCGGCTACACGATCTCGATGCCGCAGGAGGATCGCTTCCTGACGACACGCGCGGAGCTCGAGGACACGATGGCGATGACGCTCGGCGGCCGCGCCGCCGAGGAGCTTGTGTTCAGCGAGATCACGACCGGCGCGTCCAACGACATCGAGAAGGTGACCGCCACCGCCAAGCAGATGGTGATGCGCTTCGGGATGTCGGAGAAGCTCGGCCCGCGCGTGTTCGGCCACGACCACGGCCAGCCGTTCCTCGGGCGCGAGTTCTCGACCGAGCCCGACTACTCCGACGAGATCGCCCGCGAGATCGACGACGAGGTGCGCCGCATCATCGAGGCCGCGCACACGCGCGCGCGCACGATCCTCACCGAGCACCAGCATGACCTCAACAACATCTCCGAGGTTCTCGTCAAGCGCGAGACGATCGAGAAGGAGGAGTTCCTCGCGCTGCTGGCGGGCAAGAGCGAAGAGGAGGTGTTCGGCGTCGAGGAGGAGCCCGCGCCGCAGCTGCCAGCGCCGCCCGCTACCGCCGACCGCGCCGAGCGCGAAGCGCCGCGCACGCTGCCGCGTCCCGGCCTCGCCGGCGGCACGGCCGAGATCAGGGCAACCGACCAAGAGCGCCCCGAGCCCGTCTGACGACCGTTTAGCCGCACCTGCCTGCGTCCTCGATCGCTCGTGTGCTAGCGCACACTTCGCTCACTGCGTCCTTGGCAGGCACGCCTATCCGGCCGTCAGTAGCGTTGCTTCTATGACTATGCCGTTCCGCGTGATGGGGGTTGTGAACGTGACCCCGGACTCATTTTCGGACGGGGGGTCGTTCCTGGACGCTGGCGCGGCGATCGCGCACGCGTGTGAGCTGGTCGCGCAGGGTGCGGACATCCTCGACGTCGGCGGCGAGTCGACGCGGCCGGGCGCCGAGCCGGTCTCGACGGAGGAGGAGCTGCGCCGGGTGCTGCCCGTGCTCGAGGGCATCGCCGCCGCGGGTCTCGACGCGCAGGTATCGATCGACACGTCCAAGTCCGCGGTCGCGCGCGCGGCGATCGCGGCCGGGGCGGTCATCGTCAACGACGTGACCGCGCTTCGCGGCGATCCGGCGATGGTCGAGGCGATCGCGGACGCCGGCGTGCACTGCTGCCTGATGCACATGCTCGGCGAGCCGCGAACGATGCAGCGCGGGGTGGGCGGGCCTCAATACAAGGACGTCGTCGACGATGTCAAGCAGTTCCTCGGAGAGCGCCTGCGCTTCGCGGTGCGCGCGGGCATCGACGAGCGGCGCGTGATGCTCGACCCGGGCATCGGCTTCGGCAAGACGATCGCGCACAACCTCGAGCTGCTCGAGCGCCTGGGGGAGCTGACCGTGCTCGGTCGGCCGCTGGTGGTGGGGACCTCGCGCAAGAGCTTCCTCGGGCGCATCGTCGCGGACGCCGCCGGCGAGACCGAGCCGGTGGGCCCGGAGCGGCGCCTGCCCGGGACGATCGCTACGAACGTGCTCGCGCTCGAGCGCGGCGCGAGCGTGTTCCGCGTGCACGACGTCGCGCCGGTGCGCGCCGCGCTGGCCGTGGCTGCTGCTACGTTGGGCGGGCGATGGACGGTGAGGGGGACGACGCAGACGAGCTAGACGACGACGGCGAGCTCGACGAGGAGCGCGAGCAGAGCGCCGAGTCGGTCACGATCGAGATCACCGGGCTCTCGCTCTACACCAACCACGGCGTCACAGAGGCGGAGCGCGAGGTCGGCCAGCGGCTCGTGATCGACCTGCGTCTGGACATCGGCGAGACCGACGCCACCGTCACCGACTCGATCGAGGACACGGTCGACTACGGCGAGGTCTGCCAGCTCGTCGCGCTGATCGCCCAGCAGCGCTCGCACAAGACGCTCGAGCGCCTGTGCAGCACGATCGCCGACCGGCTGCTCGCCGACTACGACCTCGAGGGGGTGTGGGTGAAGGCCGCGAAGCCCGAGCCGCCGATCGCGCTGAGCGTCGACGAGGTCTCAGTCGAGGTCTGGAGGGAAGCGGAGTGAGACCTCCTGTGGTTGCCCTATGAGCGCCCCCGTCAACGCCCCGGCGGCGTTTCGCGCCGCCGTCGAGCGCATGGACATCGCCGCGGTCAGCGAGCTGCTCGCGCCGGATGTCGTCTTCCACAGCCCAGTGACGTTCCACCCGTTCCTCGGCCGGGAGACCGTCACGCGGCTGCTCGAGATCGTCGCCGGTACGTTCGAGGACTTCCGCTACACCGACGAGCTGCGGACCGACGGCGCGCACGCGCTGATCTTCCGCGCGAGCGTCGCCGGCAGGGAGCTCGAGGGCATCGACCTGCTGCGCCTCGACGAGCAGGGCCTGATCTGCGACTTCACCGTGATGATCCGACCGCTGTCGGGGCTCGTGCCGTTCGCCCAGGCGATGGGCGAGCAGGCCGTTGCCGCGGGCTTGCAGACCACGCGCTCCTGACGCCGCGGTGCGACCCGTGAGTCAGGCGTGAGCGCAGGCACGGGCGAGATCGGTCTGCTGGGGCTCGGCTCCAACGTCGGCGAGCGCCGCGTGCATCTGCAGGCGGCCGTCGACGCGCTGCCGGGCGCCGGCGTCGAGGTGCTCGCGAGCTCGAGCACGTACGACACCGACCCCGTCGGCGAGATCACCGACCAGCCGTCGTTCCTGAACGCGTGCGTGCGCGTGCGCGTGCGCGCGACGCTCGAGCCGCTGGAGCTGCTCGATGCGGTCAAGCGCCTGGAGCGGGAGCTCGGCCGCGGCGAGAGCACGGTGCGCCACGGGCCGCGGGCGATCGACATCGACATCCTGCTGCTGGGTCGGCTGGAGCTCGCGCACGAGCGCATGACGCTGCCGCACGCGCAGCTGCTGACGCGGCGGTTCGTGTTGATCCCGGCGCTGGAGCTGGACTTCGAGCTGCGCGTGCCGGATGGCAGGCGGCTCGCCGACGCGCTCGCCGGGCTCGGGCTCGAGGAGGGCGTGCGCTGGGCGGGGCCGCCGCTGGATCTGCCCGATGCCTGAGGCGCGCTGCTCGCTCAGGCGTCGAGCGTCCCGGTGTCCCAGCTCGCGAGCGCCATCAGCGTCGCGTCGCTGACGCCGTGCCCGCTGACGACGCACAGATGCCCGCCGCGCCGCCACGTCACGACCCGGGAGCCGTCCTCGGCGAGGAATCGGTAGACGGTGCCGCCGCGCGTCCTTGCGATCCCGCCGCTTACGCGCGGCGCGCTGCCGGAGGCGATCGCGTAGCCGATCCACTGGTGGCCGCGCGCATAGAAGACCGTCCTCACGGTACGCCCGTCGACGCTGTCCGTCCGCGCGCCCGTCGAGCGCCAGCCGAAGCGGTCTTCCCAGTATGGGAACGCGACACCTTCGACGTCGGCGGCGAGCGCCGTCGGATCCTGGGGATCCTGCGCCGGGGCCGGCGCGGTCGCGGGGCGCAGCGTCAGCGCTACGGCCGTGCGCAACGTCAGCTTCGAGCCGCCGCCGGCGAGGCTCACGGCGAGCGCCACCGCGATCACGCCGAGCGTCAGGGCGCCGGCGAGGCCGAGGCGCAGCGGAGCCCGCCGGCCGCGGGGCGCCGACGTGCGCTCGGCGATGAGCGCGTCGATGCGGCGGTGCAGGCGCTCCGGCGCCCGCTCGTCGATCGAGTGCACGAGCTCGACGAGCTCGGACTCGGTGGGTGGAGTTCTGTCACTCATGATGTTCCTTCACTTGCAAGGACTCCGGCGGAGTCCTTGCCTTCCCGTTCGCTTGCTGTGTTTCGCGGTCGTTCGGCGCGAACCGCTCGGCGACCTGCTTGCGCGCGCGGAACAACCGGGTTGTGAGCGTCGCCTCGCGCACGCGCAGCGCCAGCGCGGCCTCCTTGTAGGAGAGGCCGAGCACGTCCACGGCCACGATCGCCAGACGGAAGTTGTCGGGCAGCTGCGCGATCGTCGCGTAGAGCTCCTGAGCCTCGTATGCCTGCTCCGGTCTGCTCGTTGGCCGCGGGTCCGCCGCCACCACGTCCTCGATCGCGGCCGCCGTCACCGGCCGCCGCGACGCGGTGCGCAGGCTCGTGAGGAACGTGTTGCGCAGCACGCGCATGAGGTAGTACAGCTCGTCGTCGCCGCGCAGCACGCGCGGTCGCGACAGCACTCGCGCGAACGTCTCCTGGACGAGGTCCTCGGCGTCCTCGCGCGAGCCGCACAGCGCCCACGCGGCGCGATACAGGCGGTCGACGTGCTGTGTCAGGGAGTGCGGATCGAGGGCGCGCATGGGCTCGGCGAGGCGCCTGCGAACGCGTGGCGTCGCCTGCATCCGCCACCGCGACTGTAGCGCCGCGCCGCGGTCCGGTGGCATGGGAAGGATTGGGCGCGCTCCGGGGTCCTTGCACGTAGACGGCTGCGGGCACGCGATGCGGCGGGTCCGATCCGCGTCGAGCACCGGGACATCGAGAACGAGAAAGTGGGTTCACCGTGAGACTGAGCAGGCGTTTGCTGTTTCCGCTGGTCGCGTTGCTCGGGGCGGCCACGGTCGTCCTGCCCGCGCTTGCCGCGTCCTCCGAAGCGAAGCTCGAAGTCAACGAGAACTGCGTTGCCGCGAACTGGCCCTGCTGGACCTCGTCATCCGGCGCCAATCCGCCGCCTGCCACCGTCACGACGATCGCTCAGGGTGGCGTCGTCACGTTCGTGGACGACACGGGCGTCGCCGTGAGCCTCGCGTGGACGGGCGCCGCGCCGACTTGCTCCGCCGCTGTCCCGGTGAGCCCTGAGCCGGCGAGGAGCGGCTGGGAAGGCACCTGCACGTTCGAAGCGCCCGGGCATTACAAGCTCGAAAGCGCGACCCTGTATGCGTCGTATACGAAGTACGAAATCGTGGTGCAGCCGCCCGCCAGCACCGGTACGACCACGACGGGCACGACCGGCACCACCACGACACCGAGCACCACGACAGGCGCCACGACGACGGGCTCGACGTCCCACGGGTCTGGCCTACCGTCCTACGGCTCGGGTGGCGGCTCCTCGACGGGATCCGGGGAACCCTCCGGCGCCGGCACGACACCCGGCGCTCTACTCGTCGGGGGCGCCGCCGCGGCGGTCAAGCTCGGCACGATCGGGCATGGCCGATCGGTTCGCGGCTCGCTCGACATCGCACCGGCCGCCGCCGGCAGCCGACTGGAAGTCGAGCTGCTCGCGACGCGCGCGTCGCTGGCGAGCGCCGCCGGCTCCGCGCGCGTGCGGGTAGGTCGTCTCGCGCGTTCCTCACTGCCGGCCGGCGTCGCCACGTTCTCGGTGGCCTTGGACGCCGATGCCAGGCGCGCTCTGCGCCTGCACGGGCGTCTTGCCTTGACCGTCGAGATCGTGCTGAGCCCGGCGCATGGCACTCCGCTGAGGATCGCGCGGAGCGTCGTCGTGCGGCGCTGAGCGGCGGCGATCCGGGCGCCCCGTGCCAGTCGCGCGCGTACGGTCAGGCGTCTGCCGTGCTGCGCGCGGCAGCCAGCCACTCGGCCGGGAGCACGCCGGACGGGACTTCGCCGACCATCGGCGGGAAGTAGCGCGCGAGCCGCGCGGCGGGGTGTGCCGGCCCGCCGTCGATCAGGGGGCGCACGTCGCCGATGCTCATCAGGAGCCGGATCGTGCTGCCGATCTGCAGGTCGGCGGCGTTCGGCCGCTCGCCACCGAGCAGCCCCTCGGCGATCCAGCCGTCGATGCGCTCGAGCTGATTGGGCAGCGCGAGCAGATCGGCGCGCGCGCTGTCGTCGCTCGCCTTGTTCTTGCGCGCCATCAGCCTCGCGGTCAGCGGCAGCGCGGGACGCAGCAGCGGGCGAGGGAGCGGCAGCCTCGTGTCTGCCGCGTAGCTCTCCATCGCCGCCGGACGGCGTATGAACGCCGCGTCGATCAGCCGTCGCGGCACGCTCTGGAAGACCTCGTCTCCCCAGCGCTCGGCCTCGAGCACGCGCGCGTAGTCGGGGGTGCCGGGCGCCGGCAACAGGGGCGGCTCGGGCGCGAGCTCGTCGAGCCGGCGCATGATCCGGCGCGAGCCGACGAGGCGCTCGCCGTCGACGCGCATTCCCGGCACGGTCCTGCCGCCGAACAGCATCGGACCGAGCAGGATCTCGCCCGTCGGCAGCAGATCCACGCGCTTGTACGCGATCGCCTTCAGCTGCAACGCCGCCTCCACTGCCGCGCACGGGTGCGAGCCGGGGAGTGCGTACAGCCTGGGCTCGCTGGTCGCCATCGCGCTGCCGAGCATAATGGTCGGCGATGCTGCTTGCAGTCGATGTCGGAAACACGCAGACCCATTTCGGGGCGTTCGACGGCGAGCACCTGATCGAGCACTGGCGCTTCGCGACCGTGCGCGTGTCGACCGCGGACGAGCTCGGAGCGGCGCTGCGCAACCTGCTCGAGCTGCGCGGCTACGGGTTCGGCGATCTGGACGCGTCGATCGTCTCCTCGACCGTGCCCCAGCTCGAGCCCGAGTGGACCGCGATGGCGGAGCGCTATCTCGGCCACCGGATGCTCGCCGTCGGCCCCGGAACCAAGACCGGCATGGCGATCCGCTACGACAACCCCCGCGAGATCGGCGCCGACCGGCTCGTCAACGCGGTCGCCATTCGCGAGCGCTTCGGCGGCCCCGTGGTGTGCGTGGACTTCGGCACCGCAACCACGTTCGACGTCGTCTCGCGCGAGGGCGAGTACCTCGGCGGCGCGCTCATGACCGGCATCGAGATCTCGCTCGAAGCGCTCTCCGAACGCGGCGCGCGTCTGCCGAAGGTCGACCTCGCGCCGCCGCGCAGCGTGATCGGCAAGAACACGGTCGACGCGATCCGCTCCGGCGTCGTGTTCGGCTACGCCGGCGCGATCGACGCGATCCTCCGCCGCCTCTACGCCGAGCTAGGCGAGCGCACCGACGTGATCGCTACCGGCGGCCTCGCGCGGCTGGTCGTGCCGTACACCGAGGAGATCGAGGAGGTCGACGACCTGCTGACGCTGACCGGCTTGCGCCTGCTGCACGAGCGCAATAGCTGACGCGTACGTTGGATGTCATGTGCTACAACTAGCACATGGCGAGTGTGGGTGTGCGAGAGCTTCGCCAGCGGGCGAGCGATCTGCTGCGCAGGGTGCAGGCCGGCGAGGCGATCGAGATCACAGATCGCGGTCGGCCCGTGGCGGTGCTCGCACCGCTACCCGACGATCCGCTCGCGCGGCTACGCGCCGCCGGCGAGCTGCTGGCGGCCGAGCGCGAGCTCGAGGATCTGCCCGAGCCCCTTACGCTGGAGCGCGGGCAGGAGGCGCCCTCCAGCGTGCTCGAGCGTCTGCGCCGCGATGAGCGTTAGCAGCCGGCGCCTGGCGTATCTCGACTCCTCGGCGATCGTCAAGCTCGCGGTGAGCGAGCCCGAGTCGGGAGCGCTGCGGCGATACCTCGGACGCGAGCCGCTCGTCAGCAGCTCGCTTGCGCGCACCGAGATCGCGCGGGCTCTGCTGCCTCTCGGACAGGAGGCCCTCGAGCGTGGCGATGAGGTTCTTCGGCGCCTGCAGCTCCTACGCGTGAGCGACCGCGTGCTCACCGCCGCCGGTAGGCTCACGCCGACCGACGTTCGCTCTCTCGACGCGATCCACCTCGCCAGCGCGCGTCAGCTCGGCGCGAGCCTGCGTTGCGGCGTCACCTACGACACACGGATGGCCGACGCTGCCAGGGCGCTTGGCTGCTCTGTCTCCAGCCCCGCATAGCGCACCACACCACCCCATAATGGCCTGATGTCCGCAAACGTGCGTCTGGACGAAAGCTGGCAGTTGGGCTCGCTGCGCGTGCCCAATCGCGTGCTGCTTGCGCCGCTGGCCGGCATCGGCAACTGGTTCGTGCGTCTGCAGGCCAAGCGCTACGGCGCCGGGATGGCGGTCTCGGAGATGATCTCCTCGCACGCGATCCACCATCGCAACGAGCGCACGTGCACGGAGATGCTTCGCATCGACCCGCGAGAGCGCGAGCCCTGGCCGCCCACGCCCGGCGCCCCGTCCGCTCCCGGCGGGCCGGTCTCGATCCAGCTGTTCGGCGAAGACCCTGACGTGATGCGCGAGGCCGCCGCCGTCGTCGCCGAACGGGGCGCCGATGCGATCGACATCAACATGGGCTGCCCAGTGCCGAAGGTGCGCAAGACCGGCGCCGGCGCCGCGCTTCTCGGTGACCCCGATCGCGCTGTCGCGGTCGCACGCGCCGCCGTCGAGGGCGCGGGGCGAATTGGGGTGG
>Ga0182015_10004077_pt1 | contig 15942 bp, 11 predicted proteins | sample 712P3MmetaG_FD_120478 | JGI IMG/M metagenome (GOLD analysis project Ga0182015, IMG submission 120478) | Permafrost microbial communities from Stordalen Mire, Sweden - 712P3M metaG | ecosystem: Environmental > Terrestrial > Soil > Wetlands > Permafrost | place: Sweden: Stordalen | collected... | reverse complement strand
TCGAAATCGAGGTCCAGACCATCCGGTAGCTGGGCTGTTTGTGGTGGAGACCTTTCAATAACCTCGACTGATTCCAAAGCACTTAACTGAATCCGGAGTGCTCAACTGCGAAAGTTCGGCTAGTTCGCTAAGGATGGGCTCGATCTGGCCTGGATCAGTCGCTGCCAGGGCTTTGCTATATAAGTCTTGGATGCGGCTTCTAGGATTCGATGACATGCAAGATCAGATGCCAATGTCGTCAAAATCCTTCGGCTGTAAACCCTGTAAAATCTCGCCCGCCGTCCACCAGAGAACTCGGGAAGTCCGTCAGCGGGCTTCAGATTTACGCCAGCGGCGAACATTAAATCCATAGAGCGCGATGCAGAACAGGTTCGCGGGAATAAAACCGAATTGAGCGGTCCGAAAGCCGATCAGGCAGACAATCGCGCTGTTAACTGCCGCAAGGATCCAGCCCTCCCAACAACGCCTCCCTACCAGGACGGTCGAAACAATCGTAAGTATGCAGGATAAAAAATCAAGTCTGAGAAACACCGAGGTCTCCTTGAGGTGAGTATGCAACAGCATTGGCCGGTTTGCTGTAATCCAAAGCACAAGCGGGGTTACGAAAGGCATGGTCTGAAAGGTCGAAGCACCCTCGGGTAAAATTTCAGTTCACCCAGGAGTCACCGATGAAAGTCTTTACCGAGTACTTGAAGTTCCATACCAAAACCCACCGTGCATATATCCACTTGACGCCGCAGGTGGAGGAGATCGTGCAGAAGAGCAGAGTCAAGGAAGGAATGGTGCTGGTCTCCGCCATGCACATAACGGCGGGAGTGTACGTGAACGACAATGAGAGCGGATTGATCGAGGATATCGATCAGTGGCTGGAACACCTGGCGCCGTTTCGGAAGAACTACAAGCACCATGAAACGGGCGAAGACAACGGTGACTCGCACTTGAAGGCGCTGCTGATTCATCACGAGGTGATCGTGCCGATCACCGCCGGCAAACTTGATTTGGGGACGTGGCAGCGGATCTTCTACGCTGAATTCGACGGGCAGCGAGACAAGCGCGTAATTGTGAAAGTGATGGGCGAGTGAAAAAAGTTGTCAGTGGCCAAGTCAGTTGCCGGCCCGGCTTTCGGTGACGAACGGTCAAGTCGGATCTCCGCTTGCCGGAAGAAAGACGAATCCGTACTATCGAGGGCTGCGACTATCGCCTTGCAAAGTCGCGCCCTGGAGAAACGATGAGTGAAGAGCTGCAAGAATTGCAGGAACAGGCCGAACACGCGCGCGAGAATCCCAGTCTGGCGCCGATGTCGCTAACGATGGCCGTGCTGGCTGTGCTGGTGGCAGTGGTATCGCTGGCGGGACATCGGGCGCATACCGAGGAGGTCGTGAACCAGGCGAAGGCATCCGATCAGTGGGCGTATTACCAGGCTAAAAATATTCGTGAGCATGAGGACCAGTTGTTCGCCGACCTGAGCTCGGCCGTGGCCAGCAAAGACGCAGGGGCAATGGACAAATTCCGCGATAAGTCTACGCAGGAAGCTGACCGCTACAAGCATGAAAAGGGAGAGATTCAGGATGCAGCGAAGGAACTGGAGCGCGAAGTGACCCTGGTAGAAAAGCGGGCGGACCGTTATGACCTGGCAGAGGTATTTTTGGAGATTGGTCTGGTGATTACCTCGATCACCTTACTCTCCGGAAGACGAATCTTCTGGTACTTGGGGATTGTATTTGGCGTGGTGGGAGTGGCGGTGGCTTTTACGGGACTAATGATCCACTGATCCCTTGGAGTTCAGGGCAGGAATGCTTTCATGCAGAAGAGGCTACCACCGGATTTCTCGAACTCCGAAGTGTCGATGACAACCGGAGCCAAGCCTTCCTGACGCAGGATGGATTCGAGATGCGGCGTGATGTAAGGAGTGAGATAGCGTCCGTTGACGACAATGCCGTTGCCCATAAATTTGTGAGCCTCGTCAGTGGTGAGTTCGTAAACACGCTTCCAGAACGGCCGCAGAGCCGCGAGAGATTGGGCGGCGTAGGCCCCTGGATAGATGAGAATAGCGTCGTTGTTCAAAGGACAGAAACAAGTGTCAAGGTGGTAGCTGTAAGGATCCACGAGATGAAAAGGAACAACAGAGATCTCCAACTTTGACATGGCCTGGCGAAACTTCTCCACGCCTTTCTCAGTGGAACGAAAACCATAGCCGGCATAAATGCGAGACCAATCTGGATGCCAGAGGAGGTCGCCATGACCTTCCAGGTGGTCATCGTCGAGATTGACTTCGATGACTTTGAAGCCGCGCTGACAGTACCAATCCACATAGAACGGTACCTCCCGCTGCCGTGAGGAATGTACCATCTGGCTGGGCACGATGAACTTGCCAATGTCCCGGTGAAAACCCAGAAAAACCTGATTTGCGGCGAAGACCATGTCCTCATGCCCGGGGGCGGGATCGATGGTTTCGACCTGACAGCCGGCATCTTCTAACGCGGAACGAAGAGCCTCCCATTGTTGCTGGGCTTTCACACGATCAATCGAAGACTTTCTCGACATGTAGGGATTCTTCTGATCAACGACGTCGAAATAGGCGGGGGGACACAGAAGAACCTGCGTAGGCATTGTTAGAAATGGTAGCGACGAGTGGGCGAGGAAGCAAGGCACGGAAGACGAAACTCCGGCGTTGTGCCGATGGGTCGGCACGAGAGCGCTTGCAGACAGGAGCGACAGAGGTCGCAATCAGGGGCAAGAATGTCTGGTGGCGATTGGCATTAGGGATGCAGGAGTTTCGGAATCCGGCTGCCTTGGCGAATCTCGACTTCAGTCGAAGTGTGAACGCAGCGGACGAAGAGGCAAGTTATGCTCAGCCACTGCGCAAATTCGCAGTGCTCAAAACCGTTTTTGCGACTGCGTGAGGCCAAGCTATTTCTGGTGGAGACACCGGGGATGGAGAAGCAGGAAGGCCACCAGCCCAATAGTTCCCACGCAGAGGAAGCCTCCGCAGCGGGTGGAGCATTTCTGGCTTTGTGATCGGTGCGCGTCGACGTGGACCTTGATCCAAAACGGGACATTTGGGATTGCGTTGGTCCGGCTAACCCCAGCCAGCGGGTCCGAAGAAAACGCCAGTTAGGGGTCGCGAGCTTGTTTTGGTGGATCAGCCGGGGTGCTTGATCGACAGCACTAGCGCAGGAAGCAGACGATTCTACTAGGAGCCACTGGCGCGCCGATGCGGAGCACGGTAACCCATCCCCATGGAGATGTGGCGCGCGGCATCCTTGAGCGCTTCCACGATGCGCGGCATAGTCTGGGGGCTAACCTGTTGAGTTGTGCCACTCAGGCCCAAGCCGGCTTCGATTAAGCCCCGATCGTTGAAAACGGGAGCACCGACGCAGCGAGCTCCGAGATTATTCTCTTCGTCGTCGACGGAGTAGCCTTGGGCGCGAACCTTCTCCAGTTCCTTGAGCAGCCGTGGCAGGGTTGTAATGGTTTTGGGCGTCCGCTTTTCCATGCCACTTTTGTGCAGAATCTGCTCCAGGCGGTCTTGCGAGATATGCGCAACCAGTGCCTTGCCCACACTCGTGGCATGCACTCGCATGCGGCGACCCACCCAGGTATCCATCCGGATGAAACCCTCGGGCTCAACCTTTTCAATGTAGACGGCGTCGGGCCCATCGAGAATCGCCAGATGGCAGGTAAGGCCGGTCTGGTGCGTTAGGTGACGCATGATGGGCAAGGCCACGCCGCGAACATCGAGTCCACTGAGTGCTCCCCGGCTAAGGCTTAGAATCTTCAACCCCACCCGATACTTTCCCGACTCCTCATCGCGAGTCAAATAACTCTGGGCCTCCAGGGTGCGCAGGATGTAGCTAGCGGAACTCTTTGGAATCTGCAGCTTGCGGCTGATTTCAGCGTTGCTCAAGCCCTCGGACTCCTGGGCCACGGCTTCCAACATAGCGAGAGCCCGCTCGACAGCGGCAGAGGGAGAATCCGAAGAAAGAGACATCGCAGCGCTATGGTAGCAAACTGCAGTCGGACAACAAAATGAATGTACGTTCACTCTGTTGAACACGTTACTTGACGGGGCATCGCGAATGTCCTACGCTTCGCCAGTATGGTGAATGCATGTTCACTATAATGAACACATAAAAGCAGCTCTTACTTTGGAACAGGTGACCATGCCCATAACGGTTGCATTATGCGAGAACCGCAGCTTGCTCAATCCCGGCAATGTTGCGCCCCCGGGCCTTGATCCGAAGGCCGATCTGCCAAGTGGTTTCTGGAACTTCTTCCTGCCGCTGCAGCAACTTTTTACTCCGCGACAGCAAGAACTCGCAGCCCGTCGCGCCGAAGTCTTGCAGTCGGCGCTGGATGGCAAGAAGCCGGCGCATCGCTTCCCTTCCGACACGGTGCGCAATGGCTGGAAGATCGCACTGCCAGCCTGGTGCCAGGACCAGCGCAACCAGATGACGGGGCCTGCTGACGATGCCGAACTTTGCGTCAAGATGCTGAACTCCGGCGCCCCCGGCGTAATGCTGGATCTGGAAGATTCCTGCGTGAACGAGTGGACTCATCATCAGACTGGCGTCGCCAACATTCTGGCCTGCCTGCGCGGCGAACTGACGTATTACGACAAGAAGCGGCAGCGGACGGTTGCGATCCAACCCAGCGGCACGGTGATATTCACGCGCCCGCGCGGACTGCATTTGAATCAAGGGGGCCTGATTCCGGACGAATTGGTTTCCGCCGCTTTGTTCGACGTAGCACGCATTTTTTTTGGAATTGACCCCACGGAACTGAAGCATCCGCTGTGCTTCTACATTCCGAAGTCGGAATCGGCGGAGGAAGCGCTGTGGTGGCGGGATCTATTCCAAATGCTAGCCAAGATGCGCGGAATGCCGCATGACTCGATCAAATGCATGGTTCTGGTGGAATCCCATCCGCTGGCCTTCCAGATGGAGGAGTTCGCCTACAACCTGCGTGAACATCTGATCGGATTGGATCTGGGCCGCTGGGATTATATGGCGAGTCTGATTCACTTCAATCTGGATGATCCAGATTGGGTGCTGCCCGACCGCAACACGATTCCACATGATGTGCCGTTTTTCCAGAACCTGCGCGAACTGATGCCGGAGCTCTGTCATCACCGCGGGATTCTTGCCATTGGGGGGATGACCGCACTGTTCCCCAGCCGCGAAGATCTGGAGTTGAATGCCCGCGCTCTCGCGGTTCTCGAGAAAGATAAAAAGAACGAAGCCGATTGCCTGATGGATGGAGCGTGGGCGGGACATCCGGATCAGAACACGATCGCCGTGGGGCAGTTCCCTTACCCCAACCAGATACATGCACGCCCGAAGAATGCGAGCCGTTATCCCGATCTGCGGCCTGTGCCAAAAGGTGTAGGCGCGCGCACGGTCCAGGGAACGCGCGCCGCGGTACGGACCGTGATCCGATACCGTGATGGCGTGCTGCGCGGAAACGGTGCCAGCCTGCTCGACGGATACATGGAAGATCTGGCCACCGACCGCATCTACCGCTTGATGATTGCCCAGCGAGTTCGACACCGCGATCTGGTCAGGATCGAGGACGCGCAGGGTAGGAATGTGAAGCACACACCCGAGCTCGTTACACAGCTATTCGACGAGGAGCTCGATCGCCTGCTGCGAGAACTTCCAGCAACTGCCGGCGAGGAAGAAAGAGAAAGATTCCGCCGTGCCCGCGAATTGAGTGAAGCGATGATCGTGAACGGAGAATTCGACCCAGTTTGAGCGGACGCAATCCAATCTGCCCGACCCCAACCAACTTAACAGGAGAAAATGCAAATGCCCACGAATAGTAACGGAACTAGTAACGGAACGAACGGCGGCCAACAGCGCTCCACCGCACCATTTACTGGCGCGCCAATGATGAGCGACGAAGAGCGAACCGCACAGCAGGCACTGGCGCAGCAGTGCATGGACTACGAGTGGGCGAATAACCAGCGATGGAAGGGCATAGAACGCCCCTACAAAGCGGACGACGTGCTGCACTTGCGCGGTTCCATTCACATCGAGCACACGCTGGCTCGTCTGGGTGCGGAGCGCCTGTGGGAACTGCTGCAGAGCGAGTCATACGTGAACGCACTGGGCGCGGTCACCGGCAATCAGGCGGTGCAGCAGGTGCAGGCTGGGCTGAAGGCGATCTATGTAAGCGGATGGCAAGTCGCGGCCGATGCTAACAATGCGGGCCAGATGTATCCCGACCAGAGCCTGTATCCGGCCGACAGTGTTCCCAACCTTTGCCGGCGCATCAATAGCGCGCTGCAGCGCGCTGACCAGGTCCATCACGCAGAGGGCAAGGTTGCTCCCGGACAAACCTGGTTCGCGCCGCTGGTTGCCGATGCGGAAGCCGGCTTCGGCGGAACGTTGAACGCCTTTGAACTGATGAAGGGGATGATCGAAGCAGGCGCAGCCTGTGTGCACTTCGAGGATCAACTTTCCTCGGCAAAGAAGTGCGGTCACCTGGGCGGTAAAGTGCTGGTTCCCACCTCGGAGGCGATTCAGAAACTGGTGGCGGCACGACTAGCTGCCGACGTCATGGGAGTACCGACTCTCGTCATGGCCCGTACGGACGCTGACAGCGCACATTTGCTCACTAGCGACATCGATGCGCGGGACCGCGTTTTCTGTACCGGCGAACGCACCTCCGAAGGCTTCTTTCGAATCCAGGGTGGGATCGAATCCGCAATTGCACGCGGCCTGGCCTACGCTCCGTATTCCGACTTGATCTGGTGTGAAACTTCACACCCCGACCTTGAAGAGGCGCGCCAATTCGCTGCGGCCATTCACGCGAAGTATCCGGAGAAGATGCTGGCCTACAACTGTTCCCCCAGTTTCAATTGGCGCAAAAAGCTGGACGAAGAAACCATTGCGCGCTTTCAGCCGGAGCTCGCACGCATGGGATACAAGTTCCAGTTTGTAACGCTCGCCGGTTTCCACGCGCTCAACCTCAGCATGTTCGAGCTGGCACGCGGCTACAAACTCGCCGGCATGACAGCCTATTCCCGTCTCCAGGAAAAGGAATTCAGCCGCGAAACCCAGTACGGGTACGAGGCGGTGAAACACCAGCGTTTTGTTGGAACCGGCTACTTCGATGAAGTGCAGCAGGTGATTAGTGGCGGCCTGGCGTCGACCATGGCACTAAGCGGATCGACGGAAGCCCAGCAGTTCGGCGAAAAGAAAACATTGGTGAAGCCCAAGCACGGTCCGGACGCTGCCTGCCAGCCCATCTTGGGCGACTGCCCACACACGCCCGTTCAGATTGAGCCAGGTCGCCCTGAAGAAATGCTGCTTCCTTCGGGAGACTAAGACCTCGAGCAAATCAAGACTTGGAAACTACTATCGGCGACAGAGTTCGATTCTGTCGCCGATAGCGATCTCATATACGCGTTTGGCGCGGCTAGCGCTTGCCCTTTGCCATGTAGGCGCTCACCTCTGCACGAGGAATCGCGTCCGCCGCGAATGAAAAAAGTACCTTTCTCTTTCACTTCACGCGCTGCGCGCACGAAAGCGCCGAGCGCGGCGCGGGCGAAACTGCCACCGACGCTGATGCGCTTCACTCCGGCAGCAGCCAGTTCTTCGAGGGAATACGTAGCCCCCTTCAATCCCATAAAGACGTTGACGAGCTTGGAAACCGACGCGCAAACCTCTCGGATGGCGTCGAGGTTCGGCAGCCCGGGCGCATACAGGACATCGGCTCCAGCCTCGGCGAAGGATTGCAGGCGTCGAATGGTATCGCCGAGATCGGGGCGGCCATGAAGATAATTCTCGGCTCTCGCCGTCAGCATGAATTGGCAATCTTGAGCTGTCTCGGCCGCAGCTGCGACTCGCTCCACCGCAAGTTGGAAATCATAGACAGGATCTGCCGCATCGCCGGTCGCATCCTCAATCGATCCCCCAGCCAAGCCAAGGTCGGATGCCAGTCGAATGGTTGCCGCACATGCTTCCGGCGCCCGGCCGTATCCGTCCTCGAGATCGGCCGACACTGGCAAATGTGTGGCATCAACAATCGACTTGGCATTGTCGAAAATCTCATCGCGAGTAAGCCCCGCCGCTCCATCACGGCGTCCGACGGAAAACGCGTAACCAGCACTTGTCGTCGCCAGCGCCTCGAAACCCAACGCCGTCAGAATCCGTGCCGTTCCGGCATTCCACGGATTCGGCATCACAAATGCGCTGGGTCGCCCGTGCAGCGAGCGAAATGCCTTGTATTTTTCGTTCGGAATCATTGTCACAGCCCTTGCTTCAAGCAATTGTGCCATGAAGATGCGAACGTCCGCAGAAGTTTGCAGAGCGCGCAGCAGGTGACCGTACTTCCGAAATCCTTCTGCTATAATCGAAAGCGCCCTTGGGGTGTTGTTTCACATCCGCGCGGAAGTGGTGGAACTGGCAGACACACCATCTATCTGCATCGCTTTAGCAATTCTCTACAAACTTCTGATAATAAACCTTCTACCTTTCGTCTCAATCACTTCCGGTAACGTCCCTCGGAACGGCCAGTAGACGCCAGTAAGCCCCAGATGCAGGCAGTCGGTGCAAAATCCGGTGCAGTTCCTCGTGGTACTAGATGAGGCAGGCTACTAACCACTGATCCTCGCTACCCCAAGAGGCATGAATCCGGTAGGATCAGGTATCCCGACTTCTCGGACAAGCCTGGAGAGATTGTGGCATCCGCTATTCAGGCATTTCTTCAGCGAGAAGCAGGTCACAGTTGATTGTGAGCCACCGCTACAAATCTGCGCTGGAGATCTCGCTCGCAGTGTGCCTCGCGGTCTTTCTCAGTGGTATAGCCAAAACCCAAGAAGAACACAGGTCAAGCACGTCAGACACTTCCGCGACTGCGCCTCGGGCGCCGGTCAACACTGCCACCGTTAGGTTGCCCATCATCGACGGGACAGACATCCGATTCACGCGTCTGTCCACCGCCAATGGGCTGTCGCAAAGAAAAGTTTACCAGATTGTGCAGGACGATCAGGGCTTTATATGGTTTGCCACGCTATATGGGCTGAACCGGTACGACGGTTACAATTTCAAAGTTTTCGTTCACGATCCAGGAGATCCCAACAGCCTCAGTGGGGTCGCGGTTAACGCCCTGTTCAAGGATCACGACGGCGCAATCTGGATCGGCTGCGATCAATTCCTTAATAAATTAGACCCCGTGACCGAGACCTTTACACGTTATCCGATTCCGTTCGTCTCTCACATCAGTCAGGACAGTGCTGGAATGTTGTGGTCAGCAACCCCTAGCGGGCTGTACAGTTTAGATCCAGCGACAGGGCGAATCCGCCGGTATTCACATGATCTGAACAATCCATCGAGCATCAGCAGCGACCACGTAATCTACAGCGGCGAAGATAAGGAAGGAGGGTTTTGGGTTGCGACTCCTGGAAACCTGGACGAATTCGACCGCAGAACAGGCAAGGTCACGCGGCATATTCCAATGCCTGAAGCTCCGCAGGGGTTTGGATTCTACGAGGATCGCTTCGGCGCATTCTGGATCTTTCACGTCTCCCCCAACGCCTTAGCCGTGTTTGACCGGAAGACGAACAAGCTAACCAACTATTCGTTTCCCAATCGGGAACGAGGCGCAGCCGTGACGCGGGTAACGGCAATAATCGAAGACCGCAACGGCAGTTTGTGGATCGCGACGCACGGCCCCGGCTTACTCAAATTCGATCGGGAACACGGGAGATTCCTCCGGTACCACAATGATCCTGCGGACCCTGACAGCCTCCCGCAGAACAATGTGGATGCCCTGTTGGTGGATCGGGAAGGGAGCATCTGGGCTGGCTTGGGCAGCGTGGGGCCCGTTCGTCTTGCCCCGAACCCACTCCCGTTTACAAGATTGGTTCGCAGGCCCAATCCGCATACCAAGAGTCCATTTGTGGGTGCGATTTATGAGGATCGGGAGGGAAACCTATGGGTCGGCACACCCGAAGCGCTCAACCTTATCGACCGCAAGGCTGAACACATTACCTCCTACCGGAACGGCGGGCCAGTAACCAATACCGATGTGATCGCCATTCGTGAAGACCACTCAGGCTATCTCTGGGTTGGTACATACGGCCACGGACTTCTCCGTTTCGACCGTCGAACCGGTCGGTTCAAGACGTACAGGCACAATCCCGAAGATCCACACAGTTTGAGCGACGACATTGTATCGCGCCTTCTTGTCGACCATAACGGGACGCTCTGGGCCGGTTGTCAGGATGGACTGAATCGTTTCGACGCGGCGACAGAACGATTTACCGTATATAAGCTCACCCCGCACGGGAACCGGGCCTATCTGGAACTAGTCGAGGACCGGGAGGGAATACTGTGGCTTGGTACCGATTCCTCAGGTCTGCAGCGTTTCGATCCGGCGACCGGCCAGATCGCGGCCTTTGAACACGAAACGGATCGTCCGGGAACATTGAGTGACAACCGGGTGAACTCGGTGCACTTTGATCGCTCGGGCACGATATGGGTTGGTACCCAGGCTGGGCTGGACAAACTCGACCCAAAGACAGGCAAGTTCACTGGATACACGCAGCGGGATGGCCTCCCTGGTAATGCAGTGAGCTGCATCCTCGAAGATGACCACGGTGATCTGTGGATGAGCACCAATAGCGGTATAGGAAGATTTGATCTGAAGAGAAATACGTTCGAGAATTACTCGGCCGCGGATGGACTGCCGGGCCCTGATTTGACCGGCTGGGGTGCCTGTTACAAGAGTACAGCGGGTGAAATGTTTTTTGGGGGCTTCAACGGCGCCACAGCAGTCTTTCCGGACAAGGTAAGAGATAGCAGCTACGTCCCGCCGGTCGTTCTGACCGATCTTAGATTACTTGGATCGGATGTGGTCCCTGGAAGCCAGTCAGTACTGAAGAAGAGCATTGCCTACACAGATGCAATCACGCTCACCCATAAGCAGAACATATTTTCGATCGAATTTTCTGCCCTGAGCTACCTCGATCCTGCGACGAACCGGTATCGTTATATGCTGGAGGGATTGGACCACCAGTGGAATCAGGTGGGAAGCGATCAACGGATCGCCAGTTACACCACTCTCCCGGCGGGTATTTATACCTTTCGCGTACAGGGTGCCACGAACCGCGGGGCATGGAGCGAGCCAGGCGCGCAGCTTCGTATTGAGATCTTGCCTCAGTGGTGGGAAACCTTGTGGTTCAGGGTGACTTTTGTTGTCTTACTCCTCTTTGCTGGCCTCAGCGCTTACAAATACCGCCTGCATCAGATCGCTAGAACTGTCAGCGCTCGCTTCGATGAGCGATTGGTGGAACGTACTCGCGTGGCGCGAGAACTTCATGACACATTCCTTCAGACCGTCCAGGGCAGTAAGCTGGTTGCGGATGATGCGTTGGAGCCGTCCACCGATCCTATCCGAATGCGTCGAGCCATGGAGCAGCTATCCGTCTGGCTTGGACAGGCAACCCAAGAGGGTCGAGCGGCGCTGAACTCACTGCGCATCTCAACCACAGAGGGGAACGATCTCGCGGAAGCCTTAAAGCGGGCGACGGAAGAGTGTCGAATGCAGAGTCCGGTGGAAGTCTCTTTTTCAGTGGTTGGCAACGCCAAACAGGTGCACCCCGTGGTTCGTGATGAGGTCTACCGAATTGGCTATGAGGCCATTCGCAATGCCTGTATGCACTCGAGAGGCAGTCGATTGGAAGTGGGATTGAAATACACACAGGATCTTGCTGTGCGGGTGAGCGACAATGGCATAGGGATTGACCCCTCTGTCGCAGACCGGAGCAAGGATGGACACTACGGACTGCAGGGAATGCGCGAGCGAGCCGCTCGCATCGGCGGTAAGTTTACGATGGTCAGCTCTGCCGATTCTGGAACCGAGATCACCATCGTCGTCCCTGGAGGCATTGTCTACCGAAAGGCGGGCGGGACTCCATTCGCAAAGATCAAGGCTATCCTTCGGCGGATGGGCCGAATGTCCAATCCCGACTGAAACGCACTATCTCCCGTCATCCGCAAATAACCATTGAGCCGGTATAGCTTCGGCCGCAGGCGTCGGGCGAGAGCCTACTGAGGTTTTTCAGAGGATATGGGACTCGTTCCCGGAGTGGCATGAAGCAACGGCGGCCGCCAGGACCTAGCCGCGCAAATCAGAAAATAAACTTAAGGCCGAACTGAATTTGCCGAGGCTGTCCATTGTCACTGGTGACCACGGCAAAATTTCCATCCTGGACATTCGTGTCAGGTTTGCTGAGATTGACGTGATTGAAGAGGTTGAAGAAGTTGGCCTCGAACCTCAATTGCCTGTCCTCGGCCCACAGTGGGATGGCCTTGGCTACCGAGAAGTCCCAATTCTGGAAGTCGGGTCCATAGACATCTCCGGTTCTGGCATTACCGATGGTGCCGACGGCCGGTTCACTGAAGCAACTGGTGTTGAACCACTCAGAAATTCTGTGCGGATTGTTCATTGGCTGGCCGGCACAAAGGAAGTTTGCCGTCTCCTGATCGGCCCCAGGAGGAAGTAGGTTGGTCGGTGCGTTGATTAAGAGAGCTCCGCCTGATCGGAAGGTCGTAATTCCGCTGACCTGCCATCCTGAAATCAGCCGCTGTGCGGCACCGGAAGAACCACTCAGATACCGGTGCCCGCTGCCGAACGGCAAGTCATAGACGTAGCTCAGCACGACGTTTTGAGGATAGTTCCCGTTCTTGAAGCCTGTCCCGACTAGTTGCAGAGAGGTGTCGTACGCGCTGATTGGGTTGTCGACATTGTCTAGCAGCTTGGACCAAGTATAGGAGGCCTGCAGTGTAAGGCCAAACGCGGTTCGCTTTTGGAGTTCAGCTTGGAGGGCGTTGTAACGGGATTCGCCGTCGCTATTTCGAGCATGAACTCCCGTAAGAACCAACCCTCCGGCGGCGGGACCTGACCGAATAAGCCCAGGATACGGCAAGCACTTTGGGTAGTTCGTAAAGGGGGTGCTGCCCATTCCAGGAGCGAGGGCAGTCTCGGGCGGGTAGCACTGATTCAACTGGTAGTCGTGGAAAAGATGCTGTCCTTCGTTGCCGACATACGCCACCTGGAACGACATGTCACGGGTGATCGCCCGCTGCGCGCTAATATTCCAGGAATAAGCTGCATCCTGCTTGAAGTTTTGCTTCACTTCGTACACTTGAGAGCCGTTCGGCGGGCACACAAAACCTGCTGGTACGGTGACCGTGGTCCCGAGTCCGGTCAGGCAAGTTGCGCCTCCAACTGAAGGAGGCGGCACCAAAAGTGGATAGAATGAAGAGTTCGCAGATGGCATGATACCCGGCAATCCGTTGGCGAGAATCAGCGATCCACAACTCGTGAACTGCGGCGTAGTTGCTAATGTACAACCGCTGGTGGGTTCGTTGAACGCCAGGAAGTTTTCTTGGATGAGTTCGGGATAGTTACGCTCGAGAGTTCCAGAATCCGCTCCGAAGTTATCAGGGAAGAAGCTAACCCCGAACGCTGCGCGAAGGGCCGTCTTGCCATTGTCGGGCGAGTAGGCGAACCCGATGCGTGGTCCGACGTTCCCGTAATTCGTGTTGACGTTCGGGGAGCGGTTGTCGCTGGTGGCGAGTTGAATCAGCCCCGCCTCAGGTCCCGAGGTAACGAAATTGCTCTGTGTGTTGCGAACACTCAAGGGCGTTGTATAAATGTCGTACCGAAGACCAATGTTCAAAGTGAGTTGCTGGTTGACTCGGATGTCATCTTGAGCATAGAAACTAAGGAAGTTGAAGCGCACAGCCGGAAGATCGATGAACAGGTCACGCTCGACAGCTCCGCCGCCTGGGCAGCCTCCCCCGCCCGGCGCGCCTACCAGAAAGTCGGCAAACGCGTTTCCAGTGTATTCTCCGTTGAAGTTGAAGCAGCCGCGGGGATCGTTCTGCGGGTTTGAAACGCCGCCCTGGATGTGCTGAATGTCCGCTCCAAGTGTCAGTATGTGCCTTCTCCATACCTCGCTGAGAGCGTCTGAGTATTCATAAATATTGGCGACTCTGCCCAAACCGTTGGGTACTGACCCAGGATCTCCGGTAAGATCGCCGCTGCTGTTTCCAAGGCTGATATTGTTGAAAGTGAACTCGGCGATGCCGCTCGTGCTTGGCTCTCCCGCAATATTGCCGTTGAGGATCCCAAGCGTGTTATTGATGTTGCTCTGCGCAAAAGAGTCGACAAAGGCATCGGTAACGTAGCGGTTGAACCCGATGCGAGCCTGATTGGTCATCGTGGGACCGAAAATATGATCCCAAGCAATAACCGCAAGATGGTTGGCATTGGTCGCGTTCGGGTTGCTGCCCATCAAGAACGGCGTACCGGGAGCCGGCGATGTGAAGTTGCGATGGAGATAGGATTCACGCGCAAAGAAGCGATCATTTTCGGAAAAGGCGTAATCCACTCTGGTGTCAAACTGTGGAACGGCCTCTGTGTTAACGGTGTTGAAAATTGCGTTTGTGGCGCTGTTGTTATTAGGAATAGGAACGATGGTGGGATTTAGAACCGCGGCCGAAATCGGGCTCTTGTCCGCTGCAGGGACGGTGTCGAAGGTTCCGGGAACGGTTATAGCAGAGCTAGCAGTACAAGGTACGCCGCGTGCTAGTGCGTTTGCCGCAGCAAGGATCGCGCAAGCGTTGGCGTTGATGATCGGACCCTTACCATCTTTCACGAAGCTGGACAGATCACCCGCGCGCTCAGCGGCTGTCGGGACATTTAGCTGATACGTTTGTCCGGCGTGTTGCGTCAAGTACTGGAAATCTGAAAAGAAGAACAACTTGTCCCTCTTGATCGGGCCGCCAAAAGCGCCACCCATTTGGTTGGCGTGGTAGGACGCCTTTGTGAGGGCAAAAGCATCCTTTGAGTTGAAGGCTTGGTTCCGAATGTAGTCGAAAGCTTGTCCGTGATACTGGTTGGTGCCGGATTTCGTTGTCACGTTAATAACGGCTCCGCCAAACGTGCCATATTCCGCGCTCGGGTTGCTCGTCTCCACTTTCATTTCTTGAATCGCGGCAAAGGGAATATTTATGTTGATGTAGTCATTTGCCGGTTCGTTGTCGTGGATACCATCCACCATAAAATAGTTTCCGGCAAAGAAGAAGCCATTGACCGATGCGTATGTTCCGTTCCCTGGCCCTCCGGACGCAGTGGAACCGGAGGCTGCAGGATTCTCGTCTTGGTCACCCCAGGCTTGTGGCGTCGTCCCTGGAGCGAGAAATACCATCATTTCGAACAGGCGTCCATTGAAAGGCAGACCGTTGATTTGCTTTTCGTCAATGACGGAGCCGATGTCCGAGGTTGTGCTTTGCACAAGCGAAACTTTCGCCGAAACCTGCACGGCTTCGGTAGGTTCGCCGAGCAATAGCGTGAGATCGACTCGCGTCATTTCCTCGACGTGAACAACGACCTTCGAGGAAAAGCTGCTCTTGAAACCTTTCGATTGGGCAGTTACTGTGTATTCGCCAGGAGGCAGGTTTGGCATTGTGTAGAAACCCTCCGGGCCTGTCGTCGTACTGTACGAAACTCCAGTCGAGTTGTTCTTCACCGCAATAGCGACACCCGCAACGACGCCGCCTGACATGTCACTAACGCTTCCGACTATCATGCCGGCGATTGCTTGTCCGAAACTTGCCACGGATGAAAGGCCAACGGCGATTGCCAACGTGGTCAGCATTTCTGCGATCTTGCGCAAAGCCATTGCGCATCTGCCAAAACTCTTTGGACGTACTTGTCGTGTGGTCATGGCTTCATCCTCACGATCAGTTCCGTTCGCAGATCCAAATTGTCGATCTAGCTTTCTTACGATCCCTGCTGACACCCTAGCCCGCATTATTCATATATTGGAAGACAACAAAAGCCTCCTCTGTTACAAACATGTTGACTAGACAATGTTTGCAGCAACAAAAGAGGCTTTCTGAATGTCTGACGATAGCACAACAC
>Ga0182015_10004075_pt1 | contig 15964 bp, 9 predicted proteins | sample 712P3MmetaG_FD_120478 | JGI IMG/M metagenome (GOLD analysis project Ga0182015, IMG submission 120478) | Permafrost microbial communities from Stordalen Mire, Sweden - 712P3M metaG | ecosystem: Environmental > Terrestrial > Soil > Wetlands > Permafrost | place: Sweden: Stordalen | collected... | reverse complement strand
TCCGATGTCAATGGCGGCGACGTGCAGGCCCATGGCTTTCGCGTATTGAACCGCGACGTGCCCGAGCCCACCCACACCCGAGATCACTACCCACTCGCCGGGGCGAGCTTGTGTCTGTTTCAATCCCTTGTAGGTGGTGACGCCAGCGCACAGAATCGGTGCGGCATCGATAAAGGACAGTTGGTCAGGAATGCGGCCCAGGTAATCGGCCTGACCCAACGCATACTCAGCGAAGCTGCCGTTTACGGTGTAACCTGACATTTGTTGCTCCGGACATAGCGTTTCCCACCCCGTAAGGCAGAATTCACAGTGCCCGCAGGCGCTGTGCAACCAGGCGATGCCCACTCGGTCGCCTTCCTTCAAATGGGTCACGCCCGAGCCCAGCTTGGCCACAAATCCCGCGCCTTCGTGTCCGGGAATAAAAGGCAGAGTAGGTTTAATGGGCCAATCGCCATCCGCCGCGTGCAGGTCGGTATGGCAGACCCCGCTTGCGACTACTTGGACCAGCGCTTGTCCGGGCCCTGGATCTGGAACTGGAACTTCTCGAATCTTCAACGGTTCGCCGAACTTATCGACGAACGCCGCTTTCATCATCTTTGCCATAGAATTTCTCCTGGAGTCCATGGTTTTGTTGGACCGTTGTCAGTCCAAATGGACTCGAATCAAATTTGCATTAAACTGCCACGCGTCCGTCCGGTTAGTGGCGGGCGCACCGCTTTGCTTTCTCCTGAATTCCTGTGTTCGTCCCGCGGAGGAAAAACCACTCCACCTGCGGATAATATGATCGGCAATTGCACTGCGCTGTGACTGTGCGCACGGGCCATCGTGACGCGGTGACACGCGCAAACCTATCCTTTCGCGTGTTGCTTAGCCTTGCTGATGTATTCCTGGAGTTGCTGCTTTTGCGGGTAATTGGGGTTCTTTTCCAGCAATTGTTCCCAGGCTTCGATGGCGCCTTTCGGATCGCTCTTGCCTTGCCACCGGACTATGCCCAGGTTGAACAGCGTTCCCGGATGATAGGGTTGATACTTCAGCGCTTTCTGAAATTCTGCAATGGCACCATCGGCGTCACCGGTGTACCAGATCGAGGTCCCGAGGTCAGTGAGCAGGTCAGCATTCTTAGGCTGGCTCTTGGCGGCAAGTTGGTAATACTTGACTGCGTCCGCGTACTGGCGTCCATCGTAGTAGAGGTTCGCCACTTTGATGACCGTATCGACGTCTTCTGGATTTGTCTTCAGTGTCGCGAGCAGCGGCGCGACCGCCTGGTCGATCATTTCCTTCTGTTGTTCGGGTGTCAATTGCGCTTGCGAACCCTGAGCCGCGCTGCTGTCACTAGTGGTCGATGCAGCAGTCGTCGCCGCGGCAGGCGAAGCTGAGCCACGAAACAGATAGCCGAGTGCGACTCCCAGCACTAGACAGAACACGGCGAGCATGTACGCTTGCATGCTAGTCCAGTTGCTGTTGTCGGCGATAGGCGATGCGATTGGTTGTTTCTTTTCCGTTCCGATTTTTTCCATGACAACTCTACTATTCCTTTCAGAGTCTGGTGCCGGCAAGCGCCGCTTGGGGCGTTTGCAGGTGGAACAACCGCTGCAAAGCGGTTGTCATTTGTTCCTGCTCCACCTTTTCTGGAAGTTCCTTGAGTTCACGGGCCAGGGACCCAGCGATTCGCTGCGTCATCCGGGACATGATTGCGTTTAGCATTTCATCCTGGTCCTGGGAAAACGGTCCGTTCTCTTCGCGAAAGGAATCCAGTTCTTGCCGGCAAATCTCATCGAGCCGCCCACGCAGGGCGACAATCGTCGGCACCACGCGTTCGGCCATCAGCTTACGAATAAAACCTTTTGCTTCGGCTTGCAGAATCTTCTGCGCCTGAGCAGCAGCGACTTCGCGCTCGGCCGCATTGTGATCGACTACGTTTTCGAGGTCATCAAGGTCATAGAGGAAAATCCCTTTGACGTCGCGTACTCCGGAGTCGATGTCGCGCGGCATAGCGATATCCACGATCACCAGCGGCTGATCACGTCGCTTGTCGACCAAGAGTTCGGCTTCTTCGCGGCTCAGGATGGTGTGCGGACAGGAAGTCGAGCTGATGATAATGTCCGCTTCCGCCATGTGTTGCCAGCGCTCTTCAAACGGGATGGCCAGGCCGTCGAGCTTCGTGGCCAACTCCGTCGCATGGTCAAATGTTCGGTTGATCACGCAGACGGAACTGGCTCCGTGATTCAGTAGCCCGCGGGCTGAAAGTTCGCTCATCTTGCCGGCACCGATCAGCAGCACTTTCTTATTTTCTAGCGAGCCGAAAATCTGGCGAGCGAGTTCGACAGCCGCGTAAGGAATCGATACCGCTGCATTGCCAATCGCGGTCTCGCTTCGCACTCGCTTGGAGACTGTGAGCGCTTTCTGCAACACGGCATCGAGGAAGCGTCCGGTAGTCCCAACTTTCTGCGCCAACTGCCAGGCCTGTTTCACCTGGGAAACCACTTGCGGCTCGCCCACGACCATTGAGTCCAGGCTGGATGCAACCCGGAAGATGTGCAGCAGCGCCGCTTCATCCAGCAAACGGTAAAAATGTTTCCATTCACACAGCTTGAGTCCGTATTCAGCTCCGAGCAACCGCATAACCGAGTTGGCAGCAAGGGTGACATCCGTGGCCCACAGCCAAAATTCCGTGCGGTTGCAGGTCGCCATCACAATCAATTCTTCAATGCCCTCTGCTCTCGACAATTGGATCAAGGCTTCATAGCGCCGGGGTTCACTGATCCAAAAACGCTCTCGCACTGCCACCGGGGCTGTCCGGTAGTTCAAGCCAACGACCATGAGAGTGGGTTCCACGACGTCATCTCCAGACTGTTATGAGAAAGGCATCTGGTATGCCAAAGGGCGACATCTCGGAAAATGTATTTTTGATGTTTATTCTTAACAAGTTAACGGAGGTTTTAACAACAGTGCGGCTAGGGTCGTCAGGCTTGATTGTGGGATATGACGCTGGGCCGAGTCTTTTCGCTCCCGAAGCCTACCACCACAGAGGCACAGAGACACAGAGAAAGCCAATGGAATAACATGAATCACACCTGAGAGCCAGGTTTTTTCAAGTTTCTCTATGGCTCTGTGTCTCTGTGGTGAGTTTTATCTTCAGCGTGCGACTTCCACGAGCGCGGTCTTTTCTTTCAGACTTGTCGTCCGCGGCTGGTAGACGCAGAACGGCTCCTCGTCGAGATAGTTGCCAGTAGCGGCGTAGGCACGCGCGCGGCAACCCATGCAGATGTTGCGGAACTCGCAGCAGCCGCATTTACCCTTCAGGTTGTTGACATCGCGTAGTTGATTGAACACCACTGAGTTTTCCCAGATTTCGGCGAACGACTGCCTTTTCAGATCGCCAGCCAACGCCGGCAAGTATCCGCAGGGATAGACTTCGCCTTGATGGGAGATGAAACAAACGGCGGTTCCGGCCAGGCATCCCTTAGTCATGGCATTCATGTCTGAAGGATGAGTTCCGGGATGACCCACCGCGTGCCCGATCCCTTGAGGCTTGAGTTCGATTCCGGTTGAGCCGGGCATCGCCATTTCCGTAGGACCGATGCCGGCAGATCCTTGTGTGGCGACCGCCTCATGCGCCTGAACGGCAGCCACTTCGGAGCGCCGTTCAGCCACACGCCGCTGGCGAACCACGCGGAAGTAATGAGGCGCGCAGGTCGCCTTCATTTCTATCCCGCCTTCGAGCGAGCGATCGTAGAACCAGTTCAACATTTTTTCATACTCTTCCGGAGCGACCATTTGTTCGGCTGCGATATCTACGCCGCAGCCTACCGGCACTAATAAGAATGTGTGCAGCGCATCCGCGCCCAGCGACTTAGCCAATTCAAATACGAGCGGAAGCTGATGGGCATTGTGGCGGGCGATGGTGGTATTGATCTGCACCGACATGCCCAAATTCTTCAGGTTGCGAAAGCCAGAGATAGCCGCATCGAAGGCTCCCGGAATGCCGCGAAACGTATCGTGCGTGAGCGCATCGGCTCCGTCGAGACTGATGGCAACGCGACGCACGCCGCTGTCAACAATCATTTGCGCGACATGCTTGGTAACCAGAGTGCCGTTCGTTGCCAGCGCCACGCGCAGGCCCTTGTCCGTGCCATAACGCGCCAACTGGAAAATGTCCGAACGGAAGAGCGGCTCACCGCCGCTTAAAACCAGAATGGGCGTCGAGACTTCGACGATCTGATCGATGATGTCGCGCGCCGCTTGAGTGGAAAGATCATCCGGCGAACTCAGTTCCGTAGCACTGGCCCGGCAATGGATGCATCGCAGATTACAGCCTTTGGTCAATTCCCAGAAAATCAGTCGTGGCTTGTTCTGGGTTGTTGCAATCGCATGTTCCCCGTTGCCGTTCGACGAAGCCATATGCGGCCTCCCTCTCTAGCTTGAACCTAAGTTCTGTTGCTCACCCTCGCCGCAACAATAAGGGAGAACGAATCGCCTCGCGGTGATGATGGTCACCGGAAATTGTGATAGACGTCACTAAGCCGTTTGCGATGGAGATGGAGGGCGGGCGTCTTACGTAGCCCCGGACGCCTCGTCCGGGGGCCGAAAACCAGGGAATCTGTCAGGACTTGCTTTCCCGCCGACAGGAGACGAATTGTAGGGTCTCCCAAAAGCCAAGCTTCGCTCGTCCACCCGGACGAGGGCGGTCTACGTAGGCATTGCGGAGCGAACGAAAATGCTCTTAGTTGTGATTGGCAATGTCGCGCAGCGCGTTCGCATTACGGATTATCAGAGTCGAACCTTTCGACTGCACGATCTGATGCTTCTTCATATCGGCAAACAGGCGCGTAACTGTTTCTCGCGACGTTCCAATCATTTGCGCGATTTCCTCATGAGTAAGTCTCAGCTTCAATCGCGGCTCCGCTTTTGACGATTCGTTGTTCTTGGCGCACCATTCCAACAGCAAGTTCGCCAGTTTCTCGGCGGCAGAGTGCGAAAGCCCGAGCGTGCGGACTTCCTGGCATGCATTGTGATATTTCTCGCTCAATTGTTCGGCCACTTTGAAGCAGGCTTCCACGTCATCTTTCAAGAAGCGGAGAAAGTCCTCACGCTTTACAAAGTTGACCTGGCAAGGATCGAGCGTCTCCGCGGTTACCTCGTAAGGTTTGCCGGAAATAGTAGCGCTCAAGCCCAATACTTCGCCCGGTTCGGCGAGCTTCACAATCATCGTTCTGCCATTCGGGGAGTTAATAGAGAGCTTCACGCTGCCTTTGCACAGGACGAAAATGCCCCTCGGCACCTGCCCTTCAACAAACAGCACAGCCCCTTGAGGATAGGCGGTGGCGTATTTAATGCCTTCAAAAGTCTGCAGCGCAGTAGCCGGCAGGTCGCAAAAGATGCGGTCGGCGCGGAGCTTGCACGTGAGACAACTTTCGACAATCTCCATCCCATATGGTGAGAGCATGAACTAGCCTCCTGTGGCAAACCTTAAAGACGCCAGCCAGTTGAGCCGGTTCCGTCTGAGTCAGTGTGCTTCCGTGTGCCTGGATTGGCTGTGCTTTAGGGCACACGCCGTTGTGATTTGGCTCACAGCCTGCCATGTGACGTGGATCACATGCGGGTGTGACGTGCTTGGCTGCGTTGAATACGGCCATGGTCCATGCTTATGCAGTCCTGGGTCACAATTAGCAATTTATTTCTTGCAGGATGGGGTGATCATGAAGCGCAAGTTTAAGACGATGGATGCAAACGAGGCAGTCGCATATGTGGCTTATCGGGTCAACGAGGTTATCGCTATCTACCCGATTACGCCATCTTCCAACATGGGCGAATGGGCGGACGAGTGGGCGTCGCAGCGAATCCAGAATATCTGGGGCACCGTACCGCATGTGATTGAGATGCAGAGCGAAGGCGGAGCCGCCGGAGCCGTGCATGGCGCCTTGCAGACCGGTTCGCTGGCGACGACGTTTACCGCATCGCAGGGCCTGCTGCTCATGATTCCGAACATGAATAAGATTGCGGGAGAACTCACGCCCACGGCATTTCATGTCACGGCGCGTACCCTAGCCACTCACGGACTCTCGATATTTGGCGACCATTCCGATGTCATGTCCTGCCGCGCCACTGGCTTCGCCATGCTGAGCTCGAATTCCGTGCAGGAAGCCATGGATATGGCCCTGATCGCGCACGCCGCTGCACTCGAATCGCGCATTCCCTTCATGCATTTCTTCGACGGCTTCCGCACTTCCCACGAAGTCAACAAAATCGAAATGCTCGCCGAAGACGACATGGGTGCGCTCATTAATATGGATCGCGTCTTCGAGCATCGCCAGCGGGCGCTGTCGCCGGATCATCCGGTGTTGCGTGGGACGGCACAGAATCCCGATGTATTTTTCCAGATGCGCGAGCGGGCCAACTCTTACTACGAGGCTTGTCCGGGGATCGTGCAATCCGTAATGAACAAGTTCGCCGAGCAGGTGGGCCGCTCTTATCACTTAGTTGATTATGTCGGTGCGCCGGATGCCGAGCGCGTGATTGTGATCATGGGATCGGGGGCCGAGGTCGCCGATGAAGCTGTCGAGTATCTCAACGCGCGAGGTGAGAAGCTCGGGCTGCTGAAAGTCCATTTGTACCGGCCATTCCCGGTGCAGGCCTTCCTGGAAGCGCTTCCAGCCAGCGTGCGTAAGATTGCAGTGCTTGACCGAACCAAAGAATCGGGAGCGATTGGCGAACCGCTTTATCTGGATGTGGTGAACGCGCTGCACGAAGGCGTGAAAGCCGGGTACAGCCCACGTAAAACTGCGCCTTCAGTCGTCGGCGGACGATATGGGCTATCCTCCAAAGAATTCACCCCCGCGATGGTCAAAGCTGTCTACGATAATCTGAAAGCCGACTCGCCGAAAGATCATTTCACTATCGGCATTCAGGACGACGTGAGCCACACCAGTTTGGATTACAACGCCGAATTTTCCACCGAGCCTGAAAATGTTGTCCGCGCAATGTTCTACGGTCTGGGCGCGGACGGTACGGTCGGCGCCAACAAGAATTCGATCAAAATCATCGGCGAAAATACCGACAACTATGCGCAAGGTTACTTTGTCTACGATTCCAAGAAGTCGGGCGCGGTAACTATTTCGCATCTCCGTTTCGGACCACAGCCCATTCGATCGAGTTATCTGGTTTCAAAAGCCAATTTTGTCGCCTGTCACCAGTGGATATTCCTCGAGCGCTACGACATGCTGAGCGCGCTGGTTCCCGGCGGCACATTCCTGCTCAACAGCCCATTCAGCAAAGATGAAGTTTGGGACCATCTGCCGCGCAAGGTTCAAGAGCAGCTGATTTCCAAACGCGCAAAGTTTTTCGTAATCGACGCCTATCAGGTCGCGCGCGATACTGGCATGGGCAGCCGCATGAATACGATTTTGCAAGTCTGCTTCTTCGCCATTTCCGCAGTTCTTCCCGGCGACCAGGCGATTGAGGCCATTCGCAAATCGATTCGTGACACTTACGGACGCAAGGGCGAAGAGATTGTGCAGAAGAACATGAAGGCCGTGGACGAAACCTTAGCGCATTTGTTCGAGGTGAAAGTTCCGACTGAACTTAGCAGCATGATCGAGATGCCGCCTCCATTCTCGCCTTCCGCGCCGCAATTCGAGCGTGACGTGCTGGGAGTGATGTACGCAGGCCGCGGCGATGAATTGCCCGTCAGCGCATTTCCCGTCGACGGTACTTTTCCTACCGGTACCGCGAAGTGGGAGAAGCGCAATCTGGCTCTTGAAATTCCCGCATGGGATTCGAAGATCTGCATCCAGTGCGGAAAGTGCGCCATGGTTTGTCCGCATTCCGTCATCCGCATCAAGGTTTACGACACCAAGGAATTGCAAGGCGCTCCGGCAACTTTCAAGTCTACAGAAAGCCGCGACAAAGAGTGGCAAGGCCTGAAATACACGATTCAAGTCGCGCCCGAAGATTGCACGGGTTGCGGCATATGCGTCGAGGTTTGTCCGGTGAAGAACAAGGCCGAAACGCGGCTGAAGGCTATCAACATGGTGCCCCAGCCTCCGCTGCGCCTCCCCGAGCGCGAGAACTGGGATTTCTTCCTCAACATTCCAGAGCTTGACCGCCGCCACATTAAAGTGACGAACATCCGCCAACAGCAAGTGCAGGAGCCTCTGTTTGAATTTTCCGGCGCTTGCGCTGGTTGCGGCGAAACTCCATATCTCAAGCTGATGTCGCAATTATTTGGCGATCGGGCAATCATTGCCAACGCCACCGGATGCTCGTCGATCTACGGCGGCAACCTGCCGACTACGCCTTGGACGAAAAACGCCGCAGGCCGCGGCCCCGCATGGTCAAACTCGTTGTTCGAAGACAATGCAGAGTTCGGTCTGGGCTTCCGGCTTTCTATCGACAAGCAAACCGAATTCGCGCAGGAACTGGTTAAACGCCTGGCGGGAACGATCGGCGAAGAACTAGCGACGGCGATCCTGACGGCTCCGCAGAAAGACGAAGCCGATATCTACGAACAGCGCCAGCGCGTGGACCTGTTGAAAGAAAAATTGCATGGCGTCGATTCCCTGGACGCGAAACAACTGCGAGCAGTCGCCGATTTGCTGGTGAAGAAAAGTGTTTGGATTGTCGGAGGAGACGGCTGGGCCTACGACATCGGCTACGGCGGTCTCGATCACGTATTGGCGAGCGGCCGCAACGTAAACGTGCTTGTGCTCGATACCGAGGTCTATTCCAACACCGGTGGACAGGCGTCGAAATCCACCCCCCGCGCGGCCGTCGCGAAATTCGCCGCCGGCGGCAAGCCGGGAGCCAAGAAAGATCTCGGCCTCATCGCCATGAGCTACGGCAATATTTATGTTGCCAGCGTCGCCATGGGTGCGAAAGACGAGCACACGCTGAAAGCATTCCTCGAAGCCGAGGCGTACAACGGTCCTAGTCTCATCATCGCGTACTCGCACTGCATCGCGCACGGCATCAACATGACGACCGCGATGTCGAATCAGAAAGCGGCAGTCGATTCTGGGCAATGGCTGCTTTATCGCTACAACCCCGAACGAATAGCCCAGGGCGAGAACCCACTGATTCTCGATTCGCGGACACCCACACGCAAAGTCGCCGACTATCTTGGAATGGAAACCCGCTTCAAGATGTTGACTAAGAGCAGCCCCGACCAGGCTAAACTCCTTTGGCGTGAGGCGCAGCAAGATGCCGAGACGCGTTTTCATCTGTATGAATATCTGGCGCAACGCAAAGGAAACAGCGAGCCCGCCCAGCCGAATTCAGCCGTGGCTGGCACGACGGCGAATAGAGAGGCAAAGCCGGCTGCGTTCGCACAAAAAATATAAGCAATGGCGGTAGAGGGGTTGTTCGCAACTTCTGCCGCGTCCAGGAGGAATCATGATCGACCTCAGCACTACTTACCTTGGTTTGCCGCTTCGCACGCCGCTCGTAGCCTCGGCTTCGCCGCTGTCACAAGAACTCGATGGCATTCGACATCTCGAAGACTCAGGTGCATCCGCCGTCGTGCTGTATTCGCTTTTCGAAGAGCAATTGCGCCAGGAAAGCTTCGAACTCGAGCATCATCTAACGGAAGCGACTGACAGCTTCGCGGAAGCGATGTCATTTTTCCCTCAGCCATCCGAGTTCCACGTGGGACCGGACGGATATCTGAACCACATCCGTCGCGCCAAGGAAGCGGTAGAAATTCCTATTATCGCCAGCCTCAATGGCAGCACGGTTGGCGGATGGATCCAGTACGCCAAATTGATCGAAGAGGCCGGCGCCGACGCGCTCGAATGCAATATTTATTCCATCCCTACCGATCCCGAGCTAAGTTCCATCGAAGTTGAGCAACAATATATCGACATTCTTAAGGCTGTGAAGTCGGCCGTAACGATTCCGGTCGCGGTGAAGCTCAGTCCCTTTTTCAGCAATATGGCCAACATGGCGAAGCGACTCGACCAGGCCGGAGCAAATGCATTGGTGCTGTTCAATCGCTTCTATCAACCGGACATCAATCTCGATGAACTTGAGATTCAGCCCAATGTATTGCTCAGCACTGCGCAGGCGCTGCGCCTCCCGCTAACCTGGATCGGCATTCTCTATGATCGAATTCAAGCCAACCTGGCAGCCACCAGCGGCGTGCATGGACCCGAGGATGTCATCAAATTGCTGATGGTAGGCGCCGACGTGACCATGCTTTGCTCGACGCTGTTGCGCAACGGCATCAGCCATCTGCGGTATATCGAAGATGGCGTGCTGCTATGGATGGAGAAACATGAATACGATTCGGTTCAGCAAATGAAGGGAAGCATGAGCCAGATTCGCTGTGCGAATCCCTCCGCGTTCGAGCGCGCCCAATACATGAAAGCTGTCAAGAGTGTGCAGCACGTGATGGTCACTGGCCGTGAAGCCTGGAGAATTCTAAGCGGAGACTAAATCGTGAGAAGGCTAGTGTCCTGACGCGAACGTGCCCGATAAGAAAAATAGTTTTTGAAGGGGCGCGGCTTCAGCCGCGCCGGGGAAGCGGTTTTTATTAATAGGGGCTTTTAGCCCCGAGCCGTACTGCTGATCGGTCAGATCACAGCCAACTATCACGGCCGGGAGTGAGCCGCATCACAGAACAATCACGAAGAAGAAGTCATAATTTCATCTGTCAATAACATCGGTAATGGCAAGAGCAGTTTGAATTGTTCGATGTTTAAAAAATCAAGTCGCCCCAATTGCGCCGCAAAAATCATGCCGCTGCAAAATCAAGAGAGGATCTATCATGCCAGTTACTAAACAACAAGCCCTCGATTATCACTTCGGCACTCGTCCGGGAAAGATTGAAGTCACTTCCACCAAGCCTTGCCGCACTCAACACGATCTGAGCCTGGCGTATACGCCTGGAGTCGCAATCCCGTGCATGGAGATCCATAACAACCCGCATGATGCGTTCAAATACACCGGCCGCGGCAACCTGGTCGCAGTTGTGACCAATGGCACCGCGGTCCTCGGGTTGGGAGACATCGGCGCGCTTGCGGCCAAGCCGGTCATGGAGGGCAAGGCCGTCCTGTTCAAACGCTTTGCCGGGGTGAATGTTTTCGACATTGAAGTCAACTCCCACGATCCCGACGAAGTCATCAAAGTCTGCCAACTCCTGGAGCCAACTTTCGGCGGCATTAACCTGGAAGATATCAAGGCGCCGGAGTGCTTTTATATCGAAGAGACTCTTAAGAAGACGATGAAAATCCCCGTCTTTCACGATGATCAGCACGGCACCGCGATTATCTCCGGCGCCGCATTGTTGAACGCATTGGAAGTGGCGGGCAAGAAGATTGGCGAAATCCGTCTCGTGATCAATGGCGCCGGCGCTTCGGCGTACGCCACCGCTGAGCATTATGTTCGTTTAGGCATGAAGCGCGAAAATATCATTCTGTGCGACACCAAAGGAGTGATTTACAAGGGCCGCACGTCGGGTATGAATCCTTATAAAGAGCGTTTCGCTCAAAACACCACCCTGCGTACGCTCGCTGAGGCGATGGTCGACGCCGATATGTTTCTCGGACTCTCGGTCGGTGGCGTGGTCACGCAGGACATGGTGCGCTCCATGGCTTCTCGTCCAATTGTTATTGCCATGGCAAACCCAGATCCCGAAATTACTTACGAGGACGCCAGAGCTTGCCGCGCTGATGTCATCATGTGCACCGGCCGTTCCGACTATCCCAACATGGTGAACAACGTACTCGGTTTTCCCTTCATTTTCCGCGGCGCATTAGACGTGCGTGCAACCGTGATTAATGAAGAGATGAAACTTGCAGCTACTCGCGCCTTGGCGGACCTTGCGAAGGAAGATGTTCCCGATTCAGTGTGCCGCGCCTACGGAGTTGCGCGCCTTGAGTTTGGCGCTGATTATCTGATTCCAAAACCGTTTGATCCGCGCGTGCTGGTTTGGGAGTCCTCAGCAGTGGCCCAAGCGGCCATGGAAACGGGAGTAGCCCAGGAACCCGTCAACATTGAGGAATACCGCGAACAACTGGAGCGTCGTTTGGGCAAAGCTCACGAGATCTCTCGCACAATGATTCTCAAGGCACAGGCCAAACCAAAGCAGGTCGTGTTTCCAGAAGGCGACAACGAGAAAATCCTGCGCGCCTGCCACTCTATCCTGGAAGAGAAGATTGCCATCCCCATTTTGATTGGCAATGCGGTAACCATTCAGGCAAAAACGATGGAACTCGGATTGGACCTCACCGGTTCGAAGATCGTGGACCCAACATCCTTTCCTCTTCGTGAGGCCTACATTCAGGAACTATTCCGCCTTCGCCAACGCCGCGGGGTGACGCTCACGGAGGCTCGTACACTTATTGACGAGCGCAACATTTTCGCATCAATGATGGTTCACATGGGCGACGCCGATGCATTGGTTTCGGGCGTGACTCAGCATTTCCCTGACACTATTCGTCCGGCGCTGCAGATTATTCGCATGCGCGAGGGATTGCACAAAGTTGCCGGATGTTATCCCCTGATCACGCGCGATGGGCATCTGCTGTTCCTGGCCGACACCAGCGTGAATATCGATCCGAGCGCGGAAGACTTGGTGGAAATCGCCTTATGTACCGCGCAAGAGGCTCGGCGCTTTGATGTGGTGCCGCGAGTAGCCATGCTGTCGTTTTCGAATTTTGGCAGCACCAAGCATCCGTTCTGCGACAAAGTGCGGAGAGCAGTGGAACTGCTGCATAAGGCTGATCCAACTTTGATCGTGGATGGTGAGATTATGGCCGATGTTGCCGTGTCTGCCGAAAAGCTGGAACAGACCTATCCTTTCAGTTCGCTCAAGGGTGGCGCCAATGTGCTGGTATTCCCTGACCTCGCGTCGGCCAACATTACCTACAAGCTGCTAACCACAGTGGGCGGCGCCGAGATCCTCGGCCCCATACTGATGGGCATGGCTCGTCCCGTGCATTTGCTGGCGCGCGGCGCCGAAGTCGAGGAGATCATCAATGTGGTGGCGGTTGCGGTGGTCGATGCGCGGGAAAGCGAGCCGCCGGCGTTAGAAGTCAAGAAGGCGGTAGCGCAGGCCGACTAAGCGCGTAGAGTTTCAGCCAACCACACGGTCGTCATCCTGGGCGCAGTAGATGCCGCGCAGCGCGCGGCATTTACGCAGTCGAAGGAGCGTGCATAATCCGGGAGCACCGCGACAGTGGGAAGGAGTTTCCCGCTGGGACGCATGGAGTCAAAACTCCCCGAAATGCAATTGATGCAATAGGCTCGGTGGAGGTCCTTCGAGCGCGTGGCCGTCGCGTTGCGACGGCCACTGCGCTCAGGAAGACTGGAAGTATGAGCCAACCGACTACTTCTCTTGCAACGATTCGATGTATTTGGCGAGGTTGGCCACGCGTTGCTGCACTTCGCCTTCGTGTCCATGACTCATATTCCAGAATAGCGATCCCCACACTGGCATCTCTTTGGATCCGTGCGCGGCAACGTCGCCTTCACCGCGGATGGCGGCAGTAACTTTCAGAGAAGGAAACTTCCCTCCATGACTCTTGCTCAATTGGGTAAGGTCCGTCGGACGAACCTTCAACGCACTGGCGGCGGGGCCGTCCCCTTTGCCATCAGTCCCATGACAAACAGCGCAGTATGTTTTGTACATTTCCGTGCCGGATGCGGGCGATGTGGGCTGGACTGTGGTGTGTTCGATTGTCTTAGTTGGTTGGTTCTGGGTTTGGTCCTGAGCGGCTGCGGCGGTACACATGAATACGTATGAGGCAATAAACAATAGCATTAGTTTTCTTATGGACATCGCACTTTCTCCTTTGCGCGAAGACTTTCTTTTCTGAAGTCTAAGCACATTTAGAAATCAAAGGCGCACGCTCCCATACTGCTCAACTATTGGGCCGCGATCTTCCAGACCTGGTCGGCTCGCGCCAGCGCAAGCGTAGATTTCGTTGGGGTCGCGTGATAGAAATCGGCTTCGTACTTATTGATCAGAGTTTGACGATCCCAAAGATTGAAGCCTTTCACCAACGGACCACCTGCGTCGAACAGGTCTCCCATTTGGTTAGGCACCCATTTCCACGTGTAGGCTACCACCGCATTGTTTACCCCGGTCATATCTACCGCGCTAATGTTTACCAGTTGTCGTTGCGCCAGGGGAACTTGGTAAGTGAAAGTACCATCCGCTTCTTTCCATTTTTTGAAGCCGGGGATCGCGCTCACCAAACGTTCTCCACCGGGAGTAACAGAAATGAATTCGGCTCCGCGGGGCGCTTTGGCCAATTTCACAATTCCTGCTTTTTCGAGCAACCGGTAATTAGGATCTCCCGGCTTTTCGGCGACACTGGACACGACTAACCCGCTGCGGAAATGGACGACTGCCGGACCCGGCCCTTGTAGCACTGCGGTCACTATCCCGCTCGCCTCCTGCGCGCTAAGAGGCGTTTTTGCCTTAACCTGCAAAACGACGTAGGCGACCATGCCGCCAATCGCCGCCACCAGGCACACCAACAGCAACATGGGTAGGAACGATGAGCGTCGTTCCATCGCAACTTCGGCTTCAAACATGGCAGCCTCCCTTAGACGCAAGCAAAGTTTTCGACTACTTCTTAATTCTTAGTCCCCTGCTTTTGCGATTGCCGTGATCAAACGCACGACTGCGGGTGTCAAGTATCACTATGGGAATCAGTTCAGCTATGGAACCCAGCGTGTGCGCGCCCTCACCTACGCCGGTGATTACTGTCACATCCAACCCCTGCGCCGGGACGCAATAATCACACAAGTTTCGGGGGACCGTTCTACTACCCCGAGCGTGGAGATCCCGTGGCAAAAGGACGTGTTTCGATTGTTGTCGAGCGCTGTAAAGCCTGCGGTTTCTGCGTGGAGTTTTGTCCCTCGCATGTGCTGGCGCTCTCTTCCGCGTTTAACTCGAAGGGCTACCATCCACCGCATGTGGTGCATCCTGAAAAGTGCAGTGGTTGTGACTTATGCGGAATGTTTTGCCCGGACTTCGCCATTTACGCGACTAAAGTAAAACCTGCGGGCGGAGGTGACCAATGAAGGCTGATCCTCGCGGCGTGCTCACTGGCACTCACTTCATCGACGGCGACCATGCCTGCTGCGAAGGCGCGCTGGCAGCGGGCGCCCGGTTTTCTGCCGGATACCCGATTACACCCTCCACTGAAATTGTGGAGCGCTTCGCCTCGCGCGTGCCTACCGTGGGCGGAATATTTATTCAAATGGAAGACGAACTCGCGGCTTCGATCACTCTACAGGGCGCAGTCTGGGGCGGAGCCAAGGCGTTTACCGTAACCTCCGGCCCCGGCTTTTCACTGATGATGGAACACATCGGCTATGCCGCCATGACCGAAACGCCGTGCGTGTTCGTGGACGTGCAGCGCGGAGGCCCGTCCACCGGCCTGCCCACCCTTCCCGCCCAAAGCGACATGATGCAAGCGAAGTGGGGATCGCATGGCGATTACGAGATCATTGCCCTGTGCCCTAATTCTCCGCAGGAATGTTTTGATCTGACTATCAAAGCCTTCAACTTCGCTGAAGAATTTCGTGTGCCGGTGATGTTCATGATGGACGAAGTCGTCGGGCATATGACCGAGAAAGTCGTGATACCTCCGGCCAATGAAATTGACGTCGTACCTCGCCGGCATACTCGAAAATCGTTCCAAGACTATCTTCCTTATGAAACCAACGGCGACCAGGTTCCAGAAATGGCGCATGCCGGCGAGGGCTACAAGTTTCACGTGACCGGCCTGACTCACGACGAACGCGGCTATCCCAACATGACTCCGCCAGTACAAGACAAGTTGGTTCGTCGCCTGCAAAGCAAAATTCGCGATGCCGCCGATCGCATCGCTCTGTTCGAGGAAGAACAACTTGAGGGCGCCGATGTTGTCGTCGTTTCCTACGGGATTACTTCCAGGGTCGCGCAACGGGCGATTGAGGAAGCTCGTGAACAGGGATTGAGCGTCGGCAAGCT
>Ga0182015_10004074_pt1 | contig 15965 bp, 13 predicted proteins | sample 712P3MmetaG_FD_120478 | JGI IMG/M metagenome (GOLD analysis project Ga0182015, IMG submission 120478) | Permafrost microbial communities from Stordalen Mire, Sweden - 712P3M metaG | ecosystem: Environmental > Terrestrial > Soil > Wetlands > Permafrost | place: Sweden: Stordalen | collected... | reverse complement strand
GACCCGGCGCGCATCGATGCCGCGCTGGCGGCGGATCCGACGATCACGCACGTGGCGCAGGTGCACTGCGAGACCGGCACGGGGATACTGAATCCGCTGACCGACATTGCGAAGATCGTGGCGCAACACGGCCGCGGCCTGATTGTCGATGCCATGAGCTCCTACGCCGCCATTCCCATCGACTCGGGCATCATTCCGTTCGATGCATTGATTGCGGCATCCGGGAAATGCCTCGAGGGCGTGCCCGGCGTGGGCTTCGTCATCGCGCGCAGGACGGCGCTGGAGCGCTCCGGCGGCAACAGCGCGTCGCTCGCCATGGACCTGCTCGATCAATGGCAGTACATGCGCAAGACCGGTCAGTGGCGGTTCACGCCGCCCACACATGTCGTCGCCGCACTCCGTTCAGCCATCGACCAGTATCAGGCCCAGGGTGGGCTGCCGGCGCGGCTGGCCCGATACACCGAGAATTGCGCCGCACTGGTATCCGGCATGCGGGGCCTGGGCTTCAAGACGTTCCTGCCCGATGCCGTGCAGGCGCCGATCATCGTGACGTTTCACTCGCCGCCCGATCCGGCATATGACTTCGCCGAGTTCTATCGCCGGGTGCGCGAACGCGGATTCATCCTCTATCCGGGAAAACTGACGGCAGTCGACACCTTCCGTGTCGGTTGCATCGGCGCGGTCGGCGCCGACACGATGCGGCGCGCTGTGGCCGCCGTCGCCGACGCGCTGCGCGAAATGGGGGTGCGCCGCACCGGTTGAACTTGATAAGGTTGTGATTGTCACACGCGCTAGGTTGATTGAAGGGAGGATCCCGAATGTGGAAACTATTGAGTGATTCGGCAAATCCGCAGAGAAAATCGGTTGCTGCACCCCCGAAAGCCAACCCTTGGCATGCCGTGTCGGTCGTTTCGAAAGGGTCCTGTTGCGATGCGGCAAAGGTCTTGTCGAGCGAACGCTATTTATCCCATCAGGCGCCGCGCCTTCCGCTCGCGGAGTGTTCCAGGTCCGGCGATTGCGTATGCTCGTACCAACACCATGCGGACCGGCGCGGCCAATCCCGCCGCGCTGCGGGTATCGGTGGGTTGCACGGCGGGCAGTATCAAGGAGATGACCGGCGCAGACAGCAGGGCCGGCGCGTGACGGATTCCGCCGGCATCAATGACTGGAAAGGATGACCTGCCTGGCGCGCCGACTGGTTTTTGATGAGGAGACGTGATGGACACTGCCGCGCTGCGGGCATTACAAGCGCCGTTGAAGCAAAAATATCGCGATGACCCGCTGACGGCGCGCATTGCTGCGCGGGCGGAGGTCGTGCTCGATCCTTCGCAGATTGCAGCCCTGCTTCCAAGCGATGCAGCGCGGGTCGCCGGACTTCATAGGGCGGCAGGAGGCACCGGGGCCCATGCATGTTCCGCGGACATGCTGCTCGAGTCGCTCGCGGCCTGCGCCGGCGTCACGCTCATGGCGGTCGCGACATCAATGGGGTGCCAATTGACCGGGGGAAGGGTCGTTGCCGAGGGCGTTTGGGACGCGCGCGGCACGCTAGGCATCGACAAGACATCGCCCATCGGGCTCCAGGACATCACGATCACCTTTGAACTCGCAGGCGATCTCGATGCGCCCACTCGTCAGCGACTGATCCAGCTGACGGAGCGTTATTGCGTCATTCTGGCCACCCTTCGCACTCCACCCGTCATCCGCGCCGCGATTGCCGGTTAGCAGCCCATGCACCGCGATCGGTTTCACGTGCCGGGTCCCGGACCGTATGCATTGACGCATTCGGTGGGTTGTCTGCCCAAACAGAGCGTGCAGGCGCTCAACCAGGGACTTCGGTGATTCGTTCGCACAACCGCAATCTCATGGGCGTCTTTTGCGCCGAACTGCCGCAGCCCTGGCGTAGTAAGATCGATCCGGCACCGTAGGGGCACGAATGAGCAGAAAGGCGGCGGCTTTTGAGCATTGGATTCGGACGTCCTTCGTTCAAATGAATACTGAACTCGAAAATTTGTATTTCGCCCAATCCAATCGTGCACAGGTGATCGGCGTGGGCGACCCGATCAAGGCGAAACTGCGCGACGAGGGTCATGCGCATGTCGTCGCGCTGCTGGCCGAAGGGAACACCGGCGAGGGGTTTGACAGCGCCTTCGGGGTCCTCGGCAGCGTGGGCTTGTATCTCGGTTCGTTGCGCCGTCACGAACTCACGAATCCAATGCGGGAGGAACGATCCCCGTTTCCCGAAGCATCGTCGCTGGCCCTGCACGTCGGCGCCTCGCTCGGCATGGCCCCGAGATTCGCAACCAGCCACCTGGCCACGCACAACAGGGCGCACGCGGGTGTCCGCATGAGCTTCACCTCGCTTCCGGCCGAGATACTGTTCATCGATGAGAACACCAGGGGAATACTGTCCTTGCAGCGCGCCGCGGACGCACTGACGAGCGTCGTGCACCTGGGCGTTTCGAGTCCGGTGGCAGATGTGATGTTCGATGCGGCGAAACAGGCCATTCGCGACGTCATCCGGTTCAATGATCGATTGTTCAATCACCTGGACGTCGAGCGATTCTTCTATTCGGTGCGGCCGTATTACAAACCCTACCGGGTAGGGCGACAGGAATATCGCGGCGCGAACGCGGGGGACTTTTCGGGCATCAATGAAATCGATCTGCTGCTGGGGCTGTGCCGCGCCAACGATCCTTACTATGCACAACTCCTGGTCGACAAAATGCTGTTCATGGTGCCGTCCGATCAGGCGCGATTGCGCGAGTGCATGGCGCGGACCAGCCTGCTGGATGAACTGCTGGCGCTGATGGAGGATCACCGGCGCGCGGATTGGTTTCAGAAAAACGCCGGTGCGTACCTCGAGGTCTGCGATTTGTTCGGTTTTTCCGCGGCGCAACATCACGACGGATTGGTGAGGCGCTTCATCGAGCAGCCGGCGGCAGACCTGGATGAGCGTGGCCTCGAGGGAATCACGGCGAGCGGGCCGCCGCTGCCGGTGCTGCTGCGCTCGCTCGAAGTGTTGCGCGATTTGCGGCTCGCAACCGACCGCAACGACATCACCACGCGCCACGGCGACATCGCGAGGCTGCGCGATGCGATACAAGACACCACGGCCACGTAAATTTCCGTGATCACGACTAGTGTGCCTTCGATCATCGGTCTCGCCCAACTCGACCTCCAATGGCACGTCATCAGCCCTGTGTTGGGATCAGCGTTGGGCGCATAAGCCCCTAATCACGCCTGAGGGTTCTCCGTACGAACCCGTTCGCTGAACCACCGCACAACGTGCGTTCCAATCGGCTCATAAGCTCCGATTCAATGCAAGTCGTCATGCCACAAAGGGTTCAAGGCGCCGAGAGCGAGCGATCGGAGGCGAGCGCCCGTGAGCTCGCGCAGGTGCTCGAACAGAGCGGCGACGCCGTCATCGTCAAGGACCTGAACGCCGTGGTCACGTATTGGAACCGTGAAGCGGCTTCCTTGTACGGCTTTTCCGCGGAGGAAGCCATCGGGCAGCCGTTGCGCAAGCTGCATGCCGCCGAACTGTCCGAGGCCGACTACCAGCGCCTGCTCGAGCGCGTTCGCGCGGGACGTCCCACCTCATCGACGACCGAGCGGCGCAAAAAGAGCGGTGAAATCATCCGCGTCACTCTCAAGACGACGCCGTTGCTGGACGACCAAGGGGTTTTGGTCGGCGAGATCACAATCGCACGCGACATCACGGAGCAAGAGCGCGGTGCCGTTTCACTGCGCAGGGCCAACCGCGCGCTGCGCGTTCTCAGCACCGTCAACCAAGCGCTCATTCAGGGTCAGAGCGAACCGGATTTACTAAATCTCGTCTGCAGGGCATTCGTTGACCTCGGCGGCTATCAATTGGCCTGGGTTGGCTTTGCCGAGCACGACGAGGCCAAGTCGGTTCGCCCGGTGGCGCAGTACGGGGTCGCGGACGGTTACCTTGACCACACTGTGATTACCTGGGCGGACACCGAGCGCGGACGCGGACCGACCGGAACAGCGGTGCGAACCGGCACCGTACAGGTTTGCCGGGACATTGGTTTGGACCCTCGGGTGCTTGCCTGGCGCCCCGAAGCGCTGAGGCGTGGCTACGCTTCCTCCATTGCTCTGCCTCTTGCTGCAGGCCCCGACACATTTGGCGTCTTGAGCATCTATTCGAAGTACACACATGTCTTCGACGAAGATGAAATTGCGTTGCTGCTGGAACTTGCCGCGGATCTTTCATTCGGCATTCTCACTCATCGGTCCAATCTGGAGCGCCGCCGAGCCGAGGCCAGGGTGGAGCGGCTGGCCAATTTCGACCCTCTGACGGAGTTGCCGAACCGCGTCCAGCTCATCTCGCAACTGGAGGAAGCCATTGCACGGGAGGAATCCGATTCACCCGGCATCGCGCTGATGACGCTCAGCGTAGACCGGTTCAGCGAGATTCAGGAGGGCGTTGGCATCACGGGAGCCGACGATCTTCTGAAGAAAGTGGCGTTGCGCCTCGGAAGCGTGTCCGAAGCGGGCCACTTCATCGCACGCATTGCGGATGATTCATTCGCAATTGTCATCCCACGGGCAGATGCCGAGCGCGCCCACGAGTTTGCCAATCACGTCCAACGGGCAATGACCGATCCATTCGAGTTGGCCGGGGTGCCACTGGATGTGCGGACCACCAGCGGCATCGCCGTGTTTCCGACCCATGGCGCCAGTGCGGACGCCCTGATCCGGCGCAGCGATATCGCAGTCCGACGGGCAAGAGCAGCAGGTATCGAGTACGCACTCTATAGCGGCAAAGGCGAGAGCGAGACCCCGCAGCGCCTGATCCTTCTCGCCGAGTTAAGGAAAGCGATAAAAGACGACGGGCTTCTGCTCTATTATCAGCCAAAGATAGATGTGCGGGCCCGGGCAGTCTCCGCCGTGGAGGCCCTGGTGCGTTGGCCGCATCTCGAGCGCGGAATGGTGCCGCCGAAGGACTTCATTCCCCAGGCCGAGCAAACCGGCCTTATCAAGCCCCTTACCGAGTGGGTGTTGGGCGCAGCCTGGAAGCAGATCAAGCATTGGCAGCAGCTGGGCATTGAAATGTCCATCGCAGTCAACGTATCGCCGAACAATCTTCGCGATCCGGATCTACTCAAACAGCTTATCGCGCTAGGCGACCAAGCGGGCGGACGATTGGAACTCCTACAGCTGGAGGTGACCGAATCGGCGCTGATGGAGGATCCGGAGCAGTCGCACGATATCCTCTCGCGGATCCGGGATCTCGGAATTCAGATCTTCCTCGACGATTTTGGAACCGGCTTTTCGTCCCTGAGCTACATCGCGGCGCTCCCCATACACGCGCTCAAGATAGACAGATCTTTCATCATTCGCATGATGCAGCATGAGCGTCATCGAGCCGTCGTCATCGCAGCGATTTCTCTTGCGCACTCGCTCGGCATGAAAGTCATCGCCGAGGGTGTCGAGACTGCCGATCAGGCCAAAGCGGTCATTGAGTTGGGGTGCGACGAGATCCAGGGCTTCTTCTTCAGCAAGCCACTGACCGCAGGCGAATTCCTACGCTGGAAGGACGGTCTTTGTTGGGAGCGGTTTGGATTGCACACTGGTCAGCGACAATTGGACCTGCGGTAGGGCTCAGCGGGACAAGCCATCATCGAGCAATCCGCCCATCGCTCGCCCATCACGCGCCAATCACGGCCTTGTTTGCCGCTCCTCGTCACGCGATGACGTCTTGACATCCGGCGGCCGGGCCGAGGATGCTTCGCGGTCATGGGGACCTCGATCTGGATCGGAACGCGAAAAGGCGTATTTTGTCTGCGGGCCGATGCTCGGCGTAAGGGCTGGAGACTGGCGGGCCCACAGTTTCTGGGACACATCGTCCACCACATCGTGCAGGATTCACGCGACCCCAAATTGCTGCTCATGGCGGCGAAGACCGGCCACCTCGGCCCGACGGTGATGAGGTCGATGGACCGCGGCCGCACGTGGCGCGAAGCGGCGCAACCCCCGGCATTTCGCAAGGCGGCCGAAGGAGAGGCAGCCCGGGCGGTTCAGCGCGTCTTCTGGCTCAGTCCGGGCCATGCCTCCGAACCTGGTACGTGGTACGCGGGGAGTTCGCCGGCCGGCCTGTTCCGATCGCTGGACGGGGGAGACAGATGGGAGCCGGTGGCCGGCTTCAATGACCATCCGATGCGCCCGAAATGGGTGACCTTCGGCACGCCCGACGGCGAGTTTCTGCATTCCATCCTTGTCGATCCGCGCGATCCCAAGCACCTGTACATCGGCGTCTCCATCGGCGGCATATTCGAATCCATGGATGGGGGAGGCGACTGGGCGCCGCTCAACGAGGGCGTGGAGGCGGATTTTCTACCGGACCCCGCGGTGCCATTCGGCCACGATCCCCATTGCGTGGCATTGCACCCTATGAAACCCGATCGTCTGTATCACCAGAATCACTGCGGGCTGTACCGCCTCGATCGTCCCGGGCGGCGCTGGATCCGGGTGGGCAAGGCCATGCCGAAAAAAGTCGGCGACATCGGCTTTCCCATCGTGCTGCATCCGACGGATCCGGACACGGCGTGGGTGTTTCCAATGGACGGCCGGACCGTGTGGCCGCGCACCGCTGTCGAAGGAAAACCGGCGGTGTATCGAACCCACGATGCCGGCAAGACCTGGCGCCGACTGGATGACGGACTGCCTCGCGCCCAGGCCTGGTTCACGGTGCTGCGTCAAGCGATGTGCACCGATCGGGAATCTCGAACCGGCGTCTACTTCGGCACGACGGGGGGAGATGTCTGGGCGAGCGCGAATTCGGGCGAGCGCTGGACCTGTATCGCACGCCACCTTCCCGAGATCTATTCGGTTACGCACGCGGTATAGAGGGGGCGCAATCGGTGAGTTGCACGGTGAAAATCGCCAGCCCATTGCGCTCCTACACGGCTGGTGAATCGCGCGTCACGGCAAAGGGAGCGACGCTCAACGAGATCCTCGCGAACCTCGATCAGCGCTATCCGGGCATCCGTTTCCGAATGGTGGACGAGCAGGACCGGATCCGTCCGCACATGCGCCTGTTCGTCAACACCAGCGAGGCGCGAGGGTTGTCTGACTCCGTGCGGGCCGGCGATACCGTCCATGTGATCTGCGCACTGAGCGGAGGCTGAGTTGTCGCTCTCGTCCGCCGAGCTTGCCCGCTACCACCGACACGTGGTGCTGCCCGAGATTGGGGTCGCCGGTCAGGAAAAGCTGCAGGCGGCGCGGGTTCTGGTCGTCGGCGCCGGGGGTCTCGGGTCGCCGGCCGCCCTGTATCTGGCGGCTTCGGGCGTCGGCACGCTCGGCATCCTCGATGGCGACCGCGTGGACTTGTCGAACCTGCACCGGCAGGTGCTGTTCGACACTGCAGCCATCGGCAGTCTGAAGGTGGATGCAGCGCGAGAAAGGCTGGTGAGCCTCAATCCCGAGATTGCCGTGGTGACGCACGCGGTGGAGTTGCGGGCGGCCAACGTGCGCGCGCTGCTCTGCGAGTACGATGTCGTAGTGGATGGCACTGACCGGCCGTCCACCCGCTATCTCGTCAATGACGCCTGCGTAATCCTCGGCAAACCGCTGGTCGCAGCGGCCATCCACCGCTTCGAAGGGCAGGCAATGACCTACGTCCCGGGCCGCGGTCCGTGTTATCGCTGCCTGTTCCCGGAAGCACCCGATGGATTGGTGGCGAATTGCGCGCTGGCGGGGGTATTGGGCGTCTTGCCGGGCGTGCTGGGCGCGATTCAGGCCACCGAAGCCATCAAGCTCATCCTCGGTGTCGGTGAGCCGCTCATCGGGCGTTTGTTGACGTATGACGCGCTCGAATTGCGCTTCCATGAGTTTCCATTCGAGCGGCGGCACGACTGCGCCGTTTGCGGCGATCGGCCGACCATACTCGAGCCCACAGACCTCGATGGCGAGTGCGCCAGCGCGACGCCCGAGTCCATTGGTCGACTGTCTGCGCCAACGCTACGTGGGCTGCTCGACCGGAGCTCGGGCAACAGTGAACTCATGCTCGTGGATGTCCGCGAGCCGCGCGAGTTCAATGCCGGGCACCTCAACGGCGCGATCAACGTCCCCATCGCCGACCTTGCCCGGCGGCTCAAGGAAATTCCGCCAGGGACAAATCCGGTATTCATCTGCCGCAGCGGCGGCCGCAGCCTGGCCGCCTGTAAAGTGGCCGTGCGCGAGGGAATCACGGAGCCTTCGCACCTGGAAGGCGGGCTCCTGGCCTGGGCTTCAGAGGTCGACCCAACCCTGGTGGTAGCCGCTGTCGATTGAGGATGGATGCCGGTTGATGACGGATATTATAATTATATAAAACAATATATTATGAACGATATATCTATGGTACTTGAAGTCAATTACGGTCACTCCTTCGAGACTCCCGTCGGTTTGTTCAACGCCGGAGATTCAGGATCGATGGGCAATTCTTCCCCCACAGCGAGCGGGCGTTGGACGGCATCCTCCAGGTCACCCAGAGCCGACTGGGCGTGCCCAAGCGCTTCGAGTCGCGCGTGCGCCGCGAACGTACCTTGGATTTCAACCGCATCGAGATCGATCCGATCCTGCTCGCCCAGCCGCACTGAAGCCCGTACGGCCTGACGTTGACTCCCCTGCAGCGTCTCGAGGTGTTGTGCCTCGGCCAATTCCTGGAGCGCGGCGGTGTACACCGCGAGCGCGCGTTCGCTTTTCGCGATCACCTGGGCCTGAGTCTCCAGAAATGCGGCAGCGGCCTCCTTGCGACGTGCCTCAGCCTCGCCAATGGGTCCTTGGTTTCGATCGAACAGCGGGACGGCGGCAGAGAGACCGACAGTGAAGTAGCTGCGTCGCTCCTCGTAGGTGTATCCCGGACCGATGTTGATGTCGGGGTATTGCCTGGCAATCTCCAACTGCAGTCCGGCTTCGGCTGCCGCGTATTGTGCGAGAGCGCTTCGCACATCCAGGCGGTTCAAGATGGCGTCGCGCTTGATCTCCTCGAGTGAGAGGATCTCCAGGCTCGGCGGCGTGTTCATATCCTGCCATGTAAATTGGGCGTCTCGAATTCCCTCCACGGGCACTCCGATGGCCGCTGCCAGAGCCGCCTTGTCGTCGGCCAACTCTCCCTCGGCGGTGCGGATCGCAAGGCGTGTCTTCGATGATTCGATTCGCGCCTCGTCCAGGTCCGACCGGGGGATCTCGCCGGCAGAAACCATGTGTTCCAGGAGGTTCACACGGTCTCCACGGAATTCGGCTTCGGAACGAAGCAACCCCAGGCGTTGCGAGGCCGTGAGGCAATTCAACAGTGCGGCCCGGACCAGGCTGCGGACCTTCCAGGCGGAATCGGCAAGATCGAATCGCGCCGCCTGATCGAGGCTGCGGGCCTCTTGGACGCGGTACCCGCGCTTGCCGGCTGTTTCCAGCGGAACGGATAAGTCCAGGGTCAAAAGATACGGGCTCGGTATGCCGGGTGCGACATTCAGCGTTGGGTTGGGGCGTGCGGCCGCGGTCAGCATTGCCGCCCGCGATTGCGCGATTCGCGCCCGGGCTTCATCGAGCACGGGATTGAAGTAAAAGGCGGCAATCGAGAGAGCCTGCAAATCCCACGTTGCAGGGGGCCATGTCGGTATCGGGTGGCCGAGATAATTCTGCTCGAAGGCGCGAAGGGCCGGATCGGCCAGAGTCCTTGCTTCGAGTCCTTTGGCGGTGTCGCCAGCAGCAATGGGAGCAGATTGGTATCGCTGCATGGCGCAGCCCACCAGCAGGCAAGGTCCCAGGAATGCAGCGATCGCGGTTCTATTCATGACCAGCCCCATTCTCGGTGCCACCCCAGGGTTAGTAAAGTCCGCCGTTCGGCCAGGATTGACAGATGGGACCGGTACGGTGCAAATGCAGATCCTGGAAAAGTTTCGGGTGATTGTAATGACCGAGGCACAGACCCGGTCTTAGCCTATGTGAGACGAGGGGACGATTGCCGCTCCCGTCCACAATCATAAACAACGAGGAGTTCACCATGCTGATGTCCAAGACCGTCTCCGGAGCCGCGATTGCCGCGGCCGCCGCCATGCTGTTCAGCGTCGTTTCGGTCACCGCCGCCGCCGCCGATGAAGCCAAGGTACATTGCGACGGCGTCAATTCGTGCAAGGGCCAGGGGTCCTGCAAGTCGGCAAACAATTCCTGCAAGGGTCATAATTCCTGCAAGGGCAAGGGGTTCGTGGATATGACCAAGAAGGAGTGCGACGCGGCGAAGGCCAAGATGCAGCAGTGATGGCTCAGGCGGTCGCATGTCGGAGGGCGCAGGCCTTCCGTCGTGCGCTGCCCCGACCCCTGAGGCGCGCCGTGATGCAGAACCTTGGATTTGGACTGGGACTCAGGCCGGATCACTACGAGACCATACTCGCTGAACATCCTGCGGTGGGGTTCTTCGAGGCATTGTCGGAGAATTACCTGGTGCCCGGCGGCAAGGCATTAAATTATCTTGACCGAATTCGCTCGCAATATCCGCTCGTGCTGCATGGCGTGTCCCTGTCGATCGGCTCGACCGAGCCCATCGATCGCAATTACCTGAAGGCACTCAAATCCCTGGCGCGCCGCATCGAGCCGGCCTGGGTGTCGGATCATCTGTGCTGGACCGGGACCGACGGCATCAATCTTCACGATTTGATGCCCATGCCGTACACCCGCGAAGCGCTGAGGCATCTGGTGCCGCGCATCTGTGAAGTGCAGGATTTTCTCGGCGCGCGCATTCTTCTCGAGAACGTGTCGAGCTACGTCGCTTACCGGGCATCGGAGATGACGGAATGGGAGTTTCTGGCCGAGCTCAGCCGGGAGGCCGACTGCCTCCTGTTGCTCGACGTCAACAACGTTTACGTGAACAGCGTCAATCATCGATTCGACCCCGATGAATTCATCCGCAACCTCCCGATCGAACGCGTGGCCCAGATCCACCTCGCCGGACACGAGCGCCAGGAGACCTTCATCATCGATACGCATGACGCGCCGATCGTGGATGCGGTTTGGGCGCTGTACGAACGCACCTGCGAACGCCTGGGCGCCGTGAGCACCATGATCGAGCGGGACGCCAATATTCCGCCGCTGCACGACCTTCTCGCGGAGCTCGATATTGCACGGCGTCTGTGCCTATCGCAGGCGACCGCCTGATGCGGTTGCCCGAATTGCAGCGCGCTTTTCAGGCACGAATCCTGTCGTTCGAGGGCGGCATCGAGGCGGAGCTTTCGACCGCATCGGCCACCGACCTCGAGGCCCGCCTCGGCGCTTACGTCAACGGGTACCGTGCACGCCTGGTCGAGGCGCTGGGCACCACCTATCCAGCCCTCAAGGCGACGCTCGGCGATGAGGAATTCGATCGCCAAATGCGCCTTTACGTCGATTCGACACCGTCACGGCACTTCTCCGTGCGGCATTATGGCGAGCATATTTCCTCACGCCTGAAGGATTGCACGGCGGGCGGCGCCGGGACGGCACTGGCGGAACTTGCCCACTGGGAGTGGATCCTTGCGGACGTGTTCGATGCGCCGGACGACGAGGCTGTGGGGCTAGCGGCGGTGTCCGCGGTGGCGCCGGAGGCCTGGCCCAATTTGTGCTTTGCGCTGCGCGCCTGCGTGCGGCGCGTTCAGACGCGCAGCAACGCCGTCGACTGGTGGCGGGCGGCGACCGGGGCATCCGAGAAGCCTCGAGCGCTCGAAGAGGCGCCCCCGGTGCAATGGCTGCTCTGGCGCCGTGGAGTGAAGACGATGTTCCGTTCGCTCGACTCCGTCGAGGCCCAGGCGTTGGACGCAGTGGGCGACGGGGTAGCATTCGGCGCCATTTGCGAGCGGCTCGCGCAGCAAGTCGGCGAAGCCGAGGCGGCGCTGCGCGCTGCCTCGCTATTGCGCGGATGGATCGCCGAGGAGCTCATCGCGGGCTTTTCAGAGCAGAGCGCGGCGGGGTGACGCAGCCGGCACCGCGGGGAAGACTGCGGCCGGGTCCCGGACCTGCGCCGTGGTGGGCGGCGGCGCTGGTCTGCGCGGGCGCGACGATTAATCCCGGTCCGGCATGCGGCGCGCAGGGAGTCGGCAGCACCACGGAACCGCGGACGAACATCGTGATTTCGGGGCGCGCAACCATTGCAATCGAGTGGCGCGGAGGGAATGCACAGGTGGGGCGGCAAGGGCTCTCCGAATGGATCGAACGCTCCGCGGCCATCGTTCGTGGCTACTACGCGGAATTTCCAGTCAGCAGGGTGACGATCCAGGTCACGGTCGCCGACGGCGATAGCATGGGCAGTGGGCGCACGTTTGGCCGGGCGCGGCCCCGCATCGAGGTTCGCGTCGGCCGGCAAATCACGGCGCGGGCTCTCAAAGACGATTGGGTGCTCGTGCACGAGATGATTCATCTGGCGTTGCCGGAAGTTCCCGATGCGCAAAACTGGCTCGCCGAGGGACTTGCCACCTACGTCGAGGGCGTCGCGCGCGTGCAGGCGGGCAACATGAGCGAGGTTGCGCTTTGGGAGGAATACCTCAGGGAGATGCCCAAGGGCCTTCCTCAGGAAAACGACCGCGGACTCGACCGAACGCACACATGGGCGCGCACGTATTGGGGCGGCGCGCTCTACTGCTTCGTGGCCGATGTGATGATCCGGGAGCAGACGCAAAACCGCCGCGGTCTACAGGATGCACTAAGAGCCATCAGCCGTGCCGGCGCCGGCACGTCGAGCCTGCTGCCCGTCGAGCGAATTTTCGCCATTGGAGATGCGGCGACGGGCACGACTGTGATGACGGATCTTTACCTGCGGATGAGAGATCAGCCCAATGCGCCGGACCTGGATGCGCTGTGGGCAGATCTCGGCGTCCGCGAAACCGCCGGCACCGTTCAATTGTCCGACTCCGCGCGGCTTGCCGCCGTCCGGCGCGCAATCACCCGCGCGCGGCCGGATTGACACATCGCGCAAGGCCATTGCCGCTCACGCCCGCGGGGAGCGCCGGATCAGCCGGTCGAAGGAGATTGACCCCGCCCCGGCGATCGCGAGCCACAGAAACAACGCGAGATACTCGGTTTCGTCGAACCCCAGCAGCGTTTCGAGCGAGTCGACCTGGTCCCACTTGGCGGACTTGATCGCGACGATCATCGTCACGCCGAGGGCGCCCGCCGAGATGCGGGTCAGCAAGCCGAGCAACAGGAACATGCCGCCAAAGAACTCGACGCCCGAGACAAACGGAGTGAGTATGTGGGGAAAAGGGATGCCCCAGGATACGAAGTTTTCGGTGACTTCCGGCAGATTGTGGAGCTTGCCCCAGCCACTCCAGAGGAACACCCAGCCGACCACCACCCGCGCGAACAGCGGCGCGAGCCACTCGATGTGTCGCGCCGTGCGTTCGGGCCATCCGATCAACCAATCCACGAGTTTTTTCATTTTGATTCCTCGAATAGCGTACCCAGAGCAAGACCGGGCCGTGTTCGAAATTATTACGAGGATTCCCGGGACGAGGTCGGTTATAAGGATGGCGTCGGCCGCGGATGCCGTGACCCAAATCGTCCCGCTCGGCGATGGTCTCCTATGGCGCCGGCGCGGTGGTGGGCAGGGTGAACGTGAACCGCGCGCCTCCTCCAGGGCGCTGCATGCCGGAAATGTGGCCCCCGTGAGCGGTGACGATGGCCCTGCAAAGCGCCAGACCCAGACCGGCGCCTCCGGTGTTGACTTCACCGCGGCCGCGCTGAAATTTGGCGAATAGCCGCTCCGGGTGAGGCGGCAGGCCCGGGCCGGTGTCGTCGACGACTATGCGCACCGATTCGCTCTCGGCCGTTGCCGAGACGATGATCCGCGTTCCGGACGGCGTGTGTTTGTTGGCATTCTCGAGGAGGTTGACCAGAACGCGCGAGATCAGGGTTGCATCGACGCACACGGATGGAAGCTCGGCCGGCAGGGACACGTCGATCGGACGCTCGCTGAACCGCCCCTCGAGGCGCGCCATCGCCGTGTCGAGGAGACCATCGATGCGCTGCCACTCGCGGCGCAACTGCACGTCGCCAACCTGGAAACTCATCAGATCGAGCACGTTCGAGATGAGTTCGGACATTTCGCCTGCGTTTATCTCGATCGCGCGGGCGATTCGGCCACGTGCTTCGCCGTCCGCCCGCAAGTACGGATCGTTGAGCGCGCGGCTGCCCTCCGTGATCGAATCAAGGGGAGCACGTAGGTCGTGAGAGATCGACGCGAGCAATGTATTGCGCAGGCTCTCGGTTTCAACCGCGATTTGCGCGGCGGCGGCCTGCTCGGCCCGCTGCGACCGTTCGATCGCAAGCGCGATCTGGCCTGCGAAGGTTTCGAGGAGGTGGCGCTGTTCCGGAAGCAACAACCGGCGCCGCTGGGTCGGTTGAACGGCGAGCACGCCCAGCGTTTGATTCGTGCCCATGAGCGGCAGGTACTGCGCGATGGCGGCCGGCAGCGTATCGGTGCCGAGCCCCGCCGGCCGGCCATGATCGAAGACCCATTGGGCGACGGACAGATCCGCCTCCTCGAGCGACTCCGCCAATTCGACTCCCTGCAGCGGTTGCAGGCGCCCTTGGGCATCCGGCAACAGCACGGTCGTGCGGCTGGCAAAGGTCTCGGCCACGTGTCTGATGGCAACCTTCGCAAGATTATTGAAACTGCGCGTTGCGGCGAGTTCCCGGCTCATTGCGTAGAGCAGCGAAGTGCGCCGCTCGCGGGCGCCGGCGACGCGGGTTTGAGCGCGCACGTTCGCGACGAGGTTGGCGATGATGAGAGCCATCACCAGCATGACGACAAACGTGACCAGATATTGGAGATCGTTCACCTGGAAGCTGAATCGCGGGGATACGAAGCAATAATCGAAAGCCGCGACATTCACAATGGTGGTGAAGCTGGCCGGACCGCGTCCCAGCCGGAGCGCGGCCACGGTGGCCCCGAGCAGGTACACCATGACGAGGTTGGTCAGCTCGAAATAGGGATACATCAGCGCCGCCGCCCCGGTGCAGCACGCCGAGATCAGGACCGCCGCCCAATAGCGTTGCCAGTTGACCCCCGTCTGACCGGAGTCGGGCAGATCCTGGTGCTTGCGCTCGTGCGTCTCGCGGCGTGCGATGACCGATATGTCGAAGCCCCGGCCCCGGCGAACCAGTTCGGTCGTGGTGGAGCGGCGCAGCCACGCGCGCCACCCGGTGCGATTCGATTCGCCGATCACGATCCGGGTGACGTTGCGCAGCCGTGCATACTCGATCAGCGCATCGGCGGCGGGCGCGCCGTCAAGCGTCACCGTTTCGGCGCCCAGGGACTCCGCAAGCCGCAGAATATCGATGCGTCGATTGCGTTCGCCCTCCGACAGCTTCAAGAGCTGGGGTGTTTCGACAGACACGACGAGCCACTCGGCATCGAGCGCATCGGCGAAGCGCTTGCCGATGCGCACCAGTTGTTCCGCCTGACCGTTCAGCGTCACGGCGATCAGGAACCGATCACGCGCCAGCCATGGCCGCGATGTCGACGCGTGGCCGGCGAACTCCAACGCCGCCGCGTCCACACGGTCCGCCGTGCGGCGCAGCGCGAGTTCGCGCAGCGCCAGCAGGTTGGGCTTGCGGAAGAATCCTTCGGTCGCGACGCCCACTCGATCGGCGGCATAGACCTTGCCGGCCTTCAGGCGGGCAAGGAGATCGTCGGGCGGGAGGTCGATCAACTCGACTTCATCCGCCTCGTCGAATATCCGATCGGGCAATGTCTCCTGCTGGCGAACACCCGTGATTCCGGCGACGACGTCGTTCAGGCTCTCGAGGTGTTGAACATTGAGCGTCGTCCAGACGCTGATGCCGGCGTCCAACAGCTCTTCCACGTCCTGCCAGCGCTTTGCGTGCCGGGGCAGCGGTTCGCCCTCGGCGATGTTCGAATGCGCCAGCTCATCGACGAGGACTATTGCCGGAGTGCGGCGCAGGGCGGCGTCGAGATCGAACTCGCGCCGGAT
>Ga0182015_10004073_pt1 | contig 15967 bp, 12 predicted proteins | sample 712P3MmetaG_FD_120478 | JGI IMG/M metagenome (GOLD analysis project Ga0182015, IMG submission 120478) | Permafrost microbial communities from Stordalen Mire, Sweden - 712P3M metaG | ecosystem: Environmental > Terrestrial > Soil > Wetlands > Permafrost | place: Sweden: Stordalen | collected... | reverse complement strand
CTGCGAAGGTTTGCGCCGTGGCGGAAGCCCACAGGGCCAGCACGTGGATGCCGGAATAGGGCTGCCCGTTGTGACGCAGCGGCGGGGTAATCCGTCCGGCGGCGTGCTCGGCGTTCCAGGGCCTGATCCACGGGCGGATCCCGTTCTCCAGGCTGGCGACGATCTGTGAAGTGATGCGGCTATAGACATCCTTGCGTTCTGTACTCATGTTGTTTTCCCTTCTCCTTAGAATTTTTCTGCGCGGAATTCCGCGACAGATTCACAGGCGTTCGGCGGCGCGGACACGGTCAAGGGCGCCGCAGGCGTTCATCGAAGACCCTTGACACGGAGCACCGCCGGACTAAACGCCGGCTCGGGAAGGAGCGGATGGAGGGGAGAAAAATTCAGAAGGGAAAATGCAGGACAGCAAGGATGACGCCGCACAGAAAGTCGCGCCAAGCTTTAGAAAGGATGTTTTGGTGGTGACGACCGAGATCGAAGGCGGAGAAACGAACCACGAATCCCCAATCGGTCTCTAGTGGGGCCAGATGACGACGCCCTGATGGTTTATGTAGCTCGCGCGCCAATCGATCATTACCTCTGCGAGCCCTCCGGCGAAACCCTCCGCAAAAGTCGGATCGAAGCTCGACGTGATCGCCTGGGTTCCGGCGTGGGTAATGAAGATGATATCCAGGCCGCCCGCATTTTCTTCACGGCCGTTGACTATCTTCCTGATGAGAGGATGCTGGACCTCGGCCACGCCCTCCGAAAAATCGTGAACGAGATTGTACTTCGCAGGAACGACGATCTTGCCCGACTTGTCGATGTAGCCCATCAGCTTTTCGATTTGCACCGCCGCAAGCCCCTCATGGAAATCACGCGACCCTTGGCCGAATTGCGGCTGGATAACGATTTTCCCGGAACGGTCGACGTAGCCAGCGCCATTGGCGATATCAACGTGCGCCAGGCCCTCGGAAAATCGGCCCGCAAAAGTGAACTGCAGGGAAATAACAACTTTTCCGGAGTGGTCGACGTATCCGCATTTATCGTCGGTGCAGACTCCCGCCAATCCTTCCGAGAAACGATTGCCCTTGCCCGGACGTATGAAGACCTTGTTGCAGGCGCGGTCGATATACGCCGTCTGCTGATCCAACTCCACCTCGGTAAGACCCTCTGAAAACGGAGGCGGGATTTTTTCGAACATATCCGACTCGGGGGAGGGGGGTATACAGTCGAGCGTCTTCATTTGCCATTGATGATCGATGTAACCGGTGCGCCCGCTGCCATCCATGACGAGGGCTATGCCTTCGGAAAAACTACCGGCATCGCGATAGACGACCGGCACGACTTCGGTTCCGGCCGTATCGACATAACCCCACTTCCCGTCTCGCAGCACTGCCGCTACGCCTTCGTGGAATTGCCCAAGCTCCGCATACTTTGGAGCGATTACGATTTTTCCACGACCGTCGATGAAGCCTTTCTTGCCGCCGACGTTGATCGGGAATCTGTCTGAAGTCTGACCGAAAGCCTCATCGACCATACCGGCAAGCAACGTGCCGAGAATGACGAGTACCAAATAACCGGCCAAACGCATGTCTATGTTCATCCTTCCTCTGCACGCGGCTTTCACTGTCGCCTGTCTCACTCCACGCTGCAGAAACTGTCGCAGGTGCCGCGCCCTTTCATGACCACGGGATGAAAGGATTTTGATTTCCACTTTGTGTAGGCGACGAGCGAGTTTCGTGCTCCCGATTCGACCAGAACGTTATTCTTGTCGCGCAGTTCGAACGTCGCGATCACGCCGGCGTTATAGGAGGGAGCGAACGTGTAGAAAAGATTGACGCCGAAAATGTTATTCGTTTTCGTGCTTCCGCCTGCTGACGCCACGGTGACCTGCAACGATGGAATTCCTTCACCTATTTTGGTTGCCAGAACCATGCCGCGCAGCACAGAGACAATCACGGGATTACCGCTGCCGTCGTTGGCTTGCGTGATCAAGGTTGTGTATCCAGTGACGATCTGCTGTCCGACCGACAGGCTGGCAATGATATCGGGATTGGCGCAAGCGGTATTGGTCATGGCGCCGGCTTGACCTGTCGTGGGAGGTTTGCATTGATTGGTCCATCCTGTGATGTCGTTGGACCATGACAGCATCTGCCCAAACTGGCCGCTCAATGTGTTCATAGCTTCCTGCAAATTGAGAGGCGAAGTCGAGGTGTACGGAAACATTCCTCTGGCCTTGAGTTCTGCCTCGATTAAAAGCTGGAAGGATTGCGCCGTTGGCTGGAAACCGGACGCGCTGTAAGTGATGTTGGACTTTAGGGCGCCAAGAGCGGTCGTCAGGTCACCAAGATAGGTTAGTCCAGGTGGTGTTGTCGCGGCGCCACCCCCGCCTGTAGCGGCAGCCCCACCGCCTCCGCTTGTTGACGCGAGGGCCCCGGGCGCAAGGTATTTCTGTTCGCCGGGTTTTTTCCCGGGTCCTTTTTGAGGTGGTTGTGGTTTCAAAGCCGCTGTGACCGTGGCGTTGAGTTGAACTGTTTGGGTGGTATTCGTTGTCTCTGAGTCTGGGTCTCCACTCGTGATGCTGACGGTCCCCGCATACGTCTTACCGGCTTCGACTTCGATGCCGTCTCTCGGAAACGTAACGTCCATGCCACAGGGCTCGTCGAGCGTGAGTGTTTTGAAATCACATCCGGTCGTATCGACGTTAAAGGCCGGAGAACCCGTCACGACGATGCCTTTAATCTTACGGGGTTTGCTGGTGGTATTTGTTATCGAGAGCCTGGCCGGAGCGGGCGGCCCGCCCTCCGTAAAGCCGAAATTTAGCACTGGCGATATCTGGAGAGCGAAGTATGGCGACACTTTGTCATCAAGCTGCTTGAGGTGATTGTAATATCCCTGCACGGCCTGATAGAGCGCGATCTGATTTGCTGAAGTGGAATCTTCGACAAGAACACTGCACGCCTTCTTGGTGTTGTCCGACAAGGAATCGAGGTGGGCGTTTAGCGCCGCTTTCGTGTTGGCGACCAGGTCCTGCTCCTTCTGGATTTTGTCCTGCAAATCAGGATTGTCCCGCTGCGCTTCGAGGTCCGCAGCGAGCTGTGTCGACCGGGACTTGAGGATTGTCCGAACCGCCTCGACCGTGTCGTGCTCGGGATCTGTATCGAACGCTGTTTTGCATTCGTGTTGATTACGGAATGTCAGCCCCGCGACTTCGCTGGCTATATCCTTCATGCCCTGGAATACCATAATCTGAATTTCGATCGGTGTGTTTCCGCTGCCGCCGCCGGCGGCGGAAGAGGGAGTAGTCCCATTCGGACTGGTTGTCGCAAGGGCCGCGCCTGCGCCGACGCCGGCGAGACCGGCGGCAGCGTTACCTTGTGCGAGAGCCGCAGGTGCAGACAAGAGGCCCAGGAACATCCAGATGACGAAGAGGCGCATGGCATTACACTCCACAGTCGCTTGACCCTGCTTCATACACGAGTACGTGCACGGTATAAGTCAGGAGCGGAAACTTGATGCCAAACGGGGCCCGTGATGCCGAAGTACCTAGAGCATACGATAACTCACGCCCGAAACGGAAAGCGAAAATATTACTGCAGCTTCGGGTATAGGCTGCCGGACGCGAGTTATTCCGCCAGACCTTTGTATCTAGAAAATGACATCAGAGAATCGCGACGCAGCGTTCTGGGCCGAACATCCGCGCTGCTGGGGGTAGCGGGCGGGCTTGCGATTTTTGGCTAGAACAGTTCTGCTTGCGGATCAGGTGCGGGCGACGCCTTGGGCAATTTGCGGGTGCGGACCTTCCTGAGTGTGTGACCTTCCATTGCCCGTGAGCCGTCCGTGGGATCTTCGGAGGCCGTTAGATTTTCCGCAAACTGCGCGAGCCGGTCGCGGCATTGCTCGGCCTCGCCGACGAGAAAATGATCGACATCGCCGAAGTCGGCGGCGATGTTTTCGAGGCGGTCCTGCATCGCGGCCATAGATTTTAGTGCGGCAGTGCGGACGCGATTGAAGCTGTAGCCCGTCATTGTCAAACTCCTTTGCTGTTTCACGCGATGGCCTGCCTTGCGACAGGCCATCTGGCGAAGCGGCTCAGGCCGCTTTTTTCAGCGGTTTCTTGGCGGGCTTCGCATCGGGCCTGCGCAGCAGCTTCGGCAGCCATCCGGTGTCTTTCAGCGTACGTTCTGCGAAGGCGGCAAGTTCGCCGGTTTTCAGCTTCTCGGTGGCGGGAGAAACGCCTTTGCCGGTGCCTTCCTTGATGGCGACGAGGATGTCGGGCTTGCGGAGTCGTCCGAAGAAATTAGCCGCGTTCGGTGTAAACCACTTGCTCATGTCGAGGTCGAGGGATGACGCGAGTTGGTCCGAGTGTTCGCAGGTAAGGGCCGCGATGAAGGCTAGTAGGGACAAAAGCGTTTTGTCAGAAGCATCGATGCACCACTGCCAGAATTCGGTCTGCTTGGAGGGGATCGTCTTCTTCCAGTCGAGACGGATTTTGTCGAGTTCGACGAGGCCGCGCGGTTTGCAGCGTTCAGCGAAGCCGACGGGATAGCTTGTCGTCTGAACATCGAAGTCTAGCGGTGCGGAGGATTGGCTGTAAAACACGTTAAGCCCCAGAGTGTGTATAACGGCGACCAGTGCGACACGCGGCGTGTCCGCTAAGATTGCCGCGATCGCGGCCGTACGTTGGCCGATGAGATCGTCGGTCAGAGATTGCGACATGCCTGATTTCTGCGCCGGTTTCGGTTTGGCATCATTTGCTACGGGATTGGCGGATTTCGCGGCCTTGGCATCCTCGCGCTTGACGTAACCGCTTTGAAGATCGAGACGCCCGTCAGACTTGAGTTGCAGGAAGACGCCGCCGACGGCCATTTGTGCCGCAGTGAAGGTGTCTTTCTTGCCCGCCGGTCTCATGGGCTTGAATTTCAGGACGGTCTGGTAGTCGTCGTGACGCAGAAGCTCGGCCCATTTCCAGCCGGTGTCGAGAAGAGACTGGATTTTCCTGTCAACCTTTTCAGTCACGAGCTGGTTGAGGATATCGGGTTTCGTGATAAAGATGCCTTCGTCGCCCTCGGTGAAAAGATCGCGTCTGACCGTGCCGCCGGCTTTCTCGTAAGCATCAAGCGTGACAAAGCGGACTCTGCGGTCGGAGGCATCGATCTCGCCTTCCACGAGTGTGCTGCGGATGCTGTGCGCATTGGTCCGCATCCATGCTGGGCCGGTTTTCCAGAGGCGTTCCTGCCGCTTGTTATCGTCGGTGACGGCGAACGCCATGACGCAATCGAGGTTGGTCTTGCCGTCGCGGTAAGCCTTGATGATCACCGGACTGACACGGGCCAGCTTCATGCGGGAGAGGACAGCCCCTTCGGTGACGCCGAAACGGGCGGCGATGTCGGATGCCGGAAGCCCCTTGTCGGCTAGGGCCTTGAAGGCGTCGAATTCATCGGCGGGGTGCATTTCCTCGCGGACGAAATTCTCGGCGAGGCTGATCTCGGTCGCGTCGGAATCCTCAGCGATGAGATTGCAGTCGATCAGCTTGTCTGCGGGGATCTTGCCCTGATCGGCAAGCAGCTGCAGGGCCGCGAAGCGGCGCCCTCCGGCGACGACGGCATGCGTGCCGTTTTTGCCGGGACGGACGACGAGGTTGTTGATGAGGCCGTGAGAATGGATGCTGGCGGCGAGTTCGGCGAGAAGTTTATCGTCACCGGCGGTCTTGCGGACGTTGCCGTCCCAGGCGGTGAGCTTGTTCAGCGGGATCGCTGTGATGGATGAAGTGTAAGTCATGTTCGTAGTCCTTTCTGTGGTTGGTTAACGGTGAAAGCGCGGGCGGTTTTCGAGCGGTATGAATTCGGCGACGATGTTCTCGTCCTCGTCGGTGACTTCGACGATGCGGCGGCAGACCGCGTTGTGCCAGTCGGGATTCGTCGGCACATCTGTCAGATCGAAGGCCTGCGCCTTCGCGATGGCGTCAACAGTGTCGACGGCCTCGATTTCGACGGTCGAGTAGTGCCGCACGTCTTCCGCGTATAGCGCGGTGTAGGTTTTCATCGTTAGCTCCTTTTCTGTCTGGTTGCTCTCAACGTGGGAGTCGAGCAGCCGGGCGCATAGCCTGCGCGTGTCACAAGCTTCTCTTCGTTTGCGGAGGGTCCGTGCAACGGAAACCGTGAACGAAAGAAGCTCTGAGCATTGACACGAAAGGCGCGGCCGGCAGGCTCCCATGATTGTTGAGGGCAATCGGAAAAAGGGGCGATAATCAGCGGGGATATCGCCGTGAGAATAACGGGATGGCTCGGTGATTTGCGAGATTCGCTGACGGAGATGAAGGCCCATGGCCATGCGGGATATTTTTTCGAGATGTCATGGCGGACGGTATGGGCTGACGCAAAACTACGGCTGGGTCTGCGCTTGGAGTTTCGGCGGTCTGTGGTGCAGGCGGCTGATGCGTGTGACGCTGAGGACTCATCTTCGATAGAGAGTTACGATAAATGCCGTGCGGCCGGGGACCGCGCGGGCATGGCATTCTGGCGCTCGGTCGGCGTGTACTCGGTTGTGAGCGCCATGCATGGGACCGGGAAGATACGGATTATCGACGGTTAGTCACGCCCTCCTGTTCCACGCGGCAATTGCATCTTTGCGCGTTTGAAACGTGATCGCTGGAAATCCGATGCAACTCTCATCAACACATCCGACCGAAAACTTTACAGGCGACGTGGTTCCGTGTGTTTTTTCCAGTGAAGCCGCGCCTCCGCAAAACGGACAAGGCTTCAGGTCCGGCGTTCGGGCTCTAGAGTTTTGCCGCATAGGGCGCTTCATGGTTGGCTGGTCATTTTACCCCCCGCCGTCGTCGGTGACGTCGGCGGTGGTCGTCGTCATCGTGGTGCTGGTCATCATGCTGGTCATGCTGCTGTTGATCATCGCCATGGCGACCATGGCCGCTCTGCTCTTGTTTTCTGCGTGAAGGGTCGTTATCGGAAAACGACAGTGCAGGCTCTGAGAAGCCACGATGGCAATTTAACATATTCCTCTATTTGTTCGCCCATGACTGACAGGTTATCGGGTAGTTGCGCATAGATTTCTATGCGCAAGTTTATGTTGCGCATATCCTTGATAATTGCGCATAGACATGGTTTAATTGCGCATATACGCTATATGCGCAACCAAACAGGGGAGCCATGTGCCAAGACAGATACCCGAAGAAGGCCTTGCAGCCATACTGAGCGCGGTGAAGAGCCATGCGGACGGCGCCAGCCTGAGCGACATCACCGATACGCTGAAGCCGAAGCTCGCGCCGCGGACGCTGCAATATCGGCTCAGGTACCTCGTCGACGCCGGCCGCCTTATTAAGGATGGCGAGGGACGCTGGGCGAAATACCGTCTGCCCCCGGAACAGCCGGGCGCGGGGGAGGGTGCTCCCGCGGAAAAGGGCGCGGCGGAGGCGGCGGTGCCTCTTTCTCCCGGCAGTGCCGAAATCCGCCGTTATCTCGGCCAGCCCGTCGCGGCGCGAAAACCGGTCGGTTACAAGCGGGAATTCCTTGATTCCTACCGGCCGAATGAGACCTTCTATCTTTCGGAGGCAGACCGCACTCACCTCGCGGAGGTGGGTAAGCCTAATTTCGCGGGCGAGGGTGCCGGGACCTATGCAAAGCAAATTCTCAACCGGCTCCTGATCGACCTGTCATGGAACTCAAGCCGCCTTGAGGGCAACACGTATTCGCTGCTCGATACCAAACGCCTCATTGAGTTTGGGATGGAAGCGGAGGGGCGTGATCGCCTTGAAGCGCAGATGATCGTGAACCACAAGGACGCCATTGCCTTCCTTGTCAGTGCGGCGGAGGAGATCGGTTTTAACCGCTATACGATTCTGAACCTTCACGGCATTCTCGCGCACAACCTGCTGGCGGATGAAGCGGCGGCCGGCCGGCTGAGGCATATTGGCGTCGGGATCGAGAAATCGACGTTTCATCCTTTGGAAGTACCGCAGCTCATCGAGGAGTGTTTCAACCAGATATTGGCAACGGCGGCCGCGATTGAAGATCCGTTTGAGCAGGCGCTCTTTATCATGGTGCAGTTGCCCTACCTCCAGCCGTTCGATGATGTTAACAAGCGCGTATCGCGCCTGTCCGCCAACATCCCCTTCATCAAACGCAATCTGTCGCCTTTGTCATTCACCGATGTTCCGCGCTCCCTTTACACGGAAGCCATTCTCGGGGTTTACGAACTGAACAAAGTCGATCTCCTGAAGGATGTGTTCGTCTGGGCGTACGGGCGATCCGCCGAACGATATGCCGCCGTGAAGCAATCGCTCGGCGAGCCCGATCCCTTCCGATTCAAGCACAGTGCCGCGTTGCGGCAGATCGTCAGCGAGGTCATACGCAGCCGCATGGATAGAAAGACAGCGACTGCCCACATCGCTGCGTGGGCCGAGGCGAATATTGCAGCGGATGAGGGCGAGCGTTTCAGGGAGATGGCTGAGGCGGAGCTTCTGGGGTTGCATGAAGGAAACTTTGCACGCTACCAGATCAGACCGAGCGAATTCGCGACCTGGCGGGAAAGCTGGGGTCAGGGATGAGCATGCTCGGATCGAATGACAACGAAACCAGAAGTTATCTGGAAAGTGTGGACGCGCTGCGCCAGCACGGGGCGGCGCCGAAAGCGGACATAGAGGCGCTGTGGCGGCGCGTGGTGTTCAACATCCTGATCTCGAACACCGACGACCACCTGCGCAATCACGGCTTTCGCTACGCGGGGCAGGAGGGCTGGCGCCTCTCGCCGGCCTACGACCTCAACCCAGTACCGACCGACATCAAGCCACGCATTCTCGCGACGGCGATCAATGAGGAAGACAATACCGCTTCTCTCGCTCTTGCACTGGAGGTCGCGGGGTATTTCGATCTCGACGCCGGCAAGGCCCGCGAAGTCGCGGCGCAGGTGGGCAAGGCCACCGCGAAGTGGCGCGACGAAGACGCGAAGCACGGCCTCACCAAATCAGAAATCGACCGCATGGCGTCAGCGTTTGAGCACAAAGACGCTGAGTTGGCGCGCGCCTAGCCGGAGATGGATCGCATAGACCTATTCACGCCGGTAGTCAGCGAAGAAGTGCAGCACCCGAATTTTCGGACGATCACGAAATACGCGAATAAATTCAATGAAGATGTGTTGAATGAGTGGGCGCGCGGCTTTAGGGACCGTGACGGAAAGTTCGTAAAAGAGTTCCAGACGACATTCGATTCCTGCTTCTGGGAGCTTTACCTCTTCGCGGTCATGAAGCATTTCCAGTTGGAAGTGGATTTTTCCTTCAGTGCTCCCGATTTTGTCATCAGCAATCACGGCGGAATAAATGTCGAGGCGACTGTGGCATCCCATGCGCAAGGTTCAACCCCTGAATCTGTGAAGTCCGGAGCGCCGATTCCCGACGACCTGAATGAATTCAATAGGCAGACAATCATCAGAATCAGCAACAGCTTCGCTGCGAAGCGCAGGAAGTACGTTGAATCGTATGCGGGGCTTCCGCATGTGCAAGACCACCCGTTCGTCCTGGCAGTCAGTGCCTTTGACAGGCCGTTTGCAATGCTGACCTGTCAGCGGGCCATCGAGGCCGTGTTGTTTGGGTATTACGTCGATGAAGAGCGGTATTTGAAAGAAGGCGGAACCCTTGAGGGCAAGCGCATCGAATCCGTGACCAAGGACAACAAGAGCCCGGTGCCAGTTGGAATATTTGCGAGTGAGGATTTCGCTTGGCTCAGCGCCGTAATTTTCAGCTCCAACGCAACGTGGGGAAAGGTGAGGGCATTGTCGTCTGATCCGAATCCCAACATATTTTTTCAGGCGGTGAAGCGTAACCTCAGTGACGTCATGCCGCTCGTCGCCAAGGCGAGAAAAGCTGACTATCACGAGAGTCTTCTCGATGGACTGAGGGTTTATCACAACCCCAATGCGACGCATGAATTGAACAAGGATATATTTCGCGACAATGCCGTATTTCAGTCTTACTATTCGGAAGAAAAACAGGATTGGGTCTATGAAGACCGGACGGGTCTTCTGCTTTTTCGGCGGGTTCATACTGCCATCAAAACCGCGAAAACCGCTCCAGCCAACAAAAAGAGTGACGGTCTCACAGAAGAGGAGAGCTGATGCCTTCTTATCATTTCGAAAGAGCCCTGTTTGTCGTGGGTGAGCCGAATTCCGGGGAAAGCAACCAGCTGCGAAGCATGTTTCGAGATACACCCTGGCTCCTGTGCGGAACTGAATGCCAGATCATCATCAAGGCATAGAAAATGTATGACCTCTACAACCTCGGTTGGCACAGCTTCCAGGAATTGTGCCTGACGATTACTCGTGAAATTCTCGGTCAGACTGTAGAGTCCTTTCTGGATTCTTCTGACGCCGGGAAAGACGGCGCGTTTGCAGGGACCTGGGTGTCCACGAAGGGCGAGGCGCTGAGCGGACGTTTTGTCATCCAGTGCAAATTCACAAGCAAGCAGGAAAAGAATCTAAGCAAGTCTGATCTGAAGGATGAAGTAGAGAAAGCCGAAAAGCTTGTACAGAAGGGCCGGTGTGATTGCTACATCCTAATGACGAACGCTGGCCTGACTGGCTCAATCGCCGAAGATGTCGAGACTCTCTTCAAAGACGTCGGCGTTAAGGAAGTTCGATTGTTCGGTTCAACATGGGTCTGCCAGCAAATCAAGGAGAACAAACGACTGCGCATGATGGTGCCCCGGCTGTATGGGCTTGGCGATCTCAGCCAGATTCTGGACGAACGGGCCTACACCCAGGCGAAAGCACTCCTCGCTGCCCTGCGAGAGGATCTTTCAAAGGTTGTTCTGACGAGTGCGTATCGTAGAGCTGCAGAGGCTTTGGACCGGCATGGCTTCGTGCTTCTGATCGGAGAACCGGCGGCCGGAAAAACCACCATAGCATCCATGCTCTCAATGGGTGCCCTGGACCAGTGGAGCGCCTCCACACTGAAGCTAGACACTTCGGAGAAAGTTGTCGACCATTGGAACGCGGATGAACCGTCACAATTTTTTTGGATCGATGACGCCTTCGGAGTTATGCAGTACGAATCCTACCAGGTTCACGGATGGAATCACGCGCTGCCTGCGATTAAAACGATGCTGCGTAAAGGCGCAAAAATTGTAATGACTTCGAGGGATTATATCTATAAGCGGGCGAGAAACGATCTCAAAGAGGGGGCGTTTCCCCTTTTTCGAGAGAGTCAGGTTGTGATCGACGTTCGCGATCTCACGTTGGATGAAAAGCAGCAGATTTTGTATAACCACATGAAGCTTGGAAAGCAGGATAAAGAATTCAGGGCCGCGATCAAGCCCTTCCTGCCCACCATCGCCGCTCATCCCCGCTTCGTACCTGAAACAGCGCGGCGTCTGGGTGACCCGGTTTTCACCAAAGGATTAAATCTTAATCGCTACTCGCTGAATGACTTCGTAGAGAAACAAGAGCAATTCCTACAGGAAGTGCTTCAGGGACTGGATAAACACAGCAAGGCGGCTCTTGCTCTCATATACATGCGGAATGACTTTCTCGAAAGTCCTATCGTGCTGGAGGAATCAGAGCGGGAAGCCATTGAGCGGTTAGGTAGCAATCTGGGCGGCTGCGTGACCGCTCTCGAATCGCTCGACGAAAGTCTCGTGCAGTACGCGCATGTCGATGGCGTGGCCACATGGAGGTTCAAACATCCGACTGTGGGAGATGCCTATGCCAGCCTACTGCTTCAAAGTCATGAATTGCTTGGCATCTACGTTCACGGCAGTCCAGTTGACAAAATGATGGGACAAATTACTTGCGGAGACGTAGGGCTCGAACGTGCCGTCGCGCTTCCGAAATCTCTCTACGCGCTCGTTCTAAAACGACTGAACGGGTTTTCCTCTACAACGCAATATAAATCATCAGCTTTATCGAGTTGGTATGCCCGGCGTCGTGTTGATGACTTCCTGTCGTCTCGTTGCTCTAAAGAATTCCTGGTTCAGTACATCGACGATCATCCGGATGTTCTTGATCGAGTGTCGGAACCCGGAATCTTTTTGAATTCAGTATCAGAAGTGGATTTAGCAATTCGGCTGCATAAATTGGGACTATTGCCCGAGAAATATCGCAAAGCGTTTGTAATAACGGTTGTTTCTTATGCGTTAGAAGGCAAGGATCTTTATGCCGTTGAGAGTCTCCGGATTCAGAGCGTGTTCACTCCTGCTGAGCTTACCGATTTTCGCGCACGCGTCCGCGCTGAACTGGTGCCAAACCTCGGAGAAGTAAGACTGACTTGGCAGGGCAACCGCGACTCAGATCAACGCGCAGATGAGTATTTGGAGCGACTGCTTGACTCATTCTCTGCCCTGAAAGAAGAATTTGCCGAAGACCCCGCAATTGTCACCAGCATTGAACGCGAGATCGAACAAGCAAAGGAATGGATTGCGGAAAAAACAACCGATGATCCCAAAGAGGATCGGCCGCCCCGCGTTTTCGGAGATGTTGAGGCGTCGGATCATTTGCCCGTCCAGCTGCGCGGCATCTTCGATGATGTAGATGAATGAAATTGTCTAGCGAGGGAAGAGGCCCTTGAAACCACCTGTCTCGATCAATTCGAATGATGGTCTCATTAGCTGACAACTTAGAGCCTTCCTGATACAGTGCCGAAATCTTAACCTGCCCTGACTGGAGAGGACAAATAAGATGGATGTTGTGGTTCTTCTAGGAATTGGTCTTCTGGCCTGTGCCTTGGGCGTCACACTGGGACGATTCGTCTGGCCGGCAATTCGCCGAAGTGACGCGGAGGCGTTTTCTAAGGCCCAAGCTGAAGTTAGCCGATTGGGCCAGGAAAACGTCGCACTCCAATCGCGAACAGTTCAACTTGATGGCGAGCAAAAGGCTTCGGCGTCCGAGGCGAAAAGAGCGTCAGAGGAGGTTGCCCGGCTGACCGAGCGTGTCGCGGGCCTGACGAAACAGGCCGAAGAACAGGCCAGACATACCAACGCACTTGAAGCTCAGCGTGACAAGGCCACGGGTGAGGCGAGGGCGGCTGAGTCCGAAGTGGCACGGCTCAAGGAACGAGAAAACGCTCTTGAGCAAAAACTCGAGACGCAGGCAGTGCAGCTCGCCGAACTGCAGAAGCAGTTGACGGCGGAATTCGAGAACATCGCAAATCGCATACTGAAAGCGAATGCCGCCGAGCTTTCAGAGAATTCACAGAAAGCCTTGGCAGTCATTCTTGATCCGCTACGCGAGAGAATCCACGACTTTCAGAAAAAGGTTGAAAGCACTTACGAAGCAGAAAGTCGGGAAGTTCTTTCGCTGAAAGAACAGATCAGACTTATGGTCGAAACGAGCCATGCAATCGGCAGCCAGGCGGATGGGCTCGCGAAGGCCCTGAGAGGCGATTCTCAACTTCTCGGCCGCTGGGGCGAACTGGCTTTAGAACGTATTCTGGAGGCAGCGGGCCTCAGAGAAGGCAGGGAATACATCACACAAGGTCGCGGATTGGGTCTTAAGAACGAAGATGGGGGCGCACAAAAACCCGACATCATTATCCTCCTCCCAGAGAAGCGGACGATGATTGTCGATTCAAAGACCCCGCTCACTTCCTACGAACGGTTGATTGAAGCTAAGGACGAAGCCGAGAGGGTTATCTGCGCCGATCAGTTCGTGCGGGATGTGAAGGGCCACATCGATGATCTTGCCGGGAAGCGCTACCAGGAAAATGAAAAGCTGGAAGCCCACGATTGTGTCCTCATGTTTGTGCCGATTGAAGGTGCGTTAGCCGCCGCACTGACGAGGGAGCCTGATCTTTTCGTGTACGCGTGGGAACGTCTTGTCGTGCTAGTTGGCCCTCCGACTCTGCTTATGACGATGCGCACTGTTGCTTCGATTTGGCGCTATGAGCTGCAGGGCCAGAACGCGCAAGAGATTGCAGGTCTCGCCGGCGACTTGTGCGACAAAGTAAGTACGAGCCTGATTGATCTGAACGGCGTCGCTGAGAAAATTACAGGTGCATTGACTGCTCACAGCGAGGCTGTGAAACGGCTGTCCACCGGCAAAGGCAATGCGCTCTCGATAGGTGAGCGAATTCGTAGTCTGGGTGTTAAGACCAAAAGACCGATGCCGTCGATGCTCGTCGACGGCATTTCAATCACGGCGCTATCCGAAGAGCCTGACGCAAACATTCCCCCAGTGGAGGATGCGGAAAAATAGAACGGCCGGGAACGATCGAGCGTTAAAGGAAGACGGACTTTTATGGAAGTAGGTAGATCAATGCATTCGGATGACGAAAAGCGAGGCGACGCTGTAAAAATGCGGTGCGACCATCGCCAGATGGGAGCGTCGTAATCGAATGGAAATCACGGCAGTTTCCGAAGTGCTTGTCTCCGAAGGCCTTGGTCCGCCGGTGCTCAATGCGCTGATTCCGAACGAAAGCAACTACACGGTGCTCCTGATGCAGCCGCGCGGCGAGATCGAGGCCAGTGCCGTCGGGGTTCGCAATCGTGACCGCCCCCTCGCGCAGGCGCAATTCGGCCGGTTTCTGAACGATGCACGAGAAAGCCGGGCAGATCTGGCAATCACACCTGAGTACTCAATGCCTTGGGCGACTCTTGTTTCGGCGATCAAAGCATCTGCGGTTCCTGATCAAGGTAAGCTCTGGGCGCTAGGCTGCGAGAGCATTAAGTATAGCGAACTCGAACAGGTAAAGCTGGATTTGGCGCCATTCGCAACCGTGATCTACGAAACGCTTCCTGCAGATCAAGAGAGATTCACTGACCCGCTTGCGTATGTGTTCCTCGCCCCACCAGTCGAAGGCAACGGCGCCGGAAAAATCGTCGTGCTCGTACAGTTCAAGACATACCCGATGGGAGATAACGACCACTTTGAGATCAATGGCCTGCAAAGGGGTACTCGTATCTACCAGTTCGGAGTTGTTGGCCAGAGCATAAAGCTCGTTTCATTGATTTGTTCCGATGCACTCAACTTCCAGGACGCTGATGCAGGTGCCGTATACGATCGTGCCCTGGTGGTGCATATACAGCTGACGCCAAAGCCCCGGCAGGAGCAGTATCGCCAATACAGGGATCGCCTCCTGCGCTTTCACGGCGATACGACAGAGATTCTTTGTTTGAACTGGGCCAAGGATGTCCACATATGGTGCGACGGGCAGGCAACGCCTTGGCATAACATTTCCGGCTCGGCGTGGTATCTGAAACTTCAAGCGTATGACGACCGGGACGCGACTCTCTCTGCGAACCATCAACGCGGTCTTTATTACACATGGCTTCAGCCACTTCGCACACACGCACTCTTTTTCAATTTTGAGCCAGCAACCTACCTTGTTACTGCGAGCAAGGTGGCTCACATCGGCGTTCCCGCGGCGGTATCCAGACGCCGGGGACCACAACTCACGAGGGTTTGCACCTGGGACAGCGCATCTGGCGCTTGGGTCGAGCAAGGAAGTGCCCAGGACGGATTCGCCGCTGTGGTCGGGGAGAGTGGCAATGCTAAAGATGAGATTCAGAAAGTTTCTGTCCGCAATCCGCTTGAGGCAGAGCGCGTGCTCGCGCTGTGTGCCGGCAGGATCGGGCATGCCGACGATTGGCATGACGTGCGGCAATTGGATTCCTGCGCCATTGATCTTTCCGAAGTGATCCGTCGAATCACGTTTTGCCAGGATACAAATGAAGATGCGCGCGATTTTCGTGTCGAGCGGCTAAAGCGTTGCGGAAATCTCTGGGACATACTGAAAACAGAGGTCAGGGTTCCCCCGTCTCTGGCGGATTTGAAACTGGGCTTTAGCTTCGAATGGTCACCGGATTTCCCCCACCAGAATGCGATATCTTCCGGCGGCCAACGCGCGACCGTGATTTACATGGGTGAGGGATATAGTGTTCAGAGGGTCAAAGAAATCAAGAAAACGGCCGCTGAGTATCTCCACAGAAGCGTAAAGGATCCTAAAGAAAGCCTTTCGGCGAGACAGCGTCTGGCGGTCTGG
>Ga0182015_10004072_pt1 | contig 15967 bp, 19 predicted proteins | sample 712P3MmetaG_FD_120478 | JGI IMG/M metagenome (GOLD analysis project Ga0182015, IMG submission 120478) | Permafrost microbial communities from Stordalen Mire, Sweden - 712P3M metaG | ecosystem: Environmental > Terrestrial > Soil > Wetlands > Permafrost | place: Sweden: Stordalen | collected... | reverse complement strand
CTGCTATCGTGAATCAAAATCGCCGGCAAGATGCCGACGCTACGATTGCATTCCGCGTCAGAGTGCGGAAACGACTGCGTCTATCGAGTGGTTGAAGTCGGTTTTGCCGTCAAGATACGGCTGCCAGTACGTTTCGAGCACGCGTTGATAATTCTCCCACCCGCGGGTATAGAGGCCGTTGCGATACGCGTACGGCGTGTACGACGCCGGAAACTTTGGAGGCGTGGATTCAGGATAGTTGAGTTTGCCGTCCGCCACGGCGCGACGGACGACTTCGCCAGTTGTGTAGAACAGAAGCGCGTGCCACAGGTCGCGGGGAATGGCGACGCCGCGGTCGTGGCAGGCATTGTCAATTGCGTCCTGCACGGTGGTCGCGAGCGCGTGGGACGATTCGTGAAAGAGAATTTCGAATCCTGAGAGGCCCTGATTGCGCTGATCGGTGCTCGACACAGTGATATGAGTCGGGTCGAGAGACGTGTATGCGCCGAAAGGACCCGCGTACTCGGAGACATCCACACGGATCGGATCGGTCTGCCATTGCGCGTGATACACAGCGGAGAGTTCTTGCGCGAGCGGCAGGCCCGTGCGCCGGATCATTGGCGCTACGCTCGAAATCCAGGCGCGATTCTTGCGGTCATGGTCGGGCCACCAGCGCTGGCGATAGACCGGCGCGGCCTCCTCGAGCGCCGCGATGAGCGCGGGCGGCAAGCCTGAAGCGCATGTCGGGGAAGCCCGGCCTGACAAATCGGCGCAGGTTTCGAGATCCGCGAGCCGGTTATTCATCAGGACCATTCCCTGATCGATCAGGAGATCGCGGCGCGCGAGATTCTTCGCGTAATAGTTGACCGCTGCCTGCCAGGGCCGGGAATCAGCGCCACGGCTTTCCGCAGCGCCGGAATCCTGTGCAGGTCCGCTCACCTTGCCTCGGCTGGTGGATTCCTGGTCGCGCAGGCGCGCTTGCTCGTAAAGAAAATGGTGAAGATTGAGCCAAAAGCCGCTATGGAGTTCGAATACCGGACGCGGAACCGCCGGTTCATCGTCCTGGCTTGTCACCCTGGTGGACGAGCCTTGCAACGGCTCGGGACTTTGCGCGGCAGCGTTCTCGGGAATGTAGGTCAACGGAACACAAACGATGAATGCGATTAGAAGGAATCGCGCATAGGTTCCTGCGGACTGAGGGCGGACTTGGGTCACGAGTACATTATAAACGCGATGAACGCGGCACCATGCATTCAGATGATCGGCAAGAGTTACTGCACGGTCGCTTTCGGTCCGGAAGGCAGCGGCGAGGCATGATGCGCGACGATTCGCCATACTCCGCCCCGGTAGATAAATATATTCGTCGCCTGCGCAAGCGCGTCGTCAATTCCGTCGGAATAGGCGCTCGTCACCTGCTCGGTGCACGCTACCCAGCCGGCGTCGCCCTCGACGTGAATCACCACCGCGCCGAGCGCAATTTTCGTGCGACGCGTGTTCGAAAAAATTCGCACCCAGCCTTCGCGCACTTCCGCCCATCCGAGAAGCAAATCCCAGCCGGGATGGACGCATTGCACCCAGTCTTCGTGTGCCCAGATTTCGTCCATTTGAGTGATATCGAGAGATTCGAAAGCTGCGTAGTAGCGGCGATTTGCTTCGCGCAGCGCCACCTCGGGGGATTGGACGGCAAGGACGGTCTCAGGTGGCATGGTGTATCGCGGATTGTATACGAAGTCATCGGCTAAAGCGTGCGGCGTTTCGACTGGATAGCGTTGCTATGCTATAAGGTTTGCGACGGAACTCCCATGAACAAGCAGACGTCGTTTATTGCGTTTATAGTGTGCCTGCTTTTGGCTCCCGTGGCCATTCTGCGTGCCAGCGAACTCGCCGCCCGGCCTGCGGTTGACGACTTGTGGCCGACCAAAGACTGGCCAACCGCCAGTCCGGGCAGTGTCGGTTTGGATGAGCAGGTTCTCCTCAGACTAAACAGGGATATGACCTCCGGGAAATATTCGCAGATGATGGACAGCTTCGCTGTGTTGCGCTGTGGCAAGAAGGTTTTTGAACGCACCTACCCGCACGACTACGCGAAGATCTATGGCAAGGAAGCCGGCGAACGAGGGCCGTACAACGAGCGTCTTACGGGACGATACAACTATTTCGATCCATACTGGTTCCCCTATTATCACGGCACGGATCTGCACACCATGCAATCGGTCAGCAAGACGGTGACTTCGGTGATTATCGGTGCGGCTGTGCAACGCGGCCACTTCAAAGCCGGCCTGGATACACCAGTATTGAAATACTTCGACACATCCAAAGTGAAGAACGTGGACGACCGCAAGCGCCGCATGACCTTGCGTGACTTGCTGACCATGACGGCGGGGCTCGATTGGAATGATGAGGGCTTCCTGACCGGCGATCCACAAAACGACACGAGCTTGATGGAGGCCAGCGATGACTGGGTGCAGTACGCGATCGACAAGCCCATGGTCGCCGAACCCGGCAAGGTCTGGAACTACAACAGCGGCGCTACGGAACTCCTCGCCTATATCTTTCAGAAAGAAACCGGTCAGGACATCGACGACTACGGTCAGACATATGTGTTCGCACCGCTGGGGATCAGGCACGAATGGAAGCGCACGTATATGGGAGTCGTGGACACCGAGGGCGGCTTGTATCTAAGCGGCAGCGACCTGGCGAAGATCGGTTACCTGTATCTTCACGATGGCATGTGGGACCGCGAGCGGATCGTCTCCAGCGAATGGGTGAAAGAGTCGGTGACGCCCTACTTCCAAACCGACGAGCCGCAGTTCAAGTATGGCTTCCAGTGGTGGTTGTACAAACTTCCGGATTCCACAGAGTACATCTGGATGGCTCGCGGGTTCGGCGGGCAGAACCTGCAGGTATTTCCGAAGGAGGGGCTGATTGTGACTTTCACGGCTTGGGACATTCTCCCCAACTCGACCGGCAAAGAGCCTGTCCCGTCCGACTTTCTGCCTGCCGTGAAAGCCAAGCCTTGCGCAGACGGCGTCCACTGACGCGGCTGCCAAACAGAATCGCATTAGTCAGAGGATCTGCTTTTGACCGAGAAACGCCCGATCGAGTTCCCCACGGCTCGTTGTTTGGGGTACAAGCCATTCGAGCGCAAATCTTTTTGTTTAGGGATTCTACCAGAAGATGTTCCCAGCTAGAGAGCTAGGCCGAACCGACAGCTTTACCTTTGAGGAATTTGGTGTCGGCAGTGAGGCCGAAGGCTTCCAGCACGCCGGTCTGCACTCGATTTGAGAGCGCGTTGATCTCATCGAGACCGAAGTTCTGGGAGCTGACGAAATACCTCAGCTGTTTCTCGCCCGCGGGAGTCTCGATAATCCGGAGAACAGCCTCGGCGACTTCCTGAGGGTTGCCCGCTCCAGAGGAAAGTGCCGCCTTCACCTTGGCCGGGAACACCTTGACAGCGCCATACGTATCGGTGCGCGCCTCGTCGGCAGCGGTCACGGTATTCCCAAAAACAGGAGTCTCATATGCGCCAGGTTCGACGATCACGGATTCAATTCCTTGCGCGGCAAGTTCGTAGCTGTAAGCCTCGGCCAACGCCTCGAGTGCAAATTTGCTGGCGCAATAGAAACCCGCAGAAGGAAGCACCACGCGGCCGGCGCCGCTGCTGATGTGCATGAGCACGCCGCTGCGTTGCCGCCGCATGTGCGGAAGCACGGCGCGATTTACGCGAACCGGGCCAAGAAAATTCGTGTCCATCAGGCGCTGGGCTTGTTCGGAGGTGACAGCTTCCTCCAGACCCGATAAGTAGTAGCCGGCGTTGTTAATGGCCACGTCGATGCGGCCGGCTTTGGCGACGGCGGCATCCACAGCCCGCTCGACCGACGCGTCGTCGGTTACATCCAGTTCAAGGACGTATATTGGCAGCGATTCCTTTTCGGCCAGCGTGCGGATTTCGGAGGCATTCTTGGCGTTGCGGCCTCCAGGATCACGCATCGTCGCGAAAACGGTGTGCCCGTTACGAGCCATGGTATCGGCGAATAATCTGCCAAAGCCGGTGCTGGAGCCGGTGATGAGAACCACTTGCTTGGAATTCATGATCATCCCCCTCGCGAACTTATCGGATGCCGCAAGTAAAGAGGGCGGTTCAAGAAATAAATATAATGAAGTGATCTGACGATGGTTTCTAAACGCTCGCTATACCTGATATTCGAGTTTCGTAATACGATTGTCCGGTCATGGACTGTGTAACACCGGCCGCGCCGACGCGGCATCTCCACTCAGTTAGCCTCGCGCGATCATTCGCGCAATTCGAGGTGAATCCGTGTCTCACTACACTAGACGTGATTTCCTGAAAACCGGGCTCGCCGCTGGCGCCCTTGCCGTCACGGGGCGCCTCCGCGTGAGCGCGACGCGCCAGACCGCGACAGATTGGGTGACGCTAGGAAAATCTGGAGTGAAGGTGACGCGACTTGCGTTTGGCACTGGCAGCTTCAACGGCCAGGTGCAGCGCGAGTTGGGACAAGATGGATTTACGAGGCTGGTGCGCTACGCCTACGACCGAGGCATTCGCTTTTTCGAGACCGCGGAATCTTACGGCGACATGCACAGGATGCTCGGAGTCGCCCTGCGAGGCATTCCACGTGATAATTATCGCCTGATGTCGAAGGTAACCACCTGGCAAGGTGTTAATCCGCAAGAGAAATTCGACGAGCTGCGCAAACTCGCGAATACCGAATACTTCGACATTATGCTATTGCACTGGCAACATACTGCGACGTGGCCCGCAGACTCGAGCAGGTGGCAGGATGGAATTCTCGAAGCTCAGTCGAAGAAGGCGATAGTGAGTCACGGCGCGTCGGTTCACGGGCTTCCGGCGTTGCGCCAAGTGCCGGGAAACAAGTGGCTGGACATCGCCATGATCCGGGTAAATCACAAGGGAACCAGGATGGACGCTGAGGATTACAACACCGCCGGACTGGGCAATGTCGGCGAAGTGGTGACTCACATTGGGCAGGCACGCAAAGATGGGATGGGCGTGATCAGCATGAAACTTGTGGGCGAGGGTTCGTTCAACCGTGAGGACCGCAAGGCGGCAATGCGGTTCGCGTTCAACAACGCTGGCGTAGATTGCGTTACAGTCGGCTACAAGAACACGGCAGAGATCGACGAGGCGATCGAGAATGTGAATCTGGCACTCGCCTAGTGGGACCCTCCCTCTTACATTAAGAGGCAAATGATCGGCTCCTGAACGTGCACTTCAGGCCTATCTCTGCGATTTACGCGCACGAATAGTCGTTCAGTTCAATTCTGAGTGTCTTCAGGCAAAACTGGATCGTCGGCTGTAGCGGTGTCGCCATGTTTGTCGGCGGCGTGGAACTTGCCCGCCGCATCAAGGAAGAATGAGCGCTTTCCGCTTTTGCCGTAAGCTTCAGGCGTCGCGGTAAGCTCGAAGCCCGATGGATTTCCGTCCGTGCCGGTCACAATCCGGTACCGGAAGCGGTAGCCGTTTTGTGTTCCCGACGACAATTGCGCGCTGATCAGATTTGCCTGTTCCGGCGAGACCTGATTTTTTGGCGCTGGACCGAGTTGCTGAAGAGATTCGGGCAGTTGGTCAAACGCGCGTTGATAAGTTCCGATCACGGTCTGGAGATCGCGCATCGAATGGATCGCGTCGTCTTCGCGGTTTTCAGTTTCTTGCTCCGTCCACCGGCCCGAAAGTTGATGGATATCGAAAAGCATCAGGCCGACAGAGATAATTTTCCATCCGCCCGATTCGCGCACCATGCCGACGTCTGAAGTATCTCCGTCTACTGTCTGCAGCGGAATGAACGCGAGATTTTCCCCGGCACGAGGCGAGCCGAAGCGGAATTCGGCGGTCGCGCTGGCTACTTGACATCGCAGGATCGATCGCCCGTTTTGATCTGTTGAGAGGAGCGGGCGGCCGGCATCTTCGGTGAGCGAAAAGCGTTTCAAAATCGCATTGCGTTGGTCGATCGGAAGCGCACGAAAGGCGGTGGCGTTGTCGGCGGTTAGATAAGTCGCAAATTGAGTTTCGTCGTGCTTGCAGGCTGCCGTGAGGGCGGATACGAGCGCGGCGGAAGGATCGGCCTCCTGCGAACCCTGCGCATAGCCGCATACGGGCAGCAGCATGATTAGCGACACGAACAAGGAAAGCCGCGCGCATCGCAAGAGTGAAATCACGTTCGTCAAGTTTTGGCTCCAGACAAGATCGCGGCGAGATTCGCTGTGAATTTCGAGCGCGGCATCACGTCCCTGCAACCCGCGGCCTTTGCGCTTTCGGCGAGTTCAGTCTGCACATGGGAGAGATAGCCGATTAGCGGCGTCTGGTTGCCTGAAGCGCGCAGTCGTTCGAGAGCGTTGAGTGCGCCGCCGCGCGAATTCAAGTCCACGATGGCCAGCTTCGGGCTCTCCCGCTCGATCGTTGAGATGAACGCATCTCCCGTGCCGCAAATCGCGAGGGTGATGCCGGTCAACCGGGCAGTTTCCACAATCTTGGATTGAAAAAAAAGATCATCAACGAGAACGACAACGTCAACCAATCAGGCCTCCCGCATGTAGGTTCGCAATGGAACTAAATCTACGTCCGTTCAGGGTGTATCACGCGGCGAACCGTCGCTCAAGCCAAACGGGCACGAACGATACGGCCCCGACCGGCACGAGCTCAAACGAGACCATTTCGACAAAATCTCGCCGGTGGGGTAAGGTGCGGTATGAGGAATGAAATCGTCGCGAGGGGTTTATGTCTCCCAAACACAATGAAGACGCTCTGCCAGGTCTTGCGGTTCTCGAGCAGACTCCGATCATAATCGAAAAAATCGTGCACATCGCCACCGATGAGGAGTTGCACTGGAAGCCGTCCATGGAGAGGTGGTCCATCAGCGAGGTGCTGGCGCATCTCGCCGAGGTCGAAGTGGTTGGCTTTCGCGAGCGTATACAGAAAATGGTCGAGAGCGATGGGCCGCAGCTCGAAGCGTACGATCAAAATGCCGCTTACGCTGCGGGACGCTACTCATCGCGAAAGGCTCGTGAGAATTTGCACCTTTTCTGCCACGAGCGGGATCGCAGCCTTTCGTTTCTGCGATACATTCCGGCTAGCGTGACGTCGCGCTCGGGAATTCACACGGCGATCGGCAAAGTTACGATCAATCAGCTCATGAACGAGTGGGCGTTTCACGACCTAGGCCATATCCGGCAGATCGCGGAGTTGTTCCGGTCGCACGTCTACCATCCACATATCGGGCCCTTTCAGCGGTACTACACCATTCGGCCCTGATACAATCATCGCAGCGCCGCCCTCTCCGATGTTCGAGGTAAACGATGAAAGACACTTCCACGAAGATCCTCTCGCTATATGACGAACTGCAGCGCGACTCGCTCGATCTCCACGCGTTCTTCGAGATGGCCGGAGAAAAATCAGCTGAGCAACATGAAGATATCCTCGACGCCGTCGCCGAATTGGTGGGCATCGGGATGCTGCGATCGGCGGAAGGCGGAGATTTTTTCGAAAGGATGGAGGACGGGAGAATTGCCGTTGCGGGTCCCAAGGACGTGACGCTCTATACGCGCGAGGGGTGCCACCTATGCGATTCTGCGAAGATTGCGATGGAGCCGATCCTGAAGGAATTCGGCGCGCGTCTTCGCGAAGTTGATGTAGACCGCGATCCTGTCTTGCAGCGCCGCTACACGGAGGACGTGCCAGTGATTTTTATCGGTTCGCGAGAAGCGGCGCGCCACAAGATCGATGCCGAAGATTTTCGCCGCAAGCTCGATCAGGCGGGGCGCGCGTAACCCTCAGTCTTCCTCAGGCACTTCCACCACGCCGACGGTCTCATCCGGATTGTCGCCTGGGCGGCCTTTCACGCGGTCGTAGACGCTGAACTGGCAGGTGGAACCGATCGCTTCGTTGTAATACGTGGGGACTCCGAGAGCGGTCCGCAATTCTTCGTTAAATTTTCGCATATTGACGAGTTGTGCGCGGTGCGCCGGGAATTTGTGCTCTTCGTGCGTGATTAGGAATTTTTGATAGCCGGCATCCCAGAGGACGGTGAATTGGCCGTTGAGCATGATCGTCGGCAGCACGGTCATGTGGTAGTCATTGTCGCTGCCGCGGCGCAGCTCGGCTCCACAGCCGTACTTTTCGATTCGCATGACGCCGCGGGTGCTGCTGAGCGTAAATCCGGCCGAGGTGAGCTTGGCGACATTTTCTTCAGTGAAGGCTGCGTTGACGTACCACATAGCTCTCAGAATATGAATTCGAACGCCCCTGTGTAAAGACTAAAATCACTGGTCGGGACCGTACGCCCTTGAGACATCGGACGGGCCGTGAGTGCGGCATACTCGCTAGCCCGTCTGCTAAACTCTAGCAACGCTTATGGATGGGTCGCGGACTTGAATCCAGGCGCTGCGCGGCGCATCTGATTGTTTTAGAGAGCGGGCTTCAGAGATCGGTTCTTTCGGTTGGCTTCCGAGGTGTCGGTGGCAGGAAACAAGAATTCGGTGATTGCGGAGTTGCCATCTGTGTTCCAGCGCGCGACACGCGAGAATTTGGTGGATTGTATCGGGAACACGCCGCTTTTGGTTATTCGGCGCGTGGGCCGCGAGTTTCGCGGGATTGAATTTCACGCGAAAGCGGAATGGTTCAATCCTGGCGGGTCGGTGAAGGATCGTGCCGCGCTTCGCATGATCCTCGACGGCGAGCGGCGCGGCGAGCTTTCGGCAGGAAAGACAATTCTCGATTCGACGAGCGGAAATACCGGCATCGCCTACGCGATGATCGGTGCAGCGCGCGGGTATCGCGTGAAGCTCTGCTTGCCTGCGAATGCCTCGATTGAGCGAAAACGGATTCTGGCTGCCTATGGCGCCGAATTGGTGGTTACGCCGGCCGATGAAGGATCGGATGGCGCGATTCGGCGCGTGCGGGAAATTTACGCGAGCGAGCCGGCGAAATATTTTTATCCCGATCAGTACAGCAATCCGGCAAACGTCGAAGCGCACATCATGACGACGGCGCCTGAAATTTGGGAGCAGACGGGCGGACGCGTCACGCATTTTGTTGCTGGACTGGGCACGAGCGGGACGTTTGTCGGGACCGCGCGGCGACTGAAGGAGTTTAATCCGGCGATACGAGCGATAAGTTTTCAGCCGGACTCCGCGTTTCATGGGCTTGAGGGCATGAAGTATATGCCGACTTCCATCGTGCCGAAGATATACGATCCGTCGGTGGCTGATGAGAATTTGCAGATTTCGACGGAAGCGGCATACGCGATGGTGAAGCGCCTTGCGCGTGAAGAGGGGCTGCTGGTCGGCATCAGCTCGGGAGCCGCGATTTGCTGCTGCTTCGAAATCGCGCGGCGGTTGGCACCAAGCGAAGAGGCCGTCATCGTCACCGTGTTTCCGGATTCCGGCGATAAATATTTGAGCGAGCGCTTTTGGGACGAGGGCTGAGTCGAGGCATGCTACGTATTCGCGAGCAGGTTGCTTCCCGCATACGCGACCACGGTGTGGAGACGTATCCGAACGAGTGTTGCGGCGCCCTCCTTGGTTCCGAGAAAGATGGCCATCGCGATGTGGTTGAAATTTTGCCGCTGAAAAATCAGCGCGGCGATTCGCCGCGTAACCGGTTTTCGATTACGCCTGAGGACGTGCGTGATGCGGATGCGGCGGCGCGGCGTTCGGGTCTCGAGCTGCTCGGATGGTATCATTCGCATCCTGATGCTCCTGCGAGGCCGAGTGAATTTGATCGCGAACACGCGTGGCCGTGGTATAGCTACGTGATTGTGAGCGTGCAGTCGCGCGAGCCGAAGGATATGAATTCGTGGCGGCTCGCGGACGATCGCGCGAGTTACAGTGCTGAGGCGATTGAGACTGTTTCGCCCGGCGGCGACGCTTGAGCGAGCTTGCATGACATTGCGTTGGTGAAGGGGAGGCAGAATGGCAGTTAAGATCATGATTCCGACGCCGCTGCGGGCGTACGTCGAAAAGAAAGATTCGGTTGAGTTGCAAGCAGGCACGGTTGGTGAGGCTTTGGCTGCGTTGACCTCGCAATTTTCGGAACTGCGCAAACACCTGTACGCCGACGACGGCAGGCTGCGGAGTTTTGTGAACGTCTACTTGAACGACGAAGATATTCGTTATCTGCAGAAAGATAAAACGCAGGTGAATGATGGCGATACGATCAGCATCGTGCCGTCAATTGCGGGCGGCGCGACGCGCTAGGGCGCTGGGAGATTCAGAATATGGCAACTAAAACAGTGAGTCCGGTGAGTGCGCCGACAGGGGGCGACGTCACGCTTTCGAAGGAGGAAATTCTTCGATATAGCCGTCACCTCATCATGCCGGAAGTTGGCATGGAGGGGCAGCTCAAGCTGAAGCGCGCGCGCGTGCTGCTTGTGGGAACGGGAGGTCTCGGGGCGCCGCTCGGTTTGTATTTGGCTGCGGCAGGAGTCGGCACGCTCGGTATCGTGGATTTCGACAAAGTTGATTTCACGAATTTGCAGCGGCAAGTGGCGTTCGGTACGAGCGACGTCGGCAGGCCGAAAATCGAGGCGGCGGCCGAGCGGCTTGGAAATTTGAATCCCGAGATTCAGGTCAAGGGCTACGAAACGCAATTGACGAGCGAGAATGCGCTCGAGATTTTTCGCGACTACGACATCATCGTCGACGGCACCGACAATTTCCCAACGCGCTATCTGGTGAATGACGCTTGCGTGCTGCTTGGCAAGCCCAACGTTTACGGCTCCATTTTTCGATTTGAGGGGCAGGCCAGCATTTTCGGTTATCCGGATGGGCCATGCTACCGATGCCTTTATCCGGAGCCACCTCCGCCGGGGCTCGTGCCGTCTTGTGCTGAAGGCGGAGTGCTTGGAGTGCTGCCGGGAATCATTGGGTCGATTCAAGCGATGGAAACTTTGAAGCTGATCCTGAAAACTGGTGAACCGCTTGTCGGACGCCTATTGCTCTTCGATGCTCTGGGCATGAAGTTCCGGGAGCTGAAGCTTCGCAAGAATTCGGATTGCCCGGTATGCGGGCAGAATCCGAGCGTCACGAAGCTGATTGACTATGCTGAGTTTTGCGGAATACGCGGCGAGGAAGCGCCCGCGCCGCAGACATCCGTTCCGGAAATTACGCCGCGCGAACTGAAGGCCCGCCTCGATCGCGGCGACGATCTTTACATTCTCGACGTCCGCGAGCCGCATGAGTATCAGATCTGCAATATCGGCGGGCATCTCATCCCTCTCGGCGATCTCTCGCGGCGGGCGAACGAACTGGATAGCGCGCGCGAGATCGTCGCGCATTGCCGCAGCGGAAAGCGTTCGGCCGAGGCCGCTGAATTCTTGCGCAAGGCCGGATTCAAGAAGATTTGGAATTTAAAGGGCGGAATTTTGGCGTGGTCCGATGAAGTAGACTCGTCCGTTCCGAAATACTGATTCAGTTCGAGAAAGACATTTCCAGGAGAGACCGATGGCACAAGTGAAGATCACCGCGCGTAACAATGGCCCGTTCAGGGTGGAAGCGCCCGAAGGCAGCGTCGAACTGGTGGACGCGGACGGAAACAAGTTCGATATTACCGGCAAGCCTGCTTTCTCGCTCTGCCGCTGCGGTGGCAGCATAAATAAACCCTTCTGCGACGGCACTCACAGCAAGATTGGTTTCGCGGCTGCCGAAGCCGCCGTGAAGAAGGAAGATGCGCAGGGTACTCCCGATCCGGGCGCGCTGCCAAAGTAGGCGGTACGTGTGGGGAGAAGCGCGTAGCGCTGGCGATCCTCGTCCAGCAAGCTCATTTAGTCCTCCAGTGTAACATTTTTACTCCGATCGCAGATTCTTCGTAGGACTTTAGTCCTACTTTCTGAATTCCTAGAAAGCTACGTAGCTTGTTATCAGCATGTTCAACAGTACTATACGTACTAGTCAAACGGTGCCTAGCGTGCTCCTGCATGTGTGGGTTGGAAGCTATTTCGAGGGCATTGTGGGCACGTCGTCAAATTTCTGGGGGGCCGTTCACCGATTCCGAGTATCCATACTCTGGGTGCTGGGCGCGAGCGCTTTTTTCTTTGTTGTATGGACCCTCCGATTCTCCCCTTACCGCTCGGATTTGCTCCTCGACACTTACCTACAGATGGCCGGCGGGCTCATCGCTTTCACGTTTGCAGCGAATGCGCTGGTGCGATTCCGCGGAACCCATGACCGTGTCAGCCTGATTCTGGCGTTTGGGTTCGTCCTGGCCGCGTTAATAGAAGCTGCCACGGCAATGACGGCCTATCGCGAGGCATACCAAGCTCCGACGGGGCCGCTGCACGTCTCGCTCGCGTGGATGGCAGGGCGAACGCTCCTTGCCGTGCTTCTGATCGTAGCGCTCGGCGTCGAGCGAAAGAAGCCAATTGCGCGCGATGCGGGCCGCGAAATTGCCGCGGCCACGCTGCTGGTGGGCGGCGTTGCCTACCTGATTAGCGTGATTTACTTCACTGTGCCGCCGATGCGAATCCACACGGATTCCATCCTGCCGAGGCCGTGGGACCTGATGCTCGCGGCGCTGTTTCTCGTGTCGGCGGTTGGATACAGTTGGCGTTTGAACCGGGTTGAATCGGCATTCGACCGGTCTCTCTATTTCGCGGCCGTGCTGAACGTGGCCTGCCACCTCGCGGCCAGCGAGTCTCAGCAGCCGCTCGATGCTCCCTACATTCTTTCTCATTTTCTGATGGTGGCGAGTTACGCGATCGTTCTTGGCGGGACGCTGCTCGAGAACGCGCATTTGTTCGACGAAGTAAGCCGCCTGGCAAAAAGCGATTCGCTTACCGGTCTTGCGAATCACCGAAGACTCATTGAAGTGCTCGATGCCGAGCTGCAGCGATCCGGGCGCACCGGCCGCCGATTTTCCGTTCTGCTACTCGATCTTGACGGCCTGAAGAAGATCAATGATCGTCTGGGGCACCTCGTCGGCAGCCGCGCGATTCAGCGCGTCGGATACGTGCTTCGAAACTACTGCCGCGCATCGGATACGGCGGCCCGCTATGGCGGCGATGAATTTGCGCTGGTTCTTCCTGAGGCTGGCGAAGACGAAGCCTTGCAGGCCGCGGCTCGGATTTGCGAGCGGGTGAACAACGACGGCGAGAAGCCGGTGATCTCAGTCAGCGTTGGCGTCGCAGTCTATCCTCGAGATGGAACGACCATCGAGCGATTGCTTTCGGTGGCGGATCACAACTTGTACGACATGAAGCTGCATGATCACAGAGGAGTGCGTCACATGCGCTTCGCGGCAGGACAGACGACGTAAAACTTTGGGGGTTCGGGATGGGAATGCGGCTTCGCCTGCGGCGGTCAGAGAATTACAGCGTTTCGCGCGTCGAGAGACGCGTACCGATGGAAGTGGGCGTGCGAATCTCGGGTCATGTGGATTTGCCCGGAATCGAGACGACGTTCACGGATAACGTAAGTGCTCGAGGCGCTCGAATCATCACGTCGCGCCGATGGCGCCCGGACGACCGGCTCATCGTTGCGACGATGACGGGCTCTTTTCACAGCGTGGCCAGGGTCGCTTACTGCGAGTCGATTGCGAGCGCTGGCTATGCCGTTGGTGTCGAATTCCTTGAGCCGGACGGCGCGTGGGTTATCGATCATCGAGCTAGCGCCTAGCCTCGATAGCGCGCGATGCCTCCCTGCAATTCTTTCCTTTTGGACAATCCTTAGACTTGGCCTTAGACAAATCTCTATTGGACGAATCCAACGGTTGGCGCAGGCGTGGGCGTGGGGGCTTCCGGAATTGCGCCGAATTGGGCCTCGTAGCGCGTGACATTCTCCTGAAGTGCGCGCATCAGGCGCTTGGCGTGGCCGGGACTTACGATCAAGCTCGAAACGAGCTTGCCCTGCGGGACGCTTGGAAAGAGATAAATGAAATTCAGCGTGAATTCCTCGGCGTTATGATGAATCATCACCAGGTTTGCGTATTGGCCCAGTAATTCCTTTTCGTCCGCTTTGATTTGTACCTGCTTTTGTTCGTCGGGCATCATTTCCTCCAGAATTTGCGGAGTCCACTATAACAAAGCAGTGGCTCGAATCGCGTCATAAGTGTCCCATTTGGCAACCCAGGCGCAGCACTACCGTTGACTTGCCGATATGTTAAGTGTAGTTTATATTTGAAGTTCAGCATGGTTAACCCATGAATCTCGGACGCATTTCAGAAGCCACTTCAGGGACTCTCGCGGATTCTTCGCCGGCTGCGGCGCGGGCCGAGGGAAGTGTTTCCAGCCGGCCGCGTGAAGCCTGGTGGTTTGTTGGACCCGCCTTCGTCGCTTCCATCGCGTACATGGACCCCGGTAATTTTGCGACGAACATCGAAGGCGGCGCGCGGTTCGGCTATCAGCTTCTCTGGGTGTTGTTGTGGTCGAATGCGATGGCGATCCTGGTGCAGTATCTCGCCGCGAAACTGGGAATCGCGACGGGAAAGACGCTGCCCGAAAATTGCCGGGCGGAGTTCTCGAAGCGGATGACGCTCGGATTGTGGTTTGCCGCGGAAATTGCCGCGATGGCCACCGATCTCGCTGAATTCTTGGGCGCGGCGCTCGGGTTCAATCTTCTTTTCGGCATTCGAATGTTTCCCGCGGCAATACTGACCGGCGTCGTCGTGATGCTCATTCTGATGTTCGAGCAGGCCGGTTTTCAGTGGCTGGAACGCGTCATTATGGGCTTCGTCGCCGTGATCGGCCTCGCGTACGCGTACGAAGTGTTCTTGAGCAAGCCGCACTGGGGCGAAATCGCGCAGGGGATCATTGTTCCGCACGTGCAAACGTCTTCGATCTACATCGCCGTTTCGATGCTGGGCGCCACCGTGATGCCGCACGTTATTTATCTGCATTCCGCGCTCGTGTTGCCGCGCCGCGAGCCGGCCGACCGCGAAGAGCATCATCACCGGCGGATGGAATTGCTGGACGTTCTTCTGGCAATGAATGGCGCGTGGCTGATCAACACGGCGATGCTGATAATGGCCGCGGCGGTATTTTTCGGTCACGGCATGGCGGTATATTCCATTGAGGCGGCGCACGGGACGCTCGCGCCGCTGCTCGGCCGTTTTGCGGGAATTGCGTTCGCCGTTGCGTTGCTTGCTTCGGGGCTTTCGTCGTCGAGCGTGGGCACGATGGCGGGGCAGGTGATTCTGCAGGGGTTTCTGAATATCCGAATCAGCATCTTCCTTCGGCGCGTGGTAACGATGATTCCCGCGATTCTCGTCATCGCGTGGGGCCTCGATCCGCTGAAGACACTCATACTGAGCCAGGCAATATTGAGCTTCTGCCTGCCATTTGCAATGATTCCGCTGTTGATTCTGACGCGGCGTCATAAACTGATGGGCACGCACGCAAACCGCCCGCTTACCAACTTTCTCTCGTATATCACCACCTTCGTCATCCTCGCGATGAACGCGTGGCTTCTTTATTCGATCTTCTCCGGACAAGCGTGAGTGTGAGAGGATTCAGATTGCGCTTCACGTGCACGTGACGCGCGCAACTAATAACGCAAAGCCCGTGACGAAATTCGCGGACGATGAATCCCGCTGACTCCAACGCAGCCAGAGCGCGGCAAAAACGCGCGCGAATTCTCCTCGCCGTCATCGGCGTCCTTCTCATTGCAGCTCTCACCGCATTTATTTTCGCGAACAATGTATCGGATTGGAACGCACCGCCCGAAGCGAAGGTGCTTACAAACCCGCTGCCGCGAGATCCGGCCTTGATTGCGGCTGGCAAAGCGCTTTATCAGGAGAGATGCGCGAACTGCCACGGCGACTCGGGCAATGGGAAGGGAAACGATTCGTGGAAATATTGGGCAAAGCCCGCGGATTTCAGCGACGCGAGCGCGATGAACAAAATGACCGACGGCGAACTTTTTTGGAAGATCACCGCCGGCCGCAAGCCGATGCCGAGCTTTGAAACGAAGCTATCGGAAGATGAGCGCTGGATGCTGGTCGATTATATCCGGACGTTTT
>Ga0182015_10004071_pt1 | contig 15968 bp, 15 predicted proteins | sample 712P3MmetaG_FD_120478 | JGI IMG/M metagenome (GOLD analysis project Ga0182015, IMG submission 120478) | Permafrost microbial communities from Stordalen Mire, Sweden - 712P3M metaG | ecosystem: Environmental > Terrestrial > Soil > Wetlands > Permafrost | place: Sweden: Stordalen | collected... | reverse complement strand
TCGAACGACGGCTCGGCCACGAAATCGATGAAGCCGAAGTCGCCGTACAGCTTGCGCATGTTCTCCAGGCCCTTGCGCAATTTCGCAGTCGAGAAAACATCGCCCTTGGCCATCTGGAACAGCGGCATCATCAACGCCTCCGGAGTGCGGAAAAACTTAACGCCGGTGAAGGTGATGTTGTTCAGGTGGTATAGCTTGCCTTCCTCCACCGTTATGCTCACATCGGCGGCCGTGCCGGGCTTGTTGGGGTGGAATAAGGGAATGTGCATACCCTGGCCGCCGGTTTGGCGCATAGTCACCATGGATTCGGTGACGTGCGCCGTGAAATAGCCGTGTTCCTGAAAGAAAACCTGGACGCGGCTCTTGTCTTCCTCCAGCTTGGCCGGATCGTAGGTCTTGGCGAACAAGCTCTCGAAAAAAATGGAATGCGGAATGCCGTAGGGATGCAGGTTCTTCATCGCGCGGATTACGTCTTTATCGCTAAACGCCGTATTGCCTGCTATATCAATTTCGCCCACCTTCACCTTCGGGCCTTCATCGATCTTGAACGTCAGCTCTAGCGACGACGGAGGAACACGGCGGAGCTGTGGGTCGACTTTGGCGGACAGGTGCCCATGCTCCGCCAGCAACTCGACCAGCACGTTCTTGGCGCGCTGCACCCGGTTGGGGTCGTACTGCGACTCCACCACCAGCCCAACCTTCTTGTCCTTGAAGCGGTCCAGGATATCGGACACGGTGACGGACTTGTTGCCCTCGTACTTGATGGTCCGGACCACCGGCCGCTCCACCACGACAAAGCGAATGATCCAGCCTTCCTTGCCGGGCTCGCGCTCGATGCGGAGGTCGTCGAAACGCTGGCTATTCCACAGCGCGATGAAGTCGCGGTGCAAAACCTCCTCGTCCAGCCGGTCGCCCTTTTTCGAAACAATGAGCGCTTGCAGGGTGTCCTGCCGCACGCGCCGCGCGCCGCGGAACTCGATGGCTTCGATGACGTTCGCCGGCGGCAGTCCAGGTAGCGTGGCTCGCGGGGCACTCGGTGTCGCGGGCGCAGCCACGGAAGGTGGTTGCGCGGGCTGCGCGGGTTGGGCCGGCTTGGGGGCCTCCTCCTGACCCTGCGGCACGGTCTCAAAAGGATTCGGCGGCTTGGGTGGCGGTTGTTGCTGTGGCTGTTGCTGCTGAGGGCTTTGTTGATTCTGAGCCGCAGCCCGCCGAACGCCAACAAGAGAGAGGATAACGACGGAGTAAAGCACCCAGGCCCGCAGGCAGCCCAGACTGTGAAACATCATCTAAACGGATTTCCTTTCCTCTCTGCGCGCTTGTTCCCGAGACGGCGCTTTCTCCAGACCGGTTTCAACACAGGACTGGGCAGCGCCTAAAATCGAATGTCTTATTTTAGCTGAAGTTGACGGGGCGAACCAGTGGGCCAGATGGGCGACACAGGGCGGGCTAGGCACAGGACGCGTTTGTAACCGTGGATACGGTCAAGCCTGCCCCCGGCGTCCCCCATTGGCGACGATTCCGAGAACATTATTCTGGCCGAGCCACTGAATAGCTTGGCCCATCGCTTCCACCCTGGTTGCGCCCAGGCGCGCGACCAGCAGCGTTCCGTCCACCAGGGTAGCGAGCAGGCTGGCGTCAGAGGCCGCAAGCAGCGACGGGCTATCCAGAATCACGCAGCGGAACCAGCTGGACAGGATTTCCAGCAGCCGCCGGGTCTCGACCAGGTGCAGCAATCCAAGCGGGTTGATCACCGGCTCGCCCGCCGTCATCACGAACAGGCTGCTCGCGCCGATTCTCTGGATCGTTTCAGAAAGTCCGGCTTGACCCAGCAGATAGTCGCTGATTCCCGGGCCCCGATCGATCTGAAAGGTACGATGCAGGCTCGGCCGCCGTAAATCGAAATCGCACAGCAGCGTCGGATTGTCCGCCAGTTGCGCCTCGGCCAGAGCCAGATTCGCCGCGGTAAAGGACTTACCTTCCCCTGGCGATGAGCTGGTGACTAGCAGCGTGCGGATGCCCCGCTCAGCACCGTTGCTTCGCTGTGTTATGACGTGCGCGAGGCTGGTTCGCAATGTGCCGAACTCCTCACTGGGAGTCTCCGCGGGACGCAGGGGATCGAGAAGGACGGCATCTGGCGCGGGACGAAACTTAACCGTCCGGAGCAAATCGAAATTCAACTCTAGTGCAGTGCCTGCCGCGGAGTTTCGAGTCATGCTTTTCTCCTAAAGCTTCGTCGCATAATAATGCGCCACCGAGCTGAACATGATGACAATGCCCGCCAGACACCCCACGGACCAACTCAGCCAGGCCGCGCGCCGCCGCCGCTGCACCGTTTCAGCGGGTTCAAACAACCCGATGTTTCCCAGAACGGAAATCTGCGAGTACGCGCGAATATCCTTCACGTTGTGCAGCGCCCGGTTGCGCGTTTCCTTCACGCCCGCCAGGCACAGACCTAGGAGCAAGCCGAGGCTGGTGCCAATGGCAATCATGAGCGGACGTTTCGGCTGCGCCGGCGTCTGGGGCAGGGACGGCGGATCCAGTTGCTCCAGCCGCTCTCCTTGCTGGCGGTTCTGAAGTGCGGTGGACATGGCCGAGCTGTTCAATCGCCGATCCAGGTCTTCGTAGTCCTTCTTGGCCAGGTCCCGATCCCGAATCAGCTCGTCGTATTCCCGAATGCCCACCGGCGTACTCTCGATACGCGCCTCATAGTTGCGGATGGTCCCATCCACCTGCGCGCTCTGTTTGCGGTAGTCTTCCATCTCGACGTCCTTGGCCTGAATCAGCCCCTGCGTCCTTTGCGCCTCCGCTTCCAGGTCGCGCCGTTCGCGGAGAAATTGCGCGCTCGCCACTCGCGGAGTTGCGGTGTCCGGCCGCGGGGGTGGGGTGGCCGCCAGGATGCTCTCCCGCTGCTTTCTCGACGCCGCCAGCAGATTCAACAACCTCTGCACGTCGGGATGGTTTTCCTTATAGCGCTCCCGCGCGGTGGCGAGCGAGTCCTCGTACTGTGCGATTTCGTGGTCCTTGTCCGCTAATTTGTCGTCGCTTCGCTCCGCCGCCTGCTCGGGGGCGTTCGGGTCTTTGAGCGCATCCAGTTGACCGCGGTAAATCCGTAATTGATTTTCATAAAGCAGCCGCTCCTGGTTCACGCGGTTCATCGACATGTTCAGGTTTAGCTTCTGCGCCTGCATGGCCGTGAGTTGCTGGTAGTTGTTCTGCTGTTCCTCGGGCAATCGGCCCATGTTCTGCGCGCGGAATACGCTCAACTTCTGCTCCAGATCGTTCAGCTTCTTCTTCGATTCCTCCCAGCGGTCTTGGAGAAATTGCGTCGTCGAGACGGCTTGCTGCGAGACCTCGCGCACATTTTCTTCCAAAAACCTGGCCACAAAATCGGTGGTGACCTTCTGCGCCGTGAAGCGCTCGCTGTAGGCGAAGCGGATCTGGAAGGCCGGGTACTGTTCGGTTTCACGCTGCCCGGCGTTTAGACTCTGCCGCACCGGGACCACCTGGACGTCGTTTAGCTTCATCTCCTCGATGACGTCGTCCATGGGCATCCGCGCCAGCTTCTTCTTGTAGAGGCCGTGCGTATTGATAATGTTGGTCAACGTGGCTCGATCGAGAATCAGTTGAACCAGCGCGTTCACGCGGCCTTGGATGTCCTGGCTGGTGTTGGCCGGCACGAAGCTTTCCGGCACTTGCGGCGGCGCGACGCGGATGGTCGCCACCGAAACGTAGGTGTCCGGCCAGAGGTACGCGATCACTACCGACGCCACCAGCGCCACGAACAATGGCGTCAGAATCCAGGCTCGGTTGCGGCACAGAATGTCGGCGTAATCGTCGATATCCAAGGGCCGCCTTCGCGTCGCGGGGGATGTTTCTTCAAGCTGCATGACTGGTTTCCCTCAGGGAACAATTATGTGATCGCCGTTCTCCACCGCGATGTTCTGCTCCAGATGCTTGCCGTTGGTCACGTCCTTATAGTTGAAGTGGCGAATCTGGCCGCCGCGCAAAACCCGGATCTTCTTGCTGTTCGCGAATTCGCGAAAACCGCCGCCCCGGCTCAGCGCCTCCAGCACCGACGTAGGCGTCACTAGCGCGAAAGACCCCGGCCGGTTCACCTCGCCGTCAATATAATATTTCTTGCTGCGAACTTCGGTGACGAACACGCTGACGTCCGGATTGTTCAGGTATTGCGTCAGCAGTTGCTTGAGCGTCGCGGTCAGCTGCAATGGACTCTGTCCAGTTGCCCGCACTTCGCCGATCAGCGGCATGGTGATCTTGCCGTCCGGCCGCACCGCCAATGGCAACGTGAAATCCGGCTCCCGCCACACGCGGACGAACAGCAGGTCCTCAGGGCCGATCTGGTATTTTTCAGGATCAACCGCCAGGGCTGTTTGTGCGCTGTCGATCTTGGGCTCTTCCGCCGCGCCTCCCATCCCGCAAGCCAGGGAGGCGAGCGCTAACGCCAGAATTCGGCTCCTCACTTGTCGCTTGCTCCTTTCCCTGCCGGTCTCTTACAGTAAGTAAGGTTGACTCAGATGAGATACTTTCTCGCAAAAACTGACCCGGAGACTTACTCCATCGATCAATTGGAGAAGGAAAAGAGAACAACGTGGGACGGAGTGAACAATCCCCAGGCCGTGCGCGCCATCCGCGAGATGCAGCCCGGCGACAAGGTGTTCATCTATCACAGCGGCGGGAATTCGGCCGTGGTCGGCCTCGCCAAGGTGGTGATGGAGGGGCGGCCCGATCCCAAGAATCCCAAATCCGCCGTGGCCGATTTCGAGTTCATCGGTCGCATCGAACCCCCGGTGACGCTCGCCGAGATCAAGCAGTCGAAACGATTCGATGACTGGGCGCTGGTCCGCCAGGGCCGTCTGTCAACCATGCTCGCGCCCGAGAATTTCGCGGAGTGGATGCGGAAGAAGAACCCGAAGGCGAAAATCTAACCCCGCAACGCCCGCAGTGTCGCGACCACCGCCCCAATCGCGGCTCCGGCGTGCACGGCGGCTTTCCTTAAAGACCACGGCTGGTCCCATGCGCCTTTCCTGGCGCCGGCGACATGTTCCGGCCGGATTCCGACCCCGACAACATGTCCCATTACCCGCTGCAAGCCCGGCGCGTGCGCAATCACCTTGAGCTGCCACGGAACTGGCAAAGGACCGCTGTTTTTGAACACTCGCACAAAGGCCTTATGGGCATTCACCTGCATCATCTGCGTCACGCGTGTCGGAAACTCGCGGCGCTGTTGCACTCGTGCGAGCAACGCTTCCGTAACCCGCCGTTCGCGCAGCGGCTCGGCCAGCAGATTCGCCGTCGCCACCGCATCCTGGATCGCCAGATTGATCCCCACGCCGCCCGCCGGCGACATGGCGTGCGCCGCATCGCCGATGCATAGCAGCCCCGGCCGATGCCAGCAACGCAAACGATTGATCTGCACGGTAAGCAGCTTGATCTGATCCCAATCGTGCAACTCGTTCACTCGATCGCCCAGATACGGGGCTATTCGCGCAATGGTCTCGCGGAACGCATCCAGTCCGTCGCGTTGGATGTCCTCGAACGAACCCTTGCGAATAATCAAACCGCCCTGAAAATAATCGCCGCGATTGATCAGGATCAGCATCTTGCCGTAGTTCACATTTCCCAACACTTGGCCGGGGTCGCCGCTCTTCCGCGAGATGCGAAACCACAGTACATCGATCGGAACTCCGAACTCTTGTACTTCGAGTCCCGCCTCCTCCCGTGTCGTCGAATGCCGTCCGTCGCAACCCACCACCAGGTCGGCTCGGATCTCGACAGCGCCTTCAGGCGTCCGCGCCTCCACTCCAGCTATATTTCCCGCCTCATGAATCAATCCCACTACCTCATGCTGCATCCGAAGATCGAAACCGGGGAACCTCCGAGCGCGCTCTGAAAGAAAATTCAGAAAGTCCCATTGCGGCATCAACGCGATGAACTTGCAGTGCGTCGCCAGATGCTTAAAATTGGCGGCTTCAACGCGGTAACCGCCGATCAGCGCGCCTACGGACGTGAGTTCTTGATGCGGCAGCTTCAGGAAATCTTCCAACAGCCCGAGCTCATACATGATCTCGAGAGTCGACGGATGCACTGTATCGCCCCGAAAATCGCGGAAGAAGTCAGCGTGCTTTTCGAGCACCATCACCGGCACGCCCTGGCGCGCCAGCAGGTACCCCAGCATCACGCCCGCCGGGCCGCCGCCCGCAATGCAGCAAGTAGTCTGAAATGTTTTCATTGTCTGGTTAGACTCGATGGAGCCGGTGCGGTTACCTGGGCCAGCGCCGCGACACTACTCGAGAAGTCGATGCTCTGAACGGCGGCGATTCAGTATTGTGGAATCGTCAGCCGGTATCGGATGGGAGGGCGGCCTTGGTCCGCCGCGAAACAAGTCTCTGATGGCTGGACCGAGCTTGTCTCCCCAAAACAGCACGACAGCCACCATGAATATCGCGAGTATTTCCGGGAAACCGATGTAGCGCATCAAGACTCCAGGATGCTAACTAGCGCGCGTTGTCGTGGTGCTCCGAATTGACGTAATGCCCGGCGTCGTTGTCGACGCAGCGAGCCGCTTCATCGAGCGTGTCCGGTTGCAGGGTCAAGGTACGGGAAATGATCCACGGCTTGGCGAGAACCGCCGGATCGTCGGCCGTCATTTGATACTGAATCGTATCTCCAACCCGCCGCAGCCGTTCCACTACGTGCAATTTGTTGGTGTGAAAAAAACCGTTGTCGGCCAGCCACGAATCATCGGTCAACCGGGTGACATCCACCACCAGCGTGTCGCCGTCCCAGCGTCCGATGGAATCGCCGTTATACGAATCCTCCAGCTCTGGATTCGTACTAAGACCGCGGCCGTCCATCGGAATCGCTCGCCAGTAATTGCCGGTCGAGTCCGCGTACAGGAACACTACCTGTTTGGACGTCTGCACGATTTCTTGCGGAGGGCCAATCCGCGGCACTCCTGGAGGCCCGCAATGCAACGTTTGATCTTCCTTCACCTGATTGTCGTTGAGCTTCTTGACCTTCGCCATAAATTGCGCCTTGTATTCCGGTTCCGGATCAGGCATGGCCTTCGGCGCTGGTGGACCGCCGGCCGTGGAGCGCGGCACGGATTGTCCGAAATTAACAACAAAAGAATTGTCGCCGACCTTCGCTACCAGACCTCCAAAAAAGTGATGCCATACGCCGGTCAGATCGGGGTGTCCATCCGCCGTATGAGGCGTCGGTTTCGATGCCGCATCCGGATATCTTGCGGCTTCGACGGCGTAGCTGGTGGCCGGAGGACCGTAATTCGTCGCCTGATTCTGGCAGAAAGCGTTCACGGGGGCCATCAGGGCCGCCAGCCCAAGGCCAACGATGCCCGCGGCATGAGTGGTTAAACGGAATTCCATGAATTTTCCTCCTATTTGGCCGGAGCCTGTGCGGGAACCGGAGCCGCCGGTGCGGGGCCGCCCCCGAGGTTATAGAAATGACCGTCCGGATAGGCCAGCTTCAACACGAACCCGAAGGCGTCGGTCCCATCTTTCGCCGGATATGCCGTAACAGTCGCCTCGGTGCCGTCGAGTAACTTCTCTTTTGTGAGGCCACTGCCTTTCATGAACATCGGAGGCACCGACTGCAGCCTCCACGTTGTGACCTTTCCATTTTCGTCCTTCACATCCAAGTAAATGAAAATGTGCGGATTTACCCAGTCCACTTTGGACACCACGCCCTTCAAGGTAACAACCTTTCCCGAGTCGAACTCGGCCGACACGGCGTGATGCGCAACCAATGGCAATGCGGAAGCGAGCGCTACTACCGCGGCGAGCGCCAGACGTTTCTTTGTTCTCACGGTTGTCCTCAAGGCGGATCTCCTTCGTGTTAATCAGGTTATAACGTTCAGCGGGAACCGTGTCAAGCCCCGCCCTCTTGGGCCATGTTACCTTCAGTTTTTGGATCTCACTCAGCTCTTCGATCTCTCCTTCCACGCCCAGCGCGACCACACCGCGCTTGAATTCCAAGGCGCTAGTTACACCTTCGGCGAGATCGACGCCCGCAGCAATCGCCTGGCCCAGTTGCTTGTGCGCCGCAGCCTCAAAACAGGCGACCGCCTCTGCGTCTACCTCGCGAATTGCCTCGAAATGATCGACGTGTATCTGGCCTGCGTCAAGCTCGGCGTGATCTTCGTCCCGATCAACATCCTGTATCGCGAGCGCGAGCTGTCGCACATCCTCACCGATGCCGAGCCTGCGGCCGTCGTCTCTGCTACTCCCCTCCCGAGCACCGCACCGGTTTGGAATCCCGCGGATCTCACGCGCGAAGCCGCCTCACTTCCGAACGAACGGCACGAAGTCGCCCTTGACGGCGATACGCCCGCCGGCATCATTTATACTTCCGGCACCACGGGCGTATCCAAGGGCGCCATCCTCACGCACAACAACTTCGCCGCGAATGCGCTCAATCTTCTAACGTGCTGGCAAATCTCCAGCGCCGATCGTTTCCTGCTCGCGCTGCCGCTATTCCATGTGCACGGCCTTGGTAACGGATTGCATTGCTGGCTCATCAGCGGCTGCCGCATGCGTTTGCTCGAGCGCTTCGAGCATCAAAGAGCCGCGGCCGAGTTCCTCGATTTCCGTCCGACGCTGTTCTTCGGCGTCCCCGCGATGTACGTCCGCCTTCTCGATATCGCACCTGAACAAGCGCGTGAGATCGGCGGCTTCATGCGGCTCTTCGTCTCAGGATCGGCGCCTCTTCCCGCGCATATCTTTGAAGAATTCCGCGAGCGCTTCGGACACGCTCCGCTCGAGCGCTATGGTATGTCCGAAACACTGATGAACATCAGCAATCCCTACACCGGCGAGCGCCGTCCCGGTAGCGTAGGCCTGCCCCTGCCCGGCGTTTCCGTAAAGCTGCTCGATTCCGAAGGCCGCCCGGTGGCCGATGGCGACGCCGGTGAAGTGCATCTCAAGGGCCCCAACATTTTTGCCGGTTACTGGCGGCGCGACGACGCCACGCGCGCGGCTTTCGTCGACGGCTATTTCCACACGGGCGACATCGCCACGAGATCTTCCGATGGCTACTACACACTGTGTGGCCGCCAGAGCGATGTCATTATCTCGGGCGGCTTCAACATCTATCCCAGAGAGATCGAGGAATTTCTCCAGGAGCAGGATGGCGTCGCGGAAGCAGCGGTGGCGGGGGCGCCAGATCGCGTGCGGGGCGAAGTCCCCGTCGCTTACGTCGTCACAACGCGCGGCCCTGATTCACGAGATCTCCCCAGGGAGCTCGAAGCCGCCTGCCGCGAAAAACTCGCGTCGTTCAAAGTTCCGCGATCGTTCATCTTAGTCGACAAGCTCCCGCGCAACGCGCTCGGCAAAGTCCAGAAGCACCTTTTGCCCAAGGAAGCTCCTGGACCCCGCTAAACCGCGCTCACGCAAGCTCGACCGGCACCAGATCCTCGTTTTGGTTCAGCTTGCGCCACTCCTTGGCGGTAATGAATCCGATCTTCTGCCGTTTGGAATCGGCTTCCAGCACCCACGCGATCTCCTTCATCGCCCAGAGCGCCGGCTGCGCGCGATCCACGTAGCGGTTGCACTCGGTCACTCGCATTTGAATCGCTTTTTCCATCAGCGAACAGTACACGTACTCCTCGCTGTCGGCCGGACCGCGCATCACCACGCCATTGGAGCAGGAATCGCACAGACGCGGCGCATCCACGGATCGAGTTCCTTGAAAGACTTTGATTTTGGTCATAGTTACTCCTGCGCACCGCTGAAAGCTTTAGGGGAGGACTACTGAACCAGGAAGGTCGAGAGGCCGCCCACGAATGTTACGAATCGCTTTCGATCGTCAGCAATAGATTGCAACGGGCGCGCCTCCTTTCGAGAGAGTTGGGGACCCAATCAAAATAACATGCGGGTTCGCGATCCACCAAGAAGTTTTTGATTAATCTTGTTAACCACCCGCGGCGAGTGGCACCACAATCTTGCGGCGCATCGTGAGCACCGTCTCGTTGCGCTGGTTGACTCCACGGTGTTCGATGGCAACCACGCCGCGCCCATCCGGCAACAGGTTCTTGTCGACGATGATCGACTCGGCGTAGATGGTGTCGCCATGAAACACCGGCCCGGCGTGGCGAATTTCCGAGTATTCCAGGGTCTCGAGAGCACGGCCGCCGACATCCCCCTGGCTCATGCCGATTACCAGGCTGATCACGATAGGCCCTTCCACCAGCCTGCGCCCATGCTGCGTTCCCGCTGCAAAGTGTTCGTCAATGTGCAGCGGATGCTGGTTCATGCTCAGAAGACTCAACAGCGTGTCGTCGAATTCGGTGATGGTGCGGCCAGGCCAGTGCCGGAAGGTTTGGCCGGGCTCCAGTTCGTCGAAATAACGGCCGTAGCTCATATCAAAGCTACCGTCCGATTTTCAACCGTTTGAAGAAGTACGCGGGATAGACCTGCGTCACCATCGGACGCGGCGCCAGATCGGGCGTGCCGTGCTCTTCGTTCTTGTAGATGTACGGAACAACAGCAACCAATTCCCAGCCTTCGTCGGCCAGGCTTTGGATCTCGCGAGCATCCGCCTGTTTATATTGCGCGGGAGAAGTTTCGCGCGGCATCAGCGATTTCACTTCATAGGCCGGGCGATCGGCAGGCCGTTGCGCCCAAAGCAATAGCGCCGCCACGGCACAGCAGCCGATCAAAAGGATGATGCGTCTCATTGAAAAACCAGACGCTGCGGAATTCACAACCGTGCAGAAGTTTCTAGTGGCCGACGACGGCCCGAAGCGACATTTCGCGACGCGCCGTGTCACCAGCGAAGGGGTTGCGTAAGCCTAAATAAACCAGCCCGAGGCCGCCAGCCAGAAATGCCAGCGCCAACACTCCGGTTATAGGCAATGGGAGGAAACCCAGCTTCGCAGCCTTCAGGAGCCACAAGTTAGCGCAGGTCAGGTTGATGGCGTTCCGGAATGAAGCTAGATACTCCGGAGCAGACATGCTCGCGATACGCGCTTCTTCCGAAGGGGATTCCGAGCCGGCAGACTCGCGATCCGAGGTCATGGACCGCGTTGGGAAACTGAACGAACCCCGCAGGATCGTGGGGAACTCTTCCCACTGAGCGATGAGAAGTGACCCATGCCATGGCTTCGGTTGGTGGTGACCACTGTTGTAGTTCACCATCTGGTAGTAGCGTGTCGCCGGGTACGGCAAGCCGCTCAACTGGATGAAGACAGAGGCGACAGCCAGAGTTGCAAAGACAATCCTTGCGATGGCCCGATTCTTGCGCCATTGCTCGAACAGCATGACCAGGGGCAGAGCGGCAAATGGCAGACAGGGCAGGAGTAACCGCGGTCCATACGCCCATCCGCCGTGCCACGCGACATAGCACGCGAAGAATAGGCCGCCCTCTAGCAAGATTGTCAGTGACAGCGCACTCTCCAGGGGCCGCACTTTCCAGAACCGCACGAGAGCCAGAGGAACCAAGACAATCCACGGCGTGAACCATACCAGACCGACTTCGCCGTCGAAAAGGAGACCGCGTGTCCCTTCGATCAGTGGATTCGACAGGAGGTAAGCCACGGTGGGATACGCCAAATGGTACCCAGTCTTTGTGACGTCGCCAAAGCGGAGATAGTTCGTCCAGGCCACTAACCCTATAGGCACCAGCGCGCCGACCCCAAAAATAACGGCGCGAGAAAGTCGACGGACCCAGCTACCGGAATTTGGGAGGGCGATGCAGTAGGCCGCGAACGCCGGCGCAAATATGAGACCGAATACCCGGCAGCCGACGCTGCAGCCGAAAACGAAGCCAGCAACCAGGAATCCGCCCGGGCGGCGAGCGATGCAAAGGAGATAGGCCCCGGTCAGCAGCGCGAGAGTGAAGAAGGTCTCTGAATAGAAGTTCTTCACGCTATGGAACCAAAGGACCGTACCGAAAAAGAGCACCAGTGCTGTGACTACCGAGGGTTTCCAGGAGAAACCCATCCGGGTCAGCCATAGCACTAGCACAATCGGGATGAGCGCCCCGGCGAGCAGGCTGCTCATGGACACGAGGAATTGGGACAGAAGATTGGGGTCCTTGTGCGTCAGCTTCGCCAGCTCTTCGCCCGCGACCAATGGGAGCGCTGCAATGGCGGACGGCAACAGCCCAAAGCCCGCGTATAGGCGGCCGTCAACACCGGGTACACAGTGATTGCCGTCCGGAGTAGGCTGGCAAGGAGATGCTTCGAAAGAGCCCTTATGCACGATGGATCGCGCAACATTGAACATGGCCGCGCTGTCCGGGTTTGCGATATAACCCTGGGCCGTGAGGATTGAGAGCATCACGATTCCGGCGTACAAGGCGGCTAGTCTGGCTGTTTCCGAACGCAAGTAGGCATCCCTCAAGAAATTGAGCCCCGCGCCCAGCGGAGGAAACTATTTTGTCATAGTTTGACGCACCGGTAAGGTGCACGGCTAAGCCTTTGGATGCGCCTTGTCGTACACCGCCATCAGATCGGCCACCGACACCTGCGTGTACTTCTGGGTCGTCGACAGCCGGGCATGCCCGAGCAATTCCTGGATGGCGCGCAGGTCGGCGCCGTCGCTCAGCAGATGCGTGGCGTAGGCATGGCGCAGGCTGTGCGGATGAATGGAAGAGTCGCCGGTAATCATCCGCGCGTAAAACTTCACGATGCCGCGCGCGCCGCGATCGGTGAGCCGTCCCCCGCGATGGTTCAGGAAAATCGCACGCTCGCCGCCCGTTGCTGGCTTTCTGAGTCCTAGATAGCGGTCCAGCGCATCTGATGCCTTGCCCGCATACGGAACCTGCCGCTCCTTCTTGCCCTTGCCGCGCACGCGCACCCAGCGCTCGCTGAAATCGAAATCCTCCAGATTCAACCCGACCAGTTCGCTGATGCGCAGCCCGCAACCGTACAGCAACTCGAAGATTGCCAGATCGCGCGTGGGAAAAGGCCGCTCCAATTTGTCCGCCATGGGCGCGACACCGTCCACCAACGCGTTGGTCTGCTCGGCCGTCATTACGAACGGCAGCGATTTCGGAGCCTTCGGAGTACGCACCATCCGCGCGACGTTTTTCACCACCACGCCTTCGCGCAGCAGAAACTTGAACAGCGAACGCACGGATGCCAGTTTCCGGCGCATGCTGACGGCCGTCAGCCGTTGCTCGTATAAATGTCCCAGCCATTCCCGGATCGCCAGCGCGTCGATGTCGTCCACGGCGGGGCTTCGCTTCCCCGGAATAATAAAATAATCGACAAACTGCCCCAGATCCGACGCGTAATTCCGCACCGTGTGCGCGGAGGCATTCTGGCGCCGAAGCTCGTCCAGAAAGCGCTCGATCTGACCGGCGAGCTCAGACATAGACAGACCGGTATTCGTCCAGCTTTTCTAGTGCGCGCCGGCAGACCTCGGCGTGCCGGGCCTTTTTGTCGTGGCGGAACCGCAGGCGCGTCGCTTCATCCAGCGCCGGCAGCAAGTCAAATGTGATGTTAGCGGGCTGATAATCGCGCGCATCCGCGCCCGAAACATACGCGCACAACGATCCGATGGCCGTCTCGCGTGGAAACGGCCGGATCTCCGCGCTTGCCGACAACTCCGCGGCGTGCCGTCCCGCAACCAAGCCGGTCGCGATGGATTCCACGTACCCTTCCACTCCCGAGATCTGGCCCGCGAAGAATGCGCGCGACCGTGTCCGAAGTTGGAGCGTGTTCGTCAGCAGCGCGGGCGCATTGATGTAAGTGTTGCGATGTATCTGCCCATAGCGCAGAAATTCGGCGCGCTCCAACCCTGGAATCATGCGGAGTATCCGTGCCTGCTCTGGAAACCGCATGTGATTTTGGAATCCCACCAGGTTATAGCTCGCGGAGCGCAAGTTTTCCTGCCGCAATTGCACCACCGCGTAAGGCCGCCGCCCGGTGCGCGGATCCTCCAGTCCCACCGGCTTCATCGGACCGAACCGCAATGTCTCGCGCCCGCGCCGGGCTAATTCTTCGATGGGCAAGCAGGCTTCAAAGAATCGGGCATTCTTTTCCGGGCGGTCCTCCGGAATATGCGCAGGCACAGCCTCGGCCGCGAGAACCGCGTCCACGAATCGCTCATATTGCTCCCGATCCAGCGGACAATTCAAGTAGTCGTCCGTGCCGTCCAGCGACTTGCCATAGCGCGAGGCGCGAAACGCGATGGCAAGGTCGATCGACTCCGCTTCCACGATGGGGCTGATCGAGTCATAAAAGAACAGCCGATCCACGCCCGTGATGCGTCCTATGTCTTCCGCCAGCGCGTCGCTCGTCAGCGGCCCCGTGGCGACGATCGTGATCGCGTCTTCTGAAATTGACGCCGCCTCCGCGCGTCTCAGTTCGATGCGCGGGTGTCCCTGGATGGCGCGCGACACCTCTCGCGCAAACACTTCGCGATCCACCGTCAGCGCTTGGCCGCCTGGCACGCGAGCCTCCCGCGCCGCGCGCAATAACAACGAGTCCAACCGCCGCAGCTCTTCCTTCAGCAGCCAGGGCGCCGAGTTTTCCGCCTCGCTCTTGAGCGAATTGCTGCACACCAGTTCCGCAAGCTGGTCCGTTTTATGCGCCGGCGTCGGCCGTTGCGGGCGCATTTCAAACAGCACGCAATCCAAGCCCGCCGTCGCGATCTGCCACGCGGCTTCCGAACCCGCCAAGCCGCCGCCCAGAATGTGAATCGGATCCACTAGGTCCAGGATACAGCGTGGCAGGCGCTAAACTGAATCTTCGTGACCTGCCGCTCTTGCGCGAAAGACATACCGGACTCCAGCCGCTTCTGCCTATCCTGCGGGGCAGTGCTCGATGGCGCGCCGCTGGTCACCCAAACCGTCGCCGTACCCCCATCCACGCCAACTCCGCCCCGCACTCCTTCCCATCTCTCCTCTTCCTCCGGTTCGCTCCCCGCGGGCCGCTTTCTGCCCGGCGCGCTGCTCGCCAATCGTTACCGCATCGTGGCGCTCCTCGGCCGCGGCGGGATGGGCGAAGTCTATCGCGCGCACGACCTCACACTCGGCCAGGAAGTCGCGCTCAAGTTCCTGCCCGAAGTTGCCGCGCGCAATCCAGCCGCGCTCGCCCGCTTCTACAATGAAGTCCGCATCGCTCGCCAGGTCTCGCACTCCAACGTCTGCCGCGTGTACGATATCGGCGAAGTGGAAGGCCAGCCGTACCTGTCCATGGAGTACGTGGATGGCGAAGATCTCGGCTCGCTCTTGCGCCGCATCGGCCGCCTGCCGTCCGACAAAGCCGTCGAAATCGCGCGCCAGTTGTGCGCTGGCCTGGCCGCCGCGCACGCCAAGGGTGTCCTGCATCGCGATCTGAAGCCGGCCAATGTGATGCTTAACGGCCGCGGTCAGGTGGTGGTCACCGATTTTGGATTGGCCGCGCTCGCCGATGAAATCCCAGGCGAAGAAATTCGCAACGGAACCCCCGCCTACATGGCGCCCGAGCAACTGGCCGGGAGAGAAGTCACGGTGCAAAGCGACATCTATTCGCTGGGGCTGGTGCTCTACGAAATCTTCACCGGCAAGCGCGCATTCGAAGCCTCCACGCTGGCCGAGTTGGTGCGCCTGCACGGCGAGACCAGTCCCGTCAATCCGTCCACGCTGGTGAAGGAACTCGATCCCGCTGTCGAGAGCGCCATTCTGCGCTGCCTCGATCCCGAGCCTTCGAAACGTCCGTCGTCCGCTCTCGCCGTGGCTGCCCGTCTCCCGGGCGGAGATCCATTGGCCGCCGCTCTCGCCGCCGGTGAAACACCTTCGCCCCAAATGGTGGCGGCATCGGGCGAAACCGCGGCGCTCTCGTGGAAAATTGCAATTCCAAGTTTGGCTGCCGCTCTCGTAGGTCTTGTGGCTTTTGTGTTTCTGGCCGCGACCTCCAGCATGATCGAAAGAGAACAGCTCACCAAACCCCCTGAAGTGCTGGCCGACAAGGCGCGCGATCTGATCCAGAGCCTCGGCTACAC